>Ga0306924_10006522_pt1 | contig 11639 bp, 10 predicted proteins | sample sta12Can44000111_FD_203756 | JGI IMG/M metagenome (GOLD analysis project Ga0306924, IMG submission 203756) | Lab enrichment of tropical soil microbial communities from Luquillo Experimental Forest, Puerto Rico - statanox.12C.anox.44.000.111 (v2)... | ecosystem: Environmental > Terrestrial >...
TCAATCCCATGATCAGCATCATGGCCCTGGCTCACCGGAATGCTCAGGTCATGAAAACCAGACTGTAAGGTATGCCCGTGCCGCAAACCGCCGATAAGCCTGCTCCGTCCGAATCGCCATATCGAACCCACTGGCTTTATGTGCTGTGCTTGGTTGGGTTGGATTATTTCAGCACGCTGGGCTACCAGCCTTCGATTGCTTTTCAAACGGCCGGCTTGTTAGCGCCCGCGGCAACGATCGTGGTAATAGCAGTCACCCTGTTCTGTGCATGCCCCGTGTACGCCCTCGTCGCGTCCCGGTCTCCGGCCGGCCAGGGTTCCATGGGAATGCTCGAAAAGTTGGTTCCGGGATGGAAGGGAAAGACCCTGATTCTCATCCTGCTCGGCTTTGCCGCCACCGATTTCATTTTTACCCGGACTTTTTCCGCGGCCGACGCCGCGGTTCACCTGCTGCACAATCCCAACCCGGGCTGGCAAAAGTTGCTCGACACCTTGTGGAAGGCCAGGGACGAAGCCCGGCCGATTACGTCTCATCCGCTTTGGCAAAAAGTCCTGGATCTGTGGGACAAACAAATGGTGGCCACGGTGTTGCTGTTGCTGGTGGGCTACGTTTTCTGGGCGTTTTTCCGCCACGGGTTCACCAGGCGGGTGATCCAATTGGCGGTAGTGGTGGTAACAGTTTATCTTTTTCTCAATGCTGTGGTAATAAGCAGCGGCCTTTGTTACTTGGTTCGTCATCCTGCCACATTGGAAAACTGGTACGAACGATTGCTCGAAGGTGATTGGCATTTAGCCGATGCTCCACTAACCGGGAAGGGTATGTGGGCCCTGGCGGGCGTTTGCCTGCTGCTTTTTCCCAAAATGGCGCTTGGCTTAAGTGGATTTGAAATGTGCATGGTTGCCATGCCGCTCATTCGCGGAGATGAAAAGGATTTACCCACCAGGCCCGCGGGCCGGATTCACAATGCGCGTCTCTTGTTGTTGACCGCCGCCTTGATCATGGGGCTGTATCTCTTTAGTTCTGCGCTCGTCACCACCACATTAATTCCCGCCGAGGCATTTGAGGAATCCACTGGAGAATCCGGCGGAGCGTCCAACCGCGCTTTGGCTTATCTCGCTCACGGCGGGCCGATGGCCAACGGAGAAACGGCGAACCAGTTGAATCCTTTATTTGCCTTGCCGTTTGGTACGGTTTACGACATCAGCACGATCGTCATCCTTACCTTGGCGGGCGCTGCCGTCACCATCGGCCTCCGCGACCTCGTGCCGCCCTATCTGCAGCGACTCGGCATGGAATTGCGATGGGCACAGGCCATCGGGGCGATTTTGTATGTTTTCAATCTTATCAAACTGATGGTCACGGTAGTATTCCACGCGGATGTGGGCGCCCAGCGCGGCGCCTATGCCACAAGTGTCCTGATGCTGATGGCCAGTGCGTCGGTGGCCGCGGTCATCGACCGCCGCCGGACCGCGGGCGTGCGCATCCCCTGGATCTACGGCAGCATTGCCCTCGTATTTCTGATCACCACCGGAGCGATCGTGGCCACCAAACCGGCGGGATTTCTCATTGGTCTCTTTTCGGTCGCGGCGATTCTGGTCCTTTCCATGATCTCCCGGGTAATCCGGACCACCGAATTACGTTTTCAGGGATTTGAGTTTGTCGATGATCAATCCCGGTTTCTCTGGGAGAGTCTGGTCTATTTGGAGTTTCCAATACTCGTGCCGCACCGCCCCGGCGGCCGAAGCCTGATTTCCAAGGAAAATGAAATCCGAACGCGGCACCGGTTGACTCCGGATCTTCCGATCGTCTTTGTCGAAGCGCATCTTGGGGATCCGAGCGAGTTCTATCAACTGCCGCAATTGGACGTGCAACAAGAGGACGGCCGGTTTACGATCCGCATCACGCGCTGCACGTCCATCGCCCACGCCATTGCCGCCGCGGCGCTCGAACTATCCAAATGCAGTACGCCGCCCGAGATCCATTTCGGCTGGTCCGATGAGAGACCGTTCGTGGCAAATCTGAATTTTATCGTGTTCGGCCTGGGGAACATTCCTTGGATGGTGCGCGAGCTGATCCGCAAGGCCGAAGTCCGACCGGAACGGCAGCCGCGTGTAATCATCGGCTAGAGCTACAGGAAAGAGCGAAGACCCGATCGATGGGCAGACACACCCCCGCCTGCTTGCCGCCCAACCGATCTCGTATCTCATGCTTTTGCATGCCCGCGGCCCTCGACCCAATATATTGGTGCGAAATCTCTTAACGCGCGTTTTGGCGCCGTATCTCACGAGCCCGTGAGACACGACGCCGCGCCGTCGTGAAGCCGTTCCCCATTTCCACGCTTGGCCGCCAATGACCAGGGACGACGTTCGGCGACAGAGAGGGGCAGGAAAAGTCTCATGACCACCCTCGTCGGGGCGATCTTCGATTGCATGATTTTTCTCCAGGTCGCGATCAACCGAAGAGGCCCGTCGTTCGCCTGCAAGGAGCTGCTGGAGCAGGTGGACTCTTTATCAGCGAACAATCCATTCGAGCAATCAGAATTTCTTGTTGGTCAGTGTTACCGGTGGTTTTCAGGATTTGTTTGAGGCGGGTGAAGATCTTCGGCAATGGAATGGTGGAGCTCCGCCTGGAACTTGGCTTGCCTACCTTGCCTTCGCGCCGCGGCGTTTCCTCGTCTGCGCTCCCGTCCCGTTCGCTGCGACGAGGCCTGCATCTCGCAGAGCGCGCTGCTGCTGGGCATTGACGATTAACATCCGTTCGAACTGGGTCTGAAATCCTCATCCCAAGCGCAACAAATTCACCGCCTGACATGTATTTGCTTCCCGTGTATTTCCCTTGCACATTGACCGAGATTGACTGGAAACGAACGTCACTCACGTTGACCGGCGGCGTCGATTGATGACGGATCCAATGATCCGTTTTCGGCCCTCATTCTCTCTTCCGGTCAATCCGCTAATTTCACTCATAAACCTGTGCCTCGGGACGACACTTTTCGGCCAATTCTTGTCACCTTGAAAGCAAAAACATTTCTCATTTTTGAGTGACAAGACACGTTTAGCTACGACAACCGGACCTGTCGATCACGCGGTCAATCCTACCGATTCCCAAGCCCGGAATCCCAATTCGAGTTCCATGAACAATGAATCGTGCGCCCGGTGCAAACTTGCCGTTGGATGGGAGGTCGGAAGCATCTCCGATTGGGTTCGAGTCGCCGGAACATTCTCTAATATGACCGGGAAGGGATTCATTGACAAATCAGCGGAATGTTGGACGCTGGTAAATCCGGAGCGGTGGATTTCATGGGGGACAAATGCCATTCCTACGAAACGGTGCAATTGATCGCGTTGGCCATGGGGGGCTGAGCCATCGCACTCGCCCTGCTGCACCTCGTAGGCCCCGATATCGATGATGCCATTCACGATGCGGGGGAACCCCTCGCCTCGTTGGTCCCAATCGGGGTCATCGGTATTGTCACCGGCGTCGATGGCCGGGCTGCCGCATTGCAGGGCCATCGTGAACGTGGGGCCGCCGTTAACCTGGAGGGGGCCGAGCAGCGGATCGACGTTGAGAAAGTTGGTGGGGTCGAAGTCACTGCCGCCGTCGGTGTTGCCAATCAGGTTGTGGCCGAGCGAGCCGAGGTTACCGTAGAGATCGGGACCGGTGGGGGCTGTATTGCCGGCTCGCATTTCCGCCTTCCAATTCTCATTTTACTGGTCCGTCGTATTGGACGCGCATCCCATCTAATCATTTGGTGGTAAGGACCCTGCGACTAGGATACACGCCCACGTTGGCAGTTTCCAAAAACGACTGCTAATTCTCGAGCGCCGAACTATCGCGGGCCTCGCCGTCGTGCATGCCTGCCAGTTGCTGGAGTATCCACCAATCCGATGAATTGTGGCGCACCAATCGGGGTAGGGGTGTCCGAGTGAGTGAGAAACGATGTGTCGTATCAGCCTTAGGCACAAAACCTTTACAGAGTGACATTCGTTTCCGGAATTTCCGAGCTCTTTCTGCTGTGTCGCGGAGAGTCACAAATGATGAATGACAAATGACGAATGCGAGCTGTCAACAAAAAATCCAATTCATTATGAGTAATTTACAATCTTCACGGCTGTTCCATGACTTCCCGAAACGCTCGACTGCCAGTGCGGGTAATTAGAATGATCCCGGCCAACTCGACGACTCCGGCAACGAGCCAAAAGATGAGTTGATCTTCGCGCGTCAAAGTCTGCCGGACCGCATAGCCCAAGAGAATAAAAGCAATGGTCCCCGGTAGCATGCCGATCCAGGAAGCCAGCAAATAAGAAGAAAAACGGACTCCGGTCAGTCCCAGCGCATAATTCAATAGGTTGAATGGAAATAGCGGACTGAGCCGGAGCCAAAAAACGATCGACCCGCCCCGGCGGGCCACGGTGGCATCCAGTGCCTTTAACTTCGGTCTGCTTTCAATCCAACGGCGTACCAGGTCGCGCGCGAAATAGCGGCCGATCAGAAATGCGAGCCCCGCTCCGGTAGTAGAAGAAATCGAAACAATCACTGTACCCCAGACTAGCCCGTATATCGCGCCCGCTCCCAGCGTTAAAATGGAACCGGGCACAAAAAGAACAGTACAGATCACATAAATCAAACCGTAGACGACGGCGCCCCATAATCCTTGATCGACGATCCATTCCCGGAAGTTGGTTAACCATTCGCGCGTCGGCAATAAATAGCCGGCAGCGATTAACCCCACGACAAAGATACCAAAAATCAATAATCGAATCCGGCCTGTCATCCGAGTCGCCGATTCCTGAAGGATCTGCGGTATTTTTTGGTCCAAATGGCGATTCGCCAAAAACGAATATACCAAATGAAGTTGACGAAGAAACGCAAAAAAGGGAGCAAATCAGTTGCAATCGCCGTCGAAAATCACCACAATACCCTAACAAGTCATTAACGGGAGGAGCCTTCGATGGGTCTCTTAGACAAACTGCGCGGCGAATTCATCGACATCATTGAGTGGACCGAACCGGCCCAAAATGAAATTTTGGCGTACCGGTTTCCCCGCTACAACAACGAAATCAAAATGGGAGCGAAACTGACCGTTCGCGAAGGCCAAAATGCCGTCTTCGTCAACCAGGGACAGATTGCCGACGTTTTTAAACCCGGCATGTATGCCCTGCATACGGAAAACATGCCCATTTTGTCCACCCTTATGGGCTGGAAGTACGGTTTCAATTCGCCGTTCAAGGCCGAGGTCTATTTCATATCCATGCGGCAGTGGACCGATCTGAAATGGGGGACCGCAAACCCCATTATGCTGCGTGATCCGGAATTCGGACCGGTCCGAACTCGGGCGTTCGGCACCTACGCCATGCACGTGACCGATCCGGCCATGTTTCTCCGCCAATTGGTGGCGACGGATCCTTCTTTCGAAACGTATGAAATCGCCAAACAGCTCCGCAATGCCATTGTGTCCCGATTTGCGGATGCGATCGGCCAGGCCAAAATCCCGGTCCTGGAATTGGCCGGGAACTATGAAAAGATCGCCAGTGTAGCCAATAGCCATATCGCGCCGGAGTTGGCCAACATGGGTTTGGCCCTGACCGCGTTTTACATTGAGAATATCTCGCTGCCCCCGGAAGTGGAACAGGCGCTCGACAAGCGCACGCAAATGAACGTGCTGGGGAATTTGGGACAATACACGCAGTTCCAAACGGCAAATGCCCTGCAAGATGCCGCGAAAAACCCAAGCGGGATTGCCGGAGTCGGCGCCGGTTTGGGGGCGGGCTTGGCCATGGCGAACCAGATGGCCGGCGCCATGCAGGGCCAAGCGGCGGCTGTACCCCCACCCTTGCCGGGGAGCGCCAGTTCCAGTTTCTTCCTCGCAGTCAACAATACCCAGCAAGGTCCCTTTGATATCCCTGCCTTGATGGCCAAAGCCCGGGAAGGTACTCTCACTCGCTCGACCCTGGTGTGGAAGCACGGCATGGCCAGCTGGGTGGCCGCGGATTCGGTTCCCGAATTGCAAAACCTGTTTGCGTCAGTCCCGCCGCCGTTGCCGGCCGGCAATCCGTGAAATACCAGCCCGCACGTCGGGCGCCAAAAGCTGATTCCAGGACTCTCTCGGGAGCAGAGGCGCGCGGTGAACGGTGCGGATACAAGCCTGAAGCGCAAGCGAAGGGCAGTCTTCGCTTGCGCTTCAGGCTTGTGTTGCGATTTCCTTCAGGCGGAAGTGGCGTACAATGGCCGGCGGCACGTTGATCAAAATCGGTTCCTTGCGAATTTGAAATGACCGAATATAGTTCCGAACCAATCGGCCCACGCGGAACAGACGGCGGCGTTCCCGGCGACTGCAGAACGGCGTCTTTAACTGCCGCACCAAGACATACTCATAATACGTCAAGGTTCCCCCCGGTTTGAGCAACCGGTCATAAGCCTTGAAAATCTTGCGGACCGAAACCACCGGAAAGTTATTCAGCGGCAAGCCGGAAATAATGTAGTCATAGCAACGTTCCCCCGGGAATTCTTCTACCGGCGCATTGACGATCCGGAACTGTTCCCGGTTGAAGTGAAAAGCCCAGTCCTTTTCAAAGCGTTTTTGCAGGTAAGCGACAAAGCAGGGATTGATTTCGACCAGGTCCACGTGGTCCCCGGCTTGCAAATATCGGATAATTTCTCGTGTGACCGACCCGGTTCCCGGGCCGACTTCCAGGATGCGGGCGGCCGGCCGTTTTCTCCGGAGTTCTGATACCAGGGCTCGCGCCAGAAACCGGCTGCTCGGCAGAACTGCGCCGGTACTCCGGAATTGCCGGCGAAATTCCCGGATAAAATTCCCGCACTCGGCCCAGTAGCGCATTACAGTTTCCTACGCTTACGGCCCAGGCATGCCGCTCCATACCTTGCACTGGTAGCATACTGAATTTCCGGCCGGCAGCAACCGAACACGAGGTTCAGAGAATGGCAGAAAATTTGTCGCGAAGATGACAGGAAATCGAGAAAAAATGTCCCCCCAAGGCACAGGCGCCGAAGTGAGATTGGCAGCCTACCTGTGCCTTGGAGTGTTTATGGAAGCTTTTTGATGACGCGGACCTGTCACAAAAACGACCGAAAAATAGGGTCTAGGCGGGACAATCATCCGGCAACGGTTTTCCGATGCGCGGTAGTTTGGCAGGAGCAGTCACTTTGGTGCGCGGGGGTCTACTTACCGGGGGTCAAACTTGTTGGGATGGAAAACTCCGCAAGATCCGGGGCGGCAATATTCAGGCTGCGCGAAAAAATAGCTGCGATGGCCTGCGGGGCCACAGCCTCCTGATATACTCCCCGGAGAATTTCCGGACCATATATGAGAAGCGGAACGTGCGTATCATACGCGTGAGGAGTTCCGTGGTTTGTACCCGTGGAAAAATCACCGGAAAAAAGGTAATACGGCTTCTGGACAACCACAACCTCGCCACAGCGGGCGGGGTAAAAGGAACTTCGAACCATGGCCCCGATCCAGTCCTCTGCCGGCAAATTCTCGAGGAGTTGCGTGCGGGTGTAGGCCGTTAGGATGCCAGGTTGTTGTTTGAGCCGATCTGCCAAAACATTTGCCACTTCCGCTTCCACAAGTTGATTCTGCTGTAACCATGAACGATTCAGAAATACCCAATTGTTGGAGACTGACTCAAACCAACCCGCTCGCGAAGCCACTTTTCCGAACGTCAGGTTCAAAAATTCTTCGGCATTCTGTTTCAACGCGGCCACTTCAATGCGACCCGCGTCCAGCCCGTGCGAACGCGCCAATTCCGGGATGGGGCAGATTCCGTGATCGGCGGTCAACGCCACCAGGTAACGATTCTTACCGACTTTGGTGTCGAGGTAATCGAGGAGCTCCTTGACAATGCGGTCCGTTCGGAGCGTGACGTCCAACACCTCTTGGGAGTCGGGGCCCCAAACGTGCCCGATGAAATCGTTGGAGGAAAAACTCAAAGAAAGAAGATCGGGGACATCTCGCTGACCGAGCTTTTCGGCATCAATGGCCCGCTTTGCCAGGGCGAGCAGCAACTCGTTGCCAAAGGGTGAAAAAGTCAATGCCTCACGAGAAACGGTCCCGGGTTGCGCCAGGCCGGCATTCATCGGGTGCGGAAACGTGCGCCCCTGGTTGAATCCTCTGCCTTCGGCCGGGACGTCATCCGGGCCACTGTACCGCTCATACTCCAGCAACGGACGAAGGCGGGTCCAGCTCTGATTAAACCACCGATCAGCAATGCCCTCCCGGTTGAATTGGCTGACCCAGGGATGAATCCGGTTGCGATAGTAGCTCGATGTTTCGAATGCGCCGGACGAAGTATCAAACCAATAGCATGCATCTGGTTTCCACCCGTTGTAAACCCCGCCCACGGGGAGAATGGCAGAGCGATCCTTTAACGACAAACTCACCACTCGGGCTTTACCGTGCGTGACCTTCTTGAGATGATCCGCGACAGTCGGGGCTTTGAGCTGATCGGGGCAGGCGCCTGATTTCTTGTAAGCCGGAGTTGCCAGCCCCGGTTCGCCGATTTGTTGATAGACCTGCTTGCCTCGTACACAGTTGACGATTTTTCGCAAATCGCGATCGTACCAATTATTGCCGACAATACCGTGGACCGCCGGATTGCAGCCGGTCAACAGGGAAGCATGGCCCGTCCCGGTGACGGTGTATGCATACGGGTAATGACAATTTTGAAACCACGCGCCTTCGTCTTGCAGGCGGCGCAAGCCACCTTCTTCAAATAGGCTTTGCCAACGGGTCAAATAGTCCGCCCGCATCTGGTCGAATACCAATAATACCACCAGCCTTGTGGCATCGTTCGGATTGGAGTCGGCCGGGAGTTCATGAGCGAGAAACCAATAGGAAAAAAGAGCTACGATCATGCATGTTGTGGCCAGCGAAATCGTTCGCCCCCACGCGATCCCGCCCGATGACATTCCGGACAACTCCACAAATTGAAGATTAATTCGCCCATCTCATCTTACGACGCCCTGTTCTTCAACTACTCTCCGCAGGATTGGCCGTAGTTGCGCTAAAGCACGTGCCCGATGGCTGAGAGCGTGCTTCACGAGGGGGCTTAGTTCTCCAAACGTCCGGTGATATTCCGGAATCAAAAAGAGGGGATCGTAGCCGAAGCCGCCGCTACCGCGTAGGTCGCGAGTTATGACTCCGTGACAGCGCCCTTCCACAATTGCATGGACGCTGCTTTGGGAATCCGCAAGGGCAGCCACGCAAACATAGTACGCTCCTCGTTTGTCATCTGCAAATAAGGCTAACTCGGCCAGAAGCTTCTCATTGTTAGCGGCATCGTCACCTTGTTTGCCGGCATAGCGGGCGGAGTAGACTCCCGGCGCGCCGCCCAGGGCAGGAACCACAAGCCCGCTGTCTTCGGCGAGGACCCACCGCCTAAGCATCCGGGCCCACTCGGTGGCTTTCTTCCGGGCATTGCCTGCAAATGTGTCGCTGTCTTCCACAACATCCGGAAGTTCCGGCCACCGCGTCAGATCGCTGAATTCGAGACCGAGATCGGAAAGGATTTCCACGATTTCCTCCCGTTTTTTCCGGTTTCGCGTTCCTAGAACCAGACAAGCATCTTCGGCCATCGGAAATCTCCCTCTGGTCCTCAGTCAGCAAGCGCGTGCAGTTTTATTATTATGAATCCGGCAGGGAGAGCGCGCAATAAAAAAGCCCGCGGGTCGCAACGCGCGGGCTCCCAAGAAAATCGCCGTACTATCTTCCGTTGGAAATTGTCGGAGGAAGACTATAAGTCGATGCTCCGGCAGGGGGCGGAGGTGATACGGGCGGTGTATTGCATGGAACCGGCGGTGGCGGAGCTGAGGTCACGGCCGCGGGCGGGCAACTGGGCCGGCACAGCGATTTGCAGCAACTGCATCCGCTCCCTTGCACTATTAGGGACAACACCAATCCCACACCCAAGGCTCGGATCAACATGGATGTCTCTCCTTGCAGAAGAACTCTTCCAAAGATCAAGATTCAGCGGTAAACATACCCGAACTATTCTTTACGGTATGGGACCGGAAATCATCTTGCAACGCGATTTGAGCGCTCCTTTTCATTTAATTTGCGTTCACTGACAGCCTGTGCGGCGTGCGCAAGTTGGTTAGAAGGAAGGAAAGAGGCCGAATATATTCAGTTTTCCGGCGGATGCTAGGTTGATAATCACACCTCTGGTAGAATGCTAAAGATAAGGAAAAAACAAAGCTGTTTCCAGGCAAATTGGGATAGGACACGACCATGAGCCAATCTTCTCAGCCCGCCAATCCTACTGGAAAAGGTTCCCCGGTTCGGGACGTACGCATGCGCGGCTTCCAGGATCGCACGGACGTCCCTGACGTATTGGAACTCTTGAAGAACAGCTTGCGGCCATTGCCCTCTGTCGAGGTAGACCTCCACGAAGCCGCCGGGCGCGTCCTTGCTTCCGATCTCATTGCGCCGTTTGCGGTTCCTCCGTTTGACCGGGCAGCAATGGATGGTTATGCCCTTCGCGGACAGGAGTCCTTCGGCGCGGGACCTTACAATCCTCTTGAGTTCGAAGTCATCGGGATGTCACTGCCTGCAAGACCCTTTGCCGATGAGATTCAGGCGGGCCAGGCAGTACGAATCATGACCGGCGCGCCGATGCCCATTGGGACAGACGCCGTAATTCCTGTCGAGGCGGCCGAAGAGTATAGCGATGAAACCGCCAAAATGGTGCGTATCACGGAAGCAGTGCCGCCTGGCAGACATGTGGGGAAGCGGGGCGAGGACATTGAACCGAATACGATCGTGGTTCATTCCGGACGATTACTACGGCCCCAGGATGTGGGTGTCCTGGCTTCGCTGGGAATCAATCCGGTTCCCGTAATCGGCAAACCCACGGTCGCCGTGTTGATTACCGGTGATGAATTATTGCCCTGCGGTTCGCGACCGGAACGTTATCGCATTGTGGACACAAATTCGGTGATGCTTGAAGGCCTGGTGCAACGGGACGGAGGTGTTTGCCGGATTTTCGCGATCATTCCAGACCGGCGCGAAGCAGTAAGGGAAGCACTGCAGGTCGCCACGTCCGATGTGGTTTTGATTTCGGGAGGTTCGTCGGTCGGCCAGGAAGATCACGTCCCGAAGGTGCTGGCAGAGCTCGGGCAACTGAAAGTGCATGGCGTAGCGCTCCGGCCGGCGAGTCCGACCGGTGTCGGGTTCCTGGCAGGGCGGCCGGTTTTCCTGCTGCCGGGCAATCCGGTCTCCTGTTTGTGCGCTTATGATTTGTTTGCCGGGCCTGCAATTCGACGCCTGGGCGGGAAATCGATGCAAATGCCATATCGCAGCGCCTGTTTGCGACTGGCCCGAAAGATTGCCTCGGCGGTCGGCCGGGTCGATTATGTTCGCGCCATCATTCGCGATCGTCAGGTGGAACCCCTGGCGACAACGGGAGCCTCGATATTGAGTTCCACAACCCGTGCGGATGGTTTCGTGCTAGTCCCCCACGATAGCGAGGGCTTTGCTGCGGGCGAAACGGTGTGTATTTATCTGTACGATTAGCAGTTGCAAATGAATATCCATTCTCATCGGCAGGAACAATTTCTCGACGTTATTGATCGCGATGAAGCGGAGCGGCGCTTCCATGCGGTGCTCGATTTGCGCCCTCTCG
>Ga0306924_10006524_pt1 | contig 11638 bp, 7 predicted proteins | sample sta12Can44000111_FD_203756 | JGI IMG/M metagenome (GOLD analysis project Ga0306924, IMG submission 203756) | Lab enrichment of tropical soil microbial communities from Luquillo Experimental Forest, Puerto Rico - statanox.12C.anox.44.000.111 (v2)... | ecosystem: Environmental > Terrestrial > Soil...
CCGGGGATGGTGGGTGAGAACAAAGACCGGGGTGTGGAACGGCGGGTTGTCTCCCCACCATCCGTTCCACTCCTGGTCCGGCCAGGGTCCGTGGTGAGGGCCGAACTTGCCCCGCCCCATGATCTCAGCGCCGATGCCCGGGGCCCAAGCGCTGGCGAAAGCGTCGTCGATGCCGGTGCTGCCGCCGGGCTGGCCCTGCATGGCGCGGAAGGAACGGGTCGGGAAGAACCACTCGTGCAGCCGGGTTCCCGCATGCCCGAACGGGGCATCCAGGCTTTGCCCCTCACCGGTGCCGAACCCATCCAGCGACACCGAGAAGTTGTGCACCCGGACCTGCGACACGATGACCTCCTGACAGGTTGCTTCACAGCGGGTGGGGCCGGTTGCCGCGGCCCGCCACCAGTAAGGACGATCCACTGGCCCAAAGTCATCACCAGAGCCTGGCCGCTGAGCATCATACCTGCGGATCACCGGGTATTTCTGCTCACGGTGCGCAACCGACCCTGGACTCAGATAAGGCACGTGTCGCCGCCGTTCGGCGCGGTCGCGCGGGTTGGACGGCACTGTTGCTAATGGGCGCGGATCCGGAAGTTCTGTACGCCGGACGGCCGCGGCAGTGTCCCCTGCAGCGGGCCGCCGACTGCAGCGGGTTACGGCCCCACACGGTTCACGTGCGCCGACGACGGGATCCGCCAGACGGCGGATGTCTCCTGCTGTCCTGGGGCGGCATGGTCAAGACGTGGTCGCTGCGGGACGGCGGCGGTCGCCGCCGTCAGCGCACGGCGGCGAGGCAGTGGCCAAGCAGCAGGAACTGCTCGAGACGATGCAGAACCTGACCCGGCACGTCGGCGCGGTGGAGCAGCTGAGGACGTCGGATGAGCAGCGAGGGGAGAAAGACATGAGGCTCCTGAGGAGTCCGGCCCGGCGGAGCGTCCTGCGCGTCACGGGGGTACTGATTACGGTGCTCCTAGTGGCCGCGGGATCGTCGGCGTATGCGTTCGCGGCGCGGGCCGAGTCCGGGCAGGAGGTTTCCGGGCACGCTGCTTCCGGCAAGCCGCCAGCCGGGTTGCAGCAGTCCGCCGACCAGATGGTGGCGGACGGCACACCAGGCGTGATCATCATGACCCGACGCGGGCATCAGGTCTCCGATGTGGTGGCCGGCCTGGCCGACACGGCCACCGGCCAGCCCATGCAGGCGCAGGACCGGGTGCACATCGGCAGCATCACCAAGACCTTCGTCGCCACCGTGGTGCTGCAGCTGGCCGCCGAGCGGCGGCTGTCGCTGAACGACAGCGTGCAGAGGTGGCTGCCAGGGGTCATCACCGGCCACGGCTACGATCCCGCGCGGATAACCATCCGCCAGCTGCTGCATATGACCAGCGGGATACGCGATTACCTGGACGACCCGGCCTTCCAGGACCCGAAGAACCCGCAGCCCCTGGGGCAGACGTGGCGGCCGCAGCAGCTCGTCGACATCGCGCTGGGGCTCGGGCCGCCGGTGCACGGCTGGGTGTATTCGAACACCAACTACATCCTGCTCGGGATGATCATCCAGAAGGTGACCGGGCAGAGCCCGATCACCGAGATCAGCCGCAGGATTCTGGCACCGCTCGGCCTGGGCGACACCTCATTCCCGCTGACCAGCAAGCAGATCCCGGTGCCGTACGCGCACGGGTACTTCGGCCCCGTCGACGTCACGCACCTGGTCAACCCGTCGGTCGCCTGGACCGCAGGGGCGATGATCTCTACCGTCGGTGATGTCGCACGGTTCTACCGGGCGCTGCTGACCGGCCGGCTACTGTCCCCCGCCCAGCTGCGCGAGCTGCTAACCGCCATGCCCGTTGACGACACCGGCGAGCTGTTCCCCGAGCACTACGGGCTGGGTATCTACAGCGTTCAGCTGAGTTGTGGCACCGCGTGGGGGCATGACGGCGGGTGGCCCGGCGGGTTCAAGACCATCGCCTACACCGGCCGGGACGGCTCCCGCCAGGCCGTCATGGTCTACAACAATTTCTTGATGAGCGAGAACCCGACGGCCGCGTTCCAGCGCGATGAAAAGCAGGCTCTGGAAATCGCGTTCTGCGGGCGGCGATAACGTCGAACCCTCCCATCAGCCCGGTCCGTTCGAGCACGACCATCCGCCAGTTCATCAGCAGCTGCAAATAACCGCGCCTGCCGCGTCCACACCAGGAAAGGGACGGTGATGACGACAACCACCTGGGACGTCCCGGACCAGGCCCACCACGCGCTGCGCACGGTGACCGCCGGCATCACCGACTCCAGCTGAGCGTCTGCGATGGTACCGACTCATCAATTGTGGCGCCGACCGCCGCCCGACTCGATCATCATTGCCTGCGCGGCCGGGGTGCGGAAGGTTGACACCCAGCAGCCTTTCACACCCGCCCGCCCCGCAGGCCGGCCACCCGCCGCCGGCCGGCCGGCTCCCCGCCGGTTCACGGGCCGCTGCCTGGCCGCGGGTGGCGGCGAGCTCCTCCATCGGCACCTCAGCGGCCGGGGAAGGAAACGACGCACCGCAACGGTGAGGACCTCCCCGGCTGGCTCCGTGCCGGTGCGGACCGTCGCAGCATGGTCCGTTCGGGATAATAATTTCTTCTGCCGAACGGCCCGCGGTTCCCCTGCCAGGCCCACGCCAGCAACCGCGTCGTCGGTGCCGCCTGGGCCGGGAGCTAGCTCGGCGCAGAGATGAGTTCGGGTAGCGGTTCGGCCTGCCGGATCACATTGACAATGGTCTGGGCTGGCCGAGCCCCCGACCCACAGCGGGGGTGCTGCCGTTGCCGCCAGGCGGTGGTGATCACCTGGAGGTATCCAGCGCGGGATTCCCTCGCTGCGCGCCCGGGACCTGCTAGCCGTTGAACCGGCCCTGAAGCGGCTCAACGCGCCACGTTTGGGCAGCGGAGACGTGTTCTTCCCCGCCCGGTGGGCGTGCTGGCCTCGCGGCGCCGTTCCCGGCGTCACAGGCCAGCTAGCCTGCCCCCCGGGCGGCGAGCGACCTGGGCAGCGAGCTGGGCCCGGGAGGAGATGCCCAGCTTGGCGAACACGTGCACCAGGTGCGTCTGGACGGTCCGCCGGGAGATGAACAGCCGCTCCCCGATCTGCGGGTTGGACAGCCCGTCGGCCACCAGAGCCACCACCGTCCGTTCGGTGGGCGTCAGGCTGGGCCAGCCGAACTGCGGCCGCTGGCGCGGGCCCCGGACGCCCCGCCGGACACCGGCCAGGCGCAGCACCGCGTTGGCGCGGGCCAGGTCGCGGGCGGCGTCGAGGCGCTCGTAGATGGCGATGGTCTGGTCGAGCAGCGGCCGGGCCCGCCTGATGTCGCCCTGCCTGACGAGCGCCGTGGCCGCGTCTTCGGACGCCAGCGCCAGCTCCAGCGGGCGCGATGCGCCGGCGTAGGCGTCGGCGGCGGCGACCAGGGCGTCGACGTCGCCTTCCGCCAGCCCCTGGCAGCGCAGTGCCGCGCCGCGCAGCCAGGGCAGGTCGTTACGCGAGGCAACGTCGCCGACCGCCGCCGCCACCTGCCGGGCCAGCCCGATGTCGCCTTCGGCCATGGCCAGCCGGACCAGATCCGCCCCTACGAACGGATGCTCCTCGCTGATGCCCAGGCGGGAACTCTCCTCCCAGGGTGTGGTCATGGTCTTCAGCGCTCGCGCGGGCTGGCCGGAAGCCTCCTGCAGCAGGGCGTGCGGCCACGCCGCCCAGTTGGCGTGCTCGTAGGGAAAGTCTCGGCCGGCCAGTTCCCGGTAGGCGGCCTCGACAGCGGCGGCGGCTCGGTTCAGGTCATCGCGGTGGAAACTGATCAGGGACATCACGATGCGGGCGGGGATCACGCCGTAGGTTTCGCCGAGCTCCTCGGCCAGCTCCAGGCTCGACTCCAGATCGGCCAGGGCGTCATCCCACTGGCCGGCGATGAAGCGCTCGAAACCGAGGAACACAGCGAACCTGGGCAGCGGCCAGCGGACTCCCCGCTCCTCGCGGATCCGGCGGCCAGCCTGCAGAGTGGACCTGGCCTCCTCGAGCCGGTCAAGGTGGATCAGGATGTACCCGCGGAAGATATGGACCGGGTGCTGGCGGCCCTGGCGGGTCAGGCTCTCGTCGGCCAGCCGCAGCGCGTCATCGGAGATCCGTAGCGCGTCGGCGAACCGGCCGCGGAACTGGGCGACCATGGCCAGCGTGGTCATGGCGATGCTGGCCGAGTACTGGTCGCCTGCCGTCAAGGCGGCGGAGGATGCCTGCCCGGCCGCGCTGGCCGCGCCGTCCAGGTCCCCCAGCAACCACCGGGCGAAGCCCGCCCAGGCCCGGGCGGCGGCCTGCTCGGTGCCGGTGAGCAGCGGCGACTGCGCCGCGCGTTCCAGCTCGGCCAGCCCGTCGCGGATCCGGCCCTGGGCCAGTAGGGCGTGCCCAAGGCAGATCCGGGCGGCGCCCTCGACGGCCGGGTCATGCCGCCGGTCCAGCAGCCGCCGGCACGTGGTCTCCGCGTCGGCGATGTGCCCGGCCAGCATCTGGTGCCCGGCCTGCTCGGCTATCAGCCGGTCCCGTTCTGGGTCGTCCGGTCGCATCAGCGTGATCGCCCGGCTCAGCAGGCTGGCGGCAGCGGCCGGCGACCCCGGGGCCGCGTCCCGGGCGGCCCTGGCCAGCCACTCGACGGCCTCGCTATCGCCCACGTCAGCCCCGCGGGCGAAGTGCTCGGCGACCCGCAGTGGCGGCGCTCCGGCGCCGGCCAGCCGCTGTGCCGCCTCGCGGTGCAGCCCGCGGCGCATGCTGGCTGGGAGGTCCTGGTAGATGCTGTCGCGGATCAGGTCATGGCGGAACCTCAGCTGCACGCCGTCGTCCTCGACGATGTTGGACCGGATCGCCTCGGTCAGCGCCGCGGTGAGCCCGATGGCCGGGCGCCCCGAGACCAGGGCCAGGTCGGTGAGCGAGAACGCCGATCCCAGGATCGATGCGGCCTGCAGTGCCTGCAGGGTGTCCCCGGGCAGGAAGCTGAGTCGGCGCAAGATCGTCAGCCGCAGCGTCGGCGGCAGTGTCGCCTCGGCCACCTCCGCCCGGCCTGCCGTGACCTGGATGGCGCCTTCTTGCCGCAGCGCGGCCAGGAACTCGGTGATGAACAGCGGGTTTCCTGCCGCGCCCGAGATCTCGGCCAGAAGACCAGGCCCGGGCTCGGCTGACACTATGTCCGAGACCAGCTCGCCGACCGCCCCGGTGCCCAGCGGCGACAGGACGAGCTGGCGGCCACCGGCGGCCTGCAGGGCGCGGACCGCGCCGTCCAGGTCCGCTGCGCGGGGCACCGGCCGCAAGCACCCTATTATTCCTACTGGCAGACCGGCCACGCGGCGGCCCATCGCGGCCAGCGTCACCAAGCTGGACGGGTCGGCCCACTGCAGGTCGTCGGCGCCGACCACGACCGGCCCGGACAGGGCGAGCTCCTCGGCCAGGTCACCGAACGCGTCCACCACCCGGAACTGCAGCCCGGGATCGCTGGTCACCGTGACTGGCCCCCCGCTTGCGCGGCCGCCCGCAGCCGACAACAATCCCGCGATCGCGGCCCGCCGCGGGTCGGCGGAGCCCGAGACGCAGCCGAAGGCGCCCGCCAGCAGGCCGAACGGCCGTGCCTGCTCCAGCTCGTCCGCGCGTCCCGCGGCTACCTGCATGCCGCGCGCAGCCGCGTCGGCCAGCGCCTGTGTCAGCAGCCGCGTCTTGCCGATCCCGGCCTCACCCTCCACCAGCACGATCGCCGGGCCGCCGCGGGCCACCCGGTCCAGCGCCTCGCGCAGGATGCCGGTTTCCGTCTCGCGCCCGCGCAGCCGCGGAGCCAGCGCAGGAATGCCCATCACCCCGATGCTACGTCGCCCCGCCACGCAGGCCGCGGCCAGCATGCCGGCGGTGCTCACCGCTCCGGCCCCGGCTCGGCAACGGATGCCCTGGTCACCTCATCCAGCGCATGCAGCAGCCCCAGCCAGCCGGTAAACAAGATCTCTCCCGCCAGCCGACCCGAACCTCGGCCAGCACCGGGGATGACCGACAGACGACCCGCCGGTGGATCCACCGTGTCCATCTGGATCCAGATCTCCACCAGCCCATCATCCGGGCACCGGGCGCCGCCGACATCGGCCAGCTGGCCGATGTCTTCACCCGGGGGCGCATAGATGTCGGCAACGGTAAGCCCGCGCCCGGGCGACCCGGTCCGCCGGGGCAGATCATGCCGCCGGTCACAGGAAGGAACGTTGGAATGCCCGCCTACTACATCGCCACCCCCGAACAGATCACCGACATGGACGCCATGCAGGAGTACGCGGCTTACGCTCCGTTTCGCCGCCTTCGTCGGCCACCCCGCCTACAACGCCGGCACTCTCTGCGCCGACCTGCACCGGTTCATCTTTCTCCTCGGTGCCAGCGACGGCGAAGAACTCTTCGGCCAGGCCACGCAATGATCACCAAATGCGGTCCGTCAGACCCTGCGCTTGACAAGGCGCAACGGCCTGGCGTCGGCTCGTGCTTTGCAGCTTGCCGCACCTGCGCTCTGTTCAAGACGCGTTTGCATTCCCGCCGGGTTGTGGTAGCAAGCCAGCCCGGAAGCGCGGCCGGATCGCGGATCAAGGCCCGCGGCATAGGTGATTCGCAGTCGTCTCTGAGGTGACCTGGCCGCCTGTCACGTTTGGTTGCAGGCCCGTGGTGCGGTTTAGGATCGGTATCTGTCAGCCGACTGCGGCTGCGACGTTATCGAGGAGCGCCTCGAGTATCAGGTCATGCAGCGGCTCGATCCGCTCACGCCAGATCGTCTCGTATTTCCCGGCCGCGCAGCCCTGGATCGTGTGGCGCAGAATGGTCCTGCCTTGCGCAACCCCCAGCTCGAACCAGTGCTCGCCCTGCAGCTCAGCGGGCCTGGTCACCCGGAACGCGCGGGCGGCACCCGGGCGATCGTACTCTTCCCAGAGCATCAGCCCGGCGTCGTACAGACGGTGTCCGTGCAGCCGGGGAGCAGGGGTGATCTGCGTCGGCCAGATGCGATCGAAGTCGGCGACCAGTGCGGCGATCCGCTCTGGGGTCGCCGCGATGATTCGCTCGTGACGGTTCGTGATCTTCATCCGCCCCTCACCTCACCGTTCGCACACTACGACCACGTAGGACTGTCAGCCTTGAGACCAAGTCGCGCGTCGGCCCGTGACATCGCGGGCGGCTAAGTCAGCCGTTGCGCCTCTGGCCCGGGGGCCACAATGGTCTAATGTGTAGCCGCAATGAGGCAGAACTTTCCTGGACCAGTTCCGGACTGGACTTTCTCGTCCGCCTGGACCGCTCCGTACGGGTCCGGCGCCGACCGAGCCGCAGGATGTCCCCGCGGCCGCGCCATGACCTGCGGCCCGGTCACGCCGACCCGTCCAGCTTCCCCCGCCAGGCCTGGGCCGCCGCGATGCGCCGCGTGCTGGCCGAGGCGCCCGACGAGGCGTTCGGGTACGCCGACCCGCGCCGGGCCGGATGAGCACGAGGTCATCACCAAGGGGGCACTTGCCGGGCTCGCGCTCAACGGGCTCAGCGGCTACCACGTCGGCGACCCCGCCACCGAACCGCCCGGCCCCGCGCTGGTCATCGGCTACGGAACCCCGGCCGGGCGGAGCTATCGCGCGGCGGTCGCAGCGCTCGGCGAATTCCTCCATTTGGCCTACTCGCCCGGCTGACCGGCCAGCGGGCCGCCACCGGGTCACAACAGGACGCCGTGGCCGCCGCGCCCCGATCTCTGCCGTCACGTCGCAGGCAAGCCCCCGCGGCGTCGAGGATCTGCGGCCCGCCCAGGTCAGCGGCCAATCCGTCGACCGGCCCGCTTCACGCGATCTCCGCCACCCTAACGGCCCGCCCGGCCCGGTGCCCTGGGTCCACCGGAACTGCCGTCGATCAGTGAGTGCCGATACGCCAACGGCAAGCTCGCCGGACACCGCGGTGTTGTCGATCTTCGGTCGGTGATGCCGCAAGTGGGGTCGTTCCGCCGTCCCAGAGACTTAGTCGGCAGGCACGCCGACGGGTGATCTGCCCGGTCAGGCGACTGTGGTTACCGACGGTGCCGCCCCGGCCCGCGCGGGGCCCGGTGCCGGGTCGGGGGCCGCGGGTTCTGCCGGCGGGTGTGACGCACGGAACTGCCGATGGTAGAGCTCGGCGTACAGGCCGCCGCGGGCGAGGAGGGCGGCGTGGGTGCCGTGGTCGATGAGCCGGCCGTGGTCGAGGACGAGGATGGTGTCGGCGGCCAGGATGGTGGACAGCCGGTGGGCGATCACCAGCGCGGTGCGGCCGCGCAGCAGCCGGGCCAGGGCGGCCTGGATGTGGTGCTCGGAGACGCTGTCCAGGTGGGAGGTGGCCTCGTCCAGGATGACGATCCTCGGGTCGCGCAGGATGACCCGGGCGATCGCCAGCCGCTGTTTCTCGCCGCCGGACAGCCGGTGGCCGCGCTCGCCGACGATCGTGTCGTAGCCCTCGGGCAGCGAGCAGATGAACTCGTGCAGGTGCGCCGCTTTCGCGGCGTCGGCCAGGTCGGCGTCGCTGGCACCGGGGCGGGCGTAACGCAGGTTGTCGGCGATCGAGGCGTGGAACAAGAAGGTGTCCTGGAACACCATCCCCAGCTGGCGGGCCAGCGAGTCGCGGGTGATCTGGCGCAGGTCGGTGCCGTCAATCAGGATCTGGCCCTGTTGCGGGTCGTGGAAGCGGGCGACCAGGCCGGTAATGGTGGTCTTCCCAGCGCCAGTGGGGCCGACCAGGGCGGCCAGCTGGCCGGGCTCGATGGTGACGGTCAGGTCCGCCACGGCGGGCCGGCTGGTGCCGGGGTAGCTGAAGGTCACCTGGTGGAGCCGTATTTCCCCGGCGACGGGCCCAAGGTCGCGGGCGCCGGGGCTATCGGCGATCTCGGGGACCCGGTCGATGTAGGTGAACAGCCGCCCGAACAGGGCCAGCGACCCGGTGATGTTGACGTGCATGCCGGCCAGCGTCGTGACCGACCCGGCCAGCCGCTGGCCCAGTACGGTCGCAAACACGAACACGGTGCCGACGCTGGCCCGGCCGGTGACCACCAGCCAGCCGCCGAACAGGATCATCAGCGCCGGCCCGGCGGTCTGCAGGGTGGACATGAGCATGCCGAACCACTGGCCGATCAGGTTCTGGCGCACCTCAAGGCTGCGCAGCTCGGCGTTCATCGCGGCGAACCGCTGCCGCTCGGCGCTTTCCCGGCCGAACGCCTTGACCAGCATGATCCCGGAGATGCCGAGGATCTCCTGCAGGTAGCCGGTCATCTGCCCGCGCAGCGACTGGGTGCGGGCCCGGGCCTTGTAGGTGGCTCGCCCGGCGCGCCGGGCCGGCAGCGCGACCGTGGGGATCATCACCAGCACCACCAGGGTCAACTGCCAGGAGAACCGCAGCATCAAGGCAAGGGTGGCGATCGTCACCAGCACGCTGGACACCAGGCCGAACACGGTGTCCGTGACCACGTCCTCGACCCCGTCGATGTCGGTGTTGATCCGCGACAGCAGATCCCCGGCCTTCCGGTCGGTGAAGAACCCGACCGGCTGGTCCAGCAGCCGGCCGAACAGCTGGCCGCGCAGGGTGGCGACGATGCCCTGGCTGATCCTGGTCGACAGGTACGCCTCGGCCACGCCGGCCAGGCCGCCCGCCGCCGCCGCGACGATGCCCGCGGCGACCAGCAGCGCGACGTGTGCGAACGAGGGGTGGGGGCGGGCGAGGGTGTCGATCAGCGACTTGAACACCACCGCGGGCGCCAGCCCGAGCACGGCCTGCACCGCGATGCAGGCGACGACCACCAGCCCGGGCCGCCAGTAGGGGCGGAAGTAAGCCAGCACCCGCGCCATCATGCGGTGCCGGTCGGCGGCAGTCAGCTCCGGCTGATCCTCGCCCCAGTCCACCGCCATTGCCGGGCCGACGCAGTACCGGTTCACAAAACACCCCCGGGCAGGACCGGGGACAGGGCCGCGCAGCACAGAGACGCGGCCGCCAGCAGCGCGAGGGTTCCGCCGCTGGCCAGCAGTCGGCTCACGGCTGGGCGCTGCCGTGGCGGGCGGCCCGCCTCCAGCTGGGTGACCCGGGCCTCCAGCGACCGGGACCCGTCCCCGGCCGGGCTGGCGGCCGCGATCGCCGGGCAGGCTGGCGTGCACGCGAGCTTGAGCAGCGCGCCAGCCAGAACGCTGCGGCCGGAGGACCCGGCGGCCGCACGGTCGGCGGCCAGCTCGCGGCTGAGCACCGCGCGGCCGGCCAGCCAGCGGGCGGCGGGCAGGTAGCAGCCCCAGGCGGCGACCATGCGGGCAGCCAGCAGCCGCAGCGGATCCCGGTGCCGCAGGTGTTCCCGCTCATGGGCAAGCACGGCACCGATCTCGGCCGGAGTCAGCGCCGTGGCCAGGCCGGTGCTGACGAGGATCCGGGGCCGGAACAACCCATAGGTGACGGCGAAGGCCTCGTCGCCCGCGACGGCATCCAGCCTGGGGGTACAGCCCAGCACGGCCGCCTCGTTCCGTATCAGAGGCGGAACCGGGCGCCTGGCGGTGCGTATCAGTGCCCGCAAGCGCCGGGAATCGGCCGCCGCCCGCACCGTCACGTGTGCGCTGGCGGCCAGTCCCACCGCGGCGGCGGCCAGCACCAGCGTGACCGCGACCGTGTCGAACCAGGTTGGCAGCGGCCAGCCCATCGTGGCGAATTCGGCCACCGCCAGGACCGCCACGCCGGCGTGAGCCAGGACCGGCAGCGGCAACAGCACCCAGTACGATGCCGCGGCAGGCCGGCCCAGCCGCCTGATCATGACTGCTCCTTCATCAGCCGCCGCAGCCGCTCGCGCAGCCGCGGATCCAGTTCGGCCCGCTCCACGAACCGGGCCAGCGCGGCGTCCCCAAACTCCGCCAGCACACCGCGGACCGCAATCTCCGCGGTGTCGGCGGCCACCGGCGCGTACACGAACCGGCGCCCGGAGCGGGACCGGGCCAAAATCCCCTTGCCCGTTAGGCGAGACATCACCGTCATCACCGTTGTGTAGGCCAGCGGAGCGTCACGGCCGGCGTTCAGCTCCGCGGCCACCTCCCGGACCGGCAGTGGCTGGCCGGCCCTCCACAGCACGGCCATCACCTCGGCCTCGAGGGGGCCCAGCGTGGACCCAGCACCGACCTGCTCCGCCACCTGACCCCCAGGAATACGCGGCAAACACCAGTCAACTTAACTACGATCGTGTAGTACTACATTAGCGTCGTCAATTGATTTTAGGAGCGTGCACCTCGCGTGGGCCGCCAGCCCAGCCCCGCCACCGGCAGCCAGCGGGCGCCGCTGCCCGCGGTGACCGGTCTCGGCAGTCCTACCACCGGCGGCATCCTCGCTCGGCCGCACCCTGGACACTCCGAATCGCATCACCGAGCCTGCCTCAGTGTCCCTGGCCACCCGCCCGCCGGTGGCTGACCAGCCGATGCACCTTAATTATCTCGTTGTCGCCGACTTACCCGGCGGGGGTCTTGGCACCGGGCCGGGCCGGGCACGGCCCCCGGGCCGGGTGCTCGCTCCAGCCGGACTCGCTGGCCGGATGGGAATGTTCCAGCTGCCGGGCAGTCAGCCAGCCACACGCTTTCCGCCCCGCGCGTTCCGTGACAGGCTGGCC
>Ga0306924_10006529_pt1 | contig 11634 bp, 11 predicted proteins | sample sta12Can44000111_FD_203756 | JGI IMG/M metagenome (GOLD analysis project Ga0306924, IMG submission 203756) | Lab enrichment of tropical soil microbial communities from Luquillo Experimental Forest, Puerto Rico - statanox.12C.anox.44.000.111 (v2)... | ecosystem: Environmental > Terrestrial >...
AACGTTAAGCGATCGTTTACTACGGCCGTGGTTCGCTCGACGCGGACGGGCGGCCGCGTGGCCACGGTTTTACCGACATTTGGTCGCTTCGCGGTCAAGCTCGGCCCATAAGCCGCGCCGCTCACATCCAGCCCATGGGGAGGGCTTTCACGATGGCACTTCCATCAACCTCCGTCGCAGAAGCGCAAGCGTCAGCGCGCGCTTCGCTCGAGCGTCCGATCGATCTTGTGCATCTCTCGCGCATGACGCTGGGAGATCGCGGGCTCGAGCGTGAAGTTCTGGCGTTGTTCGATCGCCAGGCGACCGTGTTGGTCTCGCGCATGCGCGCGGCTTCGCCCGGCGCGGTGAGCTCCGTCGCGCATACGCTCAAGGGCTCGGCGCGCGGGGTCGGCGCCTGGCGTGTCGCGGCCGCCGCCGAAGCGGTCGAAGTCGCGGCCTCGGGGGAGGGCGACCTCAGCGCGGCGATCACGCGGCTTGCCGCCGTCGCCGAGGAAGCCCGCGCGGTGATCGCCGAATTGCTGCACACGAATTGATTTTCGGTTTCCGCTTATTCCGGAGCATGATCTCTACGAAAATCATGCTCGCGCGCCACGTGTGTGCCCTTTTTGGGCACGGGGTTGGCGCATACCGTTCGAACCGATATAGAAGCGGCCCGTTCGTGCCGGGCCGGCCTTAGACTTCATCCGGGCCGGCATTTCCCGGTCCTTCGACGCGATTTCATGGCCAAGATTACCTATATCGATGCCGCCGGCTCCGCGCGCACGGTCGACGGCGAGGTCGGATCGACCGTGATGGAAACGGCGATCAAGAACGGGGTGCCCGGCATCGAGGCGGAGTGCGGCGGTGCCTGCGCGTGCTCGACTTGTCACGTCTATGTGGACGAGGGGTGGCGCGAGAAGACCGGCGAGCCGTCGCCCATGGAAGAGGACATGCTGGATTTTGCTTTCGACGTGAAACCGAACTCGCGCCTCTCGTGTCAGATCAAAGTGACCGAGGCGCTCGACGGGCTCGTCGTCACCACACCGGAGCGACAGGCGTAATGCGTGCGATCAACGAACCCATCAAGACCGACGTGCTGATCGTCGGGGCGGGGCCGGTCGGCCTCTTCGCCGTATTCGAGCTTGGCCTGCTCGACATGAAGGCGCACCTGATCGACATTCTAGACAAACCGGGTGGCCAGTGCGCCGAGCTTTATCCGGAAAAGCCGATCTACGACATTCCAGGGGTGCCCTACACCACGGGCCACGGCCTGGTCGAAGCGCTCATGGCGCAGATCAAGCCGTTCGGCCCCACGTTTCATCTCGGCGAGATGGTCGAGACGATCGAGCGCATCGGCGAGCCGATGTTCCGCGTGGCGACCGACAGCGGCAAGCTGTTCGAAGCCAAGGTCCTGGTAATCGCGGCGGGCGGCGGATCATTCCAGCCGAAGAAGCCGCCGATCCCTGGCATCGAGCCTTATGAAGGCAAGTCGGTGTTCTATGCGGTGCGCAAGATGGACGCGTTCCGCGACAAGGAATTGCTCATCGTCGGCGGCGGCGATTCCGCGCTTGACTGGACACTCAATCTGCAGCCGATCGCCAAGCGGGTGACACTCGTGCACCGTCGCGACGATTTCCGTGCAGCGCCGGACAGCGTCAACAAAATGCGCGCGCTAGTCGCGCAAGGCGCGATGGATCTCAAGATCGGTCAGGTGACCACGCTCGAAGGCGCCGAAGGCATGCTCACCGGCGCGACGATCAAAGGAAGCGACGGCACGCTCGCGACGCTCGCCTGCAACGCGATGCTGCCGTTCTTCGGCCTGACCATGAAGCTCGGGCCGGTCGCCAACTGGGGACTGCCGCTGCGCGAGGGCGAATTGATCCCGGTCGACACGGCATCGTTCGAAACCGATCAGCCCGGCATTTTCGCGATCGGCGACATCAACTGGTATCCGGGCAAGCTCAAGCTGATATTGTCCGGCTTCCACGAAAGCGCACTGATGGCGCAGAAGGCCTATCGTTACGTCTTCCCCAACAAGCGTCTTGTGTTCCAATACACGACGTCGTCGACCAGCCTGCAGAAGAAGCTCGGCGTCGCCTAACGTTGTTTACGTCTCTATTTCCTGCTTAAGTAATTCTCTCGGACCGAGTTCCGGACGCTGAGTCATTGGCTTCGGATCGGGCCGTTGTCGACATGACGTGCTTCTAACAGCCGTTGGCGAAGCGCGAGAAAAGTTATTTATTTCGGAGCGCCAATGAATCTAAAAGCATTGACCTTCGAAACATCATCGGCACGCTCTTCGATGTCCATGGTGGCTTGGCAAAGGGCGTCGGTCCGCTCAACACCAAGTACTCCATCAACGTATCGGGCCAGGCGTTTAGCCATGGCTCAATCGCCGGTTACGCGGGTGGCCTCGCATCGGCGACGCTCGCTCGTTTCACTCCTTCTTTATCTCGAGCGCGGCGCGGGCGAGGATTTCCACCACTCGCGCTTCGGCCTGCGCGTCGGCGCCGATGCGGGTGACGACGGCCTCTCGCAGGTTGCTCAGCGCGGCTTCGACGAGTGGCGGCACCGATCGGCGGTCGTCGGCATCGCGGCCGGACATCCGGCGCCAGCGCGCAACCCGCTCGCCGATGGCGGCGAGGCGATCGAGCACCGTGTCGGCGAGGTCGCGGTTCGCCTCGAGATGGGTGCGGCCTTCCGCGGTGATGGTGTAGAGCTTCTTGGCGCGTTCCGACTGCGAGGTGACGTAACCGACCTCTTCGAGATAGGTCAGCGTCGGATAGACGATCCCGGGGCTCGGGCTGTACCAGTCCGAGGTCTTTTCCTCGAGCACCTTGATGATCTCGTAGCCGTGGCGCGGTTGCTCGGCGATCAGCGCCAGCGCGATGAGCTGCAGGTCGCCCTGGGCGAGCATCCGCCCCGCGCGCATGGCATCGCCACCGCCCATCCCGTGCCGGCCGCCCCAGCCCTGTCCACCGGACCAGCGTCCCCGGCGCGAGCGCCCGGCGCAGCGGCCCTCGTGGCCTTCGTGTCTCATTCCGTACATTTTTGGACTCCATGATTGAAGATATATCGTAAGATAGCTCGTATTCAGATGTAGCACAAGATATATCTTTAGACTTTTTCGTGGACTTGCCACTCCAACGTCTATATTGTTGAGTCCATTGGATTTTTGGGGCGAAAGGGCCGGCCGGTTCGACGGATATCGTCATCATCGACGGCCCCAACGGCGCGGGAAAAAGCAGCTCCACGCCCGCTATGGTGCCCCGACGCCTCGATATCCATGAGCTCGTCAACGCCGATGAAATTGCTCGCGGCCTTTCGCCCTTCGATCCCGAAGGGCCGGCAATTGCTCATTGCGGAACGAACATTGAAAACCCCACTTGTGGTACATGATGCAGGCCGCTGGGCAATGATGAAAAGGCACCGAGATGACGAGCCTGACAGCCCAACAAATTCGAGATGCTATTCAACAACGGCTTGAAGAAACTTGGCGCCTGATCGACAGCGGAAAAAAAATTCAGCGCGGTGCTGTCGATCGAGTACCTCAGATCGACCGCAGCAAGTAACCGATGTTCGTCGAATTTTTTCATCAGCTCAAATCCGCCGGGGTGCCAGTCACCCTGAAGGAATATCTCACCCTGATGGAGGCGATGGAGCACGACCTCGCCGCGCGCCGGGTCGAGGGGTTTTATTATTTGTCGCGTACCGCGCTGGTCAAAGACGAGCGCAACCTCGACAAGTTCGACCGCGTGTTCGGCAAGGTGTTCAAGGGCCTGGAACTGACCGAGCAGGCTCTGGCCGTTGAAATTCCCTCCGAGTGGCTCAAGAAGCTCGCGGAGAAATACCTCACCGAAGAGGAGAAGAAACAAATCGAGGCCATGGGCGGCCTTGATAAATTGCTAGAAAAGCTACGCAAGCGCATCGCCGAGCAGAAGGGCCGGCACCAGGGCGGCTCGAAATGGATAGGCACCGGCGGGACCTCGCCCTTTGGCGCCTACGGCTACAACCCCGAGGGCGTGCGCATCGGGCAGGACGAGAACCGCAATTTCCGCGCGGTGAAGATTTGGGACAAGCGCGAGTTCAAGGACCTCGACGACACCGTCGAACTCGGCACCCGCAACATCAAGATCGCGCTGCGCCGCTTACGCAAGTTCGCGCGCACCGGCGCGCCCGAGGAACTCGACCTCGACGGCACCATCAAGGACACCGCACACAAGGGCTATCTCGACATCAAGCTGCGGCCGGAGCGGCACAACGCCGTGAAGGTGCTGCTGTTTTTCGACATCGGCGGTTCGATGGACTGGCACGTGCGGGCGGTCGAAGAGCTGTTCTCGGCCGCGCGCACCGAGTTCAAGCATATGGATCACTTCTATTTCCACAATTGCCTGTACGAGCGGGTGTGGAAGGAGAATCGACGACGTTACGACGACACCAAGCCGACCTGGGACGTTCTGCACACGTACCCGCACGATTACAAAGTGATCTTCGTCGGCGACGCCTCGATGAGCCCGTACGAGATCACGACGCCGGGCGGTTCGATCGAGCACTTCAACGAAGAGGCGGGCGCGGTGTGGATGGAGCGGGTGACACGCACCTATCCGGCATGCGTGTGGCTCAATCCGGTGCCCGAGAACCAGTGGGAGATGACCTACTCGGTGCGGATGATTCGCCAGCTGTTCGGCGATCGCATGTACCCGCTCACTCTCGACGGCCTCGACCGCGCCATGCGGGAACTGGTGCGGTAGAGCGTACTCGCCGCGCACAAATTAACTCTTCAGTAACCATGAGGCCGTAGCCGAAGGCGGGGCATTTTCGGTCCAGCGCCGATGATCCTGCGCAAATCCCGCTTCGTGCACCAGCTGCCGGTCGGCGCCGATCGCGTGCTGCTCGTGCATGCGGTCAGTCATTTGCGGCTCCCGGTCGACGCCGGTGTGGCGAGGCTGGTCGAGCAGTTCGAGCGCCCGCGCAGCCTCCCGGATGACTTCGACGACCTCGTCAAGCTGATGAGCATTCGTTGTCTGGAGCGACGACAGGATTTCCCACGGATTGCCTGCTGCGCCGACGACGAGCATGCCGCGCTCCAAAGATCGAGCAATCACTCCGCGGCTCGTTGGAGCAAGACATATGCCACGACTCAACGGTCGATTATCACGAGATAGTTTGTCCTCGGGTGGTCGCGAAGCCGCGGCAGGAATTGCACGCGAACGCGCCCAGCGGCAGAAATTGCCCAGCCCGATAGAGTGTCAGCGCCGCACCACCAGCACGGAGCAGGTCGCGTGACGCACCACGTGGGCGGCATTCGAGCCGAGGAAATACGTCCGTTTGCCTGGTTGATGCGAGCTCATGACGATGAGGTCGGCCACGATCGCGGCCGCCTCGTCGAGAACCTCGTGATGAACGCCGCCCTGGCGCACGACGACGGAAACGTGGTGCGCGTCCAGTCCGCTTTCCCCGGCGACGATCTCGAGCGCTTCCTGGGCGGTGCGCCGCTGCTGCTCCTCGAAATCCGCCGGAACATAGGTCGCTAGATCCGCCGGCGTGTCCGGCAGCACGTTGAGCAGCCGCACCGATCCGCCGGAGGCGCGCGCCAAGGTCACCGCGGTCTCGACCGAAGGGGTGCCGAGTTCCGGATGGGCGAGGTCGATTGGCACGAGAATCCGTCTGAACACCGGCCGAATCCCTTATCTTCTATCTTCGGCCGATCTTGCCACAGGTCGGACGGGTCTCGTTAGTTTTTAGCGGGCGGTTCGGCTTCCTCCACCGCGTTCCGCCGTGCGATCAGGTCGGGCACGAGATCGGCGAGCGCCGGCTTGGCGAGGGCGACGAACGGCAGCGGCCGCGCCACTTCGATCGCGGCAAGCCCGAGGCGTGCCGTGAGGAGCCCATTGAGCACGCCTTCGCCGAGCCGTGCAGAGAGCTTGGCGGCGACGCCGTGGCCGAGCATTTGTTGGATCAGGCTATCGCCCGCCGCCATGCCGCCGGTCATCGCGAGATGCGCGACCACATGGCGAAACAGGCGGATCAGCCCGAGCGTGCCGGGCCGACCGCCGTAGAGATCGGCGAGGCGCCGTACCAGCATCACCGCGCTGACCAGCACGAACAGCATGTCGATGGCGACACGCGGGCTCACGGCGGTGATCACTGAGACGCGGCGCGCGGCGGCCGCGACCAAGCGGCGCGCCTCCTGATCGAGCGGGCCCATCAGCTCGCGCTCGGCGAGGCGGATGAGATCGGCGCCGTCAATGATGTCGTCGAGATGGCCCGTGATGCTTGCCCGGCTGCGCGCGAGCCGCGGCTCGCCGGTAACGACGGTGAGCAGTTCCCGCACCAGCACGCGCGCGCCGTCGCGGTCGTCCGCGGCGATCACCTGCTCGGCGCGCGTGTGCAACTTCTCGACCGCGGCGAGCCGCGCCAGCCCGATGGCCTCGCGCGCCAGGATCGCGACGAGCGCCAGCGCGGCGACGACCGCGAGCACGAGCCCAAGCGCGCCCAGCGCAACGGAACGCGCGGCCAAGTCCTCGATCAGCCGCGTCACCGCAAGGCCCAGGCCGAGCACGGTGAGCGCGCCGAGCGAAGACCAGAGTACGGTCGCCCAGGAGAAACGTTTGCGCGGTGCCGCGGGAATGACCGCGGGCAAGGCCGGCGCGTCGGGGGCAGGCGTCACCAGAACTTGGGCGCCGCGCGCCGACGGCCGCTCATCGTCCACCACGTCCGCGGGCGCGACCACGACCTGCGGGTCGTCGAGCCGGAACGCGGCGGGCCGGCGCGCGGTGCTCATGCGAGGCGATCTCCCAGCAGAAATTGGAGCGCACGGTCGAGACGGATATGGGGCAGGGCTGCTCCCTGGCGTGCCGGCACCGCCGGCGGACGGAAATTCAAGAAGCGATAGTCGGCCGCGTGCGGCTCACCGGCGGTAAGTCCCCGGAAGCCTTCGCCCGTGCCAAACAGTCCTTCGGCGTCGTCAGGCAGATCGCCGGGAAACACCGCAACCTCGTTTGCGCCGTCGAAGGTCTCGCGCCCGGCGCGTTCGCCGCGCGAGGGCGTGCCGACGATCGACGGTAGCCGTTCGCGCCCGCGGTCGACTGTCGCTTCACGGGTCGCGCGCACCGCCGCGAGGGCCACCACGTCGATGCGCGCGCCGGCCAGTTCGGCACGGGCGGCGGCGCGCTCGGTCATGCGCGCGAGGATGCGTTCGAGCCGGTCGTGGCTCGTGTGGTGCAGATGATCGGCCTTGGTGGCGGCGAACAGGATGCGATCGATGCGCGGGCGCAGCAGCATGCTCGCAACGCTGTTCCGGCCGGCGCGGAAGCAGGCGAGGATCGCCGCGAACGCGTTCTCGAGATCGTGCAGCGCCGCGGGTCCGGCATTGAACGCGGCGAGCGTGTCAATGAGCACGATCTGCCGGTCGAGCCGCGCAAAGTGCTCGCGGAAGAACGGGCGCACGACCGCGCTCTTATACGCCTCGAAGCGCCGCTCCATCATGGCCCACAAGGATGCGGCCGGCGCCGGCCCGTCGCTGGGAAGATCGAGCGCCGCGAAGGTGAGGGCGGGGGAGCCCTCGAGTTCGCCCGGCATGAGAAAGCGGCCGGGCGGCAGCAGTCGCAAGGCGTAACGTTCGTCCCGGCAGGCGGCGAGATATTCGCTGAACAATCGTGCGGCGGTGCGCGCGGCAGGCTCGTCCTCGGGGCCGAGCGGCCGCAGCGTCGTCAAATGCTCGTGCCACTCCGCGGCGAGCGCGCGGCGCGGCTCGGCGCGCGCCAGTTCGAGCGCGACCATTCGGCGTAGCTCGTTGAGAGCAGCGGCAAGTCGAGCAGCCACTCGCCGGGATAATCGACGATGTCGAGAGTTAGCGTGCGCTCGCGCGCAGCGCCGCGCGCCGACTGATATTCGATCATGAGGCGCAGTTCGCTGATGCGGCGCGTCGACTCCGGCCAGACGCGCTCTTCGATCAGCGCGCGCGCATGAGTCTCGTAATCGAAGCGCGGCACCGCGTAGTCGGGCTGAGGCTTGAGACTGGCGCGGGCGATGCGCCCGCTCGCAAGCGCTTCGAAAACGGGCAGCCGTCCGCCGTTGAGCAGCGCGTGTACCAGCGCGGTGATGAAGACTGTCTTGCCGGCGCCGGAAAGGCCGGTGACCCCGAGCCGGACCGTGGGATGAACCACATGGCCGGCGAAATCGGCGAGCGAGCGCGCGACCAGCCGCGCTTCCTCGGCGACGGATGCCAGAGGAGCGGGGATTGCGAAAGGAAGGATCGGCCGAGCTGCCACGGCGGTGAGATAGGGTGCGGCGGTCGTCCTTGCTACGGGCGCCAAGCCCCTTTATGGCGCCGTTCCAGCGCATAAAATGCGGGTATGACTAAGCTCCTTAAACGCGCACTCGCAGCCGTCCGCCGGCTGCCTGCTGATAGCCAGGACGAAATTGCGCGCGCAATGCTTCAGCTGTCTGCCGGCGACGGCGAACCCGAAGAGGTCGACGCCGCGCATCTACCGGCGGTGTTGGAGGGGGCTCGCTCAAGCCCAACGCGACGAATTTGCCAGCGACGCAAAAGTGGAAGTCGAGTTCCGTCGCTTCGATCGATGAAGCTGCGCTTTACGCAGCGGGCGACAGACTATCTGATCCGATCAAAAAACTAATCCGTTGCCGCCGCGAGCGTGCGCGGAACGACCAGCCGGTCGAGGCGGCCAGACTGCGGGTGCAGCCTGCCCCAGTCGTCGACGCCAAAGTCGATCACCGCCAGCGCGCCGGTGGGAAATTTTTCGGTGAGCCGTGCCCGCGCGTCGGTGTCGCCGGAGGCGATCAGGCGCTCGGCGAACTCGTGCAGACCGGGATTATGCCCGACGACCAGCAGGGCGTGGACGCCGCTTTTGGTTTCCGTCACCACGTCGAAGTGCGCATTCGGCCCGGCTTCATAAAGCCGCTCCACGTAAGTCATCTGCGGTTTCGTCGCGAACGCCCGGGCGACCAGGTCCCAAGTTTCGCGCGCGCGGGTCGCGGTCGAACACAGCACGAAGTCGGGCAAAAGCCCGTGGTGCAGCATGTAGGCGCCGATGCGCGGCGCCGCCTCACGCCCGCGCGGCGCGAGCGTGCGCTCGTGGTCGCGCGCGCCCGATCGGCTCCAGTCGGACTTGGCATGGCGCAGCAACATCAGGCGTCGCATGGCGTTATCCCGTCAAAGCTATTGCGCAAGCTTGATTTTCCAGCGGCCTGTTGGCACCACGGTAACACGGCAGCGGGTGCCGAGGGCCGCGATATAACGCTGCGCCAGAAATTCACCCGGATTGGGGACGACGGCAGGAACGGACGGATGCCGACCGAACAACCCCCCTGGGGAGCAACCTGGTACGCCGCCACCATGGTGGAGGCGCCGCAGCGCACGGCACTCGCCGGAGACGTCGACGCCGACGTGTGCGTGATCGGGGCGGGACTCGCGGGGCTCACCGCGGCGCGGGAACTTGCGCGGCGCGGCTGGTCGGTGGCCGTTCTCGAAGCGCGCCGTGTTGCCTGGAACGCATCGGGACGCAACGCCGGCCTGGTCGCGCCGGGTTTCGCCGAACGGCTCGAGGCGATCGTCGAGCGGGTCGGTCTGCGCCGGGCGAAGGAATTATGGGCGCTCTCGACGGCGGGCGTCGATTACGTGCGCACGACCATTCGCGAAACGGAAATGCCCGGCGTCGACCCGGTGAACGGGTGGCTCAACGTGAGGCGCACCGACGACGAGGAGGCGGTGCTGCGCCTCGTGGCGATGCTGCGCGTCGACTTCGGCGTCAACGCGGAGGCGTGCCCGACCGAGGAGGTGCGCGAGGTGCTGCGCACCTCCGTCTATTATCAGGCGGTGCACATGCCGGAGGCCTTCCAGGTGCATGCGCTCAACTATGCGCTCGGCCTCGCCAATGCGGCCGAGCGTGCCGGCGTGCGAATCTATGAGGACTCGCCCGCGCTCGCGCTCGACGTGCTGGGCGTGCGCAAGCGGGTCGAAACGGCGAGGGGCCGCGTGCGCGCCAACCACATCGTGCTCGCCGGCGGGCCTCATCTCGGCGAAGTGTTTCCTCGCATTGTCGGCACCGTGGTGCCGGTCGCGAGCTACCTCGCCACCACCGAGCCGTTGGGCGAACGGCTCACCGAGGCCATCATCTATCCTGGCGTCATCGCAGATACGCGGCGCGCCGGCGACTATTACCGCGTGATCGGCGGCGATCGCTTGATGTGGGGCGGCCGTATCACCTCGCGTATGTCTCCGCCGCGCCGGCTGCCCAAGCTCCTGCGCCGCGACATCGTGCGGGTTTATCCGCAACTCGCCGACGTCGAGATCGAGTACGCCTGGTCCGGCACGATGAGCTACGCCGTGCACAAGATGCCGCAGATCGGCGAGCTTTCCCCCGGCGTCTGGCTCGCCGGCGCCTTCGGCGGCCACGGCCTCAACACCACGGCCATGGCAGGCAACCTGATCGCACGCGCCATCATCGAGCGCGATGACCGCTGGCGTTTGTTTTCCGCCTACGAACTGGTGTGGGCGGGCGGCAAGATCGGTCCTGCGGCCGCGCAGGTGCTCTATTGGTCGATGCAGGTCCGCGACGCGGTCGAAGAGCGGCTGTCGCATCGCCGCGAGAGCGCGCGCCGCCGCGCGCCAGCGCCGGCCGCAACCACGGCCGAGCTCAGGCTCGAGAGGGTGATGGCCAGGGCCGCAGCCGGGCCGCGGACGGCCGCTGTCCCGCTGCCGGTCGAGATTGCGCGGACAAGGGATTTCGCGCCCGTTCCCGAGCCGGCGCACGCCGTCGCGGCCGTCGAACACGCTCACGAGGACAATCCGCAGCATGCATTTGAAGCAGTCGCGGCAGCCGGCCGCAGCATCGCCGAGGAGTTCGCGCAGGCGCGGGCGGCAGCGCCGGAGCCGCTGCTCGCCGGTGCGCCCGCGGACGAGCGGCCCGACGATGCCGCGCCGGTGAAGATCGGGGCGTTCTCGCCGCAGTTCATTGCGCCGCCCGAGCCGGCGCCGATCGGGGAGAACCCGCCGACGCGAGAGATGGTTGCGGCGCCGCGCGCGCGCTGGCTCCGGTGGGGACACAGCGAGAACTGATGCAATTCTCCGAGGTTGCGGCGATGTAACCGCTGCCCCGCGATTGAGTGTAGACCTGTCAACAATGATGTGAGAACAACGCTGTGTATCGAAAAATTCTCATCATGGGATTGCCGGGCGCCGGAAAGACCACGCTCGCCGCCGGTCTCGCGCCGCGCCTCAACGCCGTCCATTTCAACGCCGACGAGGTGCGCAAAAACGTCAACAAGGACCTCGGCTTCTCCGAAGCCGACCGTATCGAGCATGCGCACCGGATGGGGTGGCTGTGCGATCAGGTGGTCAAGGTCGGCGGCTTTGCCGTTGCCGATTTCATCTGCCCGACGCCGGAAACGCGCGCGGCCTTCGTGGAGGGCGGCGAGGCTTTTGTGGTGTGGGTCGACCGCATTCGCAAAGGACGGTTCGAAGACACCAACCGCATGTTTGTTCCGCCCGAAAAATACGACCTGCGTGTCCCGGCGGAGGGCACGCCGGAATACTGGATCGATCAGATCGCCCAGCGCGTGCGGCCCGTGTTCGACGCCAAGAAGTCGACCGCGCTGTTCATCGGCCGCTACCAGCCGTTCCACGACGGCCAC
>Ga0306924_10006530_pt1 | contig 11633 bp, 10 predicted proteins | sample sta12Can44000111_FD_203756 | JGI IMG/M metagenome (GOLD analysis project Ga0306924, IMG submission 203756) | Lab enrichment of tropical soil microbial communities from Luquillo Experimental Forest, Puerto Rico - statanox.12C.anox.44.000.111 (v2)... | ecosystem: Environmental > Terrestrial >...
GGCGAACTGACGGTCGCTGATGGCGTCGTCACCCACGCCGCATCGCGGCGTTCGCTCAGCTACGGCAAGCTCGCTGCCGCCGCCGCCAAGCTCGAGCCGCCGGACCCCAAGAGCATCAAGCTCAAGGATCCGAAAGACTGGAAGATCGCCGGCAAGCCGATGAGACGGCTCGATACCGCCGACAAGCTCGACGGCAGCAAGGTTTTTGCTATCGACGTGAACCTGCCGGACATGCTGTGCGCCGCGATCAAGGATAGCCCGGTATTCGGCGGCAAGCTGACGAGTTACGACGAAGCGAAGATCGCGGGCCGGCCCGGCGTGCGCAAGGTCGTGAAGGTGAAGGACACCGCCGTCGCGGTCGTCGCCGATACCTGGTGGCGGGCCAAAACTGCGCTCGACGCCCTTCCGATCGTTTGGGACGAGGGGCCAAGCGCCTCCGCGTCGAGCGCCACGATCGCCGAGCATCTCAAGGAAGGGCTCACCGCGACCGACACCAATGGCGATCGCAAGAATGGCGACGCGCGCAAAGCGATCGAGACCGCCGCCAAAAAGGTCGAGGCGATCTACAGCACGCCCTTCCTCGCTCACGCGACCATGGAGCCCATGAACGCCACGGTGAGGCTCTCGGCCGACAAAGCCGAGGTGTGGGTGCCGACGCAGAACGCGGAAGCATCGCTCGCCGCCCTGTCGGAGGCGTCCGGCGTCCCGCTCGCCAAGTGCGAGGTCCATAAGATGGACCTCGGCGGCGGTTTCGGCCGACGCGGCGGCACCCAGGATTACGTGCACCAGGCAGTGGCCATCGCGAAGGAGTTTCCGGGGATCGCGGTCAAGCTGATCTGGAGCCGCGAGGAAGACCAGGCGCACGATTTCTACCGGCCGATCTCGCAGTGTCGGCTCGCCGCCGGGCTTGATGCGAGCGGCAACCTGGTCGGCTTCCACGTGCGCGTGTCCGGCCAATCGATCAACGCCACCTTGAATCCGGCCGGCATCGTCAACGGCAAGGACATGCGCCAGCTGCAGGGATTCTCGGAGCAGCCCGGCGATGCCCAGCTCGGCTACACCGTGCCGAACCTTCTGATCGAATACGTCATGCGCAACACGCATGTGCCCGTCGGTCCCTGGCGCGGCGTCAACACCAATCAGAACGCCGTCTACATGGAATGCTTTATGGACGAAGTGGCGCGGGCGGCCGGCAAAGACCCGCTCGAGTTCCGACGCGCGCTTATGAGCCAGCATCCCAAGCATCTTGCCGTGCTCAACGCCGCGGCGGAGAAAGGCGATTGGGGCAAGCCGCTGCCTGCCGGCGTCCATCGCGGCATCGCGCAGTTCATGGGCTACGGCAGCTATTCGGCCGCCGTCGCCGAGATCTCGGTCAGCGACCGCGGCCAGCTCAAAGTTCACCGCATGGTGCTGGCGCTCGATTGCGGCCATGCCGTCAATCCGGGCCAGATCGCGGCGCAGGTCGAAGGCTCGGTGGCGTATGGCTTGACCGCCACGCTCTACGGCGAATGCAAGGTCAAGGATGGGCGGATGGTGGACTTGAACTTCGACGGCTACCAGATCATGCGGCTCGCCGAGATGCCGAAGGTGGAAACGGTCATCGTGCCGAGCCACGATTTCTGGGGCGGCGTCGGCGAGCCGACCATCTCCGTGGTGGCGCCGGCGGTCCTCAACGCCATTTATGCCGCAACCGGCAAGCCCGTGCGCCAGCTGCCGCTGAAGAACGTCAGGTTGGTTTAGAGCGGTCCACGCAGGCACGCGTCCAAATATCCCCGGGGCAAAGCCCCGGGGTTTTCTTCACATCATTGATGCCGCGACGGGTCGCGCGGAACAAAGGCCGGGCTCGCAACGGCGGCGGCGCATCTTCGCCGCTTGCGTTGAATGGTCGGCGCGCCCAAGATGCCTCCAAATAGCAGCGCCGGAACGATCCGCCACAAAGTTCAAGCCGCAAGCGGCGAGGCCATGCCCCAAACCTTGTTCGACAAGATCTGGCAGGCCCATCTGGTGGCGCGTCGCGCCGATGGCCGCGACCTTATCTATATCGACCGCCACGTGCTGCACGAGCTGCACGCGCCCCACGCGTTCGAGCAACTGGAGAAGCAGCACCGGCACGTGCGCAGGCCGGATCTGACGTTCTCCATGCAGGACCATACCGTCGCCACCAGACCCGGCCGCGACGACACCACCAATCCCTCCGGCGCAGCCTTTCTCAAGGCAATGCGCGACGGCAGTCGGCGCAACCGCATCAGGCTTTTCGACATCGACGACCCGGAGCAAGGTATTTCGCACGTAGTCGCGCCGGAACTGGGCATGGTGCTACCGGGCGCGACGCACGCCGTCCCCGACAGCCACGCCAGCACCGTGGGAGGCCTCGGCGCGCTCGCCTTCGGTTGCGGCACGAGCGAGCTCGCGCACATCCTGGCGACGCAAGTGATGGCGCTGCGGCGGCCGAAGTCCATGTTGATTCGCCTCGAGGGCAAGCTTGCCGCGCATGTGACCGCCAAGGACATGGCCCTGCGCATCATCGCCGAGCTGGGCGTCGCCGGCGCGCGCGGTCACGTCGTGGAATATGCCGGCGCAGCGGTGCGGGCGATGACGATCGAAAGCCGCATGACGCTCTGCAACCTCAATATCGAGATGGGCGGCCGCTCGGGCTTCGTGGCGGCGGACGACAGCGCCTTTTCGTGGCTCGAAGGACGTCCCTTTGCTCCGAAAGGCGCGATGTGGGACCGCGCGCTCGCGCGTTGGCGCACGCTCACGAGCGACTACGGCGCCAAGTTCGACCGCGAACACACGCTCGACTGCAGCGCGCTCGAACCGCAAGTCACCTGGGGCACCGATCCGAGCCAGGTGCTCGGGATTTCCGGCCGCGTGCCCGATCCCGCCGCCGTCGATCAAAGCCGGCGCGCCGCGATCGAAAGCGCGCTCGTCTATATGGGATTGCAGCCCGGCATGGGGCTCGCCGGCCTGCCGGTCGACCGCGTCTTCATCGGCTCGTGCACCAACAGCCGCCTGCCGGACCTCGAAGCCGCCGCCGACGTGGTGCGCGGGCGCCGCGTCGCCGCGGGCGTTATCGCGATGGTCGTGCCTGGGTCGACCACGGTGAAGCGCGCGGCGGAGGCGGCCGGGCTCGATCGCGTCTTCCGCGACGCCGGATTCTTGTGGGGCGAATCCGGATGCTCCATGTGCGCCGCCGGCAATGGCGATCGCGGCGAGCCGGGAGAGCGCTGCGTCTCGACCACCAACCGCAATTTCGAGCACCGCCAGGGTCCGAAAGTGCGCACGCACCTCGTGAGCCCGTCGACCGCCGCCGCGACTGCCGTCGCCGGCCGCATCGCCGACGTGCGGCAGCTCATGTCGGGGCAAGCCTGATGCAGCCGTTCACCACTCATACCGGCATCGCCGCCCCGCTCATCAGGGATGACATCAACACCGACCAGATCGCGCCGGTGCAATCGATGCGAAGCCTCAAGCCCGACTACAAGGCGTTGTTGTTCATGCGCGCGCGCCGGCGCGATGACGGCGGCCAGGATCCCGACTTCGTGCTCAACCAGCCGCAGTTCCGCGAGCCCGGCATTCTCGTGACCGGCCACAATTTCGGCGCCGGCTCCTCGCGCGAGGCGGCGGTGTGGGGAATGCTCGCGAACAACATCCGCGTCATCGTCGCGAAAAGCTTTGCCGACATTTATCGCGAGAACTGCCTGCAGAACGGGTTGCTCCCGATCGTGCTCGAACCGCGCGACGCGGCGGCGTTTGTGGACCGCGTGGTTGCGGTCAACGGCGCGGCGCCGTTCACCGTCGATCTTCGAACCCGACGCATCAGCGGTCCCGGCGGGGCGGATATCAGCTTCGATATCCCGGCCGCCGACCGCATGCGTCTGCTCGAAGGCCTCGACGACATCGGGCTCACCCTCAAGCACGCCGATGAGATCGCGAGCTGGGAACAACGCACGGCCGCCGACCAACCGTGGCTGCAGGCCGCGGTCGACCGCCGGCTTTGACTTTGGAGCAAAGACATGAGCGCCAGGAAGAAGCTCAGAGCGATCATGGCGGGCCAGCGCCTCGCGCTGATGCCCGGCGCCTACGACGCGCTGTCGGCCCGCATCATCGAGCGCGAAGGCTTCGAGGCACTGGTGGCGGGCGGCTATGCCGGCATCGGCAGCATGTTGGCGCAGGCCGACATGGGCCAGTCCAACATGCGCGACTATGCCGACCACTACGCGCGCATTTGCGCCGCGGTCGAGTTGCCGGTCTATGTCGACGCCGACACCGGCTTCGGCGGCGTCAACAATGTGCGGCAGATGGTACGCGCGTTCGAGGCGGCGGGCGTCGCCGGCCTGTTCATCAGCGATCAGGTCTTTCCAAATCGCTGCGACTATCTCCCGGGCAAGCAGATCGTGCCGCTCGAGCAGATGCTCGCCAAGATCAAGGCCGCGCTCGACGCGCGGTGCGACGGCGACCTGTTCATCGCGGCGCGCACCGATGCCGCGGGCGTCGAGGGTCTCGACTCCGCCATCGCCCGCTGTCAGCTGTTCATGGAAGCCGGCGCCGACATGGCAAAGCCCATGGGCGTCGACGCCATCGCCGACATCAAGCGGGTTCTGCGCGAAGTCGGCGGGCCGCACATGGCGACGCTGTCGCAAGCGGCGGGTCCGAAGGCACGCAGCCTCGAGGAGCTGGAAGCGGCCGGCGTATGCGCCGCGACCTTCCCGTCGGTCGCGCTGTTCGCGGCGGCGCAGGCGGTGCGCGACGTGCTGCGCCTGCTCAAGCGCGGCAATTCGCTCGCACCCTGCCAGGAGCATCTCATTCCGCTCGAAGACTATTACGAGCTCGTCGGCTTGAAGCCGCTGTTGGCGCGCGAGGAGAGCTACGACCAGGCGGCGGCGGCGCTGGTGCGCAAGCGCGCAGCGGAATAGGCAGCGCGCGATCGATGGTGCTGCACAGGCCGATCGCCACGATCTGTCTCGTCCTCGGCATCTCGCTCGGCGCCCGTGGAACAGCGTGGTGCCAAGCTGCGGGCCCACCGCCGCAGGATTTCTACAAGAACAAGCAGATCCGATTGATCATCGGATACCCCGTCGGCAACGACTACGATCTGGCCGGGCGCTTCCTCGCGCGATACCTCGCCAAGCATATTCCTGGTGAGCCGACGATCATCGTTCAAAACATGCCGGCGGCCTCGAGCATCGCGGCCGCCAATTTTCTCTACGCGCAGGCGCCGCGCGACGGCACGGTGTTCGGATCGTTCTCGCGCAACATGCCGAGCCAGGCGCTCATGGGCCAGGCCAACGTCGAAGCCGATCCCCGGCGCTTCAACTGGCTCGGCGCGACATCGCTTCCCGCCCGCGTCTGCGTGCGTTGGGTCACGGCCCCCGTCAAATCCCCGGCGGAGCTTTTCACCCAGGAGTTCATCGTGGGGGGAGCTGGCGCCGGCTCGTCGCTGAACATCCTGCCGACCGTCTTCAATCACGTGCTCGGCACCAAGTTCCGCATCATCCCGGGCTACAAGGGCACGACCGATACGATCCTCGCCATGGAGCGCGGCGAGGTTCACGGCGCTTGCGCCTCGTACGGTCAATTTCGCATCTACGAGCAGCTCATCCGCGACGGCAAGCTCGTCTTTCTCTTGCGCGCGGAGGAGACGCCGATTCCGGAAATTCCTGACGTGCCGTCGATCTTCGGCTACGCCAAGACCGACGATCAACGTCAGCTCATGCGGTTTATTTTTTCGAGCACCGAGTTCGGCCGACCCTACGTCTTGCCGCCCGACGTTCCGAGCGAGCGCGTGGCGGTCATGCGCGAGGCATTCGCCGCGGCGGTGCGGGACCCCAACCTCGTGGCCGAAGCGGCGCGGATCAAGATGGATATGACCTATCGCTCGCCCGATCACCTGGAACGGCTGGTCGCCGCGCTCTACCAGACGCCGCCGGCCTTGATTGAAACCGTCAAAAAGCTTGTTCCCAGCGTGCAGTAGGTGCACAGATCATTTCCTTCACTCATAAAGACTGCGCCGACTGCCATGACCCATCCTGATCGCTTCCTGCTCTCCGGCGTGATGGGCTATCCGGTGATGCATTCGCGCTCGCCGAAACTGCACAATTATTGGCTCGCCAAGTACGGCCTTACGGGCACCTACGTGCCGCTGGCCATCAAGGCCGAACATCTGCGCGCGGCCTTGCGGGCGCTGCCGGCGCTCGGTTTCTCCGGCTGCAACCTGACTATCCCGCACAAGGAGGCTGCGCTCGCGATCGTCGACAGGATCGATCCGCTGGCACGTCGCATCGGCGCGGTGAATTGCGTCGTCGTCGCAGCCGATGGATCGCTCATGGGGCAGAATCACGACGCGTTCGGCTATATCGAAAGCGTGCGCGCGGCGCAGCCCGCGTGGCGCGCCGATGCCGGCCCCGTCGTCGTCATCGGCGCCGGCGGCGGAGCGCGGGCGGTGCTTGTCGGCCTGATCGATCAGGGCGCCCGCGAGATTCGTCTGGTCAATCGCACGCTGGCGCGGGGCAAGGCGCTGGCGGGCGAATTGGGCGGCCCGATCACGGCGCTGGGCTGGGAGCGGCGCGAAACCGCGCTTGCGGGCGCGGCGATGCTCATCAACGCCACCAACCAGGGCATGGTCGGCGAGCCGCCGCTCGACCTTGCGCTCGATGCCTTGCCGGTGAGCGCGCTCGTGTCCGACATCATCTACATTCCGCGCGAGACCGCGCTGCTCGCGGCCGCGCGCAAGCGCGGCAACCCGACGGTAAACGGGCTCGGCATGTTGCTGCATCAGGCGCGGCCGGCGTTTCACGCCTGGTTCGGGATCATGCCCGAGGTGACGCCGGAGTTGCGCGCGATGATCGAGGCGACGACGTGAGCATCGATCGTGCCTGCACTTGGATCCAATATCGCCTGCTTGCGAAGGCTGCGAGGATGTCCCATGAACCGACGCGACGTGCTGGCGGGCGGCCTGGCGGCGCTGTCGGCCGCGATGGCGGCGCCACGAAGCACCCTTGCCTATCCCGATCGCGCGGTCAGGCTCGTCGTTCCGTTTTCGCCCGGCGGCGCCACCGATGTGGTCGGCCGGCTGTGGGCGGAGAAGATGAAACCGTTCCTAGGAACGGTGGTGACGGAGAACCGGGGCGGCGGAGGCGGCGTAACTGGCGCCACCGAGGTCGCGCGCGCGCAACCAGACGGTCACACCTTCCTGTTCGGTAATACCAGCACGCAGGTGCTCATTCCCACGATCATGCACAACCCGCCTTATGATCCGCTCAAGGATTTCGTCGGCATTTATATTCTCTGCAACGCGCCGACCTCGATCGTCGTGCACGAATCCGTACCCGCCCGCAATCTCCAAGAGCTCATCGCCTACGCCAGGGCCAATCCGGGCAAGCTATCCTACGGCTCGGCCGGCGCCGGCACGCTGACCAATCTGGCGGGCGAATTGTTCAAGCAGCTCATCGGCGCGCCCGACATCGTGCACATTCCCTACAAGGGCTCGGCACCCGGCGTCGCCGACCTCGCTAGTGGTCACATTCCGATGATGACGCCGAATGTGGGCGGGCCCCTCCTCGCCTTTCATCGCGCCGGCAAGGTGCGCATCCTCGCGGTCAACGCGACAACGCGCATCAAGGCGGCGCCCGACATTCCGACCGCGATCGAAGCCGGACTGCCGGGCATGATCGCCGGCAACCTCAACGGACTCTTCGCTCCCGCCGGCGTCGCCAAGCCGATCGTCGACCGCATCGCCGAGGCCACACGCAAGGTCATGGCGGACGCGGACGTTCAGAGCATTCTGGTGGCGTCCGGCTTCGAACCGATCCTCGACTCGGATCCCGACGCGACGCGGCAATTCATCAGCGAGGAGCTTGCGCGCTGGACGCCGATCATGAAGGCGACCGGCTTCAAGATGGAGTGAAAGGTGATCCATGGCCCGCGTTCCCCTGATCCAAGAGCAAGACCATCCGCAATTTGCGGATATGATCGAGAAATTCCGCGCCGGCCGGCGCGGAAGGCTGATCAACATCTATCGCATGCTGCTCAACGCGCCCCCGCTCGCGGAGAGCTGGTTCAATCACTCCAACACGGTGCGATGGAAGACGACGCTTCCCGGACGGCTGCGCGAGATCGTGATCATCCGCATGGGCCACCTCGCCAACTCGCAATACGTCTTGCGCCAGCACGTGCCATCCTTGGCGCTCGCCGACGGGCTTTCACTCGAGGAATGCGATGCGCTCGCGGACTGGCGCGCCTCCAAATTCTTCAGCGCGAGCGAGCGCGCCGTGCTCGCCTACACAGATACCATGACCCGCGATATTACAGTACCCGACGCCGTCTTCGCCGAGGTCAAGCGCCATTTCAACGACAGGGAGATCGTGGAATTGACCGTGCTCATCGGGACCTACAATATGAACGCGCGCGTGCTGCAGGCGCTTCAACTCGACCTCGAGCCGCTTGCGCCGTGAGTTCTGTCGGAGTTTCTCTCCGTGCCGGCTGACGGCGCCCTGGTGGTCGAAGACGACCGGTTCCTGCGCGTCGTCGGCGTCGTGCTCGATCCGAATACGTCCCCCGAGCGCACCGCCGCCTATGCCGATTTCTTCGCCCACGACGAGCCCGATTTCGACGGCTACTGCAAGCGCGTGCGCGCCCGCGTGGGGAGACTTTTCCCGCGCGAGGTGCGGCTCGTGGAAACGCAGGCCGAGATGCGCGCCGCATTGCCCGGCAGTCCCGCCCTGGTGGTCGAATCGCTGCGCGTCGGCAATGAGGAGCTTGCCGCCGGCAGCGAGCTGCGCGTCGTGCAGAAATACGGCCTCAGCCCCCGCAACATCGACACCGACGCCTGCGCCGCCAAAGGCATCAAGGTGCTCACCATCCGCCGCCGCGCCAATATCGCCTGCGCCGAGCTCGCCATCGCGCTGATGCTCACGCTCGCCAAGAAACTTCATCGCCTCATCGGCCACATCAGCGTCGAGCAGCTGCACGAAGTCGGCTACGCCTACAAGCCGTTCGACCGCCGTCACACGCCCAACTCGAACTGGCCGCGCATTTCCGGCCTGCAGGTGCTCAATGGCGCCACCGTCGGCATCATCGGCCTGGGCGAGATCGGCCGGGAGATCGCGATCCGGGCAGCGGCGTTCGGAATGCGAATTCTCTATTACCAGCGCACCCCGCTGCCGGCGGCGGAAGAACGCGAGCTCGAGGCAACCTATGTGCCGCTCGAAACGCTGCTCGCGCAGAGCGACTGGGTGGTGCCGCAATTGCCGGGCGGGCCGGCGACGCGCGCCTTCATCGGCCGCGCGCAGTTCGCGCAGATGAGGCCCGGCGCGTTCCTGGTGAATGTCGCGCGTGCGGACATCGTCGACCGCACGGCCCTGATCGAGGCGTTGAAGTCGGGTCGGCTCGGCGGCTTTGCGCTCGACCCGCTCTACGAGGCGCCCGGCCGGCGCGACGACGAGCTTTTAGGATTCGACAACGTGGTGCTGTCTCCGCACATCGCGGCGCAGCCGCGCTTCAACGCGCTCGATGATCTCGCCGAGATGATGGAGCGGCTGTCGAAGGAGCTGGCGCCGTGAGCAAGGCGTTTCGTTTCCATCAACACGGCGGCCCCGAGGTGCTGCGCTTCGAAGACGTCGAAGTGGGCGTTCCCGGTCCCGGACAGGTGCGCATGCGCAACGTGGCGGTCGCCGTCAACTATCGCGACGTGCTGATGCGGCGCGGCGTGCACGCGGTGAAATCCCTTCCCTCCGGCATCGGTCTCGAAAGCGCGGGCGTGATCGAGGCGGTCGGACCCGATGTGAGCGACTTTTCGGTCGGCGACCGCGTCGCCTGCGCCGGCATGCCGGAAGGCTCTATGCCGAACTCCGCATCGTCCCGGCGGCACGGGTCATCGCCCTGCCCGCTGGCATCGATGAGCGCACCGCCGCGTCGATGATGATCCGCGGCATGACGGCGCGCTGCCTCCTGCACGACACGTACAAGGTGCACCCCGGCGACACGATCTTGATCCATGCCGCCGCCGGCGGCGTCGGCCTCATCATGTGCCAATGGGCGAAGCATCTCGGCGCGACGGTGATCGGCACGGTGAGCAGCGACGAGAAGGCCGCAATCGCCCATGCGCACGGTTGCGATCATCCCATTGTCTACACGCGGGAGGATTTTGCCGAGCGCGTGCGCGAGATCACCGGCGGCGAAGGCGTTCCCGTGGTCTACGATTCGGTCGGCAAGGCGACGTTCGAGGACTCGCTGAAATGTCTTCGCCGCCGCGGGCTGATGGCGTCCTTCGGCGAAGCCTCGGGCGATCCCGATCCCATGCCCCCGCGCCGGCTGGGCGCGCTCGGCTCGATCTACCTCACCCATCCCAGCGTCTCGAACTACACGGTCACCCGCGCCGAACTTCTGGCCGCGGCCCACGACCTGTTCGCGATGGTCGGCAGCGCCAAGATCAAGATCGAGATCAGCCGAACCTATCCCTTGAAAGATGCGCCGCGCGCCCACGCCGACATCGAATCGCGCCAAACCACCGGGTCGATCGTCCTGGTGGGGTGACGCGGTTAGACGCGGAGACGAGCAGACTGCCGCGCGTTTGCGTTCAATGCCCGGTCGCCATCGCCGCCAATTTTGCCGACTCTGCCGGAGCGTCATTGCCGCGCCAGACCACGTGCATGTCCGGCCGCAGCAGCAGAAAATCATAGCCGTAAACGTCGCGCGGCCGCTCGTCCGCCATATCGAGAACCTGCAACGGCGCGCCGATGGCGGCGAACGCCCGTTGTAACGCGCTCGCGTCGGCGTTCGTCCCGCCTAAACGCAGCAGCGTGTAGCCGTGACCGTAGCCGATGCGGTCCTGCATCGCGCTGCCGTCATCGAGCCACACATGCGGCAGCCGCGCTCCCGGCCATGTGGTCGCAACGTATGTCATGAAATCGTGCTTGGGCCCCTCGCCCGGCTCCGCGGCGATCAGTGGCGAGCCGGCATAGCGGTAGCCGAGTTCGGCGCCGATCATTTCCGTCGCCTTGTGCTGCTCGACGTCGGCGACGCGCGCGAGCTCGTGGCGCAGCGCCGCGCCAGCGGCCGTCGGCTGGCGAATTTCCGGCCGATAGAGTGCGCGCCACCTCCGCCGCCCCTGCGTCGCAAAGCCGGACGCCGCCACGTTGCGCGCTCCCACTTGCCGGCGCTCGATCTCGTAGGCGGCGAGCAGATTGGGCCCGCCCCATCCCGCGAGCCTCGCCGCAAGCTTCCACGACAGATCGATGGCGTCACCGACGCCGGTATTCATCCCGAGCCCGCCGGTCGGAATGACGAGGTGCACGGCGTCCCCCGCGAGAAAAACCCGGCCCTCGCCGTAGCGGTCGGCGAGCAGCAGATTCATCCTCCACTGCCCGACGTAGAGCATCTCGTATTTGACCGGCATGGCAACGACGCGCTCGAACATGCCGGCCATCTCCGAATCCGTCTCGACGACGGAGTGCAGGGTGAAATGCCGGGTCGAGTCTTGGACGATCAGGAAGCTACCTTCCGCGTCGGCGACGTGATAATGCCGCCCCTTGCCGACGGGGATGCGCTCGTAGAGGTCCTCGCAATAATAGAGCGCCTGCCGCAGCTGCTGGATGTTGGCCTCGCCGCTGAGGTCGATGCCGAGTTGCCGGCGC
>Ga0306924_10006532_pt1 | contig 11631 bp, 10 predicted proteins | sample sta12Can44000111_FD_203756 | JGI IMG/M metagenome (GOLD analysis project Ga0306924, IMG submission 203756) | Lab enrichment of tropical soil microbial communities from Luquillo Experimental Forest, Puerto Rico - statanox.12C.anox.44.000.111 (v2)... | ecosystem: Environmental > Terrestrial >...
CTGCGGCGTCGATCCGCAGCCCGATCCGGCGTGCCCGCGCGCTGACGCGGATCGACAGCGGAGCACCCAGATCGAGCGCTGCCACCTGGCGTCGGATATCCTCGAAAGCCAATGCTCGACCCCCACGCGAACTACCGCAAGCTATCCGCCCGGCGCGATCTCGCGAAGGGCAAGCCAAAACGCCCGAGAGAGCCTAGAGATCATTCGACGGTTAGCGATACCCCCTTACCAAGTTCCCGAATCGCTGCCTCGACTAAACCAATGCCGCATAGACCGCCTTCTCGAAGTTGTCGAAGAGGGCCAGAGCCTTGGGATCGGCAAACGGGATAAGCTGCATCAGGATGACGCCGGCAATTCCCTTGGACGGGTCGATCCAGAAATAGGTGTTACCCAACCCGGCCCAAGCGAGACTCCCGGGGCTGCGCCCGCCCGGCACCTGGGCGGTCGAGATCATAAAGCCGAGACTCCACTTCTTGACCATCCCGGGGAAGAACTCGGCGTCGTTCGAATAGGCCGGAACGACGGTCTTGAGCGGCTGCACGTTGAGATCGCCGATCGCATTCTCAGACATCAGCGTGACAGTCTGCGGGCTCAACACTGGTCGGCCGTCGGCGCGCCCCGCATTCAGGAATAAGCATTGAAAAGCGAGGTAATCCGCCGCGGTACCATAGAGCCCGCCGCCGCCCATCTGGAACTCCGGTTCCTGCGGCAGCTCAAACGGGATCGGGCCCAGCGTTCCGCCCGGTGCGCGCGCGTGCATGCCAGCTAGCCGCACGCGGTGCGCGGGGGTCAGTTTGAAGCCGGTATCGTTCATGCCGATCGGGCCGAACAGATGTTCGGCGAAATAGTCACCAAGCGCCTGGCCGCTGACCCTCTCCACCGCCTTGCCGACCCAGTCGATGTTGATGCCGTAATCCCACTTGTCGCCGGGATCGAAGGTGAGAGGCAGCGCCAACGCAGCGTTCTCGCACGAGATGATGCCGGGAATGCCCCTTTTTTCCATGTGACGGCCGATCTCCGGACTCCAGATGTCGTAAACGAAGCCGGCTGTGTGGGTGATCAGATGGCGCAAGGTGATGGGCCGTCGCGCCGGCCGCATCCTCGGTTCGCCGGAGACATCGAAGCCTCCGAGCACTTGCGGCGAAGCGAGCTCTGGCAGCACCTCAGCAATCGGACTGTCGAGCGCGAGCTTGCCTTGCTCGACCAGCTGCATCGCCGCCGCCGACGTGACCGCTTTGGTCATCGAAGCGATCCAGAACACGGTATCGGCGGTCATCTCGGCGCCGTCGGGCAGCATGCGTCCGCCAAAGGCGCCCTGATAGGCCGGGCCCGCGGCGGTGGCGGCCATCGCCACGACCCCAGGCACGTCGCCGCGGTCAATCGCAGCCCGCAAAACCTGATCGATTTGCGGAAATTCTCCCATAATCTCCTCCCTCGGCAGGTTTATCCCGCAGTATGGACCAAATTCTCACTCGTCGCAGCGATCGATAAGGTGGATGAACGAGCCGAAGACCGAGCCGCGCCGCAAGCCGCAGGCGCCGAGATCGGTTCCTGCCGCATCGCGCACCGACAGGAGCGGGTCTTTGGTCTCTTCTTCGACAACCGCGGCGTAGTGAAACTCGTGGCCGCGAAAACCCGACCCCGACGGTCTGAATGGTCCATCCTCGCAAAAACTCACGCGACGGTACCCGAGATGCGGGCGCGGTTGCGCAAAGCTCGTGACCAGCGGTAATAAACCAGCCATCTGATGCCGGGCTCCTTCGCCGTCGATCAGAGCCTGGCCGAGAACCATATAGCCGCCGCATTCGCCGTAGATGATCTTCCCGTCAGCCGCGGCTTTGCGAAGGCCGGCTCCAAACTTTTCCGCAGATGCGAGCCGACCCGCCCAAAGCTCTGGATAGCCGCCGGGAAGGTAGATCGAATCCGCTGCGCCATCGGGCGCCTCATCGGCAAACGGCGAGAAGAATGTGAGCTCGGCGCCTTGACGGCGCCAACCTTGCAGCACAGCGGGATAGGCGAAGCAGAATGCGTCGTCGCGCGCGACGAGGATCCGCTGACCCAAAACTGGCAGCGGAACGGCTGCGCCGGTAGCACGTAGGACCGAGCCGCGCGCCAGACCCAGAAGCCGGTCCACATCGATACTCGCGCTGATCTGGCTGGCGCAGCGGTCGATGACCTGTTCTGCCATCTTGACTTCGCCGGCGGGCACGAGGCCGAGATGACGAGACGGAAGAGCCAATGCCAGATCGGAAGGCAGTGCACCGAGGCTAACAACAGACGGCGCATGTCGGGCCACCGCGCCGGCAAGGAGGGCGCGGTGGCGGTCGCTTGCCACTCGGTTGAAGATCACCCCGATTAGGGGCAGCCGCGGCTGGTGCGTCGCAAAGCCGCGCACCAACGCAGCGACCGAAGCCCCCTGCCCACGCGCATCGACGATCAGCACGATCGGCCAGCCGGTGCGGCGAGCGAGTTCGGCGGTCGAACCGGCCTCACCCTCGGCACCCGTCCCGTCGAACAATCCCATGACGCCTTCGCAAAGCACGATATCGGCACGATCCTCGAGTTCGGCGACGAGCGCCGCGAGGGTCGCCGGCCGCATTCCCCAGACATCCAAGTTGAGCGAAGGCCGGCCCGCCGCGACGGCATGAAACGTTGGATCGATAAAATCGGGGCCGGCTTTTGCCGTTGCGACCCTGAGCCCCCGCCGGCGCAAATGCCGGGTCAAGCCGGCGGTGATCAGAGTCTTGCCAGCTCCCGAGGCCGGCGCAGACAAAATCAATCCACCCCCGGTCACGGCAGACCACTGGTCCAATTGAGCGCGGCGTGGAGCCGCACGACCTCGCCAATGACGACTATCGCCGGAGCCTGAACAGGCGGCGCGAAGCGCGCAACGCCTCCGAGGGTTGACACGGTCACCGACTGCTCGGGTGTTGTCGCTTTGCTGATGATAGCGATCGGCTCATCGGACCCCCGGCCGCAGGCCAGCAGCCGCCCGGCGATCTGCCGCAGATGCCGCGACGCCATGTAGACGACGAGCACGGGGGCACCGCGGGCGATCGCAACCCAGTCGAGCTCCTCGGACATCTCGCCATCGCTGTTGTGTCCGGTAAGGAACGTTACCGCGGAATTGGTCTCGCGGTGGGTGACCGGTATGCCGGCATAAGCAAGCCCGCCGATACCAGCGGTGACACCGGGGACTATCCGAAACGGGACGCCGGCAGCGGCGAGAGCCAAGGCCTCCTCGCCACCGCGCCCGAAGACACAGGGATCCCCACCCTTGAGGCGGAGAACCCGGTTGCCGTCGCGAGCCAGCTTAATGAGCCGCGCCGAGATGTCCGGCTGGCTCGGCGAAGGACGGCCGCCACGCTTGCCCGCATAGTCGAGGGCCGCCTCAGGCTGGGCGAGGCGGAGATTGCGCGGATCGACCAGCGCATCGTAGACGACGGCATCTGCGCGCGCGAGCGCATGGAGCCCCAATGCAGTGAGCAGACCCGGATCGCCCGGGCCAGCCCCGACGAGCCAGACGCTGCCCTTTGCGAACTCCGGCAGACCGAGAAGCGCGCTGTCGATCAAAGCGATCTCTGAAGCGATGAGCCGAGCATTGAAGGCCAAGAGGTAGTCACGGCGGACGTTTTTGCTAAGATCAGCACATGGCGCGAGAGGCGGGGACAGCGCTGCGGCGAGGGTGGACCACCGGCGCTTGCGCGGCTGCGGCGTCGCGGGCAGCATTCACCGCGATGCTGACAGGCCGCTTTCCCGATCCGGTGTCGATCCGGCTGCCGCGCGGCGGCACCGCGAGCTTTCCGTTGGCGCTCGCGGACCGAGAAGAGGTGCGCGCGCGCGCCGGCATCATCAAAGACGCGGGTGACGATCCCGATGTCACGCACGGCGCGCTGATCATCGCCGAAGCCAAATGGGCGACCCCAGGTTCGGGTGTCGGCTTCGCGGCCGGTGAAGGCGTCGGCACAGTGACCCGCGTCGGCCTTTCGCTGGCCGTCGGCGAGCCGGCGATCAATCCGGCGCCGCGCGCGATGATTCGTGAGATGCTGATCGAGGTTGCGGCAGAGTACGGCGCCCCACCTCCTGATCTCACGGTCACGATCTCGATTCCGGGCGGTGAACGCCTCGCCGAGAAGACAATGAATGCTCGACTGGGGATCATCGGGGGGCTCTCGATCCTCGGAACAACCGGCATCGTCATCCCCTATTCGTGCTCCTCCTGGATACATTCGATCCATCGCGGGATTGATGTCGCCCGGGCCGTCGGGCTCGACCGGATCGCTGCCGCAACCGGCTCTACCTCCGAGCGCGCCGTCCAGTGCCTTTACGATCTCCCCGATCATGCATTGATCGACATGGGTGACTTCGTCGGTGCCACCTTGAAATATTTGCGCCGACATCCGGTTCCGCGCCTGACGATCGGCGGCGGTTTTGCCAAGCTCGCCAAGCTCGCCGCCGGACACCTCGATTTGCATTCGGCGCGCAGCCGCGTAGATACCAAGGCGCTGGCCCAGATGTTAGCCGCACTTGGCGCTGATACGGCGGTCGTTGATGCCGCTCGATCTTCCGCCGGCGCTGGCGAAATTCTCACCCGCGCCGGCGGCAGGCGGGAAGCACTTGCGCGCGTTGTGGCGGCGCAAGCACGCGAGGTGGCGCTGGCGACACTCAGCTGTGACATCGCTGTCGAGGTAGCGATAGTTGATCGTCAAGGCGATTTCCTTGCGCGGGTCGGCGGATGACCACGGGCCGGCTTTTGATCCTGGGGGGTACGGCAGAGGCGGCTGCGCTCGCGCTTGGCGCTGTGGCGCGTTTTGGCGATAAGCTTCGAGCCATCACCTCCCTTGCCGGGCGAACCGAACATCCAGCTCCGCTTCCCGGTCAAATCCGCATCGGCGGGTTCGGCGGCCCGGCAGGCCTTGCCGATTATCTCACCGAGAATGCCGTTGGTCGGGTGATCGATGCGACGCATCCCTTTGCCACACGGATCTCGGCCGAAGCGCGGCTGGCCTGCGCGGCGGCAAATGTGCCGCGATTGATGCTTTTGCGCCCCCCTTGGCATCGTCATCCACTCGATCGCTGGATTGAGGTCGACAATATAAGCGCCGCCGCCGCCATCGTCGCGCGCCTCGGCCAACGTGCCTGGCTTACCGTCGGCGCCAGCGAGATTGCGTGCTTCGGCGCGGCGGCCGGGGTGCGCTTTCTCGTTCGCCTCGTCGATCCGCCCCGTCGGCCGCTGCCGCTACACTCTTACGAGGTCGTTGTCGGACGCGGGCCGTTCGCGTTGGCCGAAGAGCGCAACCTGGTAGAGCGCCATGCAATCGATGTGCTAGTCTGCAAAGCGAGCGGGGGTGCGGCAACAGAAGCCAAGCTCATCGCCGCGCGCGAATTCGGCATTCCGGTGATCATGGTGCGGCGACCGCCGGCCGAAGCGGGAGAGGCGGTCGAGACAGTGGAGGCGGCTCTGGACTGGCTCGCCGGCTCAGCCTTCCTCGGGTTAAAGATGGTGTAATGAATACGCGCTTGGTTCCGATATTCGTCTTCGCCGCGATATCCACCATTTCGGCCAGCCTGGTCTGCAACGCCCAAATCAATCCCTTCAGTGCCTATTATGACAACGTGGCCCGGGCGGCGCAGCAGGGCGACGCTGCCCAGGTCAGGCTGCTCGTCGCAAACGACGGCAATCCAAACCAAACCGACGAAGAGTCGCGGACTGCGATGCATTACGGCGCGATGAACGGCAACCTCACGATCATCGCGATCCTGGTCAAGGCGAAGGCCAAGCTCGACGCGAAGGATAAGCTTGGCAATACGCCGCTGCATCTGGCGGCCGATCGCAACCAAGTGGACGCGGCGCAGCTTCTCCTCGATGTCGGAGCGCCGGTCGATGCGGAGAACAAGAACGGCATGACGCCGCTGATGGTTGCCGCCAGCCACGGCAATATCGAAATCGTCCAGGCGCTGCTCGCCAAGGGCGCCAGCCTCACCAAGACCGATTTTACCGGGCGCGACGCCGCCGGCTGGGCGGCCGAGAGCCACCGCCCGGCGGTGGTGCAGGCGATCAAGCGGGCACAAGCCGCGAAGCGGTCGTGAGCGGATGCTTCTCCGCGCCTAAGTTTTTTCGAATACTGCGCAGGTGATCCGATACTCCGCGACGAGCCAATAGAGCCGCAACATCGAGCGCTTCCATCTTTCGAATGACAGGAATGGCACCGGGAAGCGCCAGACATGCCGCAGTAGAATCCACGGCCGCTCCCGGACCGCATTGCGATACGACACCCCGGCTCCCAGTATCGTGCCGTCGAGCATCCTCGCGCTCCCAAAGAGCTCGCTGAGCTCGGCGGGGCTGGGCCGATAGAGCGTATCGATCGGATCGCGGTGGTAGGGGTAGCTGAACGGCACCGTCACGAAGACGAGGCCGCCCCTCGGCAGGAGGTCGAGGCAGTGGCGTGCTAGCTGCTTTGGCTCGAGCACGTGCTCGAGCAGATTGCAGCACAGCAGTGCGTTTGGCCGAAGCGCACTCAGCCGTTCGACATCTGAGGCGTCAGTCAAGTCCGCCCGGACATCGACGCCCGGTAGCTCGCGCATGTCGACATGCACGGTCTCGACCCCGCGGCCCAGCAACGGACAAAACACCTCGGCGTCGATCCATGGTTGAATGGCCTTGCGCACCACCGCCGAACTGCTGCCGAGGTTAAGCAGCGGCGACAGCCGCTCGGGGGGAAACGCTTCGAGCGCGCGGCGGAGCCAACAAGCCTCGGCTTCGAACATCGCGGTCCCGATCGCTCCCCGGAAAGCGTCACGATGCCCTAATAGGGCACCCCTCCGAAAGGGCGATCTGCGTCAGCTCACGAGAACCGACGCCCCCAGGTAAACATCGAGGTAAGCGCATAATTGAACAGCGACCCAACCAGCGCCCCACCGGTTCCGGCAAGCAGCCACATGCCAGTCCAGGTATAGAGATCGCGCGCAGCTAGAACATTTATCACAGCGCCCAAGCCGCATATTGCCATGAACGAGACAAGGCCCCGCAGCGCTTTCCACCCGACGAGCCGGCATTCGCGATAAGTCAGGCTGTTGTTGAGGAAATAGTTCCATACCATCGCCACCGCTGCCGCCACGGATTGCGCGCCGACAAATCTGGCACCAGCGAGAACCAGCAGAACTCGCAGCACCCCAAGGTGGACGACGACGCCACTCGCGCCGACGAAGCAAAAAAGAACGAATTTAGGCGAGATGTAATGACTGCTCGGCTTTTCGGTGAGCAGCGCCAGATACTCGAGCACGGTAAACCATTCCAGCTTGCTGCCGCCCTAACCTCTTCCGCGAAACCGATAGGGCACCCCGTCACCGGTAACGGCCACGGCGAGGGTGCCGGAAGGTCGATCAGGATCTTTGTTCCGACAACCGAGCAGCCACGGCGTTCACAACTTTGCGCAAAATCATGAAAAAACCGCTGACAGAGCCAGCGACATCCGATTTCAGAAACCTCGCGCGAGCCACTCGGGCACCGCTCGGCTAACGCCGTCTGGCCGATAAATCCTCGCTGGCCGCCGGCCGGCTTGGGGCGGCAGATCGGCACTCTTCTTGGAGGTCGAGAAGTGAACGGGGCTGCTGCGGCAATCCGGAATCCCCTACCGCAACAAAAGCGGTTTAGAAAAGAGTGATGTCGAGGTCAAAGCACATCGCTGACGACACGACGGCAGCGGTTCCGATTTGGCCGTGCGGTGCTCGATCGATCACCGTCTCGTTACCGTCCCGGCTCGACGCCTGCGCCTTTCCCAAGGCGACGCCGCTCAGAGCGTTCTTCGCCTGGAACGAGGCGCGGCATGTTCGGGATCGCCGCTATGTCATTGCTTGTGACATTCATCGGTTGCTTCGGAGATTCCAAGGGGAGATCGGGGCCTGTCTCGCCCATTTGGCGGGTCAACCAATCATTCGCTGGCGAGCTGGCATGCGAATCGGCGTATCGGCGAGCCGGCGCTTCGCCGCGCTCGAACTCATCGAAACGTGCCACCTCGCTCCCGCCGTCGCTGCAGCGCGGCGCCTCGTCGAGGCTCTGCTGTCCAGCATCGGGTCGAAGGACATCGCTCGGCATGCTGCGGTTTTTCGAGCCTTCGAAGATTTGGCGGGCGAGGTCGATCTCGACGCGCTCGCCCGACTGCGCCCGGCTCCAAAACCTGCTGCACGCCCGTCCCGGGAGATCTTGATCATCAAGCTCGGGGCTCTCGGTGATTTCATCCAGGCGCTCGGCCCGATGCCGTCAATCCGGCGGCATCACGCGGATGATCGGATCACGCTGCTGACGACGCCGCGCTATGCCGAGCTGGCGGCCCAAACGCGGCTGTTCGACGACATCTTGATCGATGATCGTCCGAAGGCGCTGGATCTCGAAGGTTGGCTGGCGCTCCGCCGGAAGTTGCGGCGCGGACGGTTCGATCGGGTCTACGATTTGCAGACCTCCGACCGGTCCGGCATCTATGCGTGGTTGCTTTGGCCGCGGCGAACGCCGGAGTGGTCGGGGATCGCGTGGCGATGCACTCACCCCCACGCCAACCGCGAACGAGACCGGCAGCACACGATGGACCGGCAGGCTGAGCAGTTGCTGATGGCCGGCATTTATCCAGTCTCCGGCGTGCCTTGGCTGCCGACGACCGGATCTTTGCCCGCGGCTGTCGGGGGCAGGCTCTTTGCCATGCTGATTCCCGGTTCTTCGCCACGCCACCTGCCAAAACGCTGGTCGGCAGACCATTATGGCGAGCTGGCAGCGCGCCTTAGAGACGTCGGCTATTTGCCTGTCCTGGTGGGCGTTCATGGCGAGAAAGATCTCAGCAGGGCGGTTTGCGAAATCTGCCCAGAAGCGGTCAATCTCATCGGGCAGACGGACGTGGCAGCGCTCGCCGCGCTCTCTCGAGCGGCAGCCCTGACGGTCGGCAACGATACCGGTGCGACGCATGTCGCCGCAGCCGGTGGCAACCCGGTAGTCGTTTTATTCTCGCGGGCGTCCGATCCGCGGCTATGCGCGCCACGCGGCAAGCGCGTCCGAGTGTTGGTGCGACCCGATCTTGCCGATCTGCCGGTCGAGCGTGTTTTCGCCGCTTGCATGACGATGGTCACGGCTGCTGCCGGTTGACCCCGTGGACGGCAATGTGAGTTCGTATTTTCCGCAGTTATCCGACTTGCTCGCGGTTTTGGTGACCTGGGCGGTCGGTGCGGTGCTTTTTCTCGCCGGGTCCGGGTTGACCGGCAACCGCATCGCTCCGGAAATCCAAATGGCTGCCGGCTGGGGGGCATTATGTCTCCTGCTGACTGGCTGGGGGGTTTTCCTCCCCTTGAGCTTGCGGATCCCAGCGATTGGATTTGCCTTCGCTGCTCTTGGCGTATTGTTGCTCCCCGGGCTGCGGCCAAGCGCTGGGACCTGGGGAACGTTGGGCCGCATACTCGTCGTCTCGCTGCCGTTGTGGCTAGTGATGGCACCGATCAGACCGTCGCAGCCGGACACATTCCTCAACCTGCTGCCGAATGCCTTCTACTTGGTCGATTATGGTCGCCTTCCGACGGCGACGATGCCGCCGAGTTCATCGCTATTGCCCGCCGCCCCTTACAACACGCAGTTTCTGAGCTTCCTTGGTTCGTTGCTCGATGCGGACTACCCCGCCTCGGGCATGTCGCTCACCAATGTACTCCTTCAGCTGGTCGCCGCGCTTGCGATGGCGCGCGTGCTCGGCCGTCAGCCGCTGTCGCCGACAACAGCGCGGCCGGCCTGGGGACTATTAGCGGTTGGTCTCCTGCTGACAACTCTGCTCAACCCCGGCTTTGTGCCACGCATTCACTTTGCCGCCTATGGCGAGGCGTCACTGGCCGCAATGGCGGTTATCGCGGCTTGGCTTTTTATTGTCGCGCAAGGCGAGCTGGCGGCCGGCGACTGGCCGATGCACCTCTGGCCGCTGGCCTTGGTGCTGGCAGCTATTGTCAATATAAAGCAAACCGGGTTCGGTCTCGTTGCCGCTCTCGCCGGCGCCGGGCTGATCAGTGCGTGGACCGAGCGCGGCATACCGCGGGCGGCAGCCTCGCGGGTCATTGCATTGGCCGTGCTGCCGGCCATCTGCCTCTACGCTATCTGGCGCTATCATGTGGCTCACGCCGGTGTGCCGGAATTGACTCCGCTGCCTTTTGCCGAGTGGCACTGGATCAGTCTTTGGGCGACCGGGGCAAGCGCAGCTCAAGTCATCTATGGCAAGGCGACCTATTTTGCTTGCGTCGCGATCGCGCTGCTGATGCTGCCGCTGTTGTTGTTGCGGCAGGGCTGGACACCGACGACGCGGCTGCTGATCTTCAATGCGGTACTATTAGCACTCTACAACATGTTTATTTTCCTGGCCTACATAGCAGCTTTTCCAACCGAGATGAGCCTCGAGGCGCACTCCTATTTTCGCTACAATACCCATCTCTCGCTGGTGCTCGTTCTCGCTCTTACGCTTGCCGCCCGCGACCTGGGTGCGGCGGCCTGGCTGCGGCGCGAGCGGTTCCGACTGGCCAGTGCCGCGGTTTTGGTATTTGCCATCTTAGCGCCGATCACCTTTGTAAAGCGACTTCGGTTTGATCTCGATATGCCGCAACCCCTGGTCTGGGATTTAACAAAAAAGTTGCCCGGTTTTTTAAAAGATGGCGACCGGCTGGCGCTACTGCTGCCGGGCGACAACGACAGCGTCGCCACGATGATGGCTGGCGTGCTCGCCGACACGCCGCCGCGCCGTCTGGGGCTCGATCTGCTGCGCCGTAATACGGCAGATTCAGCAACACTCGACGACGTGGCTAGGCTCGGCTATCCGCTGGCGCTGATATCCTGCACGCCGGAAGGATGGCGGGGACTGCCGTCCTCCGAGGCGGTCCTGCTCCGCTATGGTCCCAATGGATGGCATGTTCTGGCAGCCTGGCCCTATCCTGCCAATACGGCTAAGCAACGATGGCAACATATCCTGGCATGGGGCCCGCTCTGCCGTAGGCCGTAACAGTCAGCTGTTCGCGCAGCCCGCGCCGCGGAGGATGGCAAAGATTTGGAAACTCGGTCGGTTGAAGATCGCGGCGAGACATTGGCTCGGCGGCACATGAATCGGGCGTTTGTCGACAAACACGACAAAGTCGTATTGCTGGATCGTCGGCAGTAGGCGCGCCCGTTCGGCGCTATCCCCGTCGACAAAGGCGGCCCACAGGCGTGGCGGAGAGGTAGCTTCGGCCAATGCGGCGTATGGCAGGTTCAGCGTTATTGGCTGCTGACCCGCAGCGGCGAAGAGGGTCGGCACGAAGGCTTCGCGCCGTGCAACCGCCAGCGTCGGGATGTGTACCTCCGGCGCCGAGGACATGTGCGTCAAGCCGGCCGGCATTGCGACCGCGAGCTTGGCGCTCCGCGGCAACGCATCAATGCCGTCAAGATCGGCGGAATAGACCGCATCGGCCTGACGCCAGACATGCTCGATGACCACCAGACGAACGAGCAAGAGCGATACCGCGACGGCTGCGACAACGGCCGCTATGCGGCGATTTGGAAAACGCGGCGAGCTTGCGCCGATCAGCAGCAGGAACAACGCTATCGGCAGGCGGTGGTCGGTTCCGGAACCGCCGTACACCTGGCTC
>Ga0306924_10006536_pt1 | contig 11626 bp, 18 predicted proteins | sample sta12Can44000111_FD_203756 | JGI IMG/M metagenome (GOLD analysis project Ga0306924, IMG submission 203756) | Lab enrichment of tropical soil microbial communities from Luquillo Experimental Forest, Puerto Rico - statanox.12C.anox.44.000.111 (v2)... | ecosystem: Environmental > Terrestrial >...
ACACAACACCACCATCGCTCTTGACGACAGCAGCTTGCGGTGGCTTGAGACCTACACCTGACTGCCGGCCTCGAAGGGCCCTCCTCCATCTCTCGTACAGTTCTGCACCGTCGTACTCAGACGGTGCGTTCGTGACACACGACCCATAGCGGATCTAATCGCCGCCGCCGATCGAATCTCCGGCTTTGCGGCGATTTAGCAAATGGGAGGCCGAGTAGCGATATGATCGCGCCGGCAAGCTCGCGGACGTAGCTTTTAAGAACCGGTCGGCTCTGCATCAGAAGGGCTTGTCGCCCGTGAGTTGCGTGCAATGCATCACCCGGCGCAAGGCCACAAGCGGTGGTTAGTTCGGCCTCTCCGCAAAACGGCTCATATGCCTGTTACACGCCTCGACCGCCGCATCGCTGCTCGGACCGTAGAACAGGCGACACTCCTGTTCGACCCTCTTGGCCGGAGGTTCCGTTAGAAACAATGGCGCCAACCCGATCAACGCAATGATCAAGGCGCTCAGCGCGATGAGCACGACATCGACGGCGCGCATAGAAGCCAGCCGATCTCAAATAAACTCGTACCCCGTCGACAGGCCCGACCGGGGTCAAGCAGCAGCAGCGAGAGCGCTTGATCGCGGCAGATGGATTGTGACCGTTGTGCCCTGGCTGGGCACGCTCTCGATCGTGAGCCCGCCTCCGAGCGCCTGCGCCAGCTTGTTGGTCAACGGCAGGCCGAGGCCGAAGCCCTCGTGAGCATGGTAGGCGCTGGTGACCTGACCGAACGGGGACATCACCTTGTCGAGATCTGCCTCAGCGATGCCGATTCCGGTGTCGCAAACTTGGATCTCCAGCCATTCCGCAGATGGTTTGGCGCTCAGCGTAACGGTCCCGCCGGTTTCCGTGAACTTTACGGCGTTCGTCAGCAGGTTGATCAGCATCTGCAATAGCTTTTGGCGGTCCGTCTCGATAGGCTGAGCGGTGAACTGCGGGTCGATGTCGACGGCGACGTCGAGACCGCCTCGCGCCGCCCGATCTGCCAGCCATCGCACCGCCTGTGCGAAAACTTCCGGCAAATGCACGGGTCCTATTTCTGGGGTGATTACCCCGGCTTCCGCCTTCGAGAGATCGAGAATATCCGTGATCATTTTGATCAGATGGTTGGCTGAATCATGGATGTCGACGGCGTAGCCCTTGTATTGCGGGTTTGCCAGCGGCCCGAAGATCTCGTCCTTCATGATTTCCGAAAACCCGAGGATCGCATTGAGCGGCGTCCGCAGCTCATGGCCCATATTGGCGAGAAACTCGGATTTGGCACGATTTGCCGCCTGTGTGCGGATCGCCGTCTCGCTCAGTTCGCCGTTCTTACGACAGACCTCGTCCAGCATTTGGTTGAACGAATGGGCCAGACGATGCAGCTCTTGCGGCACGTATGGCGGAAATTGCGGTGCGCGAATACTGAAATCGCCCCCGGTGATTGCACCGGCTGCGGTCCCGATAGCCTGGAGCGGACGCGACATATACCGTGCGAGGCACCAGCTGATGAGCGCCGCCGCCAACAGTCCGAGAAAGGAGACCGCCATAGCGGCCGAGCGCACCTCTCCAGCCTGGGCGTAGAGTTCGTCCATCGGCTGGGGGACCATGACACCCCACTTAGTCTCCGGGACTGAGGTATAGGCGGCAATCATCTCGGCGTGATACGCCGGCGAGTAAAACTGGATGACGCCGGTTTGGCCGGCCATGATCGCCTTTACCGGTGGAATCTGCGAGAGATCGAATTCGGCGTCGATCCATTTATGAAACGGATGACCGATCACTTTGCCCATTTGATCGAGTACAACGGCATGGCCCCGGGCGCCGAAGGCAATCGCCTGCTGCAGGCGGACCAGATAGTCGGTAGCAACGACGCCGTAGGCGATGCGCCCCTCAGGCAGCGCTCGCAGGACGAGGAATGCTGGGTGACCCGCCACATCTCTTCGCAATTCGGTGATGACGGTTTCGTCGCCCCTCAGCTGGCTGCGAAAATCGGCGACGGCTTCCGGCTTCAGTACAATCCGCGATGAAGAGCTCTCGGCGAAGCCGGGCATGTAACGCTCGACCTCGCCAGTCGCGCCATTGTTGAAATTCGAGTGAGCGCAGCAGGCTCTTGAGCCCCTCCGCCTGCTCTCCCGAGTTGAAAGTGCTGATCGCCAGATCGAACCCGGCTTTGACGTCGAACACATACCGTGAGAAGGCCGCCGTCAGGTTTCGTGCCACGAGCAAATGCTTGTCCGTCGCGGCGTCTATCTCCTGCTGCACCGCGCGATGTTCAACCCACCAGGCCAGAGTAAACACCGGAACGGCGGCGATAATTGTGAAAGCGAGAAAAAGCACATGGTGTATGCGCAGGTTGCCGAACATAGCGGAAGCGCACCGCCGCAGCAAGTCGAGCGGGTGGAGCCGAGACGGCACCGAGACGGTGGGATTTGCCATTTTCACCGAGGACATCATGGTCTCCGTAGCTCATGCCTGTACGGTCCCAACGGGACCGGCCTCATCTCCAGCACAGCGAAAAAGCCGGCCTGTGCTGCACCTGTCCTGCACCCGAGTAGGCCGGTGGCGCCGGCCAAGCTCCAAATGATCCAGCGGGGCCCAAGGCCGCCGTTGATGATCGTGCCGGCCGGAGGTCGCGCTGCTGCCGACGACGTGCGCGCTTGCACACGGTTGGGTTGTCTGCGGCATTGGGCGTGTTGCTTCCGAGGCCTTGGCCGTGGAGAATTTGGATCGTCGAGGGAGGAATGTATGGCATCAGGTGTGGTCCGGCTATAAATTTTGTGCAGCTTACGTCGAAAGAGTCTGATAAAATCGAGTAGTTAATGTTAAAGACCCAAGCATTATTTGGATGCATTATTTGGATGCATATACCGAATATCTATCGTCACAATCCACTGAGAATAGACGATATTAGTAACATTTTTACCTTAAGGGATCCCTAGTGATGCTTGTGATCGAACGTTCAAACGGCCAGCGATATTCACCCTGAGCCGCGCTTCGTTCGGCCAGCCCGTCAGGCGGCGTTACCCCGAAAGACAGATCACCGGGCACTCGGCGTAGCAGATGCGTGATCCGCCGCTACTTCAGATGATGCGCCGAGTGGTCGCGCTCGCGCTCGCAGCGGCGACCTTCGCATTCCGCCGGATCGCGTCGCCGGCCTCCTCAACGAGGCGGCATTTTTTCAGTGCCGGGCGTCGATCTGAAGGACGGGCTCGCTGTTCTGGCGCTGATCTGGATTTTGTTTCCGGCCGTCGTCACGCGGCCTGGCCGCCAAGAATGTATTGAGCGCTGTGGACGCGGCTGCCCTGTTTCGCGGGCGCTATCCCAGACTGATGGCCTGCGCTGCGCGGACATGCGCGGCAAGCAGTGATGCCAGCCGTGCCGGGTCGCCCCGTGCCATGCCGCACTCGGTTGCAATACCGCCAACCCTGGTATGGCGCCGGGCTGCCGCAAGCCGCGCCGCGTCGCCCTCGGGATCATCGTGATGGATGAGACCGAGATAGAGCTCGGTCTCCGGCTGCAGATGCAAATTGTCGAGAGGGGCGAAATAGGCATCATCGGTGCGCCCCTTGGGAACCGGCATGTGAAAGAATTGGATCGGGCGCACGACGCCGGCGCTGGTCGCATTGGCAATCTCGACCATGATCGCCATGTCCTTGGGCTGGACGCAATGCTCGTCCGCCGGGCTGCCGTAACACAGGTGGTAACCGAGTTCGATCCCTTTAGGCACGGCGTCGCCGATGCGGGTGAGAACATCGATGGTTTCGGTACGGAAATCGACAGGCCCCTTCTCGTAATAGCCTTCCCACGCCAGCACTTCCTGGCACACATCCCATTGTACGGCGATCCGGTCGTTCGGGATCACCGCGGCAATCTTGGCAACCTCGCCGGTCAAATGCCGGGTCAGGGCAGGCAGAAGCAGTGGCCGGTCAGAGGGGACCATGTTGTTGTAAGTTGGGGCAATCGGCGTCGGCAGCGAGATTTGGAATTTGACCGTCGCCGGGATGACACCGGCTGTCTGCAATTGCTCGAATAGGCTCCAAGAAGCGATCGCCATCTCGGCATAACCGGTTTCGAACGTCTCGGAATCCGGCTTCGCACCAGGTTTGACGCGTAGGCGTGGGATTTCGCGAAGAAGCTTGCCATCCCATTGTGTGAACTTGAAGTGCGGTACGTCGGCCGCTACCTCGATCGCCGGGTTGTCGGCGAGCACCTGCTGCAGGAAGCGGATCCAGGTCTTGCGGATGCCGGTCTCCCCGTCGGGCAGACGCCGCAGATACGCCCCTGCGCTTTGGGCGAGCGTGCGAAACACGGCTTCGGCATCCGGCAAGGGGATGCTGCCGACGAAATGAATGATCGGATGCTCGGTGCGAAGCTCAGTCATCGTGTCCCTCCCAGCAAGCAAAATTATGTCCTATTAATTTTATGCCGCCTAATCCCCGATTGGCAGGCGGTCGCGTCGAGCTAATCGGCCGGCTGCGCCGCGAGGGTGCCCGCACGCACCCGGACCAAGCCACCTGTGGCGTGCTGCAAACCCAGGAACCGCACTCCGGGCATGCCAGGCGGGTATTGACCCGTCCACTGCCCGGTTCGCTGGAGACGTTGCGGCTCGATCCCGTTGAGTCGGTTGATCTCCTCGTCAGTGATGCATGGGATCCAACACGACCACTGGGATCTCCCGCTCGGTCTTGCGCTGGTACTCGGCGTAGGGCGGCCAGAACTTTAGCGCATCTTGCCATAGCCGCGTGCGCTCCTCGCCGGTGGCGGTGCGGGCCCGAGTCTTCATCTTCTGGGTCCCGACTTGGACTTCGACATCCGGGTTGGCGACAAGGTTGCGATACCAACCGGGGTGCTGAGGGGCGCCGCCCTTCGAGGCGACGACGATGTAGCTGTCACCGGTTTTGCCGTAGTACAGCGGGAAGATAAACTTCTCCCCCGACTTTCGGCCGGTCGTGGTCAGCAAGAGCGACGGTACGGTTATGTCCGGCCGGCCTGGCTGGGTCGGCTTGTGCATGTGCCCATCGGTGCCGCCGCTCGACAGGTAGCGGTGGGCGTGCTCTACCATCCAACCCGGAAGGTTTGGGGCGAGCTTGGCATCGGTCATCTTCGAACTCCATCTAATCCCACAGATCGGCCAGAATCATATAGGCTGCTATCGCTTTGGGGTGAGTCAAGCCAAGATTAGTCCCTTACGAACGGACTCGTTACCGTTTGTGAGCAAATTTATTGGCCAAAAAACGCGGATGATGCGATCATGGACGCGCCGTAATGGCTCGAACCCATTGGGTTCGCTAAGTTTGCACCCGCGCTGCGGGAAGATCCGGGCGGATGTGAATCGGCAGATCATCCAAAAATAGCCCGTACGGCCGAGGGAGGAGTGCGTTCGAAATCCCTGTTTGGTTCCGGCTTGGCCGGCTTAGGGGAGGACGGTGATCCATTGGACGTATTTGTTCTCATGGATGCTCCGGTCGTACCAGGTTGCGTGATCCGCGCCCGTCCCATCGGCGCCATCGAAGCCAAACAGAAGGCGAAGGGAGAGGATTGGCAGCGGAACGATCGGCTGATTGCGGTGGCAACTCATGCTCAGACGCACGAGACCGTAAAGTCACTCGAAGATTTGCGCCCACATCTGTTCGATGAGATTAAAGCGTTTTTTATTGACTATAATCGTCTACGGGGCCGCAAGTTCAAACCGCTTGCCTTGAGCGGCCCGAGCGAGTCGCGGAGATTGATCAAGTCTGGGATGGAGGCCTTCGAGCAAGAAAGCCGTGGCAGCACTGAGTCAGCGTGTCAACCGCGGGGGATGTGGCAAGATTGAGGATCGCCCGCGCGCCTTCCTCGACCGTGCTCAATGGCCTCACCCCTGCCCGCCGCACCATGCTCTGTCCATGTAAGTTGCGGGGTGAAGGCAGGCGACCGTGACACCGGTTCCCTTGAGCGCAGCCCCGAGATCGATCGTGAACATGATCTGCGCCAGCTTGCTCTGACAATAGGCTCGGGTCCCGCTGTAGCCACGGGTCAGCATTACGTCGCCGAAGTCGATCGGCTGTTACCCGTCAGACGAGACCGTCGCCTGAGCCGCGTCGGCGAGACGACGCACCTCGACGAGTGCCGAGTGGTCGGCCGCGAGGAAATCCGCCGCGCCACCGCTGGCCTCGATGTTGGCGACGACGCGAGCACCTGTCTCTGCATCACGGCCATGCACTAGCACGCGCGCGCCGACTTGCCCGAGCTTGCGAGCGACGAGCCGGCCGACCCCGTCTGTCGAGCCGTGACCAGTGCCGTCTTTCCGCTGAGCTGTTCCATCCCAGGTCTCCTCACGTGCCGCGACAAGCGAGATTACTTTGAGATGCCGGAAGTTCGAAGTCGTCGTTCTCGGAGATAAAAACGATCGCAGCCGGTGCAGCCGGGCGCCAAAAACCGAAGGGCGAACTCGGCGTACGGCTGTCCTCTTTGAAGGTGGGACCAGAAGTTCAAATCCATCTCTCTCCACCGGTGAGCCAAGCGAACTTCTGATCACGTCAGAAGGCATCCACATCGGCGGCGATCCATCTGATCGATCTCGGCACCACACCGCAAAGCTGAACGATTTGTCGTCGATCAAGATTTAAATCGGAAAGTGCCGAAGGGCCGCAGGCGAGCACGGTAGTGCCGCTCAGCAATCACCACCTGCCGTCGCCAGAGGTAGCACCCAGCTAGCGCTTTGGTTAGCGCGTCGGGTAGTGGGTCGTCAACTTTTTCCCACCCTTCTCGACAGGCTCGGCGTCGATCAGGACGAAGGCGAAGACCGCGGGCTCCGAGCCCTTGGCGACCCAGGCGTGCATCGTACCCCGCTGTACGCAGATGTCGCCCGCCTTCATCGGTACCGTGCGGCTGTCGTCGAGTTCGAGGTCGCATTCGCCCTTGAGGCAGATCGCATAGTCGAGGGTTTCGGTGCGGTGCATGAACTTCGGCGCTCCCGGTGCGAACTCGACCACCCGACACACGCTGCCCTGGCCCGAGCCGACGTAATTGTGGCGGACGACCAAGCCCTTGCGCTGCAGCTCGGCGGCCGCATCCGAGTTGTCGATCGGCATCTTGTCGGTTGACCAGACGTCGACGCGCGAGATACCCGCCCGACCCGCCGCGCCGGTGCCGGCAAGGCCCTCGTCGGTCGCGACGACGGCCTTGCCTTGCGTAACATGTCCGGTGACGATGCGTCGTACTTCCAGTGCCATGGCTTTTCCTCCTTTAGGTTTCGGTCGCGTCGCCTCTGGCAGGGACGACCGGGATCACATTCGACCATCCTATCCACTTGTCATAGGCGTGGCATGATCATTTAAGGCAAGCGCCGACAGCATCTCAAGGCGATGCTCTCTCGGTCCGCCGGGCCAACTGCGAAACAACGATGGGACTACGAGTTTCGAATCCGCTTTCCTCCAGCGAGGAGTCAGCCACGAACCGCACGGCGTCCCGGATGCGGCAGCGAGCGCTGGCTCGACCAGTAAAACGCACCGGTCTTGTAATCGCCCTGCAGGGAGTTGAACCACTCCTCCCATGCAGCACGGTCGCGAAGCCCCCCCTGGTAAGCGGCGGTGTCGTGATCGTCGGTGGCGGCGACAGATGCTGTCGATGTGACCTGCGCGGCGTATTCGGATGTAGCGCAGTCGGCGTCTCTGTCTGGCCGTAATGTCGGAGGAATTCTATCCGACGCGCCTCGGCTTGCAACAGACAGTTTTTTGTTTCGACTGACAGCGGCTGCAGTGATGGCTGATCGACCCTGCATCCGCGCGCCGTCGTCTCGCGCCAGGTGAGTTGCTCGGAGCGGAAGCGGCGCTGCTCTTCCGGCGAAAGCCGGCTCCACAACGCCATCATTGCGCCCCGCTGCTGATCGGCTATGGCGCGCAGCTCTGGGTCGCTGCACAAGGCGACGACAAATTGATCCTGTGGCTGCACGCACGCGTGGTCCTCAGCCAGCCGGTAATACCAAAATCCGGGCACCAGCGATCCCTGTAGCCAGCGCAATGACGGTGAGGGTCTTCTTAAACATCGCGTCCCTCGTTTCTAGACGGGCAGATTTACCTTCGCGACGTCTTTGAAATGGGGCCGGATCGGATCGCGATCTTGATAGTTCCGGCCAAAAAATTGCTTTTTAGCCCGCGACCACGCCGATCTCGGCTTAGCCGGAAGCTCTCGGCGCCTCTATTTCCGCTGCGGCGCGGTTTTTATGAGGTTGGGAAACCACATCGACGCCGAGATGCAAGGCTCGTCGAACCGCCTGGAGCATAGGCGGGGAACGCTTAAGACGCGAGGAGGGTCGCCTCTCGGCCCTTTCCCCGACCTTTGGCCAAGGGCATGAACTCGAATCTCCTGCAACGCCCTCGGACTTTCCCGGAATGGAGACGTTAGGTCGCGCGGTGGTATGGAAAGACGGAACGGTCTTCCTCGTTTTAAACAAGATTTATACTAAAAATATCAGCGATTTAGGAAAGTCGAGAAAGTTCAGGTCATACTTCCAGTAATTCCGGTGCAGGTAAGCCTGAAGACATTCGGCAAGAGAAGTCAGTCCTTCTCCAGTGGTCTCTTGAAGAAATACCAAAATCCTGGCCACTCCTGGTTGACTGGCTTAAGCTCAACTGGAACGACAGAAACCAATTCCCAACCGTCTCGGCCGAGACGGTAGAGCTTTCTATCACTCTCCATTTTTATGGTATTTGCCTGGAAGCAATAATACTCCCATCGCGTCATAGCACTCTCCTGTCCCTAAAAGTCGCGCCCGGATGTCCCCATAGCGGCGCGCGGCGCGAAATTTGTGCTGACTAAATCATGATCGCCCCTTTACCTCCTAAGGACGATGATGAAAACATCAAGACGATAATAGTTGATAAATTGGGCTCTTTTGAATTTTGAGTGGATGAACTTCGCAGGCCGAGGCGGTCGATTCAGCCTGACGGCCAGGGGTTGAGGCAGCGGCAAAGGCGGCCCACTGACCTTGGTGGACAATTGTGGCTGCGATCTATGCCCTTGTAAAGGCTCACTGTGAATCAGCACCGAAGCGGGACCCCGGCCAAAACTGTAGCAAGACACTAAAATCGCTGGAGAAAACACCCAGACATAGAGGGTCCCGATCGGCGCCGATCGGGACCCTACCCGAAGCAAGATCTCCTTCAATGTATCAACGAGTTGAGGCCTATCCGAGGTGGGGTCGCGCTTCGGTGCTGATTCACACAATGGGGGATCGATGCAAGTGACTCCCAACTTTATGATAACCCCTACATTCTTTCTGAAGACTATATCGGTGACGATAGAAGCGACCACATAGGGTTTTCCCGTATCGACCATGGATTAAGGCCGCCTCCACAGCTCGCAGAAATGAGCGGCGTAGACCGTATCGCAAGAACTGATGGTCGCCGTCTTCGAGCACTCCTTGTCAAGGCGCTTGAGGAAGAAGCTTCGGCAGGGCACAGCTTCGTGGAGCGGGACGATTTAGCGGCCCGTGTGACTGATACGGATGACGACCCCGCCGAATTGCAGGATGCGGTTCTCGATGATGCTCGGTGGAGGCAGAACCGCGAATTGTTTGCCGACAAGCTCGCTTTTGAGCAAGTGGACGGCGTTGATGCGGTTTTCCTGAAAACGCTCCGAGATGACGAATCCCGCATTCGGGCTAGTAGCCTGAGCGCCTGATCGATCGTGGTCAGGTTGGCTCGTCAGGTGTCCCATGGGCTAAAATTCTCCGTAAGACGAGCCAGGATCGGCAAGAGCAGCCGATCGAAGCCGCTATACCCGACCAAGTAGCCGCCCTAGAGACGATGTATCGGGCTCATTTCTCCGTCTTGACTGGTGGTGCCGGGACTGGAAAGACCACGGTGCTACGTGCCTTTGTTCAAGGAATTCGATCAAAACAGAAAGGGCATTCGATAGCTTGCCTGGCGCCTACGGGCAAGGCGGCGGTTCTTTTGAGCGATCGAGTTGGTTTGCCCGCTGAGACGGTGCATCACTTCCTTGCTAGCCACAAATGGATAGCAGTTCGAACTTTCGTATGCTCCGCGCTGGGGGCGAACGCTCGTCCGTTTACCAGACGGTAATCGTGGACGAAGCCTCGATGCTCGATATCACGATTCTGGCAACACTCCTGCGCGCCCTAAACCTGGAATATGTGGACCGATTAATCCTCGTCGGCGACCCAGGGCAACTGCCGCCAATAGGTCCAGGTCGTCCATTCTTGAATTTAATCGAACATCTGCGTCGAGACGGTCAGCAAGCCGCTAAACATCTCGCAGAGCTTCGTTTCAACTGCCGTCAGGCGCAAGGCAGCCAGATATCGACGCTTGCCGGACACTTCGCCCGAGTAGAAGAGCGGCCCGACGAGGCCGTCTTCGATATTCTCACAGACGCGACATCAAAAAGAGACCTCGCGATTCACGTATATGAGGACGAGTCGAAGCTATCTTCGTTGTTACGGCAAGTATATGAGCAGGAATTAAGGAGGTTATGTGAAATGTCGGGGGATCTATGAAGAGGTCTATAAGATAGCCCACAATCTAGTGGATAAAATCAGACGGATGGAACCCCCCGGATCGACGGTCAAGCGCGGATTTCGGCCGTTCGGTGCGGAGTCGTCCGTTTGATTTTCACCACTAGGAGATTGGAGATCAGTCGATTTAGATGCCTTACAGATCATCGCGCCCTATCGCATCGTTGTCGATCAGATTAACGATATCGTCCACCGGCAGTTGTTTGGAGAACAAGGCCCAACTTTCTCATTGTACGGCCTCGGCATCCACGACCGCGTGATGCAGATTGAGAATAAAGAGCTGCGCGCTTACGATTTTGAGGCGATCGATCCCAAAACACGCAAAAGAGGAGCGTATATCAAACAGTACGTGCCTAATGGTCAGCTTGGCTTCGTATCTCCGGTCAGGCGGGACGATTTCAATCGATTTAATAAGAAAGCTCCAATCCGGTTCGGTCCAGATTATCAACGTTATAAGTTCGAGATGACTGAAAGGGCGTGCGCTGAAAATCTCGCATTCGCCTACGGCTTGAGTGTCCACAAATCTCAGGGCAGCCAATTTCGCACGGTAATAGCTGTGATCCCTTCTCGGGAAACCGATTTTCTGAGCAGAGAGTTGATGTATACGTTGCTTACGCGAGCGCAAGGCAGACTTATACTGTTATTGGAAGCTGACGCGAGGATCGTGCTTTCGAGGACATGGGGAGGGTACTCGGAGCTATTGCGGCGTAATTCCGCGGTTTTCCGCACGGCACGGGGCTGGCGCACCAGCGATCTTTCCAAATTCCGCACAGATACCTTAATAAACCAAGCACTACCGGAACTGTTTGTGCGGTCAGCAGGCGAGGCGTTAATCAGCCGTACGCTCGCAGCATTGGAGATCGACTTCTATTATGAGAAGCCTCTTGACGGGAAAGATGGCGGGCAACCCCGGCGTCCCGATTTCACGTTCCGAAAAAGCGGGCAAGATTGGTACCTGGAACATTTAGTAGCTTACGAGCTAAGTGTTTGCATGAGGTGAGCAGATTCGTCAGGCGAGAGCTGGGATGATGGTGTGTTCGGTAAGGCGGCGGCCGGCGGCGATCGCGGCTCGTCCGGTACGGGTGAGGTA
>Ga0306924_10006537_pt1 | contig 11626 bp, 10 predicted proteins | sample sta12Can44000111_FD_203756 | JGI IMG/M metagenome (GOLD analysis project Ga0306924, IMG submission 203756) | Lab enrichment of tropical soil microbial communities from Luquillo Experimental Forest, Puerto Rico - statanox.12C.anox.44.000.111 (v2)... | ecosystem: Environmental > Terrestrial >...
TTGATCGGCGTGCGGCCGCCGACGGTGGTGTACTCGCCTTGCTGCAAAACGCGCAGAAGCCGCGTCTGGGCCTCCATCGGCATGTCGCCGATCTCGTCGAGAAACAGCGTGCCGCCTTCGGCCTGCTCGAAACGGCCTGAGCTGCGCGTATTGGCGCCGGTGAAAGCGCCCTTCTCGTGACCGAACAATTCGGATTCGATCAAATCGCGCGGGATCGCCGCCATGTTAATTGCGACAAACGGACCATTGCGGCGTTTGCCATAGTCATGCAAGGCGCGTGCGACCAGCTCTTTGCCGGTGCCGGATTCTCCTGAAATCATGACTGTCAAATCGGTCTGCATCAGCCGCGCCAGCACGCGATAGATTTCCTGCATCGCCGATGAACGGCCGACCAGCGGGATCGACTCGAAATCTTCAGATTTCGGCGCGGGGCGCGTTTTTTCTTTCGGCTCTGACAGTGCGCGGCCGACTATCGTTATCAGTTCCTTGAGATCAAACGGCTTGGGCAGATACTCGTAGGCGCCGCGTTCCGACGCGCGAATAGCAGTCATGAACGTGTTTTGGGCGCTCATGACGATGATCGGCAGGTCGGGTCGCGCCTTCTTGATGCGCGGCAGCAGATCAAAGGCGCTTTCGTCAGGCAAAAGTACGTCGCTGATGATCAGGTCGCCGTCGCCTTGGCTAATCCAGCGCCACAGCGTGGCGGCATTGCCTGTTGAGCGCACTTCATAACCGGCGCGCGACAGCGCCTGGTTAAGGACGGTCCGGATTGCCGCGTCGTCGTCCGCGACGAGAATGCTGCCTTCGGGCATCAATGATTCCCTTGCGCTGGTGCGCGGCCCTCCGGCTGGCCGCCCTCGCCGCTCGAGGTCGCGGCGTATTTCGGCATGAGGATACGAAACACAGTGCGTCGCGGCTGCGACTCGCATTCGATGATGCCGCCATGATCGCCGACGATTTTCGCCACCAGCGCAAGCCCGAGCCCCGAGCCCGTCGGTTTGGTGGTGACGAAAGGATCGAATAGGTGCGGCATCAATTCATCGGGCACGCCGGGTCCGTTATCTTTGACGCAGAATTCGAGCGGCAGGGAAATGCGCGCATTTGTTCCCGGGAGCGAAAGGCGAACTCCAGGTCGAAACGCAGTCGTTAGCGCGATTTCGCCGGCACTCGCAGTTTCGCCGATCGCTTCGGCGGCGTTCTTGACCAGGTTTAAGAATATCTGAACAAGATGATCACGGTTGGCGAGGACCGGCGGCAAGGATGGGTCATAATCCTCGACGAACTTGATGTGTCGCGCGAAGCCAGATTGCGCCAAGCGCTTCACATGGTCGAGCACCACATGGATGTTGATCGGCTCGCGTTCGACCGGTCGTTCATCGCTGAACACTTCCATACGGTCGACAAGCTTGACGATGCGATCCGCCTCCTCGCAGATCAGCCGCGTCAGCGCGCGATCGTCGTCGTCCACCGATTGCTCAAGCAGTTGCGCAGCGCCGCGAATGCCCGACAGGGGATTTTTGATTTCATGGGCGAGCATGGCGGCAAGCGCGATCACCGAACGCGCTGCGCCGCGATGGGTGAGTTGGCGATCCATTTTGTCGGCGATCGTGCGCTCTTGCAGCATCACGACGACGTAATCAAGCTGCTCCGGCAGCGGCGCGACATGCAAATCAACCAGCCGGTCGCCGGGGTTGCGCGGCGTGCCGAGATCAACCTTGTATTCGTTAACGGCAGCGCCGCGCCTGCGCACCTGTTCGACCAACACGAGCAGCGGGCTGCCGAACGGCACTAGTTCGCGAAGCAGATGACGCCGCAGCAGCGGCAACGAAACTTCGAAGAAGGCTTCCGCCGCGGCGTTGGCGTCGATCACCTTGCCGTCGGCGGCAACAACGATAACGGGATGTGGCAAGGCGTTGAGGACGGCGTCCGCCGGCGTTCCTGCCAGCAACGGTTCAACCGCGCTCATCTACCCGCGTCCGGAGCGGCCGGGCATCGGACCGCAGTCTATGGAAAAACCATGCAGGCTCATGATGTTAGGCATTTTTTTTGCACATTAAACACGCGAAACGGGACACTCCTGCACACGAATTAGGCGAGATCAAATCATTGCATAGAGTTTAGCCAAATCCCGGTTCGGTGCAAGTGTTGCAGTGCAATATCAATGCCCCTGTGCACCGCTCCGATTCCACGCAAACTGCCTGCAAAAGCATTCGCGGCCCCAAGGACATGCGATAAAGCATGGCAAGTTGAAGCAAGGTGGTCTGATGACCGAGAGTGTAGCGGCCGTTGTGGTTGCGGCAGGGCGCGGTGAACGCGCTGGGGCAAGCATTCCCAAGCAATACCGGCCCATTGGCGGCGAACCGATGATCCGCGCGACGCTGCGTGCCTTTGTCGGGCACCCGCGCATCGATTTGGTACAAGCGGTAATCAATCCGAACGACCGGGATAGGTATGACCGCGCGATCGCCGGTCTCAAAGACTTGTTGCCGCCGGTCGCCGGAGGGGCAACGCGGCAAGCTTCGGTCCTCGCGGGGCTCGAAGCCCTGGCGTCACGCAGCCCCGGACTCGTTCTTATCCACGATGCCGCTCGTCCCTTTGTGAGCGAGGCGCTGATCGACCGCGCCATTGGCGCCGGTCGGACCTGCGGCGCGGCGGTTCCGGGTGTCGCGCCTACGGATACCGTGAAATCCATCGACCACAGCGCCGCAGTGATCGAGACGCTTGATCGTAGCAGCTTGCGGATCGTGCAAACTCCGCAAGCTTTTACTTTCAATCTGATCCTTGAGGCGCATCGCCGCGCGGCGGCGGCACGACACGAAAGCTTCACCGATGATGCCGAGCTGGCGGAATGGGCGGGTCAGCGCGTCAGCGTTTTTGAAGGCGAAGCCGCAAACTTGAAGGTGACGACCGCTGATGATTTTGCTCGCGCCGAGATGACGCGGTTTGCAGCACTTTCGGACGTGCGGACCGGCAATGGATTTGACGTGCATGCATTCGCCGAGGGCGATCATGTGATGCTTGCCGGAATACGGGTTCCGCATTCGCGCGGCGTGAAGGGTCATTCCGACGCCGACGTCGCTCTCCATGCGCTCGTGGATGCGATTCTTGGTGCTCTCGCCGAAGGCGATATTGGAACGCATTTTCCACCGAGCGATCCGCAATGGAAGGGCGCCGCGTCGGACCGTTTTCTTGCTTTCGCTTGCGAGCGTGTTCGCAAACGAGGCGGCATAATCGCGCATCTCGACGTAACCGTCGTTTGCGAGGCTCCGCGGATTTCGCCCCATCGCGACGCCATGCGCGCGCGCATCGCTGGTATTGCCGATGTTCCAATTGACCGCGTGGCCGTCAAAGCCACCACCAGCGAAAAGCTCGGCTTTGCCGGCCGCGGCGAGGGAATTTTTGCCATGGCAACCGCGACGATCCGGCTGCCCTGGAGCGCGGGATGAGCGGACGCGTCTTGCGCGAGCACGCCAAGCGCCTGCTCGATTTGTATCGGGCACGGGGCATGCGCGTGACCACCGCGGAATCCTGCACCGGTGGCCTTGTCGCTGCAGCGCTTACTGCGATTTCCGGTTCTTCGGACGTATTTGAATGCAGTTTTGTCACTTATTCGAACGGCGCAAAACAAAAGCTGCTTGGCGTTCGGACTGAAATGCTTCGCCGCTATGGTGCGGTGAGCGCTGAGACGGCCGCCGCCATGGCTCAAGGTGCACTGAAACGATCGAGCGCGGATTGTGCGGTCTCGATCACCGGCATCGCCGGTCCGAGCGGCGGCTCCAGGGCAAAACCTGTTGGTCTCGTGCATTTCGCCGCCATCAGCCGCGGTGGCAAGATGCTGGCGCGACGGCGCCTGTTCGGAAATATCGGACGTGAACGCGTGCGCGAACTATCGGCCTTAGAAGCGCTCGCGCTTTTGGCGCGTCTTGCTGAACAAAAGCCTCTTGCTGAATAAAAATCTGGGGCTCGGCTGGTAACCTAACCGGCCTTGGCGCCAAAGATTTGATCGGCGCGCCGTTCGAATGCCGCCGAAAAGCGGCGAAAAGCAGCGTCGAACATCGCCCCCATCAAAAGACCAAGCGTACGGCTGCGGAATTCATAGCTGATGAAAAATTCGACGTCGCAAGCGCCCTGCCCCGCCGGATGAAATCTCCAGCGGTTGTTCATTTTTCGGAATGGTCCTTCGAGATATTCGACGAGGATTTCAAGCCCGGCACGATCGAGCGTTACGCGGCTCGTGAATGTTTCGTAGATAAGCTTATAGGCAACCGTCATGTCGGCGATAATGATCTCGCGGCCGTCTGCTTCCGTCGATCGCTTGCGCACGCGAAGCGACCGGCACAAGGGAACAAACTCGGGATAACGTTCGACCTCGGCAACGAGATCGAACATATCGGACGCGGAATGCTGAACATGCCGCTTGGTCGAGAATTGCGGCATTATCGATGCAAGGTCCGTAGTGCCTTTAGCCGAGCAAAATCATCGCCCGCGTGATGCGACGAACGCGTCAGCGGGCTCGCCGCAACCATTGAAAAGCCCTTCGCGTAGGCGATCGCCGTCAATTCCTTGAACTCCTCAGGCGGTACGAAACGCAGCACCGGGTGATGTTTGCGCGAGGGCTGCAAATATTGCCCGATGGTCAGAAAGTCGACGTCGGCGGCGCGCAAATCATCCATGACTTGCAAGACTTCGTTACGCTCTTCGCCGAGCCCGACCATGATCCCTGACTTCGTGAAAATCTCAGGATCGATTTCTTTGGCGCGTTGCAACAGGCGGATCGAGGCGAAGTATCGCGCTCCTGGCCGAACACTGACGTATTTGGATGGAACCGTCTCCAGATTGTGATTGAAAACATCGGGACGGGCGGCGACGACTATTTCAGCCGCGCCCGTTTTGCGCAGAAAATCCGGCGTCAAAACTTCAATTGTGGTATCCGGGCAGCGCGTCCGAATGGCGCGAATGACTGCGCCAAAATGCGCCGCTCCGCCATCGTCAAGATCGTCGCGATCGACCGAGGTGACGACAACGTGCGTCAGCCCGAGTTTTTCGGTCGCCGCGGCGACGTGCTCTGGCTCGCCGGGGTCGAGCGGGCCCGGCAGGCCGGTTTTGACGTTGCAAAACGCACAAGCCCGCGTGCAGGTGTCGCCCATGATCATAAAAGTGGCGTGCTTGGCCTCCCAGCACTCGCCAATATTTGGACAGCTGGCCTCTTCGCACACCGTGTGCAGATCATGTTCGCGAACGATCTGGCGAGTTTCGAGATAACCGGCGGAAACCGGCGCCTTCACGCGAATCCAATCCGGCTTTGCCAGCACAGGCTGGTCCGGCCGATGCGCCTTCTCCGGATGGCGCGGACGCGCCGGCCGAGCAACGGTATCGATCAATACGGCCATCGCAGTGCGTGTTCCCGTGGAGGTGTCCGCCAACGATACTTACGGCTGCGCTTTGGGTGCTGCAAGCCGTTCGCCCGCCGCGGTCATAGATGAACGGATCGTTATGTTTTGTCTCCACTTTTTGCCCTCCACACCACAACTTTTGCCACAATGAAAGTTTGTTGATGGCGCGCGGGGCGCGCGACGCGTTCTAGACGATTTCCATGAGTGCAAAGAGCGGGCTGAGTTCCGGAAAAACCGCGGCGGCGCTCGGCCTCCACAGATTTGGCTTTGGTCCGGTTGGCGATGCGATCACCGCGATTGCAGCCGATCCCCGCGGGGCGCTGCTGGCTGATCTTGAGCGGCCTGGCGCTGGCCAGATCGATGCGCCAAACCTGATATCGAGCGCCAGGGCGGCGCGCGAAGTTTCCGATTTTCGCGCCGAGCGCCGGGCCGAGCAGAAACTTGCGTCACGGCAGCAAAAGCAAGCGACCGCAAGCGGCGAAGCTCCTTCGCAAATGGCCCAATTGCCCGGCGTTGAGCCACCGCTGCCGCAGCAAATCATTTTGAACGAGGCCAAAGCGCGGTTTGACGCCGCTGCCAATGCCGAGATCGGCCTGGTCGAGCGATTGGTCTGGTTCTGGTCGAACCACTTTTGCGTTTCCGCCGACAAAGACGTCGCCATGGTCGGCGCCTACGAGCGCGAAGCTATCCGACCGCACGTGCTCGGTCGTTTCGCCGATCTTTTGCAGGCGGTGGAAAGTCACCCTGCGATGCTATTCTACCTCGACAATGTGCAGTCGATGGGCGCCGACTCGATTGCCGGCATCAACCAGGATAAGGGCCTTAATGAGAATCTCGCGCGCGAGACGCTGGAATTACATACGCTCGGCGTTCGCAGCGGTTATAGCCAAGCCGATGTGACCAGCTTCGCCAAGGTCCTCACCGGCTGGACCTGGCTGCGACCCGAGGAGCCGGTTCATGGCGGCGAATTCGCCTTCGTGCGACGTTTCCATGAGCCGGGCGATCAGGTCGTGCTCGGCACGCGTTACACCGAGGGCGGCCTCGATCAGGGCCGCGCCGTGCTTGCCGATCTGGCGCGCCATCCGGCGACAGCGCAGCACATTGGCGAAAAGCTCGCTCGGCATTTTGTCGCTGACGACCCGCCGCCGGCGCTTGCGGCTAAATTAGCCAAAACCTTCCTCGATACCGATGGCGACTTGAAGCAAGTGGTCAGAACATTGATGACGGCCGAGGAATCGTGGACCGCGCCGCGACAAAAACTCAAACCGCCGGCGGAATAGATCGCTGGCGTCATTCGTCTCACCGGGACCGAGGCGGACATTCCGATCGGCCGCGTTATGAATGCGCAAATCGCGCTTGGCGCGCCGCTGTGGCGCCCGCCGGCACCGAACGGTTATTCGGATAATGAAGCTGCTTGGGTCGACGGCATTCCGCGACGTATCGATATCGCCACCGAATTGGCCGCACGCGCCTCACACTGCGAACCGCTGGAACTTCTTGAGAGCGGGCTTGGCCCCCTCGCCTCGCCGCAGACGCGTGAAACTGTTGGGCGCGCCGAAAGCCGCAGCCAGGCCCTGGCGCTTCTGGTCATGGCGCCCGAGTTTCTGCGGAGATGACAATGAGACTGCATGCACCATCGCGCCGCGAACTATTGCTTGCCTCGGGGACGCTGTTCGCCTGGGCGCATCTGCCGAAGCTTGCCCGCGCCGAAGGCCGCGATCCTCGCTTTCTCACAATCATACTCCGCGGTGCGCTGGACGGACTTGCAACCGTGGCGCCAGTCGGCGATCCGGATTGGCTCACGCTGCGCGGTGACAATGCGTTAACGCTCGATGGCAAGCTGCCGGCGCTTAAGCTTGATGACTTCTTTGCGGTCAATCCGGCGATGCCAAACCTGCACCGCATGTTCGAAGCAAGAGAGGCGATCATTATTCATGCTAGCGCCACGCCCTATCGCGAGCGCTCGCATTTCGATGGCCAGGATTTGCTGGAGAGCGGGTTGCCAAAGCCCGGCGCGAGCGAGAGCGGCTGGCTTAATCGCGTGCTGGCCGAGCTGACGCCAGCGGGACGTGTCGATCCGAAGGGCGGCAAACTGTTCGCGGTCGGACCCGTAACTCCGCTTGTGGTCCGCGGCCGCGCGCCGGTCCTGTCGTGGTCGCCGCAACGGGTGCTGCTGGCGAGTGAAGATACCGTGCGGCGGCTTCTCGCTCTCTATCGCGATTGCGACGCGAGACTTGCCGGCGTTCTTGAAGACAATGCCAAGCTTCCGGCGGCCGTAGAACGGTCGGGCGACGGGCAAAAGCCTGGCGTGCCGGGCCCAGGACCCGGCCCAGGACAAGTCCGCGCTTACTTTTCCGAAGCGGCAGGTACCGCTGCGAAGTTCCTGGCGCAACCCGATGGGCCGCGGGTCGGCGCGCTCGCGCTCGACGGCTGGGATACCCATTTCAACGAAGGCATCGCGCAGGGTCGGTTGTCGCAGTTGCTTGGCGCGCTGGATGAGGCGCTGATCGCGATCAAGAGCAATATGGGGCCGGCGTGGCGCGAGACCGTGGTCGCGCTCGCCACCGAATTCGGCCGCACCGCCCGCGTCAACGGCACCAATGGCACCGACCACGGCACCGCGACTGTGGCTATTCTGGTCGGCGGCGCTTTGAAAGGCGGGCGCGTGATTGCTGATTGGCCTGGATTAAAGCCGGTGAATCTGTACCAGGATCGCGATCTCAAACCGACGACCGATCTGCGCGCCGTGCTCAAGGGCGTGCTGCGCGACCATCTGCGCGCCGATGAAAAGGCATTGGCGCAGACTGTGTTCCCCGGCAGCGAGGCGGTGAAGCCGATGGCGGGATTGGTGGGCTAAATGTTCAGCACCCGCCCGTAAGCATCCAACACCGCTTCCTTCATCATCTCTGACAATGTCGGGTGCGGGAATACGGTGTGCATCAATTCTTCTTCCGTGGTCTCGAGATTCATCGCGATCACATAGCCCTGGATGAGTTCGGTGACCTCAGCGCCGACCATATGTGCGCCCAAGAGCTGACCGGTTTTTTTGTCGAAGATTACCTTGACCAGCCCCTGATCCTCGCCGAGTGCGATGGCCTTGCCATTGCCGACAAATGGGAAACGACCGACGCGTATCTCGAGCTTTTTGTCCTTGGCGGCTTGTTCGGTGAGCCCGACCGAAGCGATCTGCGGCGAGCAATACGTGCAGCCGGGAATTAACAGCTTGTCCATCGGATGCGGATGCAAGCCCTTGATGGCCTCGACGCAAATCACGCCTTCATGTTCGGCTTTGTGCGCCAAAAGCGGCGGACCGGCGACATCGCCGATCGCATAGAGTCCCGGTACGTTGGTTTTGCACATCCCATCGATGACGATAAAGCCGCGCTCGGTTTTCACACCGAGCTTTTCCAGACCGAGGTTCTCGATATTGCCAACGACGCCGACCGCCGAGATGACGCGCTCGACCGTGAGCGTTTGTGTGCCGCCCTTGCCGTCATCGATCGTCGCGGTGACGCTGTCCGATTTTTTATCGAGCTTGGTCAGTTTGGCGCCGGTGAATATCTTGATGCCCTGTTTTTCGAAGCTCTTGCGGGCAAAGACGGCGATCTCGCCATCCTCAATAGGCAGGATCTGCGGCAACACTTCGACCACGGTCACCTCCGCGCCGAGGGTGCGGTAGAAGGAAGCGAATTCGATACCGATCGCGCCCGAGCCGATAACGAGCAGCGATTTCGGTATCCGATCCGGCACCATGGCTTCGAAATAGGTCCACACCAGTTTCTTGTCGGGCTCGATGCCCGGCAACACGCGCGGCCGCGCGCCGGTCGCGATGATGATATGCTTGGCCTGATAGGCGCCGGGGCCGAGCGCGCCCTTGGGCGCTTCGCCGCGACCGGCCTTTACGGTGACTTTGCCGGGCGCGTCGATAACGGCCTCGCCCCATATCACATCGACCTTGTTTTTCTTCATGAGAAAGCCGACGCCGTCGTTGAGCCGCTTGGCGACGGCGCGCGAGCGCTTGACCACAGCGCTGGGATCGTAGGTGACCTGGCCAGCCGACAGTCCGTAATCCTTGGCGTGCTGCAAATAGTGCAAAATCTCAGCCGAGCGAAGGAGTGCTTTGGTCGGGATGCAGCCCCAGTTGAGGCAAATGCCGCCGAGATAATCACGCTCGACAATGGCCGTCTTGAACCCAAGTTGCGCGGCCCGGATGGCAGTGACGTAGCCGCCGGGTCCCGAACCGATGATGATAATATCGTAACTAGCGTCAGCCATTCATTCCTCGTCGAAACTCAACCGCGGCGCACCTTATCGAGCATCTCTGCCGTTGTCGCGGGCGGTGCTTCGGCTCCGTTGATTTAGAAATGTGATTTAGTCACGATGTGCAAGCGCCAAATATTTGATCTTGTGGCTGAAATGCTAGCGGGTTGGGCGCAGTCGTTGTGGAGGTCGTCAGCGCTGGAGCACACATTAAAGCGCGCGCCCCGGCTGCGAATGGTCCGGAAAGCCCCCTCCTCCACACGATCCCGCGCCATGCAGGTGTCGTTGGTTTGCTCTCGCTCTTATGTGTATCGCGCTGGTCGCCAGCGTGATCCTATTTTTGTTGATCGATCTTTAAAGCGCGTTTGGCTAGCCGGGAGGCTGAGCTGGTACCGTGCCTGTCGCTGTGACGAGGATCACAGCGCGCTTAACGCTTTACTGCTCTACTGTGAACGCACCGTTCGTCCCCGGGCGGTGCGGTTACTCCCTTACCTCGGGGGGTCCCTAATGGCGGCCCCCCATTTTTTACTCACAGGCACGGCGTGATCATAAACACGAATCTAGCCTATAGGTTCCCACCCGCCCCGCCAGCCGCTCTTGTCGGGGCCATGTAGAGCTTCACTTGGCGCACCCGGAGGCCCTGGCCTCTGGCGGTGCTCCGAAGTTTCACCAGATGAATTTTGCCGCAAGTGCAATCACTACGATTGTCACGATCAGCAATGCGGCCATTTGCACCCAGAGGTTATTTGCAAGGCCGCTTTTGTGTGTGATTTGAGTATCCAACCGGATCACCTCCCCTCGGCGGGCATATGGTGATCCAAGAGAAGCGACGCGACCGAGAAGGTCAGCTGCCGCGACGCTCTCTTGGTTCCTCGGCTTCCGTCGCTGTCACCCCGCATTGTTGGCAGTTGTAGGTGCGTAGTTCTGGAAGCGAGGCGACTCTCGGGACGGCTTTACAAAAGCGCATTGGCCTGCCGCAACTCGGGCAATCAGGACCGCCAGCGCTTTTGCCGTCCATGCTGCTCTGTTTAAAGGCTGCACGAAAGAACGGCATTGACTTAGATCAATGGGGCTTGCCCTCACCCGCTTGGCGCAGCGCTGACGCACAAAGAATATCCGAATTCAATCCCGCGTTGCTTTAAGCACGGCTGTGCGGAGCGTATACTTCATTCTGGCCGGACCGAGGGAGGACCGCTCCGGTAATATCGGTCCGACACCCACCGATGCCGTGTGCCCACGCGACACCTATGGGTACAAGGCGAAGCCGTTGGCCGCGCGCAGCGCCGACGGCTTTGCTGTTTGAGCAACCCCCCCGCGGAGCGGTGAGCTGTTCGCCGATTTTCTTTTACAGCGGTTACTCATGGCGGACCGAACGCTCTTCTGTGCCAGCACCGACAATTACAACGCCGCGGTCCGCAGTTTTTTGAGCGTGATCAGCTAGGATCAACCAAGCTTCGGCCAAGGCCCTATTGTCTTGATCGGTGGTTCGGAGAGCGAGAGGCAATGGGGTTGCGACGCGACATAATCCACATCCCCGTCTCGTTTCACATAAGGGCCTGAACGAGTGTTCGTTCCTCAATGCGCGAGTTTTGTTCTTAAAACGGCAAAGGGTGCTAATGAGGCCACAGTAAGAGTTCCATTCGACTTTGGCACTGCGTCGGGGAACAAACTTTGGGTTCCCTGATTAGATGATGCATAAGGGGCCAAATGTTTGGTGCCCGGGGATGGCGATGGGTTCCGCAGCCTACGAACCGTTTGCTTGGTGGCTCACCAGAGAACAGATTGGGCTCTGCCTCAGAGAACGTTATCGGCTGCCAAAAAAAGAATTGCCGCCTCGCTTGCTCGCACTGATCAAAAAATTAGAGGCAGTCGAAGACAATCAGGTTTCCCAAACGCTTGTTGGCAAGTTAGACGCCATCGAAGGTAATCAGTTATTGCGCTCGTGCAGGAAGCGCCTGCGGGTCTAGAGCGGA
>Ga0306924_10006541_pt1 | contig 11618 bp, 10 predicted proteins | sample sta12Can44000111_FD_203756 | JGI IMG/M metagenome (GOLD analysis project Ga0306924, IMG submission 203756) | Lab enrichment of tropical soil microbial communities from Luquillo Experimental Forest, Puerto Rico - statanox.12C.anox.44.000.111 (v2)... | ecosystem: Environmental > Terrestrial >...
GTTGAGCGGCACGGCGTAGAGCTCAAGGCGGTGATCCACCAGCTTGTAGCCGAGCCGGCGCGCGATCTCGGTCTGAAGGCGCTCGATTTCCTCGGAGCGGAATTCGATCACTTCGCCGGTGCGTAGGTTGATCAGGTGGTCGTGGTGCGCTTCCGTGCTGGTTTCGTAGCGCGCGCGACCCTCGCGAAAATCGTGCCGCTCAATGATGCCGGCATCCTCGAACAGTCGCATAGTGCGATACACGGTCGAGATCGAAATGCGGTCGTCAACTTTGATGCAGCGCCGATAAAGTTCTTCCACATCGGGATGGTCGCCCGAGCCCGCCAACACCCGCGCGATGGTACGGCGCTGCTCGGTCATGCGCATGCCCTTAGCGGCGCATTCCGCCTCGATGTCTCTCCGGTGGCTGATATTCCTTTCCGGCATAGTCTCTCGGTTTCTCGGGTCTCAGCTTCACATCATAGTCACCGCGTCCGGCAGGGTCTATCTGGGGAATCACCCGAGGTCGCGGCGCAGGACCAGCGCCGCGGCCTGGCTGCCCGCACCTGGGTAGTAACTCGCGCGCCGCGAAACCTCCCGAAAGCCGGCGCGGTCGTAAAGTCGGATGGCGTGGACGTTATTCTCGTCGACCTCCAAGAATACCGTTCGCACGCCGAGCCCGGCGAGGCGGCGGAGATGCAGCTTCAAGAGAGCGCGCGCGAGGCCACCCCCGCGGCGTGCACTAGCTACCGCGACTGACAGGATTTCCGCCTCATCCGCGGCCAGCCGGGAAATGATGAATGCCGCTATTTTCGCGCCAGCTAGGGCGCGATGCGCTACCACCTGGCGGTCGATCAACAGATTTTCGACTTCCTGCTCGCTCCAGCCGCGGCGGAACGAGGCGCAATGCAGCGAGGCGATCGCCGCTGCGTCGCGGGTGCTCGCTTCCGACAACACCGGCTCGCTGCGCGCGAAGAGAAACAACCACCTCATCGGCGCGCCACTTGCGCAGCGTCCTGCGGCTGGGCGTCCGGCGCGCGCAGGTAAAGCGGCTTGGGCGGCGAGCCGGGTTCAACCGCGGCGGCGCCCAGCCACGCCACCCAGTCGATGTTGGGCGCGCGGCGCGTTTCCACCAGAGTGGGCGGACGCTCGGCGGCCGGCCAGATTGGCGCCAACATTTGCGCCCCAGTACCGACGAGCCGCGGCGCACCGTTTGCAGCCACGCGCAAAGCTTCGCGTAACGACGCCAAACGCGGCGCGACGACAGTGCGCCCCCCCGGCCCGAACACCTGCAGGTAGACGTGATCGTGCCGCGCGTCGACCACCGACACCACCGGCAGCGTGTCGTCGGCGGCGATCAGAGGCGCGGCGTAGGCTGCGAGCGTTGACAGGCCCACCGCTGGCTTGCCGGCGGCGAGCGCAATGCCGCGGGCGGCAGAAATCCCTACGCGCAGGCCGGTGAAGCTGCCGGGTCCGGTGGTTACCGCTATGCGGTCAAGTGTGGCAAACCGCAGAGCGGCGCGGTCGAGTACGCGCGCGATCAGCGGCATCAGGGCTTCGGCGTGGCCGCGCACCATGTCGAGCGATTCATGTGCGATAATCGCCCCCCGTTCGGTGTCGAGCACGGCCGCCGCGCAAGCCTCGAGCGCAGTATCAATGGCGAGAACATGCATACGGGCAATTTATCACTGTCGTGGCCCCGCTTGTCCCGGCCACCCAAACGCTGATGCCCGGCAGGCCGGACATGACGCTGAAGTACTCGGCAGCCTTACAAGGGCTGCACCTCGACCACTTCCGGCACGAAATGTTTAAGCAGGTTCTGGATGCCGTGCCTGAGGGTCGCGGTCGATGACGGGCAGCCGGAGCAGGCGCCGCGCATGTTGAGATAGACGACGCCTTCCTTGTAGCCGCGGAAGGTAATGTCGCCGCCATCGCCGGCCACTGCCGGGCGCACGCGCGTCTCGATCAGGTCCTTGATGAGGGCGACCGTCTCAGAGTCCTTCTCCTCGAAGAACTCGTCCGAAACCGGTGTCGGCTGGGCGCCGGTCGCGAGCAGCGGCGCGCCGCTCATGAAGTGCTCCATGATGGCCCCGAGGATCGCCGGCTTGATCTGATGCCAGTCGCCGGCGGTCTTGGTAACCGAGATAAAGTCGGCGCCGAAAAAGACGCCCGTGATATTCGGAATTTCGAACAACCGTTCGGCCAGCGGCGACTGCGCCGCAGCTTCCTTGCTCTGTATGTCAAGCGTCCCGGATTCGAGGACGGGGCGCCCGGGCAGGAATTTCAAGGTCGCTGGATTGGGGGTGGCTTCAGTTTGGATAAACATGCAGTTGGCTCCTGAGACGGGTTCAAGGCCCGTAAGGACGGATCAGCCTATAGATGGGGCTTTTGTCCGAAGGCGTCAATTATGGGAACACGTAACGGCCGAGCTCGAACTACGACATGGCGTCGAGGTCTTCATCGCTGAGGTGCCCTGGCACGATCGCCACCGGGATCGGATAGGCGCCGGCGGTTTTGGCGATGCTGGAAACTAGCGGGCCGGGGCCTTCCTTGGCGGTGCCGGCTGCCAGCACCAGGATACCAATGTCGGTGTCCTCGTCGATCAGCTTAACGATCTCCTCTGCCGGCTCGCCTTCGCGAATCACCCGGTCCGGCACGATATTGGCAATGTCCTTGGTGCGCTTAGCGAACTTGTCGAGCGCCGCATTGGCCTCTTCCATTGCCTCGGCCTTCATGATGTCGGCGACGCCAAGCCATTGCTGGTTGCGGTCGCCTGTATCGATCACGCGCAGCATCACGAGCTGCGAGCCGGTGCGGCCAGCGCGCTTGCTCGCCCAATAGACCGCGCGGTCGCATTCTTCGGTATCGTCGATGACGATCAGATACTTACGCTTGTGCCCGGCCTCGTAGCTGCGCCGCTTGGTGCTCATCGCCGCTGTAGCCCCATCCAAATGCGCGAATACGGACGCACAAGCTTTGAATCTTGGCACGGCAGCCGGCGTGCCGACAAGCCACTCGCGGCACGGAACTAACGACGGCGGAACTTGCCGGTTAGCGGCGGACGAAACCGACGATATCCTTGACCGCCTTCATGGTTTCTGCGGCAAGCACTTGTGCGCGCGCAGAGCCGTCGGCGAGCACGTGGTCGATATACACCAGATCCTGCATCAGCCGCTTCATCTCGGCGCCGACCGGTCCAAGCTTGGCGACGGCGAGATCGACCAGCGCGGTCTTGAACGTCGAGAACTGGCCACCGCCGAATTCGCCCAGCACCTGTGCCTTGGTTACGCCCTGCAGCGCCGCGTAGATGCCGACCAGATTATCAGCCTCGGGCCGTTTCCCGAGTCCTCTCTCTTCGCTCGGTAGCGGCTCGGGATCGGTCTTCGCCTTGCGGATCTTCTGGGCGATCGCTTCGGCATCGTCGTTCAGGTTGATGCGCGAATAGTCAGACGGCTCTGACTTCGACATCTTCTTTGAGCCGTCGCGCAGCGACATCACGCGCGTCGCCGGCCCCTGGATCAGCGGCTCCGGCAGCGGGAAGAAGGCGTTGCCGTAGCCATGCGCCTGTATCGATTGCGCGAAGTCGTTGTTGAATTTCTGAGCGATGTCGCGCGACAGCTCGAGATGCTGCTTCTGGTCTTCGCCGACCGGCACATGCGTGGAGCGATAGACCAGGATATCGGCGGCCATCAGGTTGGGGTAGGCATAAAGCCCGACCGAGGCATTCTCGCGGTCCTTGCCAGCCTTTTCCTTGAATTGCGTCATGCGGTTGAGCCAGCCGAGGCGGGCGACGCAGTTGAATACCCACGCGAGCTCTGCGTGCTCGGCGACCTGGCTCTGGTTAAAGATAATCTGCTTCTTGGGATCGATGCCGCAGGCGAGGAAGGCGGCGGTCACTTCGCGCGTGGCGCGCGGCAATTCGCTCGGCTCCTGCCATACTGTGATGGCGTGCAGGTCGACCACGCAATAAATGCAGTCGTAGCGCTCCTGCAGCGCGACGAATTTGGTGATTGCGCCGAGGTAATTGCCGAGGTGAAGGTTGCCGGTGGGCTGCACACCGGAAAACACGCGTTCCTTGAACGCCATTGTTTGTCCTTTCGAGTGTTGGCGTGAATGCCATGCAGGAGGCGCGCTACGCAAGGGGCAGCGCCCGGTGGGCTCACGCCCGTCAGTCGCTTACCGTCCGCGCGTTCGCCCGATATAGTGCCCGCGCCGTTATACGAGGTCATTCATGAGCGCTCCCCGTTACGACGTTCTCGGCATCGGCAATGCCATTGTCGATGTGATCGCTCGTGCCGAGGACGATTTCTTAGTTGCGCACGGCATGCACAAAGGCACTATGGCGTTGATCGACGAGGCGCGCGCCGAGAAAATCTATCAGGCGATGGGCCCGGCGGTCGAAAGCTCGGGCGGTTCTGCCGCCAACACGATCGTTGGCGTGGCTAGCTTCGGCGCGCAGGCTGCCTTCGTCGGCAAAGTCAAGGACGACGAGCTCGGCCGCACGTTCGCGCACGATATCCGCTCCGCCCGTGTCGCCTTCGATTCCGAACCGACGAAACACGGCCCCTCGACCGCTCGCTGCTACATCATGGTTACGCCGGACGGCGAGCGTACTATGAACACCTATCTCGGCGCCGCGCAGGGCCTGAAGCCCTCCGATATTGACGAGAGCCAAATCGCCGCCGCCTCCATTCTCTATCTCGAGGGCTACTTGTGGGATCCGCCGCATGCCAAGGAGGCCTTCGTGAAGGCGGCCACGGTTGCACACAAGGCCGCGCGCAAGGTTGCACTGACACTGTCGGATGCATTCTGCGTCGACCGGTACCGCGACGAATTCCTCGGGCTGATCCGCAAGGGCACGGTGGACATCGTGTTCGCCAACGAGCACGAGTTGCATAGCCTCTACGGTACCGCCAACTTCGAGACGGCGGTGAAGGCGCTGCGCCACGACGCCAAGCTCGCGGTGGTCACGCGCAGCGAGAAGGGCTGCGTGGTGGTCAGCCGCCACGTGCTGGAGACGGTGCAGGCGATGCCGATCGAACGCGTGGCTGACGCGACCGGCGCAGGCGATCTGTTCGCCGCGGGCTTCCTCGTAGGTCTCGCGCGCGGCAAGGATCACCGCACCTCTGCCCGGCTCGGTGCGCTGGCCGCGGCCGAAGTGATCCAGCACGTCGGCGCGCGGCCGGCGGTTTCGTTGAAGGCGCTGGCGGCGGAGAACGGCCTACCGATCTAGCCGTCCGCGATCTGTAACCAATTGGTAACCGAACGTGGTTAGCGATTGGTGAACGACCAATCGCGAGGATCCGCAATGGAAGCGGCACCGAAACCGGATAGCGCGCCCGAAGCGAGGGCGGCCAAAACAGAATTACCCGGTGCCGAATCGCCGCCGTTGTTGCCTGCCGGCGAGCCTCCGGTCAACTCCCCCTCCGTTGAATCGTTGGCAGCGGCCGAGACTCCTGCAGTTGAATCGACCGTCGCACCAACCATCGAACCGGTCAGCAGGACCCGGTGGCCGCGTATCCCCTTTCAGCCGTGCCACAAGCGCTACGCCATTCTCGCCACCTCGCTGACTCTCGTCGCAGCAATCGGCGCGACCTTCGGGGCACTGGCGAGCGTCGGCTTCTCCAGGCAACCCACTGACACTGCCCTGATCGAAGAGAATAAGGCGATGCAGCAGTCAATCGCCCGCCTCGGCCAGGAAATCACCACGCTCAAGGCCAACCTCGAGCAGGCAAACAGGTCCGCGCACAGCGAACTCGCCAAAATCTCCGAGCGCTTCTCACACGCGACCGCCGAGATCACCAACTCGATCTCGGCGCCGCAGACGGCCGCGCCGCAAGCTGCGACGCGGACGCCGTTGCCGCGCCGGGCGCCGGAGCGCGTGGCCGCTGCTGAGCTGCCTACGACGATCGTGCCGGGTTGGACGATCTGGCGCATTCGCCACGGCTACGTCTACGTGGCCGGCCGTGGGGAGGTTTTCGAAGCCTCCATAGGAGCCGTTCTGCCAGGGCTTGGCCCAGTGCAGTCGGTCAGGCGGCAGGATGGTCATTGGATGGTTCAAACGTCGAAAGGCATCATCGTTTCTATGCGCGACACCATCCGTCAGCGCTAGTACGACCACTGAGCATGTCACCAAGCTTGAAAAGCGGCGCCCTTAAGGGCGCCGCTTTTCATTTGTGCGTGAGGTATGTAGCGGGGGAGCACAAACCATGTCAGATTTCCGCTCCGGCTCGCCGCGGGAGAATGCATGCTCGAGACCTGGTTGAAAGCCGCCGCGGCATCAGCGCTGTTTGCGGCGCTGAGCCAAGCTTCGGCGCAGGGCGCGGCTTCGCCCGCGGCAAAACCGGAAATTACACAGAGCTGCCCGGGCCTGGTGGCGAGCCGCCTGCCTTTCGCCGAGCCTGCCGCATTTCGCGTAGCCACGCTCAACGCCGATCAGGTGCGTATCAGCTATATTGGTCACGCGACCTTCCTGATCGAAAGCCCACAACTCGTGCGCATCGCAACCGACTACAATGACTATGTGCGCCCGCCGATACTGCCTGACATCGCCACCATGAATCACGCACACGCGACGCATTACAGCCTGTCGCCTGATCCGAGTATCAAATATGTGCTGCGCGGCTGGGCCGAGGACGAGAAGCCGGCGCGCATCGACCTCACTTACAAGGATGTGCGCGTGCGCAATGTACCGACCAACATCCGCACCTGGGATGGCGGCACCGAGCGGCACGGCAATTCGATCTTCCTCTTCGAGGTGGCGAACCTCTGTATCGCCCATCTCGGCCACCTGCATCACACGCTCACGCAGCAGCAGCAGAACGAGATCGGCCGCATCGACGTGGTGATGGTGCCGGTCGACGGCAACTACACTCTCGATCTCGATGGCATGATCGAGGTGCTGCATGCGCTGAAGGCGCCGCTGATGATCCCGATGCATTATTTCAGCTCCGACACGCTCAACCGATTCCTCGATCGCGTGCGGCAGGAATGGGAGGTAGAAATCGCTCCCTTGCCTTCGATGCTGGTGTCGAAAACCAGCCTACCGGAAAAGCCGAAAGTCGTGGTGCTGCCGGGACACTAAGTCGCGGAGCCGCGCTCTCGACAACTGTGCAGCGCAGCGCGAATCTTGTTGGTTACAAATTTTCGGTGCACGCATGCCCCACGCCATAACATGCGACAAGGTGCGGCTCCACTACGAGGAAGTGGGGCAGGGCACGCCGCTCCTGTTCGTGCATGAATTCGCCGGCGACCACCGTAGCTGGGAGCCGCAGATTCGCGAGTTCGGCAAGCGCTACCGCTGCATAGCCTATGCCGCGCGCGGCTATCCGCCGTCCGACGTGCCGGACGATGCCGGCACATATTCGTACCATCACGTCATGCGCGACTGCGTCGCCGTGCTCGATAATCTCAAGATCGACAGTGCGCATATTGTAGGCCTGTCGATGGGCGGCTATACCACGCTACAGGTCGCACTCAGTCATCCCACGCGCGTGCGCTCGATGACGCTCGCTGGCACCGGATCGGGCAGCGAGCGCTGGTACACTGAAACGTTTCGCAAGAATTCGCGTGCGCTCGCCGATCAGTTCGAGCGCGAAGGTTCGGCGGCGGTTGCGAAGAGCTATGGCCAGGGCCCGAGCCGTATTCCGTTCGCGATCAAGGATGCTCGCGGCTTTGCCGAATTCTCGAAGCATCTGGCCGAACATGACCCGCGCGGCTCGGCGCATACCTCCCGCAGCTTTCAGGGCGCGCGGCCGTCGATCTATGATTTCGAGAATGCGATCCGTAAGCTAACGATCCCGGCGCTGATCGTGGTCGGTGACGAGGACGACCGCTGCATTGAACCGAGCCTTTTTCTGAAGGCCGCGCTATCTGGATCCGGCTTGCTGGTGATGCCGAAAACCGGGCACGCGGCGAATCTGGAGGAGCCGGATTTGTTCAATCAGGTGCTCGGCGATTTTCTTAGCAGAGTCGATGCCGGCCGCTGGAGCCCGCGCGATCCGCGTACGATAACCGACACGGGGCAGCGGCCGCTGTGGAACCGGGGCAGCGGCTAGGCCGTTAGAGCAGGCGAATCACGCAAGAAGCCGATACTGTGGAGTGTGGTGTTTCTGCTGATCGCGATCGGGTTCATCGGGGAACCATCGCCAAGTGATTTTTTGGCATCTTCCCGCTGCGGTGCATCGGCTGGTGACGATCAGCTCGCGGGGATGATGTCGTAAAGCCTCAAGCGTCCACGCTCGCGGCCAGCGCGTTGTCCTGGATAAACTGGCGACGCGGCTCGACCAGGTCGCCCATCAACTGGTCGAACAGTACGTTGGCCTCGTCGACTTCCTTGACGCGCACTTGCAGCAGCGATCGTACGTTCACGTCGAGCGTAGTCTCCCACAGTTGCTCGGGGTTCATCTCGCCTAGGCCTTTATAGCGTTGCATGGTGATCCCCTTGCGCCCGGTATTGGTGACTGCCTCGAACAGGCCGACCGGACCGTGGATCGGCGTCGTCTCGTCCTTGCGCCGCAACATCGCCGGCGGTGCGGGACGCGGATAGACCTGTTGCAAGGTGGCGGCGTATTCGTCGAGCTTGCGCGCGTCGGCGGAGCCCAGCAGTGCCTGGTCGATCACCGCGACTTCCTTGACGCCGCGCACGGTGCGCTCGAAATGGAAGCCATTCTGGTCGAATGAGCCCATCCAACCACGTTCAGTTTCCTCCTCGAGAGCATCGAGTCGCTTGGCGATGTAGTCGGCCGCCGCCGCGCCCGTCTTCGGATCGTCGGTGACCCTGGGCGTGAGCACTCCGGCAATCGCCGCTTGCTCGATCACCTTTCGATTATAGCGGCTGTGCAGCCCGCTTAGGATATTGCGGATCTGACGCGACTCCTCGACCAGTCTGCGCAGGTCATCGCCAGCGCGCTCCTCGCCAGAGGCAAGTCGCAAAACTGAATCCTCCAGACCTGTCACAATCAAATAGTCTTCGAGCGCGCGCTCGTCCTTGAGATACTGCTCGGATTTGCCGCGCGAGACTTTGTAGAGCGGCGGTTGCGCAATGAAGATGTGGCCACGCTTGATCAGCTCCTCCATCTGCCGGAAGAAGAACGTGAGCAGCAGCGTGCGGATATGGCTGCCGTCGACGTCGGCGTCGGTCATGATTATGATCTTATGGTAGCGCAGCTTGTCCGGGTTGAACTCGTCGCGGCCGATGCCAGTGCCGAGCGCCGTGATCAGCGTACCGATCTCTTGGCTGGATAGCATCTTGTCGAAACGCGCGCGCTCGACGTTGAGGATCTTGCCCCGCAGCGGCAGTACCGCCTGGAATTCGCGGTTGCGACCCTGCTTGGCGGAGCCGCCGGCCGAGTCCCCCTCGACAATGAACAGTTCGGACTTGGCCGGATCGCGCTCTTGACAGTCGGCGAGCTTGCCCGGCAATGAGGAGATGTCGAGCGCGCCCTTGCGGCGGGTCAATTCGCGCGCCTTGCGCGCGGCCTCGCGCGCGGCGGCAGCTTCCACCACCTTGCCGACAATGACTTTCGCTTCCTGCGGATGGATCTCGAACCAGTCCTGCAAGGCCTGGTTGATCACGTTCTCGACCACCGGCCTCACTTCCGAGGAGACCAGCTTGTCCTTGGTCTGCGACGAGAACTTCGGGTCGGGTACCTTACAGGACAGGACGGCGGTGAGGCCCTCACGGCAGTCGTCGCCGGTGAGCGCCACCTTCTCCTTGCGCGAGGTGCCTATGGTATCGGCGTATTGCGTGATCTGCCGGGTCAACGCGCCGCGGAAGCCGGCAAGATGCGTGCCGCCGTCGCGCTGCGGGATGTTGTTGGTGAAGCAGAGTACACTCTCGTGATAGGCATCGTTCCACCACAGCGCGCATTCGATCCCGATGCCGTCGCGCTCCGCCTTGATCATGATCGGGGTCGGGATAAGCGGCGTCTTGTTGCGGTCGAGATATTTCACGAAGGCCTCGACGCCGCCTTCGTATTTCATCTCCTCCCGCTTCTCGACCGCGTGGCGCATGTCGGACAGCACGATGTTAACGCCCGAATTAAGGAAGGCGAGTTCGCGCAGCCGGTGCCCGAGCGTGGCGAAATCGAACTCGACCATGGTGAAAATCTTATTTGACGGCAGGAAGGTCACCTCCGTGCCGCGCTTGCCCTGCGCGTTGCCGGCCACCTTGAGCGGTGCTATCGCGACGCCGTCGCGGAATTCCATGAAGTGCTCGTGGCCGTCGCGCCAAATGGTCAACTTGAGCCAGGCCGATAGTGCGTTGACCACGGAGACGCCGACGCCGTGAAGGCCGCCCGACACCTTGTAGGCGTTCTGGTCAAATTTTCCACCGGCGTGAAGCTGGGTCATGATGACCTCGGCCGCCGAGACGCCTTCGCTCTTGTGAATGTCGGTTGGAATGCCGCGGCCGTTGTCACGCACGGTGCACGAGCCGTCCGGGTTGAGCGTCACCATTACCTCGTTGGCGAAGCCGGCGAGCGCCTCGTCGATGGCGTTGTCAACGACCTCGTAGACCATATGGTGCAGGCCCGAGCCGTCGTCAGTGTCGCCGATATACATGCCTGGGCGCTTGCGCACAGCATCAAGACCCTTGAGGACCTTGATCGATTCTGCGCCGTAGTCAGATTCAATTTTCTTGGCCAATTCAGCCATCGGCGACACCCTTGAGCGGATAAAAAATGAGTCGGATTGGTTAGTTGGTCTGACACGAAATATGGGGTTCGTACAGGACAAAGTCATGGTCCTTAATACATTGATTCACAAGCCTTTTTTTAAGGCTTGGATGGCCTGAAAAATGGCTGTTTTTGGCGCCTATTGTACGACCGATTCGCGACCACTCGCCTAGGAATTGTAGCGCCGTGCGCCTCCGCCGTTAAAGCGCCACGACTTGCCACCAAGGGCAGGAATTGCTCAAGCATTGTTGCTTGCCCGCAGGCGCCCGCCTGACTAGAGGTTCGTTCTTCATGCCCTGGGTCAAACAGCTCGAAGTTCCACATCGCCGTGCGAGCGCGTGAATCGAATATCATCGTGCTCGCGTTGCTGGCCGGTGTTCTGGCTGGGCTGGTGATGTGATGAGCGCGCTGGTCGCTCTGATGCACGTCATTTTTTCGGTCTCGACCCCGGCGAACGCTTGTTGGCCCAGTTCTCGCTCAATCCTCTATACGCGTTCTTCGCTTCCTGTATCGGTGGACTGCTGTTCGGCCTCGCCACCACCTATGTCACCGCCGGCGCGGCACCGAGGTTGACCCGATCGAAGCCAACGCTCTGCATGGTGGGCGAATGTCGATGCGCGGCAGTTTGATGGTAGCGGCGTATCGTTCGCTGCTTCACGCGCATTGCCAACATCCCGAGATATGTTGGACACCATCATTGAGAGGTAAGGCATTGCCGCGGCGATCGTTCCTAGCTTTCTCGCTTCAAGATCTTACGACGGAACCGGGCCTAGTTACGGTTCATTTTGCCGGTTGGATGCTGCCTGAGCGCACCAGGAAAACCTGAGAGCGGCTGGCGATATCGCCGAACGCCGCGGGGTCCGCGCCGGTCATCCACACCTGCGCGTCGAGACCCGCCAACGCGTCACAGAGCGCAGTACGGCGCGTCGGATCGAGATGGGCGACGATCTCGTCGAGCAGCAG
>Ga0306924_10006546_pt1 | contig 11615 bp, 6 predicted proteins | sample sta12Can44000111_FD_203756 | JGI IMG/M metagenome (GOLD analysis project Ga0306924, IMG submission 203756) | Lab enrichment of tropical soil microbial communities from Luquillo Experimental Forest, Puerto Rico - statanox.12C.anox.44.000.111 (v2)... | ecosystem: Environmental > Terrestrial > Soil...
ATCCTGAACCCAGAAGGTGTCAAGCGCCATTCCGTTCGACATCGTCATGATCCTGGCGTCGACGATATTGGCACCGCTGACCGCGAGGGCACCGGCGATCCGCGAGAACAGGCCGGGGTGATCGGCAGTGTAGAGGGTGATTTCGGTCACCGAACGGTTAAGGTCGATCCGGTTTTCGACGGTGAGAGGTGCGCCGCTCGTTTCCGCCTCGCGCATTAGTCGGGCGTGTCGCGCATGGGTCTCCAGGTCGAAGGACAGCCAATAGAACGGGTAGCCGCGGCTGGTGAAGGTCGCGAACTCTTCCTCAGCAAAATCGGGAAGCAGACGTCGCACCGCTGCCTGTGCGTCGGCGATGCGCGAATCCTGTGCGGCGACGGTGAGCCCCCCTGACATCACGTCGGTCGCACGATGGTAAAGCTCGCGCAGCAGCGACGCCTTCCACCCGTTCCATACGTTCGGACCGACCGCGCGGATATCGGCGACGGTCAGAATTAGCAACAGTTTGAGCCGCTCGGGCGATTGCACCCGCTCGACAAAGTCGCCGATCGTCTTCGGATCACCGATGTCGAGCTTGAACGCGGTACCGCTCATCAAGAGATGCCAACGCACCAACCAGGCGACGGTTTCAGTCTCTTCGTCTGAAAGTCCGAGCTGCGGGCCGAGTCTCGCGGCGATCTGTTCGCCGATCGCCGAGTGATCACCGCCCCGGCCCTTGGCGATGTCGTGCAGCAATACGGCCAGATAGAGGGCACGGCGCGAGACGATTTCTGCTACGAGCTCGCTCGCCAGCGGGTGCTCCTCCTTAAGCAGCCCGTTCTCGATCTTGTGCAGGATCCCGATGGCGAAGAGCGTGTGCTCGTCGACCGTATAATGGTGGTACATGTCGTATTGCATCTGCGCGACGACATGCCCGAAGTCGGGGATGAAACAGCCAAAAACCCCGGCCTCGTTCATACGGCGCAGCGCCGTCTCGGGATCCTTGCGCGAGGTCAGGATTTCGATGAGCAAACGGTTCGCCTCGGGATCCTCGCGCAGCCGGTCATCGATCAGCTTCAGCGACTGGCTGGCCGCCCGCAGCGCGCGCGGATGGATGTCAAGCCCATGTCCTTGAGCGACATGAAACAAGCGCAGTAGCGCCACCGGGTCTTTCTTGAAGAAATCCTCGGCCGGTATCGTCAACCGCTCGCCGTCGAGCACGAAGCCGCCGAGCGACCGACGCCCGGCGCCCCAGCGGACCCAGGACAGCCGGCGCCGACGCTTCTGGTCGGCTTCGAGGATCGCACAGAAGATCCGGGTCAGATCGCCGACATCCTTGGCGACCAGGAAATAATCCTTCATGAACCGTTCGACCCCCCGACCCCGCTCATCGTCGGCGTAGCCCATCCGCCGCGCGATTTCGGTCTGCAGGTCGAAGGTCAGGCGCTCTTCGGCGCGGCCGGCGAGGTAGTGGAGATGGCAGCGAACCGTCCACAGGAAGCTTTGGGCGTGGTCGAAACGCAGCGACTCCTCGGCCGACAGCACGCCGAGCTCGACGAGCTTGCCGATATCGTCGGTGCGGTAGATGTATTTGGCGATCCAGAACAGCGTGTGCAGGTCTCTGAGCCCGCCCTTGCCCTCTTTGACGTTCGGCTCGAGCTGGTAACGGCTGTCGCCGACGCGCTGGTGACGCGCGTCGCGTTCGGCGAGCTTGCCTTCGACAAACTGCGCCGCCGTGCCGCGCACAATGTCGGAATCAAAACGCCTCTTCAGATCTATGAAAAGCGCCTGCTCGCCCCACAAATAGCGCGCCTCGAGCAACCCGGTGCGAATCGTCAAATCAGATTTGGCTTGGCGTAGGCATTCCTCGACCGAGCGCGTCGCCTGCCCAATCTTCAGGCCGAGGTCCCACAACAGGTAAAGGAGATACTCGACCACCTGTTCGGTGTGAGGGGTCCGCTTGTAGGGTAGCAGAAACAGCAGATCGATATCGGAATAGGGCGCCAGCTCGCCACGCCCGTAGCCGCCGACAGCGACGATCGCCAACCTTTCACCCGAGGTCGGGTTGGGAAGCGGGTAGATGTCGCCGGTAACGAGGTCGAACAGCGCGCGGATCATCTGGTCCATTAGAAAGGACTGTTCGCGCATCACCGCAGCGCCATCGCCGGTTGCCTCAAAACGGCGGCGGATCTCGGCCTGCCCCTTGGTTAGCGCCGCCTTTAGTGGCGCTACGAAGGCGCCGCGATCGAGTACGGGAGAGCGAACCGCCAGGACGACCGTCGACAATTGCTCGGCAAGCGCCCGCCGGTCGATGATGTCGCGTTGCCTGACGATGCTGGACATCGCGCTCGTCCTCCGTTTGGGAGTACTTGCCTCTGATTATAATACACCGCAGTGGTTGTCGATCGCGGGAGCTCGCAAAGCCGATGCCCAAGCCACTTCGAGTAGAGGTTTCCCCGCAACAGAGCACAACAGCGATAGTTTACCCCGCTGCGGCGAAGCACCGCGCCGGGGTGGCGCTGATCCTCGGACACGGCGCCGGCGCCGGTCAGACCAGCGACTTCATGAAGAGCTTCGCCGTCGGATTGGCGGCGCGCGGCATCGACATAGTCACCTTCAACTTCTTGTATACCGAGCAGGGCCGCCGCCTTCCCGATCCGAACGACCGGCTAGAAGCCTGCTGGCCGACAGTGATCGACGCGGTTCGCGCGCGAATAACGTCGGACGGCGATGCGTTGGCGATCGGCGGCAAATCGATGGGTGGGCGAATTGCCTCGCAAGTCGCCGCCGCCGGCATCGGCGGGCTCGCCGGCTTGGTGTTTCTCGGCTATCCGCTGCATCCGCCGGGCAGACCCGATCGTCTTCGCTCCAAGCATCTGTCCGCCATCAGGGCTCCGATGCTGTTCGTTCAAGGTTCGCGCGACCCCTTCGGCAGTCTCGAGGAGCTGTGCCCTATTACAAGCTCGTTCGAACCCGCGGCCGATCTCTACGTCGTCGAAGGTGGCGACCACTCGTTCAAGGTTCGAAAAGGTACCGGGGTTGGCCAAGAAGATGTCTACCGCGCGATCCAGGACCATATCGCAGCCTGGCTGCGTGAGATGGCCGCGGTCATGAAAGCGCGATGAGCGAGGCAGGAACAGCGCCCCTCAACAAGGCCTTGCGCGCCTCCCATTGGGTGGCGGCATCGAAATCCACGAGAAACTGCACTTCACCACCGGCAAGAAGCGCCACCGGCAGGCCGCCGCGGTAGAGTAGGCGATTGCCCGTCAGTGCGGCGAGTTTTGCTCCGGGGGTCAGGACGCCGGCGAGATTTAGCGGGTCGGCGCCAGAGAGCGAGATCCACCCATCCGAAGCGGGCTTGCGCCGCACCTCGCGCAACATGCCGACCGCATCGGGGAGTGCAAACTGCTCACCGGAGAAGCCGGCGACAAAACGGCCGCCGCGGATTTCGCCCCGCGCCTCGAGCCGGCGGTAGACGCGCAACAGGTCACGCCATGGCGGCAGCCAGGGCGCCTCACGTTCGATCAAGCGCCAGAACACGACGCCATAACGCAGCAGCAAGGTGCGGGCCAAGTGCTCGATGGCCTCGGGCCTGCCGTGCTGCGGCGGTTGCGCACGGCGTGCCAGCGCCCAGCGCCCCGCATCTTCCATGCGGAACAGAACGGCGCGTCGGCGCCGTCCGCCGCCGCGCCGGTCGGCCGGCACCAGAAGCGCTCGCAGCCCGGCAAAGCTGTCGGAATTGACGAGGCCCGACGCCACCAGCTCGGCCAACGCCTCTTCGAGCTGCGGGCGCAACAGCCCGGTGCCCTCAACCAGTTCGTCGAAGAACGAGGCGCCATATTGCCGAATGTAATCGGCGACGGTTTGCGCCCGAGAACTCAAAGCAGCCGCATCGGCAGTCGCCGACGATGATGCCCAGAGCGCCGCGTGACGCCGCGCCAGCAGGGTAATCGGTGTCGTCCGCACCGGGCTTACGGTGCGCTCGCTGCTGTTGGGGCGAGCATAGAGCGGTCTGAGCCGTGCCCAGGCGATCCGTCCGGAGAGACATTGGTCATCGAGCCAGCTGTGTTCGTACCCACTGAGGCGCGCCGGCAGGATCTCGGTCTCCCAGGCGCCGGCCGGCGCCTCGAACCCTTCGAGCTGCCGGACCAGGATCTCGACCGCATCCGGCCCCTCCATGCGGGTGTCCGGCGCAACGCGCTGCCACCCGAACAGGAAACGCAGGAATTCGACCGCGGCGACCGGTTGGATCTCGGCGCGCAAGCGACCCACGGTGTAGCGGTGGATGCGGGCGAGCAGCCGGCGTTCGCACCATTCTTCGCCCGCTGCGGTCCCGGTAAAACGGCCGCGCAGTGCAAAACCTTCTGCCTCGAGCGCAGCGAGTCCGGCGGCAATGTGTTCCGACCCAAGCCCAAGCGGCTTCGCCAGAGCATCCGCCGCAGTCGGCCCGAGACCCTCAAGCCGTCCGCGAAGGATTTGGATCAAGGCCTCTTCGCGCGACCAGTCCCGTCCGGCGTGTTCGGCGGGTGCTGTAATCGCCGGGTCGAGTTTTGCTTCCGGCCACAGGGCGAGGAACTGAGGCAGCCGCTCGGCCGCGACCCATAGCGAACCTTGCGGCGCGAAGAGCTGCGCCACTCGCTTGTCGCGCGCCAGCTGAGTGAACCAGTCGGTCCAGCCAGGCTCTGCTTCGGTCTCTTTCGCGCTGAAAAACCCGAACCAAGAGAGCGCGTCGTGCAATTCGTCGGCGTTGGCGGGGTCGGGCCAGGCTTCGCCGCGCACCCGGGCTATTGCTTCGGGATCGAGCCGGCCGATATCGGCGGCGGCCTCGGGCGCCAGCCAGCGCCGGCTCATCACCGCCTGGGTCCGCCGCTCCTCGAGCGGCGCGTCGTCGAGATAGGCATAGGGCCGGGCCGACAGGACTTCGAGAGCGAGCGGCGAGGGCTCGGTCAAATCGCGCGTGACGACGCGGATTTCCCCGGCCTCGAGGCGGCTGAGGATTTGCGTCAGGCCGTCGATGTCCATCGCATCGACGAGGCAGTCCGTTATCGTCTGGCGGATCAGCGGATGGTCGGGGATCTCACGCTCGCCGACCAGGTTCTCGGCGCAAGCAACCTGATCGGGAAAGATCGCCGCGAGCAGGTCTTCGGCGTCCATGCGCGCCAGTTGCGGCGGCGTTCTCTTGCCGCCGCGAAAGCGCGGCAATGCCAGCGACACGCCGGCAACCCAGCGCCAGCGCGTGACGAACATCGGCGCGTCGAGCAAGGCTTGGATCAATACCGACCGGATGCTGGCCGAGTGCAGGTAATGGCGCACCTCGCCGAGATCGAAGCTGTGCGCCCGGGTCAGCGACAGCACGATGTTGTCCTCGGTCGCCGCCGCCTGCAGCTCGAAATTGAACTTGCGGCAAATGCGTTTGCGCAGTGCCAGCCCCCAGGCCCGGTTGATGCGGCTGCCGTAGGGCGAGTGGATGACCAGCTGCATGCCGCCGGTTTCGTCAAAGAAGCGCTCGAGGATGAGCGTGTCCTGGGTCGGCAGAAGGCCCAATGCCGCAAGCGCCGAGGCCAGGTATTCGACCAGCTGCTCGGCGGCGGGCTCCGCGATGCCCCCCTCATCGACCAGCCAGAGGGTGGTTTGCTCCCCGCCGGAGTCGGCCGGCAGACGCACGGCGATCTCCGAGCGCAGCCGCGACACCGACTGCGACAGCTCGTCGGTGCGGCCCGGCGCCTCACCGAGCCAGAATGGGATATTGGGCATCATGCCCTGCGCGTCCTCGACCCGCACAGTGCCGCGCTCGACGCGCAGGATGCGGTAGGCGGCATTGCCGAGCTGGAAGACATCGCCGGCCATGCTCTCGACCGCCCAATCCTCGTTGACGCTGCCGATGACCTGGCTTTCGGGCTCCAGCAATACCTGGTAGTCGGCGGTGTCGGGGATCGCCCCGCCCGAGGTCAGCGCCGTCAGCCGGGCGCCACGCCGGCCGCGCAACACATGATTGACGGCATCGTGATGGATCAGCGCGCCGCGCCGGCCGCGACGGGTGCCAAAGCCCTGGGCCAGCATGCCGACGACGGCGGCAAAATCTGTGCGTGCCAACGCCCGGTACGGCCAAGCGCGGCGGAACGCAAAGAAAAGCTCGTCCTCCTTCCACTCCCGCGATGCGGCTTCGGCGACGATCTGCTGCGCCAGCACATCGAGCGGCTGCTCGGGGATCGAGAGGCGATCGAGCTCACCGCGGTCGACGCTATCGAGCAAGGCCGCGCACTCGACTAGCTCGTCGCGCGACAGCGGGAAGAGCCGGCCCTTGGGGGTGCCGTCGACTGCATGGCCCGAACGGCCGACCCGCTGCAGGAAGGTCGCGATCGAGCGCGGCGAGCCGAGCTGGCAGACCAGATCGACATCGCCGATATCGATGCCGAGCTCGAGCGAAGCCGTCGCCACCAAGGCTTTGAGCTGCCCGCTCTTCAGACGCTGCTCGGCGTCGAGCCGCTGCTCCTTGGCGAGGCTGCCATGATGCGCGGTCACCTGCTCGGCGCTCAGGCGCTCGGAGAGCTGGCGGGTCACCCGCTCGACCAGCCGGCGCGTGTTGACAAAGACCAGGGTCGTGCGGTGCGCCTCGATCAGCTCGGCCAACCGGTCATAGACCTGCTGCCAGACTTCGCCCGACATGACCGCCTCGAGCGGCGAGGCAGGGACTTCGAGGGCGAGATCACGCTCCCGGCGATGGCCTGTGTCGATGATCCGGCACTCGGCGTCGGGTCCGACCAGAAACCGCGCGACTGCTTCGATCGGCTTTTGTGTGGCCGACAGGCCGATCCGCAACAGAGGGCCGCTGCAGAGGGCCGTGAGGCGCTCCAGCGACAACGCCAAATGCGAACCGCGTTTGTTTGGCGCCAGCGCGTGGATCTCGTCGACGATGACGGTGCGCACCGTCGCCAGCATTTTGCGGCCGGAGTCGGAGCCGAGCAGGATGTAGAGCGATTCCGGCGTGGTGACGACGATGTGCGGCGGCGCGCGGCCCATGCGCTGGCGCTCGCCGGGCGGCGTGTCGCCGGTGCGCACCCAGCTGAGGATGTCAACATCGGGCAGTCCCTGAGCGCGCAGCGCTTCGCGTACCCCAGCGAGCGGCGCCTCGAGGTTGCGCTGGATGTCATTCGACAGCGCTTTCAGCGGCGAGACATAGACGATCTGCGTCTCGTCACGGAGACCGCCTTCGAGACCTTGCCGCACCAGCCCGTCGATCGCCGCGAGAAACGCGGCCAATGTCTTGCCCGACCCGGTGGGTGCGGCGATCAACACATGCCGGCCGGCCTGGATCGCCGGCCACGCCGCCGCCTGCGCCGCGGTCGGCGTGACGAAATTGCGGTCAAACCAGGCGGCGACCGCTGGATGGAAGAGGGAGGTCGGGTTCACGGGGCAACGTCAATGTAGCAAACAGCAATATGGTTACGGGCCGATCGGAGACCAGTCCCCGCGGCTCTGCTGGCCAAGCCGGCAACAACCGGCAACAAACAGTTGTAGCGTGAATTAACGGTTGCTGCATCTGCAGCAAATCTGCAGCAAACTCTCTCCTTCAGGTTGTAATCGTGCGCGGTTCCAGAGACACTGGGATCGCGAAGGACCTCGGGCACGCCCGCTGTTTTTGCTGTTATTTACAGGAAATTATCAGCTAGCGCCGCTGCTGCCCCGCAGAAATTCTGGACCATCGGCGACTTGGCCCCGAAAGAACAGCAGCCAAAAGGCGATTGCTTACTCGCCGGCCTGGCTTTGCGACAATATACGTATTTAGCAAATTTGTCAAATAATGAGTATGCCTTAAGTCTTGGCTTATTGCCGATCTTGGTCAACCTGGCGGAGCTGGATTTCTCGATAATCAAAACTCTGTCGCAACTCAAACGAATCGACATGCTGATCCACATAAGCGCAATGGACCTTCAGCGAAATCTCAGAAGGAATATTGGCTCAATGAGTGGCCCATTTGATGCATTCGCCCCAGGTTGGCGAAGTGTTATCAACATTAATAGACCGCAGTCTGAAATACGACGTCTTATATTTGAGTATTGGCGCGATCAAGTGTCCGCCCTTGGCACGGGACCGGCAAATGATGTACGCCTTATCACCGGAGAAAAAAATCAACGTCTTTATTGGCTGCTTCTAGCCGCAAAGCATGAGCTAGCTCGTAAGTTTTGGGTAGTCGCCTCCAATGTTGGGAGCAAGGAGAATTATTCCGCTAGACCTTAGCGCTGCGAAGGGCTGCAGTAGGTGGCGCAGACGTTCGGGTTCGCCGCAGACTGACAAACAGTACTGTGTCGCTCGCCGTCATTTTCGAGCAGAGCTCCTGCTGCACCTGCACGGCTCCGACTATCAGGGCATCGAGCCGAACCTGCGACGGGCGATCGCCGTAGCGCGCCAACAGGGCGCCAAAGGATGGGAATTACCGGCGGCCGCGAACCTCGCTCGGCTGTGGGCCGATCGCGGCCGCTGCAGTGAGGCCCGCGAACTCCTCGCGCCAATCTACGGGTTCACCGAAGGCTTCGATACGCGCGATCTGCGCGAGGCAAAGGCGCTGCTCGACGCCCTCAGTTGAGCCGACGCCGCGCTTCTACATCAGGAATACGCCCTTGCCGGTCGTTTGGGTGTCGAACAGGCGATAGGCCTCCTCCGCCTGGTCGAGCTTCCAGCGGTGGGTGAAAAGCCGCTCGACATCGACCTTGCGCTCGACGACGAAGCGCGCGCAGTCGGCCTGGCCCTGCCATGAGAAGGTCCAGGAGCCGATGATCGTCAGTTGCTTGCGCAGCATGTCGGGGCTGACATCGATCGTCACGTCGTTGCGCTCGCCGACAAAACACACCGTACCCCAGACCTTGGCGCTGCGCACGGCGGCGATGCGGCCTTCGGGCTGGCTCGACGTGTCGAGGGTGAAATCGGCACCGCCATGGGTCAGATCCTTGATCGCACCGACGGGATCGTTCGAGCGTGGGTTGACGGTTTCCCAGGCGCCGAACTCCTTGGCGCGTGCCAGGCGCTCGGGGCTGACATCGAGGGCGATGACACGGGCGCCCATCGCCGCGGCGAGCTGGGTCGCCGACAAGCCGACCGGCCCCTGGCCGAACAGCGCGATCGTATCGTCGCCGGATATTTTCAGTCGGCGCAAGGCGCCGTAAGCGGTCCCGGTGCCGCAAGAGATCGCCGCCCCCGTCGTGAAGCTGAGCTCGTCGGCGAGCGGCACGATGGTGAAGGCCGGCACCTTAAGATAGCGCGCATGCCCGCCATGGGCGTTGTTGCCATAGACCAGGACCGGCTCTTCCTGGCACAGCTGCGACCAGCCCGAGCGGCAATGCTCGCATACCGTGCAACCCTTGTAGTGATGCACCATGACGCGTTGCCCGTTGCGTACCATCTTGCCGTCTACACCAGCGCCGATCGCGACGACGACACCGCATGGCTCGTGCCCGGCGATGACCGGGTCGGGGTTGACCGGTAGCCCGCCGATCGCCGCACCGCCCGATTTGGGCCTGCGGTATTGGTGCAGGTCGCTGCCGCACATTCCCGATGCCTTTATCTCGACCACTACCTCGCCGGGCCCGGGGGTGGGGTCCGGAAACTCCATGAACTCGATCTGCCGCTCACCCGTGAACACAACACCGCGCATCGCTTCCTCCGCTTTCTTGTCGGTCCATGGTCGGCAGCCTACGCATTTTCAGGCGCGGACGGAACACCTCAGCCTCGCCATGCCAGCGCCAAGATCGCGGCGTATGGTGCGGCATGACCGGTCGAGCTCAACGGCGGAAATGCGATGTGTCGAAATTCCCCTGCCATTCCGCTGCCAAAGCGCTTTCGGCGGTCAAAACAGTGTCAAAATTCCCCTGTTCGAAGTCACCGCTGCCGAAGCATAAGCCCTTGTTATAAAACAATGGTTTTGACGATTTCTGTGCTCCGGCCCGACGATTTTTCAAAAAATTCGCTGCTGGCAGCGGAATTCGCGAGGTGTCAGCCGGCGGCTGGGAAGCTTCCCACAAGCCGGTGGAAGCGGGCGAGAAAACCGCGGGTGCGCGGGTTCTCGGGGTGTTCGAGGATTTGCCCGGGCGGACCGCTTTCGACGATCGCACCGTCGCTCATAAAGGCGACGAGATCGGCGACCTCATGGGCGAAGGCAATCTCGTGGGTGACGATCAGCATGGTCATTCCTTCTTTGGCGAGCTGCTCGATCACCCCCAGGACCTCGCCGACGAGCTCAGGGTCGAGCGCCGAGGTGACTTCGTCCAGCAACATGACGGCGGGGTTCATCGCCAGGGCGCGAGCGATCGCGACGCGTTGCCGCTGTCCGCCCGAGAGATGCGAGGGATAAGCTTCGGCCTTGTCGGCGAGCCCGACTTTGGCGAGCAAAGCGCGAGCAATGGCCTCCGCCTCGCGGCGGGCCATGCCTTTGACGATGCTTGGACCAGCCATAACGTTGCCGATCGCCGTCATGTGCGGGAACAGATTGAAGTGGTGGAAGACCATGCCGGTCGCGGCGCGAAAGGCGGAGAGCTCGCGGTCGCTGTGCTGGTTGCGAAGGCCGTCGCCGAACCTTCTCTCGCGGTCGCCTATGCGGATGTTCCCGCGGTCGGGTTCCTCGAGCAGGTTGATGCAGCGCAACAGCGTCGATTTGCCTGAGCCGGAGGGGCCGATGATGGCCACAACCGAGCCGCGTTCGACCTCGAGCGAGACGCCCTTCAACACTGAGAGCGCGCCGAAGCCCTTCCACAGCCCGGTGATCTCGATCATCGCCTCCGGCACGCCGGCCGTCCGCTCTAGTCTGCGCGCGCCAGCCGGCGCTCGACCTGCTGGGCCGCCAAAGTCAGCGGAAACAGCACGAGAAAATAGATGACCGCGATCATTGTGTAGACCTCAAGCGGGCGATAGGTCGCCGCCGTGATGATCGTGCCCTGATACAGCAGATCGGCGACTGCGATCGTCGACACCAGCGAGGTGTTTTTGAGCTGGATGATCGACTGGTTCATAAAGGGCGGGATCATCCGCTTGATCGCTTGCGGCAGGATGACATGCCGCATGACCTGAGTGCGCCGCATGCCGATGGCGCGCGCCGCGTCCCACTGCCCGCGCTCGATCGACGCGACCCCGCCGCGAATGATCTCCGCATAAAAGGCGCCGGTGTAGAGCGACAATACCAATGTCGCCGCGACGTTAGCGGGGATGTCGATGCCCAGGACGACCGGCAGCGCGTAATAGAACCAGACGATTTGCACGAGCAGCGGCGTGCAGCGGAAGATCTCGACATAGGCGACGAGGGGTGCGGTGATCAGCACGCTCCTGGAGAGCCGCAGCAGCCCAGTCAAGAGGCCGACCACCAGACCGAGCAGGATCGTCCCGATCGTATAGGCGACTGTCACCCCGAGGCCGGTAAGGATCAGCCCGCGATAACTCCACAAAAACGAGAAATCCCAGGCGTAGCGAGTGCCGGTCATCGTGCCGAAGCGCCACCGGCCCGCTCAGAGTTCCACGTCGGCGGGGATGTCTTCGGGCTTGACGCCGTTGATCGCCAGGCCGGCATAGAGCCATTCCCGGATCTGCTGGATGCCGCGATTGTAATCGACCCAGGCATCGAGAAAGTCGCGCCAACGCTTGTCCGCCTCCATGCG
>Ga0306924_10006552_pt1 | contig 11609 bp, 8 predicted proteins | sample sta12Can44000111_FD_203756 | JGI IMG/M metagenome (GOLD analysis project Ga0306924, IMG submission 203756) | Lab enrichment of tropical soil microbial communities from Luquillo Experimental Forest, Puerto Rico - statanox.12C.anox.44.000.111 (v2)... | ecosystem: Environmental > Terrestrial > Soil...
CGCGGGCCCGCTGGAACACCAGCCGGATGTGCCGCTCGGTCTCGCCGACGTACTTGTTCAGCAGCTCGGGGCCCTTGATGTTGAGGAAGAAGCTCTTGCCCTCCTTGGCCCCCGCGTCGGCCGCCGCGTCGGCCGCGGTCTTGGCCGCGACCTGCTTGGCCAGCGAGTTCGCCACCGCCTTGGCGATCAGCGTCTTGCCGCAACCGGGCGGGCCGTAGAGCAGGACCCCCTTGGGCGGCTTGAGCTGGTGCTCCTTGAACAGGTCGGCATGCAGGTACGGCAGCTCGATGGCGTCCCTGATCTGCTCGATCTGGCCGGACAGGCCACCGATGTCGTTGTAGGAGATGTCCGGCACTTCCTCCAGGATGAGCTCTTCCACCTCGGCCTTGGGGATCCGCTCGTACACGTACCCCGAACGGGACTCAAGCAGCAGCGAGTCTCCGGCCCGTATCGGCTGGTGCAGCAGCGGCTCGGCCAGCCGGACCACGCGCTCCTCGTCGGCCTGGGAGATGACCAGGGCGCGCTGGCCGTCGGCGAGGACCTCCTTGAGCATGACGACCTCGCCCACCGTCTCGTAGGACTGGGCGATGACGACGTTGAGGGCCTCGTTCAGCACCACTTCCTGGCCCGGGCGCAGCTCGGACAGCTCGACGTTCGGGGACACGTTCACCCGCATCTTGCGGCCGCCGGTGAACACGTCGCAGGTGTCGTCCTCGTTCGGCTGGAGGAATACGCCGAAGCCGGACGGCGGCTGGGCCAGCCGGTCCACTTCCTCCTTCAGCGCGACGATCTGGTCCCGCGCCTCGCGCAGCGTCGCGGCCAGCCGCTCGTTCTGGGACGTGACCCCGTTGAGGTTGCCCTCCGTCTCGCGCAGCCTGTCCTCAAGGAGCCTGACCTGCCGGGGCGAGTCCGCCAGCCTGCGCCGCAGCACGGCGATCTCCTCGTCAAGGAAGGAGATCTGAGCGGTAAGGCTCTTCACCTCATCCTCGTGCCGGCTGCGCCCGCTCTCATCTCTGGTGGGCACGGCCCTCACCTCCTCCTGCACCGTTAACTGGACTCTACCTACTCACGGGCATTCCCTAACCTGCCGGCGCCGTTTCGAGGCCGTTTTGCTGCCCGCGAAATTACCGATCCGTCACAACCGCATCACCAGGCGTTAGCGTGCACTGTGCTAGCCCCGGGGGGGACGACCCCCCGGGATCCCCCCGCTCTTCTTCCCGGGGGGACCCATCCCCCCGGACCCCCCTTGGGAGAGACCCATCCCCCCAGACCCCCCTTGGATCTTCGTCCTGGGCCCCCTTGGCCGGCCTGCGCCTGCGCGGCGGCGGGACCACCCCGGGGGCCAGCCGTCGAGCGGTCACCAGGAACCCGGTGTGGCCCACCATCCGGTGCTGCGGCCGGACGGCCAGCCCCTCCACGTGCCAGCCGCGGGTCAGGCTCTCCCAGGCAGCGGGCTCGTCGAAGCCGCCGTGCCCGCGCAGGGTCTCCACGGTACGCGAGAGCTGGGTCGTGGTGGCGACGTAACAGCAGGCCAGGCCGCCTGGCGCGAGGACCGAGGCGACCGCGTCCACGCAGTCCCAGGGGGCGAGCATGTCCAGGATGACCCGGTCGAACTCGGCCAGCCCGGTCTCCTGCGCGCCGAACTCGCCGGTTACCAGCTGCCAGGACGGCGGCGGGCCGCCGAAGAACTGCTCCACGTTCCGCCGGGCGATCTCGGCGAAGTCCGGCCGGCGTTCGAACGAGACCAGGGTTCCCTGTTCCCCCACCGCCCGCAGCAGCCAGCAGCTCAGCGCGCCCGAGCCGGCCCCGGCCTCGAGCACCCGGGCGCCGGGAAACACGTCGGCGAACGCCACGATCTGCGCCGCGTCCTTGGGGTAGACGACCGCCGCGCCACGTTTGGCCGCGAGCGTGAAGTCGGCCAGCAGCGGGCGGAACACCACGTACGGGGTGCCGCCCTGCGACCTGATCACGTTCCCGTCCGGACCGCCGATGATGTTGTCGTGGCTCAGCGTGCCCCGGTGGGTGTGGAAGGACGCGCCGACCCGCAGGGTAATCAGGTGGCTGCGCCCCTTCGGGTCGGTGAGCTGGACTGGCTCACCCGGCATCAGCGGCCCCTGCCGCGGTTTGGTCATGGCTGCCAGCGTAGCGGCGGCCCACGCGAGGCGAAGCCTCGCAGCGGGGGGTCCGGGGGTCGTCCCCCCGGGTCAGCACTTATACCCCGGCGAAGGCCTGCTCGACGTCCCGGGCGGCCAGCACGCCGTACACCTGACCGGAGGGCTCGACCAGGAGGTACTCGGTGGCGGGGGCGCGGCGGATCGCGTCGAGCAGCGCCATGCCCGACAAGTCGGCGGGCAGCACCAGGTTCGGCTCGAGCGTGCGGGCCAGGGCGCCCGCCTCCATCCACGGGCGGCGGGCCGGCGGCGTGGCCATCACCGCGGTCTCGTTGACGATCGCGATCGGCTTGTCCTCGTGGTCCACGATCACCACCGCGCGGGCCTGACTCTCCTCGGCGCGCCTGATCGCCTCGGCCAGCGGGGTGTCCGCGGCGACCGAGATCGCCTTGCGGGCCAGCGTCCGGGCCTGCAGCCCGGGCAGCCGCTCGCGGAACCTGGTCGCCTTGATGGCCTGCCCGGCGCCGGTCCACATGAAGACCGCGATCACCGCCAGCCAGAGCACCGTGACCATGTTCCCGCCGGTCCCGTTCACCGCGCCGGTCAGGAACGGCACGATAAACAGGCTGACGGCGAGCACCCGGCCGGCCCAGGCGGCCACGATGGTGGCGGTGGACTGGCGGCCGGTCAGCTTCCAGATCACCGCGCGCACCATCCGGCCGCCGTCCAGCGGCAGCCCGGGCAGGAGGTTGAAGAGCCCGACCACCAGGTTGGCCCAGCGCAGCTGGCTGACCAGCGTGCCCGCCACGGTGTCCGGCGGGACCACGTGCATCAGGCCGTACCCGGCGGCGGCCAGGAGCAGCGAGAGCGCCGGGCCCGCTGCTGACACCAGGAACTCCCGGCCGGGCGTGGGCGGCTCGCGCTCGATCTCGGAGAACCCGCCGAGCGGGTAGAGCAGGATCCGGCGCACCGGCAGCCCGTAGGAGCGGGCGACCAGGGAGTGGCTCAGCTCGTGCAGGAGGACCGACACGTAGAGCAGCACGACGAAGGCCGCCGCCACGATGAACCTGGTGGTGCCGTGCAGGGTCGCGGCGAGGTCGTTGGCGTAGAGGAAGATGAAGACGCCGGCGATCACGAACCAGTACGGCGAGACGAACACCGGGATGCCGAACGGGCGCGCGATGAGGATCCCAGGGCCGCTTTCCGGGCGATGGGGTGGCTTCTCCGCCGTCGCGGGCGGCTTGTCCGGCGTCGTGCTTGCCACACTACCGATGCTACGTGAGGTGCTGACCCGGGGGGACGGTACCAGCCCGGGGGGACGGTACCAGCCGGGGGGACGGTACTAGCCCGGGGGGACGACCCCCCGGACCCCCCCGCAGCCCGCTGCGGTACTTCGCCGTAGTGTCACGCGGTCGGAGGGACCTTCGGCCCCTCGCGAGCCGCGTGACGGCGGAGATCCTCCCGAATGTCGGTGGCTTGGCCTACGGTAGCGCTGTGGAGGAAAAAGCAGCGGCCACCGACACGTTGCCCGCCCGGACGGAAGAGGCCGAGCCGCGAGGGCCGGCGTTGTCGCCGTCGCGCGCGGCCGACTTCATGACGTGCCCTCTCCTGTACCGGTTCCGGGTGATCGACCGGCTGCCCGAGCCGCCCACCGCGGCGACCGCGCGCGGCACGCTGGTGCACGCCGCGCTGGAGCGGCTGTTCGACCTGCCGGCCGCCGACCGGACCCCGGAGGCGGCCAGGAACCTGCTGGCCGCCGAGTGGGACCGGCTGGCCACCGAGGAGCCCGATCTCACCGCGCTCTTCGAGGACGCGGCCGAACGGGCTGACTGGCTCGCCTCGGCGACGGCCATCGTGGACGCGTACTTCACCCTGGAGGACCCGCGCAGGCTCGAGCCCGCCGAGCGCGAGGCCTACGTGGAGACCACGCTGGAGTCGGGGCTGCGGCTGCGCGGCTACATCGACCGGCTGGACGTGGCGCCGGGCGGCGAGATCAGGATCGTGGACTACAAGACCGGCCGCGCGCCGCGGGAGGCCTATGAGGCCAGCGCGCTGTTCCAGATGAAGTTCTACGCGCTGGTGATCTGGCGGCTGCGCGGCCGGGTGCCGCGGCTGCTCCAGCTCATGTACCTGGCCGAGGGCCAGGTGCTGCGCTACTCTCCGGACGAGTCCGACCTGCTCGCCACCGAGCGCAAGGTGGCGGCGCTGTGGAGGGCCATCAAGCGGGCCAGGGACGAAGGCGACTGGCGGCCCCGGCCGAGCAGGCTCTGCGACTGGTGCAACCACAAGGCGCTGTGCCCGGAGTTCGGCGGCACCCCGCCGCCGCTGCCGGAGTCGCCGCGCGCCCTGGAGGTGGTGCCCTCGCACCAGGAGGCCATCCCCGAGCCGTCCCTCCCCGAGCCGTGATGGCGGACACGGTACCGGACGACACCCGTGAGTGCTGTGTGGTGCTAGCGGTCGCTGGTGCGCGCAATCCCGGAAAGACTGGGGAAGGTCCGGGCTATGGGGAAATTCCGGTGCACTATGATCCCCCGGATCTTCCCCAGAGCCTGAATCCTCCCCGCAAGAGGGCGGATCATCAGCACTGATGATCGAAACAAGGTGCAGACGAGCTTACCGGGGCTACCGGGATCGAGAATCGGCGTATCACCTGAAGCCGGGGCGGGAACCGCGGCTCGTTCGGCTGAATGATCTTGAACTTTCGACCGCGAGGCGGGTGGCTCGCGGCGGGCTGACGGCGCCGAAAGACGCGATATTACTTGACACGGGCGGGCGGGCTGGCGACACTGGTCCTGTACGGAGGGCAGGAGATTTATGGCGATCATCGAGGCACGGGGGCTCGCGCGTACCTTCAAGAGCCGCAAGCGGACGGTCGAGGCGGTCCGGGGCGTGGACCTGACCGTCGGCGAGGGAGAGATCGTCGGCTTCCTCGGGCCGAACGGCGCGGGCAAGACCACCACGCTGCGCATGCTGACCACGCTGCTCAGGCCGACCGCGGGGACGGCCATGGTGGCGGGCGCCGACCTGCTCGGGAACCCGCTCGAGGTGCGCAAGAAGATCGGCTACGTGCCCCAGGCCATCGGCGAGACGATGGGCGGCACCGACCCGTCCTGCCTGGTCATCGAGGAGTTGCTGGACCAGGCCGCGCTGTACCGCATCGACAGGACCGAGGCTCGGCAGCGGGCGGAGCAGCTGATCGGGCAGCTCGAGCTGACCGGGCTCGAGCAGCGGCCGGTCAAGACGCTGTCCGGCGGACAGCGGCGGCGGCTGGAGATCGCGCTCGGGCTGGTGCACCGCCCGCCGCTGGTCTTCCTGGACGAGCCGACCACCGGCCTGGATCCGCAGAGCCGGAGCAACCTGTGGGAGCACATCGGCCGGCTCAGGTCCGACCTGTGCACCACGGTCTTCCTCACCACGCACTACCTGGAAGAAGCGGACGCCCTGTGCGACCGGGTGTTCATCATCGACCACGGGGTGATCGCGGCCGAGGGCACGCCCGACGAGCTCAAGCGGCGCATCTCGGGCGACGTGGTGACGCTCCGGGTGCCCGGCGGGGATCACGGGAGCGCCACCGCCCGCAAGCTGCTCGCCGACCAGGCCGTGGTGCGCGAGATCAGCGCGGCCGACGGCACGCTCAAGCTGACCGTGGAGCACGGCGAGCAGGCGCTGCCGGCGCTGCTCCGGGTGCTCGACGCGGCCGGCGTCACGCTGGAGTCGATCAACCTGTCCCGGCCCACGCTGGACGACGTGTTCCTCACCCTGACCGGGCGCTCGCTGCGTGATGACTCTCCCGTCGGACACGTGGCCGCCCCCGAACCCGAACCAGCCGCGGCCAGCCAGGAGTAAGCCTCATGTCCTTCATCCGCGACACGATCCTGGTCTTCCGCCGCCAGGAGCGGCTGGCGTTGCGCCAGCCGGCCTGGGTCATCATCGGCCTGACCCAGCCGATCCTGTACCTGGCGCTGTTCGGCCCGCTGCTGAAGGGCCTGCCGGGGGCCTCACTGGGCGGGGGCGGCAACGCGTACCGCTTCTTCGTGCCCGGCTTGCTGATCCAGCTCGCGTTGTTCGGCTCCACCTTCGTGGGCTTCGCCATCATCTCGGACTGGCGGTCGGGCGTGATCGAGCGGTTCCGGGTCACGCCGGTGAACCGGCTCGCCATCATGGCCGGCCGGGTGCTGCGGGACGTGGTCACGCTGGTCGTCCAGGCGGCCGTGCTGGTGGTAGTCGGGGTGGCGTTCGGGCTGCGGGCGCCGCTGCCCGCGGTGCTGATCGGCTTCGTGTTCATCATGTTCGTCGCCATCGGGCTGGCCTCGGTGTCCTACGCCACCGGCCTGCTGGTCAAGAGCGAGGACGCGTTCGCGCCGCTGATCAACACGGTGGTGGTGCCGCTGCTGCTGCTGTCCGGGATCTTCCTGCCGCTGACGCTGGGCCCCGGCTGGCTGCAGGGCATAGCCAGGATCAGCCCGTTCCGCTACATCATCGACGCCATGCGCGAGGCGTACCTCGGCCACTATTTCAACACGATCATGATCGAGGGGATCGCGGTGGCGGCGGGCATGGCCCTGCTGTTCCTGTGGCTGGGCTCACGGGTGTTCGTGCAGGAGAACGCCTAGGACGGCGGCGCCGGGTCCGCCGGGGCCTGCTGGGCCTGAGGGGTTACCGCCTCGTGTTCTTGCGGCGTGTTCTCGGGGAAGTGGCAGGCGACCTTGTGACCGGGGACGAGCTCGGCCAGCGGCGGCTCCTGCGTCTTGCAGATCTGCTGCGCCTTCCAGCACCTGGTGTGGAACCGGCACGCGGGCGGCGGGGCCAGCGGGCTCGGCACGTCGCCTTCCAGCCTGATGCGGCCGCGCCGTTCCCGCTGCCCGGTCGGGGTGTCGGTCGGTTCGGGTATGGGCACCGCGGACAGCAGCGCCACCGTGTACGGATGCCGCGGCTTGGCGTACAGGTCGTCCCGTGGGGCCATCTCGACAATCTTGCCGAGGTACATGACCGCGACGTGATCGCTGATGTGCCTGACCACGGACAGGTCGTGCGCGATCACCACGTAGGTCAGCCCCAGCTCGTCCTGCAGGTCCTCGAGCAGGTTGATGACCTGGGCCTGGATCGACACGTCGAGCGCGGAGACCGGCTCGTCGGCGACGATCAGCTTGGGCCGCAGCGCCAGCGTGCGGGCGATCCCGATGCGCTGCCGCTGGCCGCCGGAGAACTCGTGCGGGTAACGGTTGTAGTGCTCGGGGTTGAGGCCGACGAGCTCGAGCAGTTCCTGGACGGTGCGCTTGATCCCGCCGGGCGGGTTGAGCCCCTGCAGCCGGTACGGGGCGCCCACGATGGCGCCGACCGTGTGCCTGGGGTTGAGCGAGGAGTACGGATCCTGGAAGATCATCTGGATCTCGCGGCGCATCGGGCGCATCTGGCGCGGACGCATGTGCGTGACGTCGTGGCCGTCGATGATGATCTGGCCGCTCGTCGGCTCGTCCAGCCGGGTCAGCAGGCGTCCCGTGGTGGTCTTCCCGCACCCCGACTCGCCGACCAGCCCCAGGGTCTGCCCCTTGGACACGGACAGGTCGATCCCGTCCACGGCCCGCACCGCGCCGACCTTCTGCCGGATGATGATGCCCCGGGTGACGGGGAAATGCCTGACCAGGGCGGTAACGCGGAGCAGCTCCCCGTTCGACTGCGCGCTGCCGTTCCCGGACTCGGGAACGGGCGGCGACTGGGTCTGCTCTTCCGTCATGCTGGCTCCCTGGTGTCCTCGCGGACCTTGCCGGCCGACAGCTCCTCCCAGAACTGGGTCCGCTGCGCGGCGGTCAGATGGCACGCCGACAGGTGCCCCGGCGTCACCTCGCGCAGCGGCGGCACGTCCTTCTGGCTGCGCCCGCCCGTCTGGCTCGCGTACCGGCAGCGCGGGTGGAACGGGCAGCCCGACGGGACCCTGATCAGGCTGGGCGGCGTGCCCGGGATCGGGACGAGCCGGGTGGTCCGCTCCCGGTCGATGCGCGGCATCGAGGCCAGCAGCCCCCAGGTGTACGGATGGGAAGGCTGGCCGAAGATGTCGACGGTGGTCCCGTACTCGACCACCCGGCCCGCGTACATCACCAGGATGTCGTCGGACAGCTCGGCGACCACGCCGAGATCGTGGGTGATGATGATGACCGCCGAGCCGAACTCGGCCTGCAGGTCGGAGATGAGGTCGAGGATCTGCGCCTGCACGGTGACGTCGAGCGCCGTGGTGGGCTCGTCGGCGATCAGCAGCTCGGGGTCGTTGCACAGGGCCATCGCGATCATGACCCGCTGCCGCATGCCGCCGGAGAACTGGTGCGGGTAGTCGTCCACCCGGACGGTGGGCTGCGGGATGCCGACCCGGCCCAGCATGTCGACCGCGCGCTGGCGGGCCTGCTTCTTCGACGCGTCGCGGTGGTGGACCCGGTACGCCTCGGCGATCTGGTCGCCGATCTTGAAGTACGGATGCAGCGAGGACAGCGGATCCTGGAAGATCATGGCCATCTTGCCGCCGCGCAGCTCCCGCACCCGGTCCTCGTTGGCCCCGACGAGCTCCTCGCCGTCCAGCTTGATCTCGCCGGTGATCCGCGCGCTGGAGCCCTGGTGCAGGCCCATGATGCCCAGGCTGGTCACGCTCTTGCCCGAGCCCGACTCGCCGACGATGCCGAGCGTGCTGCCGCGCTCCACGCTGAACGAGACGCCGTCCACGGACTTGACCAGGCCGTCGTCGGTCGGGAAGTGGATATGCAGGTCCTGGACCTCTAGCAGGGGCGCCATCAGTACCGCACCCTCGGGTCCAACACGGCGTACAAGATATCTACCACCAGGTTGGCGATGACGACGAAGAACGCAGCCAGCATGACCACGCCCATGATCTCGGGGAAGTCCTGGTTCTGGATGGCCTCGATCGTGAACAGGCCCAGGCCGTGCAGGGAGAACGTGTACTCGGTGAGCACGGCGCCGCCGAGCAGCAGCCCGATGTCCATGCCGAAGATCGTGACGATGGGCGTCAGCGCGGCGCGCAGCCCGTGCTTGAAGATCACGGTTCGTTCCGGCAGCCCCTTGGCGCGTGCCGTCCGGATGTAATCCTCGCCCATGGTTTCCAGCATGCCCGCTCTGGTCAGCCGCGCATACAGCGCCGCGTACAGGAAAGCCAGCGTAACCCAGGGCAGGATCAGGTTCCGCGCCCACAACGCCGGGTTCTGGGTGAACGGGACGAACTGGACGTTCGGGAAGATCGGCCACTTGTAGCTGAACAGCTCCAGCGAGATCAGCCCGGTGAAGAAGATCGGCAGCGAGACGCCGGCCAGCGCGATCGTCATCGAGAACCGGTCGAAGATGGAGCCCCGCTTGAGCGCCGAGATCACGCCGATGCCGATGCCGGCGATCAGCCAGATTATCGCCGCGCCGATGGCGAGCGACAGGGTGACCGGGATGTCGCTGACCATCATCGGCCAGACCGGCTGCTGGTTCTTGAACGAGTAGCCGAAGCATGGCGGCGGGCAGTACACCTGGTTCGTGCCGGTCCCGTAGTGGCCGCCGGCCACGATCGCCTTCAGGTAGGCCCAGTACTGCAGGTAGAGCGGCTTGTCCAGGCCGAGCTGGTCGATCATCTGGAGGACCGCGGCCCGGCTGGGGTTCCGCCCCACGTACTCGGTGGCCAGCCCGTAGCTGGTCTGGCCGCCCCATCTCGGCAGGATGAAGAAGATGCCGAAGACAACCATGCTGACGATAATCAGCAGGAACACTGCCGCGATCAGCCGCCGGATGATGAACGAGATCACTATGCCCGGTGCTGGCACGCGGCCCGGGGGCCGCGTGCCAGCACCATCACCTGCCTTCTATTTTTCCGCTGTCGACCAGGCTATTACTTCATCCCGAGCGCACTGTAGTCGTACATCCCGTAGTACGTCTGGACGTAGACGTTGGTGAGGTTCGGGGGCCGGTACAGCAGGGCCTTGGAGTAGACCGCCGGAAGCATCACCGCGTCCGCCATGACCTTCTTGTCGATCTGCTCGGAGATGCTGACCCGGTCGGAGTCGGTGGTGGCCGCCTCCAGCTGCAGGAACAGGTTGTTGACGGCCGGGTCGTTCAACTCGGCGATGTTGGTGTTCCCGGCCGGCACGATGGACCCGCCGTCGAACAGAGCCCAGCCCCAGCCGTAGGCGTCGGGCCAGTCAGGACCCCAGCCGCCGGCCAGCAGGCCGAGGTTGTGGCTGTGCACGTAGTTGGGCACGCCCGCGAAGTTGCCGTAGTAGTTGGCGGCGGTGTAGCCCTTCAGCGTGGCCTTGATGCCCACCGTGGCCAGGGATGCCTGCAGCGCCTGCGACGAGGACACCTCACGCGGCCGGTCGCTCCGGTAGGCGATGTTGACGTTGAACCCGCTGGGCTGACCGCACATCTGGAGCTGCTGCTTCGCCGCCGCGGTGTCGCCGCCCGGCTTGGTCAGCGCGTTGTACATGTCGAACTTCGAGTAGCCGATGACCGTCGGCGGTATCGCCGTCGAGGCGATGTTGCCGCCGTACGGGCCGCCGTACGCGGTCTGCATTTCGGTCTTGTTCACCGCGTACTCGACCGCCATCCGGCAGTGGACGTTGTTGAGCGGCGCCACCTTGGTGTTGATGTAGTAGAACCACATGAAGCCGTTGACCGGGTTATCGGAGTTCGACTTGAGCGTCGGGTTCGAGAGGATCCGCGCCCTGGCCGCGGCCTGGACGCCGCTTCCCGCCTGGTCCACCTGGATGTCGCCGGCCAGCAGCCGGTTGTCGATGTCGTTGGCGTTGACGTTCAGGTTAACGATGATCTTGCTGGGGAGCTGCTTGACCTGGGGGTCCCAGGACGGGTTCCACTGCGGGTTGGGCACCAGCGTGTACTGCTTGTTGAGCTGGTAGCTCTGGAACATGTACGGGCCGGTGGACAGCGGGTGGAGCTGGTAGTTCGTGCCCTTGTCCTTGGCCGGCGGCACCGGGGCGCTCTGCGGGAACGCGACCACGTAGTTGAAGTCCCCGAACGGCTGCTTGAGCTGGAAGACGATCGTCGTCGGGTCGGGCGTCGTGACGGAGGTCAGGCCCATCAGGTTCTTGGCGCGGTCCTTGAACGGACCCGGGTAGGTTGACGCGTTCCCGGCCAGCAGCGACGCGAAGTAGCTCGGGCCGTTCGGCAGCACGGTTCGGTCGAACGTCCGCTCCACCGCGTACTTGACGTCCGACGAGGTGACGGGCGACCCGTCCTCGAACTTCACGCCGGACTTGAGGTGGAACGTCCAGGTCTTGTTGTTGTTGGTCGCCGTGCCGAGCGACGTGGCCAGGGCCGGGACGACCTGCTGGCCGCAGGAACCGCCACAGGACTTGTACGTCGTCAGCGGGGTCGCGTACAGCCTGGTGAAGTTAAGGTTAAACGCGTAGTACGTGCCGCCAGCGTCGGTCGAGTCGGGGGCGCTGCTGTTGTCGAAGGTGACCGTCCCGCCCTTTTTGGTGGACGAGTTCACGACGCCTGTGA
>Ga0306924_10006553_pt1 | contig 11608 bp, 6 predicted proteins | sample sta12Can44000111_FD_203756 | JGI IMG/M metagenome (GOLD analysis project Ga0306924, IMG submission 203756) | Lab enrichment of tropical soil microbial communities from Luquillo Experimental Forest, Puerto Rico - statanox.12C.anox.44.000.111 (v2)... | ecosystem: Environmental > Terrestrial > Soil...
TTCGCGCGGCTGCCTGACGGCCGCCTCGGAAGAGGTGGGCACGGCGCAGTCTTTTTCGGTGTTAAGCTGACCGAGCGCGATCGGTAGCCCGCAATAAAGGGGGGTGGGCCTCAGGGGTGTGGTGGGCCTCGACGGACGATGAGCCCGACGGTGCCGCAATCGTCATCGATGCCGAGTGCGAGCGCGACCCGGCTTCGTCGATCGCGCGGTGGTTGAGGCGGCGGTCGAGCCGGGGCGGCGCGAACTGTCGCCGCGTCCGAGGACGAACTTATCCGTCGCCGGGAAGTTCTCGCCGCGGCTCTCGAGCAGGGGTGATCCAGCACGGCGAAAAGCCATCGGCGCTTGCCCTCAGGCGGCTTGCCATGGCGTAGGTCGCGAACTCAAAAACTACCCGTTGGCAATGCACGATGACAAAGGTCGGCAAATCGGATGGTGAGGGGACCTTCGCCGGAACGCGCGGGAGCGACGGGGTTGCGCCGATTGCCGTCGTTCGCCAGGTGGCTATCGAAGCGCGAGGTTCGACCTTAATAGCCATTCCTGGCCACGCCAGCGGATCGTCGGGGTCGACCAGAAGCAGTCATTCGCGCCGGATTTCCGCCATGCTAACCACCGGCCCAAGCCAATTGATCGAGAAGCGCCTTTGCGTCTTTGAGATCGCGCGTGTCGAAGCCTTCGGTGAACCAGCCGTAAACGGGTGCGAGCAGATCGCGCCCCTCGGCCCGGCGCCCCTGTTCGCCCCACAACCGCGCGAGGCTCGTCGCGGCGCGCAATTCATAGGCTTTTGCCTGCTGCCTTCGCGCGATCCGCAGCGCCGCTTCGAGGGCGCTTCGGGCTTCCTCGAGCCGGTTGAGACCGAGGAGCGCGACCCCCTCAACGCGATGAAGTTCAGCGTGCCATAGACCGTGCCCGGTTTCATCTTGCGTCTTTAGCCCGTCTCTCACAGTGGCCAGAGCCGCCGTGTGCTCGCCTTGTTTCACCAGCACTTCGGCCAACAGAGCGAAGCCGAGCGGGCGCGTCTGGTTCGTCCGTTGGGCTTCGAGCCCTTGCCGCAAACAGGCAACGGCATCCTGAAACGCCCCCTGCGTCATCACGGCGCCGCCGCGCAGCAATCGCGGCTCCAGCGTGAACCCGAGCCGTTGCTCCGCAGCCAGCGTCTCGGCCGCGTCGAGCAATTGCAAGGCCAATTCCGGCTCGCCGCGATCAAGGTGAAGCATGGCGTTGTAAAGCATGGCTTGTACGAGACTGAACGGGTGACCGCCGCGCTCGGCCATCGCCAATGCTGCGCTGCCCAGCGTCAAACCCCTCTTGGGGTATCCGAGCAGCCAATATGCTTGCGCCCCCATGCAGCCGGCGCACATCCCCGGGTCGTGACCGCCATAAACCAAGCGGTGGGAGCGGTGCCGCTCAGGATCGTAGAGCCGCCGTCCGGCCTCGCAATGCTCGCGCGCGGCGGCCGGCTCGCCGGCAAACAAGGAGGTCGACCAGGCGCTGTGATGCGCCTGTAGACGCAACCCGTCATCTTCGCTGCCCTCGGTCAACCGTAGCAGCCGATCTGATAATTCGCGGGCGCTGGCGACCATGCCGGAGCCGACAGTCGATTGCCAAAGCCCATAAACGGCCGTGAACAGCGGCCGGATATTGTCCTCCCGCTCGGCGAGCTGGCGGGCCAGGGCATAGGCCTTTGCCGCCTCTGTCGACGCGAACCCTTCGGCCGTGAGCAGCGACAGACCCCGGGCCAGTTGCAGCTCGACCTCGCGGCGGTCACGCTCCCGCCCTTCGCCAAGCGTCGGCAAGATCGCTAGACCCCGCTCGAAATGGCGGATTGCTTCAAGATGGGCTAGGCGCTGGGCGGCATATTGGCCGGCCTTCAGCCATTGATCAACTGCGCGCTCCGTGTCGCCGGCGGCGGTCAGATGGTGAGCCAGGAGTTCGGGCTGACGTTCGACGAGATCGGCGAAGTCTTGCTCCAGCGCCGCCGCGACACGCGCGTGCAACTCCTGCCGCCTCACGCGGAGCAAGGTGCCGTAGGCGGCGTCCTGCACCAGGGCGTGCTTGAACAGGTAGGAGGCATGCGGCGGCGCGCCACGGGAGAACAACAGGCCGGCCTCGGCGAGCCGATCGAGCCCGCCGCGCAGCTCGGCGGCGGGCCGTTGCGCCACCTGCCCGATCAGCTCATAGCCGAATTCGCGGCCCACCACCGCGCCGATCTGCGCGATCTCCTTGACCAGCGGCCCGAGCCGGTCGATGCGCGCGATCAGGGAGGCGTGCAAGGTGGCCGGGATCGCCAGCGTCGGCGATGGGCTGGCTGCCAATGCGGCGGCGCGGTCGCCGCTTTCAAGCACCGCCTTGGTCAGCTCCTCGACGAACAGCGGTACGCCGTCGGCGCGCTCGACGATTTCGTCCACGGTGGTGCGGGCGAGACCGGCGTTGCCGGCGAGACACTCGACTAGTGCGGCACCATCCTGCCCGCCGAGGCGGTTTAGCGCCAACGCGGTGACATGCGGCTCGCCGCTCCAGCCATGCTGAAACTCCCGGCGGAAGGTGACAATGAGCAGGCCCGGCAGCCGCGAGACCCGATTGAGCATCAGGTCGAGCATCTCGCGCGAGGTCGGGTCGATCCAGTGCGCGTCCTCGAACACCATCAGCACCGGTCGTCTGCGCGCCAGGGCTGCGAGCTGACCCAGCAGCGCTTCGAACAGCATCTCGCGCTTGCGCTGAGGGCTGAGGTTGAGGCGGGCGGCCGAATTCGGTAACGACAGCAGCTCGGCCAACAGCTCGATTTCGACATCGGCTTGCGCGCCGGGCGTGAGCAGTTCTCGGAGTTTGTCGAGCTTCTCCTCGACCGAATCTTCGCGCGCGAAGCCGGCGGCGCGCTCGAGCCGGGCGATGAACGGATAGAGCGCGCTGTCCTGATGGTATGGCGAGCAGAAATACCGGACGCGCGTGTACGACTCGCCCTGGATGCGCTCTGACAGCGCCGCAGTCAGTCGCGATTTGCCGATCCCCGGCTCGCCCGAGATCAGCACCACCCTTCCTTCGCCGGCCTTCACCTGCCGCCAGCGCCGCAGCAGCAGGTCGAGTTCTTCGTTCCGCCCGACGAGCGGTGTTGCCTCCGATCGCAAGGCTTCGAACCGGCTCAAAACGCCGCTTTCGCCAATGACGCGCCACGCGCGCTGCGGCCCGGCAAAACCAGCGAGGGCTTGCGGTCCGAGATCATCGAGCTCAAACAGCGCGCCGATCTGCCGTCGCGTGCCCTCGGCGATCACGAGCGTGCCCGGTGCGGCCAGCGCTTGCAGGCGTGCGGCCAAGTTCGGGGTTTCGCCGACTACCCCCCGCTCCTGCGCGGCACCCGTACCAATCAGGTCGCCGACAACGACAAGCCCGCTGGCGATGCCGAGCCGCACATTCAACGGTTCCCGTGTCGCCAGACGGCCGACAGCGTCGATGACGGCGAGCCCGGCGCGGACCGCCCGCTCGGCGTCGTCCTCGTGAGCTTCGGGATAGCCGAAGTAGACCAGTACTCCATCGCCCATGTACTTGGCGACAAACCCGGCGAAGCCCGCGACCGTATCGGTGACGCAGCGGTGATAGGCGCCGACAATCTCTCGCAGATCCTCGGGATCGAAGCGCTGCGACAACGGCGTCGAGCCGACGAGATCGCAGAACATCACGGTCAGCTGCCGACGCTCGGCGTCGATTGGCCGAGGTGAGGTGGAAGCAGATGTCGCGCTCGTTGTTGATTGAGCGAGATCACGCGTCGGAGGCTCTCCCCCCAGGGCGGTGATAGCATTGAGGAGCCTGCGGCGGTGGCCGAAGGAGCTGATGCCCAGCTCCTTCAGGTCCTCTTCGGTCATCCCGCATAGGATCTCGCCGTCGATGTCATTGTCGCGGAAAAGCTGGGCGTATTGTTCGAGGCCCAGCCCGTACAACCACGCCGCTACGTCCATGCGGTGATCCTCGGCTCGGAGGAGCGGTAGCCCTTCATCGACGAGAATATTCCTCTGCCTGTCGACCTACCAGCGGCGGAATTGAAATAGGCGCAGTGCTAGGTGTCGGGGCTTCAGGTCGATAATGACCGCTTTCGAAGGGTGGACCTCACCGGACAGGGCAAATCGGGAATGACGCATTTCCACCCGACTATAAGCCGTCTGAGCCAACTTCGTGCAATGGCCGGATAGGGGCATGAAGACCAGTTCCCGCCGGAGAGGCTAAGCGGCCGGTGTCGGATCGGTCTGCAGACGTCCGCTGGAGCGTACAGCGGCGACGGCCTCGCGCCGATTCGAGACCTTCCCGGCCTCGCCGCGGAACGGGAAGATCGACCCTTCACCCATACCGCGAGAAACTCAATCGCCTTGCGACACCACAGCGGACGGATGCGGGGCTTGACCCACATAGAGCGGGGACGACTTTGGCAATTTTGGCGTAAAGTTGGTCAAGAACTTTGTCACGCCCGGTGAGTAATGCCCGCTGTCCGCCGTCTGACCGCGATCCTCGCCGCTGACGTGGCGGGCTACTCGCGTCTGATGGGGGCCGACGAAGAAGGCACGCACGAGCGGCTGAAGGCGCATCGCCGCGAGCTGATCGACCCGAAGATCGGCGAGCATTCCGGGCGCATTGTCAAGACTACCGGCGACGGGATGTTGGCGGAATTCCCGAGCGTCGTCGATGCGGTCCGCTGCGCCGCCGAATTGCAGCGGACGATGATCGATCGCGAAGCCGGGATGCCCGAGGACCGGCGGATCAGGTTCCGGATGGGGATCAATCTCGGCGACGTCATTGCCGAGGACGACGATATTTTCGGGGACGGCGTTAATGTCGCGGCGCGCTTGGAAGCGCTCGCCGAGCCCGGCGGGATCTGCATCTCGCGGACGGTGCGCGACCAAGTTCGCGACAAGCTATCTTTTGCGTTCGAGGATCTGGGCGAGCAGAGTGTCAAGAACATCGCACGGCCGGTGCGCGTCTATCGCGTTGGGGTCGGCGCGCCCGTTACAGTCCTGTCGGCCGAGGCACCCGAGGCAGCAGCCAACGCGTTGCCGCCGCTGCCCGACAAGCCGTCTGTGGCGGTACTGCCTTTCGCGAATATGAGCAGCGACCCCGAGCAGGAGTTTTTCGCGGACGGCATCGCTGAGGACATCATCACCGCACTGTCGCGCTACCCGTCGCTCTTCGTAATCGCGCGCAACTCGTCTTTCACCTACAAGGGTCGCTCTGTCGATGTGAAGCAAATCGGGCGCGAACTAGGCGTCCGTTATGTGCTCGAAGGGAGCCTGCGCAAATCCGGCAGCCGCATTCGCGTTACCGCTCAACTGGTCGAGGCCGAGACCGGCAAGCACGCCTGGGCGGAGCGCTACGACCGCGATCTCGGCGAGATCTTTGCGGTGCAAGATAAAATCACCGAGGCCGTGACGATTGCCGTCGCCCCGGCGATTGCCGATGCCGAACTGCAACGCGCGATGCGCAAGCCACCAGAGAGCCTCGATGCGTGGGCCGCCTATCAGCGCGGGCGGTGGCATATAGGCAAGCGCACCCTGGACGATCTCGCGCTCGCAGAAAGGCTTTTCCAAAAAGCTATCGATCTCGACCCTGGATTTACCGGAGGCTATACGGGTCTTGCTTCGGTCCATGCAACTGCGTTCGACCTTAAAGGAACCCGTCCTTCGGAACTAAATAATTTGATCTTGGCGCTTGCACGCCGGGCGATTGCGCTCGATCCAAGCAATGCCGACGCCCGTTCGTGCCTTGGTAACGCACTCCGCCTTGTCGGCGACTACAAGGGTGCCCTTGCTGAAGCCCAGCGCGCGCTGACGATAAACCCGAATCTGACCTCAGCGCACGACCTGCTCGGCGCGACGCTGATCGTATCGGGGCAGCCTAAAGAGGGGCTCGCGGCGCTCGAGACCTGCATGAGGCTCGACCCACGCCATCCCAATTCGGCGAGCCAATTAATGCGAATTGCAATGGGTCTTTATTTCTTGCGCGAGTACGAGCGCTCAGCTGAGGCCGCCCGGGAGGGCATTCGGCTATTTCCTGATTTTCCGAACAACTATCGCTGGCTCGCTGCGGCGCTCGGCCAGCTTGGTCAAGGCGAAGAGGCCAAGGAAGCGCTGGAGAAGGCTGTCGCGGTCGCGCCGACTTCTTTTGACACGTATGTCCGCCAGCGCGTGCCCTGGCATCGGCCGGAAGACCACGCCCACATGGTCGAGGGCCTGCGAAAGGCTGGTCTTTCCAAAGAATGACTGCGAGTCGCCGTCTCGCCGCGATCTTAGCCACCGATGCGGCGGGCTACTCGCGTCTGATGGGGGCGGACGAGGAAGGCAAGCACGAACGGCTGAAGATGCCGCTGAAACAAATTTATGCTGTCTCGCGGCGGTCCCTCTCCATCCTCACCCTTCCGGTGCGGATCGAGGAGAGGCCGTCGGGGGGGGGAGCTGAGGTTGTAGGCGCAGCAAATTGATCGAGGAGGGAGACTATGCGGGGGTTCGTTCACGCTCTGATCGTGGCGGTTCCGGCGCTCGTAGGAGCCGCTTCGGCGGTTCGGGCTGCTGACACGACCTGCACCAGCACTTTGACGGGAACGATCGATGGCAACGTAGTCGTCCCCGACGGCGCGTCGTGCACCCTGTCCGATGCAACCATCGCCGGGAACATTCACGTTCTGCAAAATGCTAGTCTCACTGTCGATGCAACGCAGCAGCCGACGACGATCGACGGCAATGTCCAGGCCGATCACTGCGCGTTTGCGCTTCTCGAAGGCGGCGTGACGGTGACCGGAAACGTCCGGATCGGGCAATGCGCGCAGCAAAGTGGCTTTGTCGGCCCCGGCATCAAGATCAGGGGTAATTTCGAGTGCACCAAAAATGTTGGGGCCTGCGAAGCCGACCTTGGCGATGTACACGGCGACCTTGAGATCGACGGCAACTCGGGTGCATCTGCCGACATCAGCCTCGTTTCGGTCGGCGGGAACCTTCGGTGCCAAGGGAACACGCCAATGCCGACGCATGCCTTCGGCCCCGACTTTGTCAGCGGAGACCTGCAGGGTCAGTGTGCCGCAAGCCTCGGCTTCGCCTTGCCCACGACGGCGCCATCCTGCATCGCTTCGACGTTGAACGTGCCGAACCTGACCGTCGCATCGGCGACCGACGTGCCGGCGACGCCCACGTTTCCGGAAGTTTGCACCGTGACCGGCGCGGTCGCGACCAGCGGAGAAGGCTACGGCCCGGGTTCCGCACAGTTCGAGGCGGTATTGCCGGTGCATTGGAACGGCCGGTTCCTGTTCTTCGGCTGCGGCGGAAATTGCGGAACGCTGTCGCATGCGGTCTCCACCAATATGGTCGACGGCCCCGAAGCGTTGCCCTTGGGTTACGCTGTCGTTTATACCGATGCCGGGCACGAGCAAGACCCGACCACACCGGATCTGACCTGGGCGGTCAGCGAGACCGGCGTCGTAAACATGGCGGCCATCATCGACTTCCAATTTCGCGCGGTCCACCAGGTGACGGTGGCGACGAAGCAATATGTTGAGGCCTATTACAGCCAACCGATTGACCATGCTTATTTCGACGGGTGCTCCACTGGCGGCCGCCAGAGCCTGATGGAGGGCGAGCATTATCCAGTCGACTACGATGGTCTGGTCGCCGGCGACGCCGCCATCGGGACTGGTTCGAACTTCAGGAATGCTAAGGCCTTCATTCCAACCCTCGCCTATATCCCTTACTCCACGTTGGCGCAGGTCGACACTGCGGTGAAGGCGAACTGCGATGCACTCGACGGTGTTACCGACGGGCTCATACAGAACCCGGCGCTATGCTCGTTCGTTCCTTCGAGCTTGGTGCGCGGGGGCATCTTGACTGCGTCCCAGGCGGCTGCACTGCAAAGCTACATCACTCGGGAGACCGATCCGTCCGGTGCGCCGGTCTCTCCCTCGATGCCGATCAGCGATCTCAGCACGGCCGGCTTCGAGGGAGCTGTCGAAATCAGCACCCCGGCGACCGACCCCACCGCGGCCGAGCCTTGGGGCGCCAAGGGTGTCGGGCCCGCTGTTTGGACAAGCGCCGACGCCAATATCCGCGCCTATGTCGAAGAGAATCAGTCGTTTGACGTCAACAACGACTGGCCCGTGACGGTGTCGGCTGCGGGCAACATGATACCCGATGCGACCTTGGCGCTGCTGAGCCAACGGACTGGCGCGAGCGACCCGGATGATCCCTTCAAGCTCGCGAATTTCTTGAACAAGGGCGGTAAGGTGATCATGTATCACGGTGGCAGCGACCCGCGGGTCTCGCCTTTCCAGTCGATCTGGTTCTACGAGGAACTGGCGTCGCTGCACGGCGGCTACCGTCACACACAGGACAGCGCGCGTCTGTTCATCGTGCCGGGCATGGGGCATTGCAACGGCGGGGTTGCGCCGAACAGCTTCAACACGCTCCAGGCGCTCGACAACTGGGTGACAAACGGCGTCGCCCCGGAGGGGATCGTCGCGACGGCGCCGAACGGCCGGACGATGCCGCTGTGCAAGTTTCCGGAGGAGGCGAGCTATTCGGGGTCGGGAGATGTCAACCTCGCCGCCAACTGGAGCTGCAATCCCGACGATCAGCGCATGCTACAGGTCGGAAGAGACGGAGTGACGGCCGGCGCGGATCGTGCGACGGCGCTGGAATTTCTCTACGAAGCGATTGGCCTTAACGGCCAATAAGCGACGGCTTCGGGGGTGCATCCCGGACCAACCAGGACCATAAGGGCTGCATACGTCGCCAGAGTCACGCAAAGCGCTGGTCTTCGGCACCCGCAATGGGCCTGCACCGTGCCGCGAGCTGACTAAGGGCCGATGTTGGCACACCTTGGCCGACCAACCGCAGGGAAACGAATGACACGTTCTACCCAACTGAAAGATCCCACGGCCGGCGCTAGGCAGTGACCGCAATGGGGCATTTTGACCAGTTACACCGACAAGCCCGAGTGTCGGCCGAGACGCGCCGAAAACGGGCTGTGCGTCCGCAGCGGACCACGCAGGCAGCTGAAGCTTTCGAGGGGGCAGGGCGACAATCGTTTGCTCCGTTTGCGGTTCGCGATCATCATCGCACCGGGTAATCTGCGGCCCGTGTCGCGGCCAAAGTTATGGGCCGGTGTTGGGCTGCTGCTTGCGCACTGGACGCGAATGCCCGTATCTGGCGCAAGGCTCATATCGTGAAAGGGGAAGTGGATGATGAAAGCCGGTGTGGTTTATCCGCAGGTCGAGCTTGGCGGCGATACAGGGGCGGTCAAGGCGTTTGGCCAAGCGGCCGAAGACCTGGGGTACGACCATATTGTGATCTACGATCACGTCCTCGGCGCCGTTCATGCCGGCCGAGAACCCAAGCTGACCGGCCCCTACAAAGAAAGCGATCCTTTTCACGAGCCATTGGTCACCTATGCCTACCTCGCGGGTGTCACCAAGAAGCTCGAATTGGTAACCGGTGTCATCATCCTGCCGCAGCGACAGACCGCGCTCTTCGCCAAACAGGCCGCCGATGTTGACCTGTTCTCGGAGGGCCGGCTTCGGCTGGGCGTCGGGGTCGGCTGGAACTGGGTTGAATTCGACGGTCTCGAAATGTCCCGACATTTTCGCCGCCGCGGCAAACGGCAGGAGCAGCAGATCGCCTTGATCCGCAAACTGTGGGCACAGCCCGTGGTCGAATACCAGGACACCGACCATCGGATCGACCGAGCCGGAATATTGCCGCGCCCGAAACGGCAAATCCCGATCTGGCTGGGTGGTTTCAGCGAGGCCGCGTACGACCGGACGGCCAGGATTGGGGACGGATTCCTGTTTTCAGGCCGGACTCAAACCGAGGCGGTCCAAATCAAAGCGAAGATCGTGGCTAAGCTGCGCGAGTTCGGAAGGGATGCCGATGCATTCGGCTTCGAGTCGATCCAGCAGTACAGTCGCGGTGACAACCGATGGCCTGGCGACATAGCGGCGTGGCGCGAGGCTGGGGGGAGCCACATATCTGTCGTGACGATGGGCGCGAATCTCACCACGGTTGACAGCCACATCGATGCCATCAAGCGTTGGCGTGAAGTCTACAACTCCGTCCGTTAGGGCCCGGCCGCATAGTCGAGGACCTACAAGAGGGCTTTGCGATTACGGGCACGAAGACCAGTTCCCGCTGTTCGGGGTGAACACCCGCTACTGGTTTGTGTGAGGAAACGAAGCGGCAGGTTTAAAGGTCGAGCGGTGGGTGGGCGACTGGCCCGCAGCGCCGAGGAGCCACAAGCAGCCGAGATCATCCCGCTTCATAGACTTTGATGAGCGAGGCGATCCGATGAGCTTTACCCAATACGGGTCACTCAAAGGCCGAACGGTGATCATCACCGGCGGCGCCAGCGGTATTGGCGCGTCCTTTGTCCGCGCGTTTGTCGAGAACGGTGCCAAGGTCGCGTTTCTTGACCAGCAGCGCGAAACCGGCGCCGCGCTTGCTGCTTCGCTCGGCGAAGGTGCGACGCGTCCACTCTTCGTGCCCTGCGACCTCGCCGACATTGCGGCGCTGCGCACCGTGCTGGGTGAGATTCACGCGGCACTCGGCCCCGCTGCCGTGCTGGTCAACAACGCTGCCAACGACCAGCGCTACGAGTTTGACCAGATCACACCGGAACAATTCGACCACACGATTGCGGTCAATTTCCGCCATGTGTTTTTCGCGTCGCAAGCAATCGTGCCTCAGATGCGCGAGCTGGGCTACGGTTCGATCATCAATATGTCCTCGGTGTCGTGGATGCGCGGCATCCCGCTGCTGGAGGCCTACGCCTCGGCCAAGGCAGCGATCGTCGGCTTCACCAATACGCTCGCCCGGGCGCTGGGGCCGCACCGCATCCGGGTCAATGCGATCGCACCCGGCACCGTGCTTACCGAGCGCCAGCGCCAGCTGTGGTTTCAGACCGAAGCGCAGGTCGAGGCGGCACGCGCGGCGCAATGTCTGCCCGACCTGATTGCACCGGAGGACATCGCGAATCTCGCGCTGTTCCTCGCCTCCGACGACAGCCGGCTGGTCACTAAGCAGACGATCTCGGTCAACGCCGGCGTGCTTTGACAAACCCCTTCGAGCGAAAATAGATCAGATAAGGTTTGGCCTGCATCACGCGCCGAGCACGCGGTTGCTCTTGGAGAGTGGCGCTTCCGGTCGTCATCGATTCATCGGAAAGCCTGGAAAATCCGGAGCAGCCGGCTCTCGGCCTCTGGACTCAACAAGCACCTGGTTGCGATGACTGCGCGGTCCCCGCCGTTGAGGGCATGCGGGCGGCTGTGGGTCCCGTGAGGGGACCTTCCCGGGGTGTCCGGAACTGACAAAGATGCGCCGTAACCTGCCGCTCGCCGGACGAGCGGAACCCGACGGGGTCGCCCCGACAGCCGGTAATTCGGCGGCGCTCCGTGATCGTCCCGGTCGGCAACCTGTGGTAGCCTGGGTCGATCACGGTATGATCGACCAGAAGCTCGGTCCCGGCGAGGTCCGCAAATGAGCGCGACGCCCTACAGCACCTTAGCCAATTCCGAGCAGCGGATAGCCGATCTCGAACGTCAGCTTGCCGAGCGTGAGGCTGAACTTGCCGAGTGCAAAGCCGAGCGTGACGAGGC
>Ga0306924_10006556_pt1 | contig 11605 bp, 12 predicted proteins | sample sta12Can44000111_FD_203756 | JGI IMG/M metagenome (GOLD analysis project Ga0306924, IMG submission 203756) | Lab enrichment of tropical soil microbial communities from Luquillo Experimental Forest, Puerto Rico - statanox.12C.anox.44.000.111 (v2)... | ecosystem: Environmental > Terrestrial >...
ACGGCTGGCGTGCGCGCTCGGCGGCGATATCAGCAACGGCCAAGTGTTGGCACCCGGCCCCGGCCACAGCGCCGCTGATCGCTCATTGGCGGTGAGGCCAAGCAAGGACGCGCCCGAAGGCTTCTTAGTACACAGCTTCGCTAGCGATGATCCGATCAAGTGTCGTGACTATGTGCGAAACAAAGCTGGGCTACCCACTTTTAAGGGTAATCACAAGCGCGCCACCGACACCGATATCGACAACGCCTTGCGCGTCGTATTCAAGGCGCAAGCCGCCGGCAAGAAACCCGCACGGGTGGTGGCGCGCTATGACTACGTCGACGAGAGTGGCGCGTTGCTTTACCAGGTGCAGCGGCACGAACCGAAGAGCTTCAGCCAGCGCAAGCCGAACGGCAATGGCGGCTGGGATTATCAGCTCGGCGACATCCGCCGCGTCCTATACCGCCTGGCAGACCTATTGAAGCACCCCGACGCTACTGTCTTTGTATGCGAAGGTGAAAAGGATGCTGACCGTGTCGCGTCACTCGGACACTGCGCAACGACCGTGGCAAGCGGCAAGTGGACCGCCGACTGCGTCAAGGCCCTCGCCGGCAGGGACGTTCTGATTCTCGCGGACATCGACGGGGCCGGCGAGAAGAAAGCCCTCGTCACGGCACAAGCCCTGCACGGCACAGCCGCCACCGTCCGCATTGTCCGGCTGCCTGGGCTCACCGGACACCCCAACAACAAGGACGTTAGCGACTGGTTGAACGGCGATCCTTGTCGCGCCGAGAAGCTCGTCGACGTTTGCTTCGACGTGCCGCTATGGGTACCGGCCGAGGCCGCCGCCGGCGACGCCGGCGACAACGGTGACGGTGCCACTGAGGATCGCGACGACGACGCCGAGGACGACGCGGTAGACACCAACAAGGCCACCCACAAGACCACTGACAAAATCGCCGCACCGCGCACGCCATGGACCGTCCCGGTGCTCACCTGGCGCGATCCGGCAACGATCCCGCGCCGTATCTTCCTTTACGGCCACTATTACGCACGCGGATTCGTATCGGCCACCATCGCCGACGGCGGCATGGGCAAGAGCTTATTGAAGATTGCCGAGCTTCTCGCGTGCGCGACTGGCCTCCCGCTGCTCGACATCATGCCGACTGAGCGCGTCCGTGTTTTGTATTGGAACGGTGACGATCCTTATGTCGAGGTCGAACGGCGCATCCATGCCGCTTGCCAACACTACAAGATCGACCTCAAGAAACTACTCGAAGAGCGCTGGCTATTCGTGGGCACGCGCGAGGCGCAGCCGCTCTGTCTCGCGGAAATGAAGGGCCGTGGTAGCGTTGCCATCAACCAAAACGCCATCGCCGACATCTGCGCCTTCGTCAAGGAAAACGACATCGGGCTTGCTTGCTTCGACCCGCTCAAGTCGGTGCACCGGGTGCCTGAAAACAGCAACGACGACATGGACATTATCGGCGACGCCTTTAACGTCATCGCCGCACACACCAATGCCGCAATCGGGCTCGACCACCACATTCGCAAGATGGCGTTCGGGCAGACCGAGGCGACCGCCGCCGACGCCCGCGGCGCTACCGCCCTAATCAACAAAGTTCGGCTTTCGCGTGTGCTCAACCTCATGACTCCCACGCTGGCGACACAAGCGCGCATTAAGGAGGACGACCGGAGACGCTATTTGCGCGCTGACGGCGGCAAGGCCAACATCGCGCCCCCTACCAAGGCAACTTGGTACAAGATCGTCGCCGTGCCCTGCGCCAACGGCGAGAGCACCCCCACCGTCGAGGCTTGGACCTATCCGAACGCCTTTGACGTCGTCACCCCTGAGCATATGCACCGGATGCGGAAAATGGCCGCCGAGGGCCACTACCGCAAGGATAGCCGGGCCGAGGACTGGATCGGCCGCGCCGTCGCCAAGGTGCTCGACCTCGACCTCGAAGACGAGGCCGACCGCAAGCAGGTGAAGAATATTCTCAAGACCTGGTTCGCCAACGGCGTGCTGGCCGTGAAGCTAGAAAAGGACGAAGGCCGACACAAGCGAGCCTATGTCGTACCCGGAAATTGGGCCGACGAGGGCTGCGACAGTTGAGTTTTTCGGACTGTCGCACGACTGTCGCAAGAGCCACGAGGCGGAAGTTGCGACAGTCGCTTCCCCCCTTTAGGGGAAGCGACTGTCGCACCGACGCAAACGAGGTGCGCTAGTGGCGCAAATGGAACTGGCGCAGAAGTGGCGCAGGCGCGAGACCAACCCCGAAGTAAACGGCAAAAGTCGGGGGCCCCGAGTCCGGCCGCGCACCCGCGTCGTGGGCGCGTTCCCTGACGGTCAATCCGCACTCAACCTCGCCGCCGCCAGGCTACGCCACATCGCCGGCACGGCGTAGTCTATGAAGGAGATCCAGGCCATTTCGGGGGCCTCCGAGGGGCAATGGGCGAAATCGCCTATAGCCAGTAAGGGGCAGAAATCGGCGGCCGCGGGCGACCATTGCAGGCCATGAGCGGCGCGAAGTTTTTTCGAGGGGGCGGGCGGGTGGGCGCTTCTACGAAGTCGGTCCCGCGCGGGATGGCCGCTCAAAGGCCGTCAATCTTCGCTTGCTTAACCCGTAGCGTTAGAATTGCCTCACTCCCGCCGCCAGCTCTTCGCGAATGCGTCATCGCGGCCTCGCGCGTCGGTTCGTAGCCATGCGTCGTCGTGCGATCCTCATGATGGCCAAAAGCCAGCGTCCACATCCAAGGCGAACCCTCCGGCGCGGCATGCACCTTCATGATGCGGCCGACGACGGCACCATCGGCGAGCACATCGTAGTCGTCGTCGTTCCACTCGCCGGATCGCGCGCGAGGTGTTACTCGCTAACGTAACCATCACTACCAGCGTGTAGCCGTCGGGCGCGGCCTTGGCGGCGGCGCGCGTACCGATCACACCACCTGCGCCGGGGCGGTTCTCGATGATGAACTGTTGGCCGAGCGCAAGCGAGAGTTTTTGCGCAACCATTCGGCCCATCGCGTCCACACCGCCGCCTGGCGGGTACGGCACGACCAGCGTGATGGGACGCGACGGATATGTCTGCGCCCGCGCCACGAGCGGCCACGCTGCTGCCGTGCCGCCAAGGAGCGTGATGAAGTCGCGCGCCTGTTCATTCAACGACCTCGTCGGCGATGGCGAGCAGCCCTGCCGGCACCGCGATGCCGAGCGATCGCGCAATTTGAAGGTTGATGACGAACTCAAATTTGGTCGATTGGAGTACGCGACCGACTTCACGGACTCGGCGGGCTTGGCGCCTTTGAGGATTGAACCGGTATAGACGCCGACTTGACGTAGCTCATCAGCCCGCCGGCTGCTACATAATCACGCAGCGCACTGTATGCTGCGTCGAACGCGGCACTGTCTGTTCCCGGCTCGCGCGCCGCCACAAACGTCGCCCAGCGTCGGCACACCTCGTGGCCGACCGCTACTTGCCGCCTTCCACAGGTCGGACCGGACCAGCGCCTTTGGGCAGTGCGGAAAGGCCTGTTCGACCGTCACCACCATCACTGTTGCGGGCTCCTTGCCGTTGACAGCGAACCGGCGCTTGAGGCCCGCATCCGCGCTGATCCGAGCGCGTCCGTTCACACGGTAGGTCTCGTTCACGCCGGATCGGCCATCAACTGCTCGCGCGTCTTCGGCTTGTCCGACGGCGCGGGCGATGCAGGAGCGGCCGCGACGGGCTCAGCGTCGGTAAGCTTCTTGGATTTGCGCATCCTCTTCACCATTCAGGCGTGAACGCCTCGCGCACGGGATTTTGAACCTCACCGACGAAAATCTCGACGATCGGTGGCTCGGGCGGCACACGTGAACCCTGCACCGCCGCATGCGCCGCCATCGCCAGCGCTACCACAACGTCAATCTTGTGCGACGCCTTGTCCTTCGCAATGCGCCAGCCGCGCGGCGTCTCAACGGCGACGGCGCGGCTGATCGCGAGCCGGATATCGGCGTCCGGATACACAACGAGCGAGCGCGACTTGACCAGCTCAAGCAACCCCGACCCGATCGCAGTGAGCCTGTCGGCCGTCTGTGGGAATTCATGCATCGGCACGCCAGCAGCTTGTAGACGCTGCGCCACAGCCGCCATTTGAAATGGATCGTAGTGCACGGAGCACACCGCGTAGCGCTGCATGAACTCGCACAGCGTAGCCTCGATCGTCGCTTCGAAATCCAGCGGCTCGCGCTTGCTCGGCTGGAAAATGCGATGGTTGACCATGCGCACGTGCTGATCCTCGCGGTCGAACGTGACCGCGACGATCGCCGTCGTGTCGTGCTTCACGCTGGCGTCAACGCCGACGTGCACCCGCAGCGCCTTCTCCTGCAGCACCGGCGCGACACCAGGATCAACGCACGCATCCCAGTCGTCCATCGCAATGAATGCATCCTCGCCGCCGACGAACTTGTTCTCACACATGCGCAGATATTGGTTCGGTCGTAGCGAACGGCGCATGTCCGCGAGCCATTTCTCGGTCTGCCACGGCGCGATCGGCGACGCGTGCCACGCCAGCAGCATGCCGTCGCCAGCGTGCAGGCTCGGCCCGACTTGCGGCAATGCCATGCCGCGGTCGTGCAGCTCCTTCAAGAGCTGCCCCTCGCCCTCGAAGCCGGCATGCGACACCACAAGCCGGCAACTGATCTTGCGCGTCGGCACCGGCACGAGCTCGTCGTACATCCGGCGCGCACGTTCGGACGTGTACGCCCACAATTCGTCGAATACCGAGATCACCGGGTGACCGCCAGCAATGCCCGCATAGTCGCTGGCCAGCGCCGTGATCGTCGCGCCGGTGGCCGGGAACGTGATCTTGTCGGCACCGATCCGAGCCTCACCGCGAAGCAACGGCGACGCCTCGACAATGCGGCAGCACACCGCGAACACACGATCTTGTGCCTGCTGATAATCGTTCGCCACGCAGTACGCTTCGGCATAAGGGCCGCCGAACAGCAGCAACACGATGAGCACGACGAGCGCGGCAAAGGCGCTCTTGCCGCTCTTCTTGATCGCGCCGAATACCAGCTCGGGGTAGAGCAGGCGACCGTCAGGACCGAGCGTCAGAGCGAGTCGGAGAAATTGCTTCTCGGCCTCAAGCAGCTTGAACAGCTTGCCGGTCTCCGGATTGACCAGGTGACGCTCGATGAACGCCACAGGATTGCGACGCCAGCGCAGAAGCGAACGAGGGTCGGACCGCGTGCTCATTGCACCGACCTCGTGCGATCGATCGGTGGCTTGTCCATCAAGCTGGGATCGTCACGCGCCAGCAGTAGCATACTGCCGTAAGTCGCGCGCCCCTTGGCGTCGATCTCGTAGCCGTTCTTGTGACACCACTCCGTCATCTTCGCCACGTCGATATCGATCCGCACGACCTGCGCACCGCGCGCGGCGTAGTCCCGCACGTTGCGCTCATAGGTGCGGACGAAGTCCTGGTATGACTTCTCGATCTTGGCCTCCGGCATGGCGGCGAGCAGCTTCCACTGCTCCGGTGAATACCAACTCACACCGACCGCACTGCACGGGTAACCCTCGATGTCGATCACGGCCGCGCCTCCAGCCGCTCAGCCCGCCGCCGGCGCTTGTTGATGTCGGCGCGCAACATGTCACCGAGCGTCGGGCCGACGTCCTTAGCCACGCGCTCCAGCCCGAGGCGGGTGCTCAACCGCACCGTGGTCGAGGCCAGCGTGCAGAGCGTCTGAATATCGACGGCCTCGCCGTTGACCATGCGCGCCTCCAGCAGCTCGGCCTGCACAGTGGTGGCGGCAAGCCGCCGCAAGAGCCCGAGCTTGATCTCGGAGCAGTTGTCGAGGCCGCCCATGTCGGCGACGAAGGCGCTCACGAGGTCGCGGAACCGCCGCGCCGCGCTCGACCTGCCGTCAAGATCGGGCAGCAAGTCGGCATGGTTCGTCACCCGCGAGCGAGCGGTTTTGCGGCGCGGATTGCACGCGTTTTTGTCAAGATCGGCCAAGCTCTCCGCCGGCATTCCCGGTGCATCCTTGACGACTTTGGACACGGTTCCGACCTCCCGATCTGCCTCAGTTGCTACGTTTCACCGCCTCGCGGTAGGCGCTCACGGCCTCGCACGCGCACCCAGCCGGGCATGCGTCGGACACGGTACGGCCAGAACCGCCATAAAGTCAACGGCTATGGGGCTTTCCGGCCAAGAGGCCCCTGATTGCTTATCACATCCAGCACCGATCGAGCCAAACCTCGGCCGCCCAGAGCAATAACCAGCGGCGGCGGGCAACTAGGATCCCCCGGCAAGCTGGGCTGGGGTTTTTTCGGGGTTGGTGGGAGGCCGGCCAAATGATCCCCCGGCAAGCTGGGCTGGGGTTTTTTCGGGGTTGGTGGGAGGCCGGCCAAATCTGCGATTTCGGCGACTTCGCCGGAGCCGGTCAGCTTATTCAGAACGCCTTCAACGGCCCGGGCCAATTTGAGGCCTACACGACCAGTTCTCCCGAATTCGCGATGATGGAGTCGATCGGCTGGAACCCATTCCCTGTCCCCGGCCCGATCGCCGGTGCTGGCCTTCCCGGCCTGATCTTCGCAGGTGGCGGCCTTCTCGGCTGGTGGCGATGGCGTCGTTCAATGCGCCTGCTAACCCTCGATACCCGCTAATTGACCTTCGCCACTTCGATATCCTGCAATCCGGCCCTGGCTGGCTGGACCGAATGCAATTCGATGATTGAAACGCCGCGCGTTCATTACGCTACGCTGCTCGGCGGCGGCGCGGCAGTGTGGCCACTCGCGGTGCTGGACGAGTCATGAGCGGGCTTCGGCGCTTCGCCCCGAGACCGTGCACTGCCGCTCACTGATCTCCCACAGCCGCCGCGCGGTCTCCGTGTCCTGTGCTTCGGGGCTCGGCAATCTTTGCTCCTGGTCAAAGAAGTATAGCCCGCTCACATTCGCAACGTCTGGCGAGGTGGCGAGCCACACAAGGGTTTCCGCACCCTTCTCGGGGCTGCGTGACACCGGCCTGAGGATCGTCATACCCAAGTCCATCAGCAGGCCGTTGCTGCGGTTGAATCCTGTTGCCACGAGCCCAGGGTGAACGCAGTTCGCCGTCACCCCGGTCCCATCGAGACGTCGCGCCAGCTCAATCGTGAACAGGATGTTGGCCAGCTTGGTTTCGCAGTAGCGGCCAAAGCCCCGATAGGAGCGCTCTGCGTTGAGATCGTCGAACGGGATGCGTGCTCCCTGATGCGCCTGGGATGCCGTGGTGATGATGCGGGCCGGCGCGCTCTCCTTCAGTCGCTGGAGGAGGAGCTTGCTGAGCAGAAACGGCGCCAGGTGGTTGACCGCCCACGTCAGTTCGATGCCGTCCTTCGTCAGTTGCCGTGTTTCGTGCATCGCGCCGGCGTTGTTGACGAGCACATCCAGCTTTGGGTAGTGGGCCAGCACCTCGGCGGCCAACCTGCGCACCGAGGCCTGCGACGAGAGGTCGGCGATGAATGTCGCCACCGTCGCCCCCCTAGCCGCCGCCCTGATGCGAGCCGATGCAATGCGCGTCCTGGTCTTGCTGCGACCGACGATGGCGAGGTTCGCGCCGAGTGCGGCGAGCGCCTCTGCCGCCGCCAACCCAATGCCATTGGTGGCACCCGTGATCAGGATCTGCTTATCGTTCACGGCACAGCAATCCAACGCTATGGCGACGGTCGGGTGACCTGTCCAATGGTCGAGGACCTAACCATTGACCATGGGGTGTCAGATCAGGGGCTTAAGACGCGCACCGGCCTCCAGGTCGTCGTCAAGCACACAGACTCCGATCACCGCTTTCAAGGGCGCGGCTGTCTTAGGTACGCGAGCAAGGACATGCATAGTCGCGCGCGATCTAATCAATGCGCTCCATAACGCGGACAGGCGGGGCAAGGAGGATTTCCCACCGAGGGGTGCCTGATGGCGCGCCAGACCAATAACGATGCGCGGCCGCACCGATCCTAAAATCGTTCGCCGACGATAAGAACGTGTCGTTGGCGGCATCTACGAACTCAAAACTGGGCGAGTAGAGCTGCTTGCTTGACTGCGGAGGTCTCGCTGCGGTGCAGCTCTCCTCATCGCATCACACCGGATCTGAACCTGCAATGCCAATGACCGCCTAATGGGATCGGTGCCTCGCAACGAACCGTCGCGACCGTGCCATTTAGCGGAAGTCGCAAGGCTTTATTTGCCTGCCGCGCGCGTGAGGATGGCAGCCATCAATTGGGTCGTAGTCTGATGGAGGATGCAGCCTGGCTCTTGAGTTCCCGAAAGACGTAAGGCGGAAGAGGGATGTTGGCAATGATCAGCGTTCCCGGGGGCAACGTGTTGGCCGCAATTTGCTGTTCCAGAATGCTGGTGAACTGGCGCATCCGGCTCCATCTCCCTTTCGAGTGGCGGCGGGGCTCCCGATCATTCGTGTGACTGAAATGCTACACCAGACGACTTTTTGGAAAGTTCGCGTCCCCATGCTCCACAATTGTCCGAATTTTTCTTCACAAAACAGTCGCGGGACAGGGAGATGGCAGACTTAAGCTCTCGAAGGGGTGGTGCGATGCGCGAATCGTTAGGAAATGAAATCCCTGACACGGCACCGTACACGGAATGACTCGCAATCGTAGGCTCCATCGTAGTGGCAGCTGTCATTTGCGCAGTCCTACTTTCAAACGGCATCCTAACCTGAGAGCCCTCCGCTTGCGGCTGGTCGCGACACGACAGCCTTAGGCTCTTTCTGCACTGCATGCCGGGATGCGGAGGTGGACATGTTCTTCAAAAGCAAGGCACCCGAGAAGGATAAGAACGCGGCGGCAAATGCGCCCCGAAGTCATTGGGAGGATGGCGCAGCAGCAACACTCGGTCGTTGAACAGGTCGTGGTAAGCCCGCCCGCGCCGAAAGCGGGAACGGCCTCTTACATCGGCTCCGGCATGTCGATCGTTGGTAATATCAAATGTAATGGTTTAGCGCAGGTCTTCGGCCGATTCGAAGGCGAGTTGCGCGCCTCGAAGCTCCTGATCGGCAATGGCGCACAGGTCGAGGGGAGTGTTATTGCGCAGGACGTCACAGTCTGCGGCCGCGTCAAGGGCACTATCCGTGCCGTCCGCGTCAAGCTGAATGACGGTGGTGCGGTCGAGGGTGATATTTTTCATCGGTCGTTGTCGATCGATGAGAACTCTCAGTTCGAAGGATCCTCGCGGCGAGTTGAGAATCCAATCGACGCATCGTCCAGCGTCGATGCCAAAGACCCGCGGAAAAATGACATGCAGAACCCGGCCGCGGTCCCGTTACCGTCCATCGATGCCGAGTTGGCGGATGGGCCGAAGCACTAGGTTGGGCAGCGATTTTGCCACCCAAGCGGACGTGCACCAATTACGGGTGGCGTCTGCAACGGAATGGGTTACTGAGTTGCCCCCCTGAACCGCGCCAGTAATCGGGTGGCGGCGGAGAGTGGCATGCCCGATTTGGACACAGGAGTAATTGACCTCTGCCGCCGCACTCCTCGCAAATGGAAATTCAAGACGCGGCCGTTCCGTCACATGACCAGCATGGCTCCGAACACAGTGCCGCGCCGCACTCAGGACAAACGGCAAACAAGCTGTTGCGCATCTGAGTTCTCCCATTGATATGAGTTCAACTCAACTGCACATGCGCTCAAGCGCTCTTACTGGAGAGCGGTATACTGGACTATGGCTTCGGCTGGTGTGATGGCCATCACGAAATAGTCGATTTGAGGCTCAGAAAAAAGCTCGGTGCCGGCTTCGTCGATAGCCGATACCTATCGTCCGGCCGATCTCATACTGCTGCGGCGTCGTCAGAAACGCCGGCGGGGATGTCTCGGCCCGAAGTGAGGGGCCGGCTAACACCTCGATTCAGAACAATTCAGGTCTGCCCCAAGGATTAGCCGGCCTCCTATGGCAGGCTGAGGTGGCGGAAAACCGAGCGTATGGGCCGGTCAGCGGCGCTGATAGCGCATAGGGGAGGAAGTCCCCATGCCTGACATGAAGCGGCGTGAGTTCATCACGCTGCTCGGCGGCGCGGCCGCGTGGTGGCGCTATGCGCGTTCGATCTTCTCGAGCTCGACGGGCGCGATCTCTGCCGCACGCCGCTCGAGGAACGCAAACGAGCGCTCGAGCGCCTGATCGGGAAGGCGAGGGCAGGGGATCGTGCTCAACATCACGTTCAACGAGCCCGGCGACATCGTGTTCAAACACGCATGTGCGCTCGGTTGCGAAGGCATCGTGAGCAAGCGTCTCGGCTCGCGGTACCGCTCGGGACACTCGCGCGATTGGATCAAGAGCAAGAACCCGGCGGCGCCGGCCGTGAAGCGCGAGGCGGAGGAGGACTGGGGTAGGGAGCGCTGGCGATGACCGACCTCTTGCTCCGACAAGTTGCGGAGAGCCGCGCTGGCGCCGAAGGGCAGCACGATTTCGATGTCATCGGTCCCGACGGGCTAGTTATCGGTCGCATCTTTAAGGCCGCCACGTCGCCCCGGTGCATACCCCTACCACCCGGAATAGGGGGGCGGATCCCCCTCGGAGTCGCCATCGGCAACTGTCCCCAATGGGCACCATAGACAACCAATTCCAGGCCACCGGGCCGGGTATATTTGGCTTTGCCGCTTCGCCGAAGACGAGCGGTTATCGGCCTTCGGAATTTCTGAAGGCGACATTGCGCGAGCTTTGGTTGAATGGAATATAAAAAAACTCATTTCGGTCGATAAGGCAAGCGGCCCTAATGCAAATCATCGGGCACAGCGCGGAGCGAAAACGTACGTTGTCGAGAATCGAACCCTCGGAGCTTTTGATCGCCGGCTCAGCGTTGTTTCTCTTGCTTGCGGCCCAATGGATTCTGTCAAGCGTCATTTTGGCCACGAACTATTACGGCGGCGACGGCAAAATGGTGCAATCAGCCGTGCTCACGGCCTTCAAATTCGGCGGATATTTTGACGTCACCAATCTCAGTCCTATGCAGAGCCCCGGGACTCAATTACTGCCGAAAAATGCATGGGCCAATCCGGCGTTTTGGCCGTTCGCCTTTCTTACCAAGGAAACGGCTACAGACGTTTCGGCACTTATCGCGCTCGCCTGCTTCGCCAGCGCCGTCTACGTCATGATGCGTTTCTTCGATGTTCCGGTTCTGCCAAGCGCGCTGGCCGCACAGGCGTGCATCGCACTGTTCGCGCCTACTCTTCTGGTCGTGGACACGCCGATCAACTTCTGCGTTACCCCCGCAGACGCGGTGGTCTACGCCCCGTACATGATCGCGTTGGGCCTGCTTGCCCGGATAGAGGCAGGTTCATGGCGCACCTTCGGCTCAACGGCTGCCGCCATATCTGCCTTGATCATCTACAGCGTTTGGTGCGATCCACTGTTCACCATGATTGCGGCGATCAGCTGGGCGATGCCGTTCGCGGTCGTCACATTCAGCCCCTTGCAGCTGAAGACGATCGTGATGCGCAGCGCAGCGTTAGGCTGCTGCTTCGGTGTGCTCCTGCTCAGCGGCGCAGCAAACTACCTGTACACCCTTTCCCAGTATACCGCGCGAGTGCAGTTCGCCGAGGCGCTCGATCGGGTACACAGACCCCAATACGTCTCGACGATGACCTATTCACCCAATA
>Ga0306924_10006563_pt1 | contig 11602 bp, 14 predicted proteins | sample sta12Can44000111_FD_203756 | JGI IMG/M metagenome (GOLD analysis project Ga0306924, IMG submission 203756) | Lab enrichment of tropical soil microbial communities from Luquillo Experimental Forest, Puerto Rico - statanox.12C.anox.44.000.111 (v2)... | ecosystem: Environmental > Terrestrial >...
ACAGCCTGCGCTGGCTCAAGGACATCGCCGGTTCGCTGACGCCCGGCCAGCCGATCTACGTGATGCTGTACGCCAGCGCGATCGTGTTCTTCTGCTTCTTCTATACGGCCCTCGTGTTCAACAGCCGCGAGACCGCCGATAACCTGAAGAAGAGCGGCGCCTTCATCCCGGGCATCCGTCCGGGCGAGCAGACGGCCCGCTACATCGACAAGATCCTGGTTCGCCTGACGCTGGCGGGCGCGGTGTACATCACCTTCGTCTGCCTGCTGCCGGAGTTCCTGATCCTGAAGTACAACGTGCCGTTCTATTTCGGTGGCACGTCGCTGCTGATCATCGTGGTGGTCACCATGGACTTTATGGCCCAGGTGCAGAATTACCTCATGAGCCAGCAGTACGAGTCGCTGCTGAAGAAGGCGAACTTCAAGACCTCCTTAGGTGGTTGATGGCCAAGGACGATGTCATCCAGATGCAGGGCGAGGTGGTCGAAAACCTCCCCAACGCAACCTTCCGAGTGAAGCTGGAGAATGGTCACATCGTGCTTGGACATATTTCGGGAAAGATGCGGATGCACTACATCCGCATCCTGCCGGGTGACAAGGTCACCGTGGAATTGACGCCCTACGACTTGTCGCGGGCACGGATTGTGTTCCGCGCAAAGTAAGCGGACAAGGATTTAGGAGAAAGCAAATGAGAGTTTCGGCTTCCGTCAAGAAGATCTGCCGCAACTGCAAGATCATCCGCCGCAAGGGCGTTGTCCGCGTGATCTGCACCGATCCGCGCCACAAGCAGCGCCAGGGCTGATAGAGAGTTAAGGAAAGACGCACATGGCACGTATCGCTGGCATCAACATTCCGCCGCACCAGCACGCCGAAATCGGCCTGACGGCGATCTACGGCATCGGCCGTACCCGCGCTCGCAAGATCTGCGAAGCCTGCGGCATCGCGTACTCGAAGAAGGTGAAGGACCTGACCGACGCCGACCTCGAGAAGATCCGCGACCAGATCGCGCAGTTCACGATCGAGGGCGACCTGCGCCGCGAGACCACGATGAACATCAAGCGCCTGATGGACATCGGCTGCTACCGCGGCTTCCGCCATCGCCGCGGCCTGCCGATGCGTGGCCAGCGCACCCGCACCAACGCTCGTACCCGCAAGGGTCCGCGTAAGGCAGCGCAGGCGCTGAAGAAATAATCCGGGAAAGAGTGAACAGACATGGCTAAAGCTCCCGCCAGCAACGCCGCGCAGCGCGTGCGCAAGAAGGTCCGCAAGAACGTGTCCGACGGCGTCGCGCACGTGCACGCGTCCTTCAACAACACGATCATCACGATCACCGATCGCCAGGGCAATGCCCTGTCCTGGGCCTCCTCCGGCGGCCAGGGCTTCAAGGGTTCGCGCAAGTCGACGCCCTTCGCCGCCCAGGTGGCCTCTGAAGTGGCCGGCCGCGCTGCCATCGAACAGGGCATCAAGAACCTGGACGTCGAGATCAAGGGCCCCGGCCCGGGTCGCGAGTCCTCGGTGCGTGCACTGGCCGCACTGGGCATCCGCATCACCTCGATCTCCGACGTGACGCCGGTCCCGCACAACGGCTGCCGTCCGCAGAAACGTCGTAGAATCTAAGGACAAAACACGGCGTGCCCTGCGGCACGCCGTGTCCTTTTTTTGTTGAAGCCCACCGCCAGCGACGTGTCCGTCGCCGGCTCCCGCGGGACCTAGCCCGCGGCAGATCAGTCAAAGGAAAGTCAAGTGGCACGTTATCTCGGCCCCAAGGCCAAACTCTCCCGCCGTGAAGGTACCGACCTGTTCCTGAAGAGCGCCCGCCGCTCCATCAGCGACAAGGCGAAGTTCGATTCCAAGCCTGGCCAGCACGGCCGCACCTCCGGCCAGCGCACCTCCGACTTCGGCCTGCAGCTGCGCGAAAAGCAGAAGGTCAAGCGCATGTACGGCGTGCTGGAGCGCCAGTTCCGCCGCTACTTCGAGGAAGCCTCGCGCCGCAAGGGCAACTCCGGCGCCAACTTGCTGTTCCTGCTGGAGTCGCGCCTGGACAACGTGGTGTACCGCATGGGCTTCGGCTCCACCCGCGCCGAAGCGCGCCAGCTGGTGTCGCACAAGGCCATCACGGTGAATGGCCAGCCGGTGAACATCCCCTCCTACCTGGTCAAGACCGGCGACGTGATCGCCGTGCGCGAAAAGTCCAAGAAGCAGAACCGCGTGGTCGAGGCGCTGCAACTGGCGCAGCAGGTTGGCATCCCCGCCTGGGTTGAAGTGAACGCTGACAAGGCCGAAGGCACGTTCAAGAAGGTTCCGGACCGCGATGAGTTCGGCGCCGACATCAACGAATCGCTGATCGTCGAACTGTATTCGCGTTAACAACGGATCACGAGGCTGCTGGTGCGGCCTCGTCCTGCGCCGTTTTTTCGTTCCCTGCTGGGAGGCATCCGAGCGGGGTGCTTCACCAGCCTTACCGGTGTAACGAGCCGGGGGTATTGAGAGGAAGTCCTGCATGCAAACCAACCTGCTGAAACCCAAAGCCATCAACGTGGAACAGCTCGGCACGAACCGGGCGAAGGTCACGCTCGAGCCCTTCGAGCGCGGCTACGGCCACACGCTGGGCAACGCCCTGCGTCGTGTCCTGCTCTCGTCGATGCTGGGTTACGCGGCGACCGAAGTCACCATCGCCGGTGTCCTGCACGAGTACTCGTCGATCGACGGCGTCCAGGAAGACGTGGTCAGCATCCTGCTGAACCTCAAGGGCGTGGTCTTCAAGCTCCACAACCGTGATGAAGTCACCCTGTCGCTGCGCAAGGACGGCGAAGGCGTGGTCACCGCGGCCGACATCCAGACGCCGCACGACGTCGAGATCATCAACCCTGACCATGTGATCGCGCACCTGTCGCAAGGCGGCAAGATCGACATGCAGATCAAGGTCGAGAAGGGCCGTGGCTACGTGCCGGGCACCATGCGCCGCTACGCTGACGAGCCGACCAAGTCGATCGGCCGCATCGTGCTGGATGCGTCCTTCTCGCCGGTCAAGCGCGTGAGCTACACGGTTGAGAGCGCCCGCGTCGAGCAGCGCACCGACCTGGACAAGCTGGTGGTCGAGATCGAGACCAACGGCGCCATCACGGCCGAAGACGCGGTGCGTGCTTCCGCGAAGATTCTGGTGGAACAGCTCGCGGTGTTCGCGCAGCTCGAAGGCAGCGAACTGGCCGCCTTCGATCAGCCGGTGCAGCGCAGCTCGCAGCAGTTCGACCCCATCCTGCTGCGCCCGGTCGACGAGCTCGAACTCACCGTGCGTTCGGCCAACTGCCTGAAGGCCGAAAACATCTACTACATCGGCGACCTGATCCAGCGTACCGAGAACGAGCTGCTCAAGACCCCGAACCTGGGTCGCAAGTCGCTCAACGAGATCAAGGAAGTTCTTGCCTCGCGTGGCCTCACGCTGGGCATGAAGTTGGAATCCTGGCCGCCCGCCGGCCTGGACAAGCGTTAATCAATGGTGAACTGGCAGTACCTGATACGGCTGCCTTTGAGATAAAGAAAGGAAGTACACCATGCGTCACGGACACGGTCTCCGTAAACTCAATCGCACCAGCGAGCACCGCCAGGCGATGCTGCGCAACATGATGAACTCGCTGCTGGAGCACGAGGTCATCAAGACCACGGTGCCCAAGGCCAAGGAACTGCGCCGCGTGGTCGAGCCCATGATCACGCTGGCCAAGGAGCCGACCGTCGCCAACAAGCGCCTGGCGTTCGATCGCCTGCGCAATCGCGACATCGTCACCAAGCTGTTTGGTGAACTGGGTCCGCGCTACAAGGCGCGTCCGGGCGGCTACACCCGCATTCTGAAGATGGGTTTCCGTGTCGGCGATAACGCGCCCATGGCGCTGGTCGAACTCGTGGACCGTCCCGAGCCGACGGAAAATGCTGCCGCCGGTGATCAAGAACAGGCCTGATCCGCTGTATAATTGATATCTCTGACGCGCGGTGGAGCAGCCTGGTAGCTCGTTGGGCTCATAACCCAAAGGTCGCAAGTTCAAATCTTGCCCGCGCAACCAAATTCCAAAACGCCCACTTCGGTGGGCGTTTTGCTTTTTGGATCGATCGCGAATGCCGATCACGCCGGCGCGCTTAGACTCGCGTCAACCGTTCTGGCCTGGAGCGGTGCGGAGACTCCATGAAGCTGCTGTCGGTCGCGATTACCCACCACGACGCCAACCTCGCGCGCGTCGATGGTTGCGACGTGCGCTACATCAAGCTTGAACGCACCCGGCAGGAAAAGCGCTTCCAACTTCAATCGCCGCTCGACTGGAAACGCGCCTGCGAGGAGGTCTGGGGGGCCGGGAGCGCCGAGGCCGACGACTATGCCTTCAGCCTGGATCCGGCCTCGCTGCCGGCGTCGCTGCAGCGACATGTGCGCCCTGATGCGCTGGCCCGGCTGGCCGGTGGCGCCTCGAATGCGGAGCCGCTCCCCGCGGCCGTGTGCGATTACCTGGGCGTTCCTCGCGATGACGATGCGCACATCGGCCGGGCGCCGCTCCAGCATCCAGGGTGCTGAGCGCGTGCAGGGTGTGGTGGCTGACGAGCCACCCACGGCCACTACAACGACATCGCCGGCAAGTTGATGGGGCTGCAAGCCTTTGGCCGCGTGGATGAAGCATTCCTGCAGCAACTGGCTCGCTTCGGCATGACCGACTTGCGGGAACTCTGGGCGCCGCAACATTGGGAAGCGCACAAGAGGGACACACTGATGGCCCGCCACAGCCTGCTGGACTGGTTTTCGCGGGCGGGTTGAGCTTGCGCGTCGCAGGCGCTTGCCGGAGCGCTGCTCGCTAGCTGCCGGACACCAGGCCACTCGCTGATGGCGCCGCCAACCGTCGCTTCAACACCACCGGCTTGCCGCCGTACTGGCGCTTAGACATCCACTGCGCCAGCGCCGAATCGAGGTAGTCGGCATGGCCGGGGAACCAGCGCACCAGTTCCCGTGCCAGCTCGCGCGCGAGCGCCGCCGGGGTACCTTGCCGCAGCGCCTCCTGCACTTCATACACCGACTTCAGCACCGCCTCGTGCTCGCGCACATGGCAGTCCGCGGGCGGGAAGTTCGTTTCGGTCATCCAGGCGTTTTCTTCGCTGAAGTGGCGCTCGGCGTGATCGGCGAATGCGGCCAGGGCCTGCGCGATGGCGCTGTCCTCCGCTTCGAGCAGGGCCTGCACGCAGGACACGAATTCTTCGTGCGAACGATCCATCGGGCCGTAGCCGAGCAGGAACGCGTCGCTCCAGGTCAGGTCCGTGCGGGTCGGCGCCTCGGCAGTGCTTGTCTCTTGATTCATGCTTGTACTTCGCTCAGGTGTCAGACCCGTCCGGTTCCGGTGCCTCCTCGCCCAGCGATTCATGCAGTGCGATCATCTGCTTGAGGGTCATCTTCAACTCGATCGACCGTTCGATCCCGAACGGCTCGAGGACGCGCCGTTCGTGCTCGCTGGCCAGCGCGATCAGGCTTGCCACCTGGCGAGCGCCGACGGCGCTGATGGCGATGAGCGTCACGCGCCGGTCGGTCTCGTGGGCGATGCGGTGCACATGCCCCCGGGTCTCCATGCGGTCGAGCACACGCGTGAGCGTCGGCTGCTTCATGACGCACAGGCGCGCCAGGTCGCCGATGCTCATCGGCTCGGCATCGGCCAGGCTGGCCAGCACCCGCCACTCGGAAATCGTGAGTCCCTTGCTGGTAACGATCTGGTGGAATTCGCCGGAAATGAGGTGGCTCGCCTGCGCCAGCAAGGCCGGCAGGTAGTCGTCGACGAACCTGCCCGCGGCAGGCTTGGATTTGCTCATGGGGTCGGATTCTCGCTGTTCACTGTGGCCGCACACGCTGCAGGGTGAATATTGACAGTTAAATATATGAAAAGTAATGTGCGTGCGCAAGGCGTCGATCGAGCGCCGCAAACGGAGACACGTTGTCATGAAAATCGCCATCCTGGGCGGCGGCCACGGCTGCTATGCCGCTGCCGCAGACCTGTCGGAAGCCGGCCATGAGGTGCGCCTGTGGCGCCGCGATGCCCAGGCACTGAAGGCCGTCATCAGCACCGGCGCCATCGTGCTGAAAGATGCGGATGGCGCGCGCGAAGTGCGCATCGCCCGCGCCACGGCGGACATCGCCGAGGCCTTGCGCGGCGCCCAGCTGGTGCTCATTCCCTCGCCCGCGATCGCGCAGGAAGACATCGCGCGGGCCATGGCGCCGCACCTGGTCGACGGGCAGGTGGTGTTCCTGCCGCCGGGCACTTTCGGCAGCTTCGTCATGACGCGCATCGTGCGCGCCAGCGGCAACCCCGCCGACATCGCCTGGGCCGAGACCGGGACCCTGCCGTATCTGGCGCGCAAGCATGGCGACCGCGAAGTGAACGTGACCATCCGCGCCGTGCGCCTGCCCACCGGGGTGTATCCAGCGCGCAAGACGGCGCACGCGCTGGCGGTGATCCGCGAGGCCTATCCCAGCGTGCACGGCTGCGGCGACGCGCTGTCGGGCGCGCTGATGAATGCCGGCCCGGTTATCCATCCGCCGCTGATCGTGATGAACGCGGCGCCGCTGCAGCACTTCGACCGCTGGGACATCCACAACGAAGGCACGCAGCCGGCGGTGCGCGCAGTGACCGACCGCTTGGACCAGGAGCGCGTGGCGATTCGCGAAGCGCTCGGCTACGCGGCGCCGCACTACCCGCTGGCCGACCATTACCACAACGACCAGTGGATGTACGGCGACGCCCACAAGAAGCTGGTGAAGTCCGGTGACTGGCGCGAGCACATCGACCTGCAAACGCACCGCTACGTCACCGAAGACACCGAACTGGGTCTGGCCTTCCTGGCGTCGGTGGCACGCTGGACCGGCACCGACGCGCCGCTCACGCAGGGTCTGCTCGCGGTGGTGGGCGGCTTCCTCGGCCGCGACCTGCGCAAAGGTCCGCGCACGCTCGAGGCCCTGGGTCTGCAAACGCTGGGGCGCGACGCCTTGCAGCAACTGCTGCACGAAGGCGAGTGAGCGCCGCTGTACCCGGACGGCCGGGTGCAGCAATACGCCGTTCAGCGACCGCAAGTCCGTGACCTGAGCCAGGCCGTGGGCATCTGTTCTAACCCGCGCGCCGCGTGGCCGGGCGCACGGTGTCCGCCGCCGCCTCGCTGTCATCGCTGCGGCGATGCAGCGCGATCAGCTTCGCAAGCGTTTCCTTCAACTCCTTGGAGTCGCGCGCACCCAGGGGCTGGAGCACGCGCGACTCGTGCTCGCGCGCCAGTTCGACCAGCCGGGCCGCCACCGTTTTGCCGGCGGGCGTGATGGCGATCAGCGTGACGCGGCGGTCCTCGCCGTGCGGCACCCGGCGCACATGGCCGGTGCCCTCCATGCGGTCGAGCAGGCGCGTCACGGTCGGCTGCTTCATCACCACGATTTCCGCCAGCCGGCCGATGCTCATCGGCTTGCCGCTGGCGAGCGTCGCCAGCACGCGCCACTCGGACGGCGCCAGGCCGTGCTGCGCCGCCACCGCATGGAATTCACTGGCCACCAGGTCATGCGCCTGGGCCAGCAGCGCCGGCAGGTAGGCGTCGACGAACTGCGCCGTCTCCTGCGGCGAGCTCAGGCGTGCACCGGCGCCGGGGTTTCCGGGCGCTTTGGACCTAGGGAAACTCCGGGGCTCAAAAAGTGCATGACTTTTCATATATTCCACTCTAAATGAATTCAAAGTCATGGGAAAGAGTGTTGATCCCAGGGCTGTCGTAAAGAGGACTTGAATGGCTGAGCGGTCGTTTGTCGAGGAAGTCAAGAAGCTGCGGCTGGCCGAGGGTCAGACCTTCCGCGGCGAAGGCATCCTGGCCGTCACCAAGGCGTTGCTGGAGTCGGGCGTGGCGTACGTCGCGGGCTACCAGGGCTCGCCGATATCGCACTTGATGGACGTGCTGGCCGATGCGCAGGACATCCTGGGCGAATACGGCATCCGTTTCGAGAACAGCGCGAGCGAGGCCACCGCCGCCGCCACGCTGGCCGCGTCCGTCAACTACCCGCTGCGCGGCGCCGTGACGTTCAAGGCCACCGTGGGCACGAACGTCGCTTCCGACGCGCTGGCCAACCTGGCCTCCGGCGGCGTCACCGGCGGCGCGCTGATCGTGGTTGGCGAGGACTACGGCGAAGGCTCCTCCATCATGCAGGAGCGCAGCCATGCATTCGCGATGAAGTCGCAGATGTGGCTGCTCGATCCGCGCCCCAACCTGCCCAGCATCGTGGAGGCCGTGAAGCAGGGCTTCGAGCTCTCCGAAGCGAGCAACACGCCGGTCATGCTGCAGTTGCGCATCCGCGCCTGCCACGTGCACGGTGAATTCACTGCGTCCAACAACCGCCGCCCCGAATTCAGCGTGGGCGATGCGCTCGACAATCCGCAGCGCGACGTCAATCGCATCGTCCTGCCGCCGGCAAGCTTCCTGCACGAGCAGGAGAAGGTGCGCGAGCGCTGGCCGGCTGCGGTGCGCTTCATCCAGGAGCGCGGCCTCAACGAGTTCTTCGCGGAAGGCGCCGACGACATCGGCATCATCGTGCAGGGCGGCAGCTACAACACGCTGGTGCGTGTGCTCGAGCGCCTGGGCCTGGCCGATGTCTACGGCAACAGCCGGATCCCGCTGTACTGCATGAACGTGGCCTACCCGGTGATCGACGCCGAGGTGCTGCGGTTCTGCGAAGGCAAGCGCGCCGTGCTGATGGTGGAAGAGGGCCAGCCCAATTTCATCGAGCAGAACATCGCCACCATCCTGCGCCAGGCCGGCGTCGCCACCGCGCTGCACGGCAAGGACATGCTGCCGGTGGCGGGCGAATACACCGCCGCCGAGACACGCAAGGGCGTGCGCGCCTTCCTGGAGCGCTACGGCCGCCTGCAGCCTGCGCCCGCGCCGGCGGTGGAGAAGAAGGTCATTCCGCTGAAGCCGCTGGCCGAGAGCGTGGCCGCGCGCCCGCCCGGCTTTTGCACCGGCTGCCCCGAGCGGCCGATCTTCACCGCGATGAAGCTGGTCGAGCGCGAGCTCGGTCCGCACCACGTGAGCGCCGACATCGGCTGCCACCTGTTCTCCATCCTGCCGCCGTTCCACATCGGCAACACCACGATGGGCTACGGGCTGGGTGCCGCCGGGGCTGCGGCACTGAACGCACCCGACCACAAGCGGGCCATCAGCGTGATGGGCGATGGCGGCTTCTGGCACAACGGCCTGACCAGCGGCATCGCCAACGCGGTGTTCAACCGCAGCGACAACCTGACCATCGTCGTCGACAACAGCTACACCTCGGCCACAGGTGGACAGGACATCCTGTCGTCGACTGCGCACAACCAGACGCGCAGTACCGGCCACGAAATCGAAAAGGCGGTGCGCGGCGTCGGCGTGAAGTGGGCCCGGACAATCCGCCGCACCTATGACGTCGCCACCATGCGCGACACGCTGCGCGAAGCGCTCACCACCAAGGAGCCGGGCCCGAAGGTCCTGATCGCGCAGTCGGAGTGCATGCTCAACAAGCAGCGCCGCGAAAAGCCGCTGGCGCGCAAAGCGGCGGCAGAAGGAAAGCGTGTGGTGCGTGAGCGCTTCGGCGTCGATCCCGACACCTGCACCGGCGACCACTCCTGCATCCGGCTGTCGGGCTGCCCGTCGTTGTCGATCAAGCCCAATCCCGATCCGCTGCGCAGCGACCCCATCACTGCGGTGCTCGACTCCTGCGTGGGCTGCGGCCTGTGCGGCGAGGTGGCGCATGCCGCCGTGCTGTGCCCCTCGTTCTACAAGGCGCAGATCGTCAGCAACCCCACGCGCTGGGACCGTTTGCGCCAGCGCCTGCGCACCGCGGTCATCGGCCATCTGCAGCGCCGCGCCGCCCGTTCCCGTGAACGCTATGCATTCTGAGAAAACCGTGAAGATGAGCGTTCAGCCAATCAAGATCGCAATCCTCGCCATGGGCGGCGAAGGCGGCGGCGTGCTGGCCGACTGGATCGTCGAGCTCGGCGAGTCCAACGGCTACATCGCGCAGACCACCTCGGTGCCGGGCGTGGCCCAGCGCACCGGCGCGACCATCTACTACCTCGAAATGTACCCGCGCGCCCAGGCCGAGGCCGACGGCGCACAGCCGGTGCTGGCGCTGATGCCGCTGCCGGGCGACGTCGACGTGGTGCTGGCCTCCGAGCTGATGGAAGCCGGCCGCGCCGTGCAGCGCGGCCTGGTGACGCCGGACCGCACCACGCTGATCGCCTCCACGCACCGCGTCTATGCCATCGCCGAGAAGATCGCGATGGGCGACGGCCGTGTCGACACAGCCAACCTGCGCGCGCATGCCGAGGGGGCGGCGAAGCGCTTCGTACGCTTCGACATGGCGCGGGTGGCTGAAGACACTGGCAGCCTGGTGAGTGCCGTGCTGTTCGGCGCGCTCGCTGGTGCGGGCGTTCTGCCGTTCAGCCGCGCGCAATTCGAGGCGGTCATCGAGCACGGTGGCGTCGGCGTGAAGACCAGCCTGCGCGCTTTCGCCCAGGGCTTTGCCCGCGTCGATGCCACGGAAGAGGCCGAGCCGCAGGCGCCGCAGTCCGCCACCACCGACGCTATCGCGACCCCGCGCGATCCGCAGGTGCGCGCGCTGCTCGAGCGCATCCGGACAGAATTTCCCGAAGCCGCCCGCAGCGTGCTGATCGAGGGCGTGCGCCGCCTGATCGACTACCAGGACCCGGCCTATGCCGCGCAGTACCTGGATCGCTTGGCGCGCCTGCGTGATTTGTCCGCCTGCGGCAACCTGCATCTGCTGATGGAGGCGGGGCGTCACCTGGCCTTGTGGATGTCCTACGAGGACACGATCCGCGTGGCCGAACTCAAGACCCGCGACAGCCGCTTCGAGCGGGTGCGCGCCGAAGTGCGCACGCAACCGGACCAGCTGCTGGCCATCAGCGAATTCATGCATCCGCGCCTGGCGGAAATCTGTGACACGCTGCCGGCCGGCCTGGGCCGCTGGCTGGCGCAATCCGGCTGGCCGCGCCGGCTCGTCGAACACTTCACCCGCCAGGGCCGGCGGGTGCGGACCAGTTCGCTGCGCGGTTTCCTGCTGCTGTACACGCTGGCGTCGCTGAAGCGCTGGCGGCGCGGCAGCCTGCGCTTCCAGGCGGAGAACCGCCGCATCGAGGACTGGCTCGCCGGCGTCGCCGAAGCCGCAGCGCGCAATCCGCAGCTGGCCATCGAGGTGGCGCAGTGCCAGCGGCTGGTGAAGGGCTACGGCGACACCTACGAACACGGTCTGCGTAATTTCGAGATCTTGATGACGGCCGTCGCGCGCGCCGGTGCGCATGTGGCGCCAGCCACGGTGCGCGAGCTGCGCGAGGCCGCGCTGGCCGACGAGCACGGCAACAAGCTGAAGGCCGCGCTGGCGCGGCATGGCATGGCGGCGGACGCGCCCCATGGAATGCAACAACGGCTGCAGGCCGTGGGAGAGGTGGCATGACGCTCTCGCTGCGCGTGATCGAAGCGCGCGATCTCAACCCGCTGATCCGGATGTTCCGCCTGGCCGGCCTGAACGACGAGGCGCTGCCGGGCTTCGACGCCGGCGCGCACATCAGCGT
>Ga0306924_10006565_pt1 | contig 11600 bp, 9 predicted proteins | sample sta12Can44000111_FD_203756 | JGI IMG/M metagenome (GOLD analysis project Ga0306924, IMG submission 203756) | Lab enrichment of tropical soil microbial communities from Luquillo Experimental Forest, Puerto Rico - statanox.12C.anox.44.000.111 (v2)... | ecosystem: Environmental > Terrestrial > Soil...
CGGCCAGCAAAAACAGCGTGTAGGCAGCCTGGTAAATCGTTTCGGCATCATTGCGCTCGGCTTCGAGCGCCTGTCGCGCCAGGCGGCAGGCTTCGCCGATCTCCTCTCCCGACAATGCTCCCCACGCTTGAACCCGCTGCGCCGTTCGGCACCGGCCGACCAAAGCCGCGGCCGGGGCGTAGGACGGATCGACCGCCAGCGCCTGCCGGGCAAGCAGAACCGCCTCGGCAAAGCCCTCATCGGTGTAGCGGTAGGATTGCGCCAACGCGCGCAGATAGAAGTCGTAAGCGGTAAGGTTCGCGGTCGGCTTGCGGCTGGCGCGCTCGATCTCGGATTGACGCAATTTTGGTTCGATCGCGCCGGCGACATTGGATGCGACCTGATCTTGCAAGTCGAAAATATCGTCGAGCGCGCCGTCGAAGCGGTCGGCCCAGATGTGAGCGCCGGTCGCCGTGTCGATCAACTGCCCGGTGATGCGCACCCGGTTGCCGGCTTTGCGCACGCTGCCTTCGAGCACGTAACGCACGCCCAACTCCTGCGTCACCTGCTTCACGTCGACCGGCTTGCCCTTGTAGGTGAAGGCCGAGTTGCGGGCGATGACGAAGAGCCACGGCAGCCGCGCGATCGCCGTCGTGATCTCCTCGACCATGCCGTCGACGAAATACTCCTGCTCGGCATCGCCGGTCAGGTTCTCAAAGGGCAAGACCGCGAGCGACGGCTTGTCGGGGAGCGGCAGCCGGGCTCCGACCGGCAGGGCCGCGCGGGACGATGCGCCGAGAGCGATGCCATAGGTGCGCAGGGGTCGGGCGATGTTCTTGACCTGCTGCTCGCCGAGATCGTCGAAGGCGAGGTCGAGGCGGTCGCGCACCTGCTCGTGCGCCGCGGCACTTAGGCAAATCCCGCCCGGCTCGGCCAGCGCTTCGAGCCTGGCTGCAATGTTGACGCCGTCGCCGAAGATATCGCCATCCTCGATGATGATGTCACCGACATTGATGCCCATGCGAAATTCGATGCGGCGCTCGACCGGTGCGGCGGCGTTGCGGGCGATCATCTCGCGCTGCACCTCGACCGCACAGCGCACCGCGTCGACGACGCTGGCGAACTCGACAAGGATGCCGTCGCCGGTGGTTTTGACGATGCGACCCCGATGCTCGGCGATTTTGGGATCGGCGAGTTCACGCCGAACCGCACGCGGCGCCGCGAGCGTGCCCTCTTCGTCGTCGCCCATCAGCCGCGAATAGCCGGCGACATCGACCGCTAGGATGGCCGCCAATCGTCGCTCGACCCGCCCTTCGCTCATCTCGCCCGCCAGTCCCACGGGGAGATTTGTCCGTGAGGATATGATGGAACTCGGCCCGACGCGAGCACGACTTCGGCGCGTGTCTGGGTCGAATCCGGGCGTCTGGCCGGGGATAATCCCATTACCGGGCTGGCGCGGCTTGACCTGCAGGCGCGCCATCGCCAAGCTTTGGCTCCGCTATATCCGACGGAGGCGATCATGAGCGCGCCAGCAGGCCCGGGCATCGTGCTGCAGCCCGACGAAGGCGAATCCTATTGGCAGCCGGTGTGGGCGAATGGCTATTCGACGATCAAGATCGGCCCGAAGGCCGGGATCGAAAACCTGACGATGGGGGTTCAGGTGATCGCGCCGGGCGGTTATGTGCGCGAGCACTCGCACACGCCGAACCAGGAGATCCTCTTCTGCTTTGCCGGCAAAGGAACGGTCATCGTCGACGGGGTGCGGCACTCGTTCGTTCCCGGAACCACCGTCTATGCGGGGCCGGGCGTGCGCCACAAGATCACCAATGACGGCCCGACGAGCTCAAAATGACCTGGACCTTTCTGCCGCCCGGATTGAACGAGTTCTTTGCCGCGATCGGCCGTCCGCGCCACCCCGGCGAGCCTGCGCCGGAGCCCTTCGCACGGCCAGCCGAGGTGCACGCGATCGAAGCCAGAACCGGTTACGGACCGCCAATCGAAGGCTGAGCCGCCCCTCTTGGCCTTTTACGAGGAGAGGGCAGAAAATCAAACCTTGGCGGTCGGTCCCTTGCCGGCCGGCCGTTTATCGGAAGCCTTCTTTTTCTGCTTTGGCTTTTTGGCTTCCCGGGTGGACCGCTTCTGCTCCTTGTTGGCCACGAGACCCTCCACACGTTTCACACACCGGTTTACGTATTATGGCCGCATCATTTGCTTGTCCACTTCTTCCCCGTCACAGAGGCGTCGGCGGGACGCACGATTTTGTCGAGGCGGCCTCTCAGTCCCGCGCTCGGCCAGGTGCCGCCGGCGGCTGCCTCGTAGGCGCGGCACGCCTGTAGCACACCCAGATCATCGTATAGCTGGCCCGTGACCATCAGTCCGATCGGCAGTCCGTCGGCATTGCCGCAAGGGATCGAACAGGACGGGTTTCTGGTCAAGTTGAACGCAAAGGTATAGGTCACCCAGCTCCACGAATTGTCGCGGTCCGGATCATCGCCCTGACGCGAGTCGGCATAGGCCGCCGGGATCGGCATCGTCGGCGACAGCAGCAGATCGAAGCGGTCGAAGAACAAGCGCAGCTTTTGGCCGAGCGCCGCCCGCTGCACGACAGCGTCGAAATACTGCTCCTGCGTCAATCCCTCACCGCGGCGGCAGGTCTCGACGAGACCCGGATCCATCAGCGCCACCGCGTCTGGCTTCTGCGCCCGCAGCAGAGCCCAGAAGCCGCCCAAGGCGAGCGTCTCGAAGATCGGCTTTGGCGATGCGGCGAACGGGTCGGCCTCTTCGACGACGGCGCCGAGCTCTTTAAACACCTCGGCGGCGCGCTCGACTGCCGCGCGGACGGACGGCGACGGTTCGGCACATCCGAGAGTTGACGAGAGCGCGACGCGCTTGCCCGCCAGCGAGCCTTTGCTGACTTGCTCGCGATATCTGACCCCGTCGTCGGGCAGGCTGTGCCAGTCGCGCGCATCCGGCCCTTTGATCGCATCGAGCATCAACGCCGCGTCGGCGACGTTGCGCGCCATCGGGCCGACATGCGCGACATCGCCAAATGCCGAGGGCGGATAGACGGCGACTCGTCCGAAGGTCGGCTTCAACCCGACTATGCCGCAGAACGAGGCGGGAATGCGGATCGAGCCGCCGGCGTCGGTGCCGACGGCGAGCGGACAGATCCCTGCCACGACAGCGGCGGCACTGCCGCCGCTGCTGCCGCCCGGGGTGCGTTCGAGGTCCCACGGGTTGCGCGTGATCCCACTGAGCGGCGAGTCGGTTACGCCCTTCCAGCCGAATTCCGGGGTCGTCGTCTTGCCGAAGAACACCGCGCCCTCGGCGCGCAGGCGCGCCGTCACCGGGGAGTCTTCGTCCCAGGCCTGCTTCGGGTCGATCGTGCGCGAGCCCAACAGCCGCGGCCAGCCCTTGGTGAGCACCGTGTCCTTCAGCGCGACCGGCACACCATCGAGCAGGCCCAGCGGCTCGCCGCGCGCCCAGCGCGCCTCGGAAGCGCGGGCCATTGCCAGCGCCGTCTCGGGGTCATAGAGCACAAAGGCATTGACTGCGCCCTCGTACATTTCGAGCCGGCGCAATGTCTCGGTTGCGACCTCGACCGGCGAGACCCGCTTTGCCCGGTACAGCTCGATCAGCCGGGTTGCCGATGCAAACGCAAGATCCTCGGCCATTCTCGTCTCCTCAGGTCGTGGTGACGATGTTGATCAGCGGCTCGCCGCGGACGAAGCGGTTGATGTTGCCCACCACCTCGGCCCAGCGCCGGGCGACCATGCCCCCGGTCCAGCCAGAGCAATGCGGCGTCATGATGACATTCGGGAGCTCGTGAAAGGGATGCCGCGACGGCCGGCGCTCCGGATCGGCCGCGTCCGGGTATTGCCACCACACATCCAGCGCCGCGCCGCCGATCCGATGATCGCGCAACGCTGCATACACTGCGTCCTCGTCGACGATCTGGCCGCGCGCGATGTTGACGAGAAACGCCGACCCCTTCATCAGCGCGAGGCGGCGGGCATCGAACAACCCCTCCGTCTCGGGTCCGAGAGCCGTGCACAAGACGACGAAATCACAGGCCGGCAGCATGTCGTCGAGCTCAGTCAGAGGATAAACCCGCTCGACGCCGCTGTCCGCAGGACGCTCGCTGCGATTGGCGGCCAAGACCCGACAACCGAAGGCGGCGGCGCGTCGCGCCACCTCGCGCCCAACCCGGCCGAGCCCGACGATCCCGACCGTGTGGCCCAGGATCTCGCCATGCGGCGGGCCGCTCTGCACCCAACTCGGCCGCCATGAAGAGCGGGTGCGGAAATCGCCCTCGATCTCGCGAAAGCGGTGGCTCCAGACGAGCATCGTCATCAGCACATACTCGGCGATCGCCGTCTCATGGCCAAAAGCGTTGCAGATGGCAGCTCCACTGGGCAGTGCGCCGAGGTTGATCAATTCGATGCCGGTCGCGACCGATTGCACGAACCTCACTTTCGGCGCGGGCGGATATTCGGCGCGCCAGATATTGGTGACGAGGATGTCGGCATCGGCCGTAGCCTCAGGGGACCGCATCAGCTGTTGTGGGTTTGCGAGGATCTCGACGCGAAGCTCAGGCGGCAAGCGGGCCGCAATGCCGTTTGCAGTATCGGCGGCGACATTGCCGAGGAAGAGGGCTTTCATTCTACAACGCTGACCATAAAGGGATACTCGGAGACGCGGATTGCGTTGACGGGTATGGTACTCGGACAATATCGCTTTTAAACGGCTTACGGAATTCAGGCGGCATGGCGCTCGAGGAATACCGACGAAAACGGGATTTTCGCAAGACACCCGAGCCGGCAGGCACCGTCGCGACAGCGGACAAACCCGGCGCCGGGCTCTCCTTCGTCATCCAAAAGCACGCCGCGCGGCGGCTGCATTACGATTTCCGCCTGGAACTCGACGGCACCCTCAAAAGCTGGGCGGTCCCGAAGGGGCCCAGCCTCGATCCCGCGGAAAAGCGGCTGGCCGTCCACGTCGAGGACCATCCGCTCGAGTATGGCCAGTTCGAGGGCGTCATCCCTGAGCGCGAATACGGCGGCGGGACCGTGCTTTTGTGGGATCGCGGCACCTGGGTTCCGGCCGACACAGACCCGGAGGCGGCCTATCGAAAGGGGTCGCTCAAATTTGCGCTCCACGGCGAGAAATTGCACGGCAACTGGGCGCTGGTGCGGATGGGCGGCAGGGCTGCCGCCGAGCGGCGCGAAAATTGGCTGCTGATCAAAGAGCGCGATGAAGCGGCAGCACCGCACAGCGGCGACGCTGTCGTCGCGGACAATCCGCTCAGTGTCGTGAGCGGCCGGTCGATTGATGCGATCGCCGAGGATCGTGACTGGGTGTGGCACTCGAACCGCGACGACAGCGAAACGATGCCGGCGCAGGCCGTCCCGCTCGATCGGTTGGCCGGCGCCCGCAAAGGCGCGATGCCCGCCAACCTCAAGCCTCAGCTCGCCACTTCCTCCGACAAGGCGCCGGAAGGCGAGGAATGGCTGCACGAGATCAAATATGACGGCTATCGGCTGCTCGCTCGGATCGAACGCGGAAGGGTCCGGTTGATCACACGGGGCGGTCTCGATTGGACGGCCAAATTCCCGGCTCTCGCGCGTCGCCTCGGGGAATTGCCGCTCGCCTCGGCGCTGATCGACGGCGAGCTCGTGCATCTGGAGGCGGAAGGCACGACGAGCTTCTCCGGCCTACAGGACACAATCTCGAGCGGCCAGACCGACAAGCTGACCTTTTTCGCCTTCGATCTGCTCTATCGCGATGGCTGGGACCTGACCGCGGTCGCGATCGAGGACCGTAAGGCCGCTCTCGCCGATATCATTTCGCCGTCTGCCCAAGGGATGCTCCGTTACAGCGATCATCAGATCGGCCGTGGCCCCGAATTCCTGCATCGAGCCTGCGACTTTTCTCTTGAGGGTATTATTTCGAAGCGCCGCAGTGACCCTTACCGGCCGGGGCGCGGCCGCAGCTGGCTCAAGGTCAAATGCCGCAATCGCGAGGAGTTCGTCGTCGTCGGCTTCACCGATCCCGAAGGGAGCCGCGAGGGCTTTGGCGCGCTCCTGCTCGGATATTACAATCCGCAGGGAAACCTGTGCTATGCGGGGCGCGTCGGCACCGGCTTCAATTCTGAAAAGCTGATCGGCCTGCGCAAGCGGTTGCAATCGTTGGCCCGCAGCAGTGCGCCGGTCACCTTGCCAAAGGGCGTCTCGCGGAAAGGAGTGCATTGGGTCGAACCGCGCCTGGTTGCCGAGGTGGAATTCGCCGACTGGACCGCTGATGCTATTGCGCGACAGGCTTCGTTCCAAGGCCTGCGAGAGGACAAGGACGCCAGGGAAGTGGTTTATGATCGGCAGTCGCGAGCGGACGCAAACTCGAGCATGGCGACCACTAAAGCCGAGGCGCGCTCGAAGCCCGCGGCACCGAAAGCGGTGGAACCCAGTGAACCGCAGCGCGCCCGCGACGGCAGTCTGGTGTTCGAGGGGGTGCGGCTGACCCACCCCGACCGCGTGCTCTACGCTGACACGGGCCTCACCAAGCTCGATGTCGCACGCTACTACGCGGCAGTCGCCAAATGGGCGCTGCCGCATCTTTCGCACCGGATCCTGACTCTGGTGCGCACGCCGGGGGGCGTGAACGGCAAGACCTTCTACCAAAAGCATGTCGGCGTCGGCATGCCCAAGGCGATTTGTCGTTTCGACCTCGCCGAAGAAGGATCGACCGAGACATTTCCCTATGTCCAGGATCTGGCGGGACTGGTCGCGCTCACGCAGATGGATGTGCTGGAAATCCATCCCTGGGGCTCGCGGATCGACAAGCTGGAGACCCCGGACCGGGTGACGATCGATCTCGACCCCGACGAGGGGCTGCCATGGCGGCGCGTCGCCGATGCCGCTATCGATGTACGCGACGCGCTGTTGCGCGTCGGCCTGAAAAGCTTTGCCAAGACCACTGGCGGCAAGGGCCTGCATGTGGTCATCCCGCTGACGCCGAAACTCGATTGGGACGAGGTCAAGGCGTTCGCCAGATGGGTTGCCGACAGTTTTGTCGAGCAGCGCCCAGAAGACTTCACCGCGAACATGGCCAAGAAGGCGCGCCACGGCCGCATCTATATCGATTATCTGCGCAACGGCCGGGGCGCCACGGCGGTGGGCGCCTATAGCCCCCGCGCGCGCCCCGGAGCTCCGGTATCGACCCCGTTGTCGTGGGAGGAGGTCGAGAACGGAGTGCGGCCGCAGGAATTTACGGTTGAGACCGTGCCCCAACGGCTGGCAGCGCTCGGCTCGGACCCCTGGGCGGAGATGGGCAAGATCCGCCAGTCGATCAGCGCTGCGGTGCGGCGGCAAATCGGCATCGGCTCTTAACGATTGCCATCAAAGGCACGATATGGCTTGGTTGAAACGCTTCTGAGGAGAGCGATATGCCACGAGCAAGCTGGAACGGGTTTCTTCGCTTGTCCCTCGTCAGCTGTCCGGTCTCGCTGGTCCCGGCGACGACCGAAGCAAAGCGCGTGCGGTTCAATCAGCTCAACAGCAAGACCGGCAACCGCATACAGCAGCAGCTGATCGACTCGAAGACCGGAGAGGTTGTCGACCGCGGCGAGATCGTCAAAGGATACGAGTATGATCGCGGCCGCTACGTCACCGTCACCGATGACGAGCTCAAGGCCTTGCAGATCGAGTCGTCGAAGATCATCGATCTCGACCGCTTTGTCGACCGCGACGAGGTCGATCCGGTCTACTTCGACAAGCCCTATTACGTTTACCCCGACGGCCAGCTCGCGGCGGACACCTTCCGCGTCATCAGCGAAGCGATGGGGCACAAGAACAAGGTCGGCATGGGCCGGGTGACGATGTCGAGCCGCGAACACCTGGTGCTGGTCGAGCCGCGCGATGGCGGGCTGGTGATGACGACAATCCGCAGCGCCGATGAAGTGCGCCCGGCCGAGTTCGGGCCGCTGCCGAAAAGCGAGATCGATGCCGACATGGTGGCGATCGCCGAGACGATTATCGAGCGCCGCTCCGGTGCGTTCGAGCCGGAGGATTTCCGCGACAAATACCAGGACGCGTTGAACGAGCTCGTTGCGGAAAAAACCAAGGGACAGGTGGTGGCGCCGCGCGAAGTTTCCGAGCCGCCAAAGGTCATCAACCTGATGGATGCGCTGAAGCGCAGCCTGGCGCAGGAAAAAGGCGAGCCGGCGCCGAGGAAAGAGGAGCCAGCGGCCAAACCAACCCGGCCGCCCGCCGCGGCCGACCGCCGCCAGCGGGCGCTGCTGCTGCCGGTATCCGGCGGCGGCAGGAAGAAGGAGCCGGCCGCAGCCGAGCCCGCCGCTCCCGCGGCGCCCCGACGCCGCAAAGCTTCAGGTTAGGCCTCAATCCTCGAGCCGAGGCGGCCAGCATCGGGCTCAGCTGACAGACTAGATGCCGTTTCCTGACGAAAGGAGGCTCTCAACTTCTGCGTGGTCCCTGGAACGCTGGCTAAACTAGCCGTACTCACGTTGTAGCCCGTCATCCTGCTTTTACAGGAAAAATACAGGCTCATTGGGTTGTGCGGGTCCGGGATCGAGCGCGAGCATGGGGAAGTCAAGGAACGAGCTTCCCGCACCCCTGCATTGCTATATCTCAATTGTCAATCAGCGTCGTAGCCGGCGAAACACGCGCCTCCGAGCCAGAACCGATAGCAAATTTGATGATTATCTGTCAACTAATTTATTCGCAACGAATAGCGAGAACCTGCACGCAGCGGCTCAAAACTATTTCCCAACTAATCTTCTACCGAAGCGGCCAAGATGAGGCTCAGCTGACAGAGCGGCCGGCCGGTTTCGGCGGCCCATGCGTTGAAGCAGGACTGCACCGCGGTGCGGTCTTTACGGTTCTTGGGCGGCGTCTCGACGGCTCCCCAGCGCTTCAGCGCCGCGGTGACCGAGTGGGTGAGGACAAAGGTGTCCTTGCCGACCATCCGCAGAAAGCTCGGGCCGGAGTTGCCGCCCATCTGGCTGAAGCGTTTGGCAAGCGCCTCCCACAGCTCGACAATGTTCGTCCCGGGCCAATCGGCAAGCCAGACGCCGAAACTGCCGTTCTCCTCGCCGACCGCGATCATCGCAGCGGCATTGTCGCGCACCGATTTGAGCTTGCCCCAATGGCGGATCAGGCGCGTGTCACTCATTAGCGTCTGCAATGCGTCGTCCGACATGGCGCGGACGCGGCGCGGCTCGAAGCCGTGGAAGACCTCCTCGAAGGCCGGCCATTTTGCGTCGACGAGGCTGTGCTTGAGACCGGCGCGAAAGATCCTGAGCTCCATCTGCGACAGGTAGCGATCATCCGGCATCGCCTTGAGTTCGGCGGCCGAGCGCGGCTGCGCCAGCCGTGCCTCGAGCCCCGAGGCACCGAGCCGAGTGCGCGCCGTTTCGAGGATCGGAGCAAAAGAGCGAGCCTTCATGCGCGCCTCCTGTGGCTGCCATTATAGATGCTGGCGACCTTCTCTCCATCGAGTATGCTCGATCCGGGAATTGAGGAGCTAGAGCCATGAAGCTGATGTGGTTCCACCTGATGCCCTATACCGAATTGCCCGAGGATTTTCGCGAGAAGCATCCCTCGGTGTGGGTCGACATCCACTCCTCGCTGTTCGACCCGCGGCGCGCGCATCTGATGTACAACGACTTCATGGACGAGCTCGAATTCGCCGCCGAGTGCGGGTTCGACGCGGTTTGCGTCAACGAGCACCACTCCAACGGTTACGGCCTGATGCCGTCGCCCAACTTGACCGCCTCGGCGCTCTCCCGCCGCACGGCTGACACGGCGCTGTGCGTGATGGGCAACTCCTTGGCGCTCTACAACCCGCCGACTCGGGTCGCCGAAGAATTCGCGATGATCGATTGCATCTCTGGCGGGCGGCTGATCGCTGGGTTCCCGGTCGGCACGCCGATGGACACCTGTTTTGCCTACGGCCAGAACCCGAGCCAATTGCGCGAGCGCTATTACGAGGCGCACGATCTCGTGATGCGGGCGTGGACCGAGACGAACACCTTTGCGTTCAATGGCCGCTACAACCAGCAGCGCTATGTGAACATCTGGCCGCGGCCGGTGCAGAAACCGCACCCGCCGGTGTGGATCCCGGGCGGCGGCTCGGTCGAAACGTGGCAGTGGTGCGCGCAGATGGATTACGTCTACGCCTATCTGTCCTATTTCGGGTTCAAGGACGGCCGCGCCACAATGCACGGCTTTTGGGAGGAGATGGACCGGCTCGGCAAGGAGCGGAACCCCTATCGCGCCGGGTTTCTGCAATCAGTCGGTGTCGCCGAGAGCCGCGAGGAGGCGATGCGCCTCTACCGCGAGCCTGCGGAATATTTCTATGGCCGCTGCCTGCGCGTCGATCCGCGCTGGGCGATGCCGCCCGGCTACATCACCGAGGCGACGCAGCGCGCCGGCATCATCGGCCAGATCGGCCGCGCCGCGAGCCTGCAGGCGCGCCAGGAGGCGCGCGCGACAACACGCATGGAGGACATCGTCGAGCGCGGCTATGTGATCATCGGCTCGCCCGACGAGGTCGTGGAGCAACTGACCGAGCTCGCGACCGACCTCAATGTCGGCCACCTGATGCTGTTGATGCAGTTCGGCAGCATGGGCAAGGATCTCGCCGCCTACAACACCAAGCTCTTTGCCGAGCGTGTGCTGCCGCAACTGCGCGGCCTGTTCTCCGAGTGGGAGGACAAATGGTGGCCGCAACCGATGCCTCGGCCGGAACGCGCCGAGGTTCCGGCCTTCCAGACGTCCCTGGCGGCGCAATAGCGGGTAGGATGGGTTGACACCGGCGTAAAGCCGGGGAAACCCATCACTCGCCCCTCCCAGGCATTGGTGGGTTTCGCTGGCCGCTCAACCCACCCTACGGGCCCCGCTCGTTCTATAATCCTTGAGGGCCGAATGGATCAGCCAGCTGGCGGCGGACGGAAGCAGACCGTTCCGTCGTAACGAAGCGTCACCTCTCCACCGTTGATGGCGCCAAAAAAGGAGAGGGTGCCCTTAGCTCCGTCGAAGCGGCCGGTCCCACCGACGATCTTAATTGTTTCCTGTGCCGCGACTAATCCGGAGACGCTGGTCGTGTATGTCGTCAGATCGGTGTCTGAGAAACTAACCGTGTCTCCGGCATCGGTCACCAATTGCTTGGCGATGTGGTAGACGTTGCCATTGACACCGAGGACCTCCAAGGCGACCGCTCCTCTCAAGTCGCCGGTGACGGGGCCTTGGGCGTGTGTCTGGTCCAGGAAATTGGTCAAAACACCTCCGCCGACGTTCCGACAATTTCCACCGTCTCCGGCGAACCCGGTGACGGCACCAATGCACATCGCGGCACCCGAGAATGCGAACAGCTTCGCCAACGCCTCAAGCTTCATATTCGATCCTCCCTGCTTGGCTCTCAGTGACGAGGCCCTCAGCATGTTTTGCCGGCGCGGATAAGCAATGAAACGGCGATCAAATCTTCTGAATTTTTCTTAAAAGGCGTAGAATCCGCGCGGGGCCGGTGAACCCGGACCCCTTGCAATATCACCGGCCTCGCTCGCCGACGGGGCGGGAGCGGAGCATGGGCGCGCGCGCCACGGACGA
>Ga0306924_10006569_pt1 | contig 11594 bp, 11 predicted proteins | sample sta12Can44000111_FD_203756 | JGI IMG/M metagenome (GOLD analysis project Ga0306924, IMG submission 203756) | Lab enrichment of tropical soil microbial communities from Luquillo Experimental Forest, Puerto Rico - statanox.12C.anox.44.000.111 (v2)... | ecosystem: Environmental > Terrestrial >...
ACGGGCAAGGCCGCGGCCAAAGCCGTATGAGCGTGCTGCTCGAGATCTCGGGCCTCTCCAAGCGGTTCGGCGGGCTCGTTGCCTTGTCGAACGTCGCGATGACGGTCGGCGAGGGTGAAGTTCGCGGGGTCATCGGCCCGAACGGCTCCGGCAAGAGCACGTTGTTCAATCTGGTGACGGGCGTCTATTCGGCAGACCCCGGCAGCCTGGTCCGGTTTCGCGGCGAGGACATCACCAACCGCGAGCCGCATCAGATATCCCGGCTTGGTCTCGCCCGAACCTTTCAGCTGCTGCGGATCTTCGCCGAGATGACAGTCATCGAGAACCTGCTCGTCGGGTGTCATCGGCAGGTCGACTACCCGGTCGGCGCGGCACTCTTCGGCAGCGCCCGGGTGCGCGCGGCCGAGCGCCGGCTGCGCGGCGAGATGCTCGACCTTCTCGATTTCGTCGGTCTTGTCGATTTCGCCGAGATGCCGGCGGGCGAATTGTCGATCGGCCAGCGCCGGCTGCTGGCGCTCGGCCGCGCGATGGCGATGAAGCCGGTTCTGCTGATGCTCGACGAACCGGCTGCCGGCCTCTCGCCGGTCAATGTCGACAAATTGCTCGAGACGGTGCTGGCTCTGAAGGCGCGCCATGGGCTGACCGTCATACTCGTCGAGCACGTCATGAAGCTCGTCATGGCGAGCTGCGATGTCGTGACCGTGCTCGACCACGGTGAAAAGATCGCCGAAGGGCCGCCCGATGCGATCCGCGACGATCATCGCGTGATCGAGGCCTATCTCGGCAAGGAAATGAAGGACGCCGAGGTTCGCGCGTTCCTTCGCTCCGCCTAGGTCAGATCCGATAGCGATCGTGTTGCGCTTGAGGAAAGCGCGGACGCGCTCGGTCTGCGGGCGGTGGTAACCTAATTTGGAATTTGAGCTCTCGGTTTTGCTATCGCCTCTCGGCACCGCTATGCCGGGCCGGTGGATGAGATGACATGCCGAAAAACTTCTCCTCGGACAATTGCCGACCGCATGTCGCTGTCTGGTCCGCTTCCACGAAAATCGAGGAGTGACTTTTCCGACTCCCACTCCTCATACACGTTGACGCGGTCAGGTTCGATGGGGTCTGGGGCAACCACGAAATCACGGCACCCGGGTGCACTTCGGGCCAAAGCCACAGCCTCGTTGGAGGAGGCAAGAAACTCCTTCATGGCTCCCGCTTTCAGATAGAGCTTTCCAGACACGATGAGCATGATTTACTCCAAAGAGCGAACAGCGCTCGTTTCCGGACGCCCAACGTTCCCGCCCGCGACAAAGCACAATGTACGGGGCTTCATAACAAGTGCTTCTGAGAGTTTCTATGCTCCGCGATGATCGCGGCCTGTACCTCTACTTGCGGGCTATTTATCGGCTGATTGAGCACGGCAAAAAACCGGCGTTTCATGCTCCCCTCTATAAGCGCTGACCAGGCATGTGCGCGGATCGCGCTCGGATGTCCCGCAAGGTCGAAGATTTGCACCACCCCTTCCCATACAATCTTACCGTCGAATTGCTCTCGCACAGAAACGGATTGAGCAACCGTAGCGGTGCGGCCGTGTAGATTTTGATGGCATCTCCGAGGGCAAATACTTCGGCTCAGGTCATGAATTGCTGTTAGGTGCCATCCATTATCGCTCCGCCGCCGTTTGAATCTGTAATTCGCCTCTAAATGAACGATGCCGAAGTCGCGCCTTTCTTCGCTCCGCCTAGGTCAAATCCGATAGCGATCGTTGTAGCGCTTCAGGAAAGCGCGCACGCGCTCAGTCTGCGGCGTGAAGAGAAGCTGCTCGGGCTTGCCCTCCTCGACGATGACGCCGCCGTCCATGAACACGATCCGGTCCGCGATGTCGCGGACGAAGCTCATCTCGTGGGTGACGACGACCATCGTCATCCCGTCGCTGGCGAGCTGGCGCATCGCCGCCAACACTTCGCCGACCAGTTCCGGGTCGAGCGCCGAGGTGACCTCGTCGAACAGCATGATCTTCGGGTCCATCGCCAATGCCCGGGCGATTGCCAGCCGCTGCTGCTGACCGCCCGAAAGCCGGATCGGGTATTCGGCCGCCTTGTCAGACAGCCCGACCATTGCGAGGAGCTCGCGCGCACGGGCCTCGGCCTGGCGACGCTCGACACGTTTCACCCGCACGGGTGCTGCGACGATGTTCTGCAGCGCATTCATGTGTGGGAACAGATTGAAGCTTTGGAACACCATGCCGATCCGCTCGCGCGCTCTGGCGATCTCGCGCTCCGACATGCGCGCACGCCGCCCGTCGATGCGATAGCCGATCGGCTCGCCGTCGACCGTGATCGTCCCGCGCTCGTACTCCTCGAGCAGGTTGATGCAGCGCAACAAGGTTGTCTTGCCCGAACCGCTCGGACCGATCACGACCACGACCTCTCCTGGGCTGACCGTGAGCGAAACGTCGCGCAACACCTCGACCGCGCCAAAGCGCTTGTGCAGGCCCGCGACCTCGAGCATCGGGTGCTGCTGCCGGGTCGGCGCGAGCTCAATGGCCGATGACGACGCGTCGTTCAAGGTGCCTGCCATAAAGGGCGAGGGTATAGCATATAAAAAAATAGATCGCCGCCGCACCGATGAAGATTTGAAACGGCGCGAGCGTCCGCTCGACGACCTCGCGGCTCGCCATCGTCAGCTCCCACAGGCCGACGATCGATACCAGCGAGGTTGCCTTGACCAGGCTGACGCACAGGCTGACATAGGGCGGTGCGGCTAGCCGCAATGCCTGCGGCAGGACCACGATCTGCAGCAATAATCCGCGGGTCATGCCGAGGCTGCGCGCGGCATCCCACTGCGCCTGCGGCAAGGACAGGATGCCGGCCCGGAAGACCTCGCTGATAAAGGCGGCGTAGTAGAGCGAGATGACCAATACGACCCCCCAGAATGGCGGCAGGTCGATACCGGTCAGCGGCATCAGGTAATAAACGAAGGTCAGCAGCACCAACAGCGGAATGCCACGTATCAAAAACAAATAGCCGAGGATGGCCGACTGCACCAGGCGGCCGCGGAATACCTGCAACAGGGCGAGCAGCATGCCGAGAATTGTTGCCGGCACTATTGCACTCGTTGCCATCAGCACGGTCATTCCGGCGCCGCGCAGCAGGTACCAGAAGCTGTGGATCAGCGGGCCGAACTCTTTCATTGCGCAAATGCGAGCCGACGCTCGGCCAATTTGCCGGCCAGACCGGCGACTGAGGTCAACGCCAGATAGATCAGCGCTGCGCCTAAGAAGACGTCGTAGGGTTGGCCGAGGTCTCGACCCAGACCTCGGTGATCTTCATGATTTCCATCACTGCGATCGCCGCGACCTGCGAGGTGTCCTTGATGATCGCGATGCTCTGGTTGGTCAGTGGCGGGATCACCCGCGCGACGACCTGCGGCAGAATTACGGTCGAGTAGAGCGTCCAGCGGCGCATGCCGAGTGCACGCCCGGCTTCGAATTGTCGGACGCTGACCGACTGCAGGCCGCCGCGGTAGATCTCGGCAACATAGCCGCCGTTTTGCGCGCACAGCGCCAACAGACCGGAGGCAAAGCCCGACAGTCCGAACCCGGCCATCGAGAAGCCGAAATACACCAGATACAACTGGATCAGGAGCGGGGTGTTGCGCACGAGCTGGATGTAGCCGCCGGCAATCCAGCCGAGTGGCCCTCGCACCCCGTGAGCGAGCGCCACGAGAAGACCCCAGACAAGGCAGATCGCCATCGTCAACGCAGCCAGCTCGACCGTGACCACGGCGCCTTCAAGCAGCGCGGGGATTAGCCGCGCTATGAAGTGGGGGTCGAACGGCACCGGGTTGCCATCATGCCCGCGCAGGCGGGCGTCCAGCGGCCTTTTCGGGCATTTGGCTGGGCAATGCCAAACGCCAGCTTCCGCGCCGGCTTCCTGGACCTCCGCGTTCGCGAGAGTGACGGCAACACAGAAGCATCCGCTCCATTTATTACAACATAGTCTTCAATATTTGTTGTAGTCATAAAAGCGTTGCGGCGGCGGGTCTTTCTTCAACCACTTATGGTACAACTCGACATATTTTTCGTAACGGGAGCCGGAACGCAATTCACCGACCCAAGTGTCCAAGAACAGCCACCATTTGAAATCGCCGGGCTTTAGAAAAATCGAATCCTGAAAGACAAAGTCCCAGGACGTCCCCGAGACGTCGAGCCGCACCAGATCCTGGTTCTCAGCCTCGTAATAGTCGGCGATAGGCTTGTCGATCCCGAAAGCGGTGGCGCGGCCGGTTTTAATCGCCAGAAACAGCGCTGATGGAGAGTCGAGCAGCAGTTGCTTGACCTTGGGCAGCATCGAGTTGACCCGAGCGATCGCTGGAGGAACATTGAGGACGGCGTAGGTGAATTTGGGGTCGTTCAGTTCCTTGACGTGCTTGATCTCGGCGTCCTTGCGCGCGATCACGCTGCCGCCGGTATCGAGATAAGGCCGGGTGAAGGCGATGCGAACCGCTCGATCGGGAAAGATCGTCGTCGAGCACAAGCCGAAATCGACCTTGCCGCTGAGCGCCGCTGGAAAGCGACCGTCCGACTGCACGACGACGAATTCGACCTTGTTCGGGTCGCCCAGGAGGTCCTTCGCGATCTCACGCGCCATGTCGATCTCGAAGCCGACGAGATTGCCATTGTCATCGACATAGGCGAGAGGTGGCGAGGTGCTATAGGTCGCAACGATCAGCTTGTCGCGTTTCAAAACCGTATCGAGCAGCGATTCCTGCGCGAATACGGGGACGGTGAAAAAAATCAGCGCGAAGCCGAACGACAATCGAAGGAACATCTCTGCCTCCCGGAGCCAACGCGCGGCGGAAGTATGCATCAAGTACATCGACCTTCCTAGCTGAGGTCTCAGGTTTCGGCACGGGATCACCGCACTGAAGCCACGCAGATTGCTGGCCGAACCCGTCGCATGGTATCCGGTCGGCTCGTGCCGCAGGGAGCAATCAGCTGGAGGAAGACAGATGCGCTTCGGCTTTTTTGATCAGCTACCCTGCGCAAGCGGGTTTTCAGAGCGCCAGCGCTATCGGGACATCATGGCGCAAATCGAGCTCGGCGATGAGATCGGGTTCGACACGGTATGGCTTGGAGAAATTCACTTCAGCCGTGCTTTCTCGATCCTTGCCGATCCGCTGATGGTATTGGCCGCCGCGGCGCAGCGCACGACGCGCATTCGGTTGGGGACGGCAGTGACCTTGCTGCCTCTCCACAACCCGATAAAGATTGCCGAGGAAGCGGCAATTGCCGACATTCTCAGCAACGGCCGTTTGGAATTCGGGGTCGGGCGCGGTGTCGCGTATCAGTATCCGGGTTACGGCATACCCCTTGAAGAGAGCCGCGAGCGCTTTGAGGAGGCGCTTGATTTCATCCTGCGGGCTTGGGGCAGCGAGCCATTCTCCTTCGAGGGCAAGTACTTTCGGGCGTCGGATCTCAGCGTCGTGCCGCGGCCCGTGCAAATGCCGCATCCGCCGGTGCGGATCGCCGCCAACAGTCCCGACACCTTTCCGTTTTCCGGCCGGCGCAAATTGCCAATTTTCGCCTCTCCGCTGATCAACCCGCCGGACAAGCTCAAGGCGGGTCTCGCGGTCTACCGCGACACGCTGGCCGGTGCGCCCGGGGATGTCGCGATCGCTTTTCCGGTGCATGTGGCGACGAGCCGCGAGCAGGCGCGTCAGGACTGCGAGGCGGGTCTGCTGCGCTTTTTGTGCGTGGCTGTGGAGCTGGTCCGGCCTGCCAACCAGGCGGATTTCAGAAGCTTCGAGGCCTTTCGCCAGGTTCTCGCTCGGTTCGAGCAAGTCAAATACGAGGATTTCGACCGCGAGATCGGCGTCTTTGGCGATCCCGATTACTGCGTCGAGCGCGTGCAGGCCCTGCGACGCGAGTACGGCATCGACGAGTTCATCTGCTACTTCAACCAAGGTGGGGTCATGGACCACGCAATGGTGAAGCAATCGATGACCTCGTTTGCCAGAGACGTGATGCCATATTGCGGCTAACTCGGGAGGTTCGTCCCTGTCGTGCCGGTGTGGGAATTGGGGTCAGACTAGATTCAGCCCAGAGATTGGGATCACCCGGGTGACTGGTGCCAAATCTAAAATCTACTCTGACCCCAATTCCGTACCAATTCCCCAATTCCGCACCCCAATCCCCCTCCGACCGAGCTCCTCCTATGGGATCCCACACCCCCGACGGTCTGCCGGTTGCTCCGCGCGGTGCTGCGTGTTATCCGCCCTCTGAGTGGTGGTGGCAATCTGCTGAACGGAGGACTGATGCGGTTCGGGTTTTTCGATCAATTGCCGTGCGCGAGCGGGTTCACCGAGCACCAACGCTACCGGGACATCATGGCGCAGATCGAGCTCGGCGATAAGCTGGGCTTCGACACGGCATGGCTCGGCGAGCTCCACTTCAGCCGGGCCTTCTCGATCCTCGCCGATCCGCTGATGGTGCTGGCCGCGGCGGCGCAGTGCACGACGCGCATTCGTCTTGGAACCGCCGTGACTTTGCTGCCCCTGCACAATCCGGTGAAGATCGCCGAGGAAGCGGCGATTGCCGACATCCTCAGCGACGGCCGGCTCGAGCTCGGTTGCGGCCGCGGCACCGCGCCATTGCACTACGAAGGCTACGCGATCCCGCAAGAGGAGAGCCGCGAGCGCTTCGAGGAAGCGCTCGATTTCATTCTCAAAGCCTGGACCAACGACACCTTCTCCTACGAGGGCAAGCATTTTCGCGCCCGTGATTTGAGCGTCGTGCCGCGGCCGCTCCAGACGCCGCACCCGCCAGTGCGGATTGCCGCCAACAGCCCGGACACCTTCCCGTTCTCCGGGCGGCGCAAATTGCCGATCTTTGCCACGCCGCTGATCAACCCGCCCGACAAGCTCAAAGAAGGTCTCGCGGTCTATCGCGACACACTCCCGGCCGGCATGCCGGGGGACACCGCGCTCGCTTTCCCGGTCCACGTCGCAGCGAGCCGGGCCCAGGCGCGCCAGGACTGCGAGACGGGTCTGCTGCGCTTTCTGCGCGAGGCGGCGGAGCGGTTGCGGCCCCTCGGGCAGACAGACATCAAGAGCTTCGAGGCGTTTCGCCAGGTATTGGCCCGCATTGAGCGGGTGAAATACGAGGATTTCGACTGCGAGATGGGCGTCTTCGGCGATCCCGATTACTGCGTAGATCGGGTGCGGGCCCTGCGGCGCGAATACGGCATGGACGAGTTCATCTGCTACTTCAACCAAGGTGGAATCATGGATCACGCGATGGTTAAGCAGTCGATGACAGCGTTTGCCAGAGACGTGATGCCCTATTGCCGTTAGCCCCGGTTCCGCCGGCGCCCGTGGATTGACAAAACCCGCCGGCGTCGCGACAAGCGCTGTGGTGGTTTGCACTTTTAGGGATCGCAGGAATGAGCATGCTCGAGGGGCGGGTTGCGCTGTGTGCGGGAGCGGGTCGCGGGGTCGGAGCCGAAGTCGCCAAGGCGATGGCCGCCAATGGCGCCAAGGTCGTGGTCAATGACCCTGGAACCAGCGGCGGTGGCGAGGGAACGGACCGGACGCCGGCGCAGGAAATCGTCGATCAGATAACGGCGGCGGGCGGAGAGGCCGTGGCGAATTACGGCTCGGTTGCCAAATTCGACGACTGCCTGGCGATGGTCCAGCAGGCGCGCGAGACTTTCGGCGGTCTGCACATCGTGTTCAATGCCGCCGGCATTCTGCGCGACAAGATGTTTCACAACATGTTTCCGGAGGATTGGCAGGCGGTGATCGATGTCCACCTGACCGGCCACTTCAACATCAATCGGGCGGCGATCAACCTGTTCCGCGAGCAGAATTACGGGCGGATCATCATGGTGTCGTCGACTTCGGGCCTACTCGGCAATATCGGGCAGTGCAATTACGGTGCGGCCAAATTCGGAATCGTGGCGCTGGCCCGTATCGTCGCCATGGAAAATGCGTCAAAGGGCATCACGGTGAATGTCATCTGTCCGTCGGCGGACACCCGTATGACCCGTTCGGTTCCGACGCCGAAGGACCCGCAGGCGGCGGTACTGCGTGAGGAGCGGCTGCGCCGCAGCCGGGCCGATGCGATCGCACCGCTTTGCGTATTTCTTGCGTCCGAGCAGGCCGGTCACGTCAACGGCCAGGTGTTTCATCAGCGAGCCGGCGAGTTGTCACTCTATGGCCACATGCGGCCGGTGCGGATGGTGCATCGCCAGGGGGGCTGGACGCCCGAGACATTGGCCGAGGTTGCGATCCCGGCGCTGGCTCCGCAATTCACTCCGCTCGATAGTCGCGCCGTCCATCCGGGCCTGCCGATGGAGTAAGTTTGTCGGCGGGAACTTTATGGTAAACAGGCGGCGTGCAAGAGTGGGGCTTCAGATTGCGCGACCCGCCTCGGGGTTATTGCCTGGGCATACGACTTGCACTACTGCGCGTCGTGACGCGCTTGTTCCTGACATTAGCAATTCTGTTCCCCACCGCCGCCGGTGCGCAACCGCCGGCGGACGCCGACCCGGCGCTAGCGCCGTGGTTTCGCAGTCTGCTCGTGCCCGGCACCAGCATTTCCTGCTGCTCGGTCACCGATTGCCGGGCCACCGAATACCGCATCGAGGCCGACCATTACGAAGCGCTAATCGGCGGGACCTGGCATGTCGTCCCACCCGACAAGATCCTGCAGCGCACCGATAATCCGACCGGTCACGCTGTAGTGTGCTGGACACCGCAGAGGGGAATCCTCTGCTTTGTGCGGGCGACCGAATCGTAACTGCGCGCGGCGCCGGAGCAACTATTGCCGGTTCGGAGGAGCGGTGGGCGGCGGGTATCCCGGATATGGGTTGGTGCCCCCGCGGCCCGGGGGTCTGAGCCCCGGTCCGGTTGGCGGTCCGCCGCCGGGGAGCGGCACCGGCTCGGCGCCGAGTATCGGTACATTGAACCCACCCGGGGCTTGGCCGCCAGGCGCTTCCGCCGGCCGGACGAGCGCTTCGAGCTGCCGATCGGTCAGCTTGACGCGGTAGAATTTCTCGTAGAATTCGCGAACGCTGGCGCGCAGGTCTTCCTGATAGACGTCCGGATAAAATAGCGCGCTCAGCCAGGGCAGCCCGAGGATGCGATTGACCCCTGGCGGGTCGTCGATCCATCCAAACGGATCAGTGGGGGCGAGGTAAACGCGCTTTTGGGTGACCGCGGGCAAGCCGCGCCAACGCCGATCGCGCTGCAACACGTTATAAAAACTGTGTTGCTGAGCTATGATGATTGCCGGGTCCCATTGAAAAATCTGCTCGCGTGTAACCCGCGTCAGCTCGCCGCTGCCGAGTCGGGCGGCAACGTTGATCACACCTGCCTGATCGATGGCCGCCATCGCCTGTGAACGTGCCAGCCCGGTTTCGAGCCCGTCGGCGCCCCGGCCGTAATAAACCAGCGGCCGGGAGGTCGATTCGGTAATCAGCAGCCTGCCGCGCAGGCCGTCTATCGCGCGCCGCGCGTAAGTGGCGAGGTCTTGACCGCGCTCGGCGACGCCGAGCATCGCTCCAACCGTGACCAATGTGTCAGGAATGTGCTGGATGCTGCCATCAAGCAGGATGTAGGGGGTCCTCGTCTGTTGCTGGATGGCATCCGCCCGCGCCGCCGCCTCGGCCGAAACAGGGCCCGTATCGATGATCAGATCGGGGTGCAGCCGACCCACCGCGTCGGCCGCCGCGGTCGGGGTCGGTCCGTTCAATTGGCCGGCGACCGGCAGTCGCGCGAACCTGGCGGGGATGTAACCCCGCTGCCCGCGTGTCAATGGTTGGCTCCAGGCGATGAGCTTCTCGGGTGCCAGGACGAAGACTAGAACCGCGGCCGATTGATTGGCCGCCATCACCCGGCCGACCCGATCGGGCACTACCACATACCGCTCTGCCGAATCGACGAACCCGGCGGCCCTGCCCGGTACCGCGAACAGCGCAACTAGCAGAAACGCAATCCGTGCGGCGAGCGAACAAAGCGGCATAAACGCCCTCGTCGAAATGGTTGTGCGCGACTATACCTGCGGTGACCCCGCTGACAAGACCAGCGGTCCGTTACAGGCAGGAGCCCGCCGCATGACGCGACCTTTCGAAGGCATCCGCATCATCGACATCACCCATGTGCTGGCCGGCCCGTTCGCCGCCTATCAGCTTGCTGTGCTGGGCGCCGACGTGATCAAAGTCGAGCACCCGGACGAGCCCGACCAGAGCCGCGAGACCGGCACGGACCGCGCGCTCAACCGGCGCAACATGGGGACCTCGTTCTTGACCCAGGGGTCGAACAAGAAATCGATTACCCTCGACCTCAAGACCGAGGCGGGTCGCGACATCCTGAAGAGGCTGGCCACTCGCGCCGACGTGCTGGTGGAAAACTACCGGCCGGGTGCGTTCGAGGGGCTGGGACTCGGCTATCAGGTGCTATCAAAGATCAACCCCCGCCTGATTTACTGCTCGATCTCGGCGTTCGGCCAGGACGGGGTGCGGCGCGAGCAAACCGCCTACGACCATGTGATCCAGGCGACCTCGGGGATCATGGCCTCGACCGGCACCGAGGAGGTCAATCCGATCAAGATCGGTGCCCCGGCCGTCGATTACGCGACCGGCACGATGGGCGCGTTTGCGCTCGCCAGCGCCCTCTTCCAGCGCGAGCGCACCGGCAAGGGCCAGCATATCGACCTCGCGATGCTCGGTGTGGCGATGATGATGCAGGCCTCGCTGATGACCGGCTATTTCCGCAACGGCACCGAGCCGAAACCGCACGGTAACAAGCAGCCTTTCGCCACCAACAGCGCCTATGACGCCAAAAAGGGTATGGTCATGATCGGCGCCAGCAACATCCGCCAGCAGGCGCGGTTCTGGCGCGCGGTCGAACGAGCCGACATGATCAAGACCGACAACGAAGCGCGGATCGACGACCGCGAGCGCGAGGCCGCGATCATCGCCGACATCATCAAAACCAAGACCGCCGACGAATGGGAAGTCTATTTCCAGGCGCGCCACGTGCCGGCCGCGCGAGTGCGGACGATGGCCGAAGCCCTCGTCGACCCGCATTTCGGCAAGCGCCGCGTGTTCCATAAATTTGATAAGGTACCCGGCGTCGACGGCCCGCTTGGGGTGCCGCTCGCGGCGTTCAAGTTTGCGCATGGCGTACCATCGATCGAGCACCCACCGCACGAGATGGGCGCGGACACCGAGGCGGTGCTAGCCGAGCACGGCTACAGCGCCGGGGAGATCGCCGGCTTTCGCCGTACGAAGGTGATCTGAGCGCCGGCAGGCCCTTCTCGAGATCGGCGCGCACCTCTTCAGGGTCGCCTGGCCGCCGACGATGGGTTCTGCGCTCCGCCTCCGGCTGGATTTACCGGGGGCGCGAGAACCCCGCCCTTGACCAGCGCTTCGCCCACGCCAAGCAACTTCTGGAATGGTTGGAAACCACCACTAAAAATCGCGTCACAAAGGCTCTCCAGATATGGATTCCTACCCGCTGAGACCCGCGATGGATCCCCGTAGTTTACACACACGGTAACTAGCGCGTCCGGGCTATAGCCGAGGTTCAAATAGTCTTCG
>Ga0306924_10006573_pt1 | contig 11591 bp, 17 predicted proteins | sample sta12Can44000111_FD_203756 | JGI IMG/M metagenome (GOLD analysis project Ga0306924, IMG submission 203756) | Lab enrichment of tropical soil microbial communities from Luquillo Experimental Forest, Puerto Rico - statanox.12C.anox.44.000.111 (v2)... | ecosystem: Environmental > Terrestrial >...
ATCTCGTTGGTCAGTTACGAACGCCTGCTTCGCCATACTTCGTCCGGGAGTCAGAGTACGGAAAGTCCTCTTTCCAAGAAATGCTGCCGTGGCTCGCCCGCCGCTCTGGCAGGTGGTGAGAATGAGCAGAGTGAGAATGCCGCCGCATCGAGTGCAGTTGACACAGATGCGATTCTTGGGCAACTCGGTCGCGGCCTTGTAGCGCTACTCATCGCGCGTCTGCTACGCGGGGTTCGAGCAGGTGCTCCAGCTGGGCTGGCAGTGCGCTGTGAAACTCCATTAATGCGCCGGAGACCGGGTGGCGAAAGTTTAGCGCGCACGAATGGAGCGCCAACCGCCGCGCGGGATCGGTGCTCGCGCCGTATTTCAGATCGCCGATGATTGGATGGCCGAGGGCAGCCAGCTGAACCCGGACTTGGTTCTTGCGTCCGGTTTCGAGCATGAGCTCGAGCAGCGATTTGTCCCCATGTCGGCGCAGTACGCGATAATGTGTGATCGCCAGCTCACCACCCTTATCGACACGATGAACCATGAATGAATTGCTTTCCACAAGATGGTCTTTGAGCGTTCCTTGCCCATTTGCGGGTACGCCCTCGACGACGGCGAGATATCTTTTCGCGACCTTCTTCCAGTTCTGTTGAAGGATAGCCTGGGTGGATTGATTCCTTGCAAAGACCATCAGGCCAGAGGTCTCGCGGTCAAGCCGATGAACGATGAAGGCCTGTTGCAGCCGCGACCTCCTAAGCGTCTTTAGATGTTCATTGAGGAGCCGATGCGTAGTCCGCTCCTTCTCACGTTCCGAGCCCATCGAAAGGAGCCCCGTTGGTTTGTCGACCACGACGACGGCATCATCCAGATGAATAATTTTGAGGCCATGGCGCTCAAGGGCGTCGCCATGCACTCGCTTCCGTACCGCAATGGTCACGACATCGTTCGGGCCCAAGTCGGTATCATGTCGGACGCGCGCCTTGTGCTGTACCGTCACCGCCCCGAACCGGAGAAGGTCTTTCGCATGTTGCGCGACAGTCGCAGCGGCAGGCTAATCAGATATGGCAGGAGCTCGCATCTGGAGGCGACACGAAACTGATGGTCCTCCGTCATCATCAGTCCTGCTTAGCCAGAGTGTTCTTCAATAGATAATGAAAGGCTTGGGTCCGGTTCTCCGGGGGGTGATTGGCAAGCATATCAAGCAGACCCGCACGAAACTCGCAGGTCGCGGGGGATCCATCCCTCATCTTCATTTTCGTAAGCGTCTGTTGATCGTCGGGAGTAAGACTTGCAAGGGTAGCGCGCTCTTGGGCGGTGAGTTTAGTATCGCATTCGTCTGCGTGCGCGATTGACGCGGCCATCGAGAGTGACAGGAATCCCGCGAGCAATAGAAGGTTCATCCTTGCCTCCATGTGCGATTCGTCTAGCAACTTCCGTCCGTTGTTCCTCTGCAACCGCTCGGATTGCCGCTCAGTGCGAAGGCTAAGCTGCTCGGTCTGTACACGCAAGACGATTTCAAAGCTGGACAATGGCCGGGCCGAAGTGAGTTCCACGCGATGCCGCTTTGAGGGCCGCCGGAGCTTTTGATGCAAAGCTTAAAGTAGATCGGCCTCGGCAGTCATGGCTCGGATTTGTGGAGAGGAGAACTCTGGTTTCGGCTGTGCACGACTAGAATTTGCAGGTAAACGTCAATTAAAGCCGTACCAGCTTCGGTCTGGTATAGCTGTCACGGTGAAAAAAGCTACTCTTTGGCGCAAGAGATCTGAGACGAAGCTCCCTTAATCCACAATACTCGCGTTCATCGATCACATGGGCAGATTGGAGGCGTAAGGTTGCCAATGGTTAGTCGTTCCACTCACTGCAGCTGAGTCGCCTGGAAGCTTCAAGTCCAGCAAGTGCAATCGTGATACAGGCCTGGCGGCTTCATATTCGATCGCGACCCACATAGCCTTCTCCGAGCAATTGAGGCCAGCCGTTGACAAGCTGAGTATGAGCTTCAGGTTTCTCGGATCATCGAAGAGGAAGCGACGCCGATGGCTTGCGATACCTGCTGCCCGTCCGGCATGACCTCAACCCACGCGTTTTAGCCAGAAGTCTGCTTTATTGGCGTCGGAGAGTAACACCGCGACGTTTGTCCGCTAGCGCTAGTTCAAGACGCCCTCGGTAGCAGCCGGAAAACGCCCAACGGGTGCTGCCGCCACCCCTTTCTTCTCGGTCGTTGCTAGAAAGTCGAGGTAGGTCCGATACAGCCGGTACCGCATAGTTCAGGCGACGACAGCCTTGGGCAGCCGCTTACGATCTTCGTCGTCGTTCACGCTGAAAGCACGGGGACATTTATCTGATAGCCATCGATCGCTCACGAGGTCTTCCAGTGTCCGACCTTCTCCGTCGACGGCCCACACGTTGCGACTTGCGGCAGTAAACTGGTGGAAGTTGCGGCCGCATCGGCAGCATCTGTATTCCAGGGTTGACCCCCGAAGCGCAGACCAGGCGAGCATCTTGACTGCAAAGTCGTGGGTTTTCCAATTGTTGAGTGCTGCCACTTGTTTTCGAGCCTCTCGGACCAGGTCCCGATGCGGGTGCACGCTTAGGATTGCACCGCCCGATTTCGGGCCTTGCCATTTTTAAGCGATGGGTGAGCTTCGATCTTTATCTGTTGTCCGTTGAGCACGGTGTTGTTCAACAGGCTGAACGCGAGCGCGACGTCGGCGAGTTCCGCCATCTCCACGAAGCCGAAACCGCGGCAGAGTCCAGATATCTTATCCGTAATAGCCAGTGCCGCCACGACCTCTCCAGCGCGTGAGAAATGCTCGAGAAGATCTCTACTAGTGACCGAACTGGCCAGGTTGCCAACATACACCTTGGGCATCAAGGGACTCCTTGTACGTCTCAAGCAGTTCGGATGTCCCGGCAAGCACCCTGTGGTGATCTGGGATGAGCTGTATCCGAAGGCGAGTATCTCCACTTTATTTTGCGCCGCACGGAAAGTACATGCGTCAGTTAAGTCGGGTCTCAAAGCGTTGGGAAATCGGCGATGGTCAAGACTGGGGATGGCTTTCCCGGAGTAGAAGGTATATTGTTAAACCCAACGTTCGGACGTTCCTTTCACTTCGACCCAGGAATGAGCCTGGGTTTCCTGTTCGGAGCCACCCGGCACAAACTCTCGGAGGGCAAATGCCCAGCAAACTATACGTAGGCAATCTGGCCTACTCGGTCTCAAACGACGATCTCCATGAGCTCTTCTCACAAGTTGGCCAGGTGCAAAGCGCCACAGTCATCACCGACAAGTTCTCTGGACAATCGAAAGGCTTTGGCTTCGTCGAGATGACCACTTCGGAAGAAGCCTCCAACGCGATCCGTCAGTTCAATGATACCGAGCTCAAGGGCCGGAACATCAAGGTCAACGAGGCTAAACCACGCGAGGCGAGCTTCGGCGGAGGCAACCGCGATCGAAGTAGCGGCGGTGGTGCGGGTCGCGGCCGCAACCGCTGGTAAATATCAAGTTATTAATTTGGATCGCGTTGCGGTTCGCACCAGCCTCGCTGATGTCGCTCACCTGCGGAGACGGAATGCATGGACAAACGCCAAAGAGAACGGGCCCGCAGACAGAAACAACAGCAAAAGGAGCAGCGTCGCGTCGAGCGCGCTACTGAACGTCAGAAACGGGCCCGCGAAGGCGGCAAAGATGCAGACCTCGAGGAAATGGTTCCAGGACCGCAACCCGGTCAGATTGTCGATTTGTCCTGAATTGTCTCCCACCGGCATGGGCCTCCGGATCGGCCGTGTTGGTGCGGAAGGTTACGCTGAGGACCCGGCGCTGGGAATTCCTGAAAGCGGCTGGCTTCGCAGTGACATTGGGATCTGCTGTCTGCTATCGACGGGGCACTACGGCTCCTCCAACTTCCCACTTACAGACGCATGGCCAGATTTCCGCATTGAATTGCTCCATTCCGACATTTTTCTCGCTAGGCAAAATTGCACGGCAGGCGCATGACTTCTTGATAAGATGTTCTTTGACGCCAGTTCGATGGGGTCTGTAAAGTTAACTCGTCTCCTTAAAAATAGTTGGCAAACGTGCCACTTTGAGGTGATGAACGGCCGATTCCTCTACTGGGATTGCCTAGACACGGGTTCCTGAGGACAACTATTCAATGACTTCTTTAGACAAGTTCGAAAAACGGCTCAATGACGAGACCGCTACAGTCGAGAAAGAAATCGAATCTCACAAGCAGCAGCTGGAGGCCTTAAATAAGCGACTGGAAGGTCTGAAGCGGGCTGCCGAATTATTCGAATCAGAGCAGGGGGCGATTTCAGAATTGCTTCACGCCGGCTCAGCTAATGGTGGCGTTATCGCTCGGCAGATGACGTTCTCACCAGCCGCTAAAGCGCAAAGAACTACAACCAGTCCAAAGGCAACTGCTGCGCAGGGACGGCCTGCACCTGTCGGGCGTAGCAAGACGCCAACAGCAACAAGCCGTCGCAATACGAGCCAGAACGGCGGACTCACCCGACTCGACATGATAGCGGCAGTGCTCAAGCGTCATCCGCGCCGGACGGTGCGTGAATTGATTGCACTACTCAACAAAGAATACCGCTGGAAGACCACGGAAAGCGCAGTCACCGGTCATCTGTATACGCGCCGTGACAAGTTCGTGCATACTCCGCCGGACCGTGCGGCCAATCGCCCGGTCACTTGGTCGTCAAAATAGGCGGGATTAGCGCCTGCGTAGCACGACAGACCGCGAGTGTTAGTGCAAACCAGGGCCGCGCAGCGTTGGCCGCACGAATTTGTGGCTCTCTACTTTGGTAGACGATAAATTGTTCAATGTCCCGTGGTTTGGGCAAATTACCGATCGGGTGATGCCCAATCAAACCCTTCGATAGAACCAATCTGATCCGGCCAGCCAATGGCATCGTGTGTTTCAGTCAGCGTATGGACCACGAATCACCGTTTATAGTGCTCTGACTATACCGCTCCCCGACCTTAAACAATTGGGTGCAAAGTCTGTGTTCTGCTGCGTGGCATAGATACCATTGCTTAGCAAAGCGAAGCGCTTAGCATAGTCTGGTATCGGTGCTATCTGTAGTTGTTGACGAGGAGGCGGAGGTATGGAGCCCACCTGTGAAGAAGGGACATCGGAAGAATCCACACGCCGTGGCGCTCGGCCGATTGGGGGGCTTGGTTCGCAGTGCGGCCAAGAAGCGCGCCAACAAACAAAACGGTCGCAAGGGCGGGCTGGTCAAAAGCCGCAAGAAAACTATTGCAGTGAGACGCAACGCGCGACGGCCAAGACCCGGGCGCCGCAAGAAAGGGTGAGCGCGGCGATATCCTCGATCCGCGCTCGCTTCGGAAAATACGTTATCGGTTTCGGCGACCTGGGCATCCGCTATTGCCCGGTAGTGCGATAGACCTAATTCTCCGCCGCCTATTTTGCGCGGCGGTACTTCCTGCGAGACGAAGGGGGCGATATTTGTCGGCAGCCAAGAGCAGCTAAGCTCATTTGGGGGCGCGGGATGTCATGAACCGATGCCGCCCAGAGACAGGAAGGGCTGCACCTATTACTCAGCGGCCAGGGACGAGGCGATGATCATCGGACACATTGTTGACGGGGAGAGGCTCGAATGTGACCTGTCGGCACTGGTTGATACCCGCCTCCTCATCCAGGCGAATTCGGGCGGCGGCAAATCGTGGTTGCTCCGTCTCATAGCCGAACGCGCTGGCATCCAGACAATTGTGCTCGATAATGAGGGAGAATTTGCCAGCTTGCGCGAGGCCGTAGACATGCTGCTGGTCGGGGCAGGCGGGGAGTTGCCTGCCAATCCGCGCCATGCGGCGCTCATGGCGCGCCGGCTTATCGAGTATAAAGTCTCCGCCGTAATCGATCTTTACGAGCTGAAGCTCGGCGAGCGTCGTCAGTTTGTAAAACTGTTCCTCGATTCGCTTATTCATCTGCCGCGTGAGCTTTGGCGGCCGACACTGGTGATCCTCGATGAGGCGCACATCTACTGTCCTGAGCGCGGTTCAGGCGAAGCCGAATCAACCGAGGCTGTCATCAGTCTGATGAGCCAGGGCCGCAAACGAGGATACGCTGGCATCATCGCCACACAGCGGCTTTCGAAACTGCACAAGGATGCGGCGGCAGAGGCCAACAATGTGATTATCGGCCGCACCTGGCTCGATGCGGATCAGGCGAGGGCAGGGGACGCGCTGGGTCTGTCAAAAGCCGATCGGCTGAAATTGCGTGATCTGGAACAGGGAGAATTCTACGCTTTCGGCCCGGCTTTCAGCCGGCCAGGGGTCGTGCATTTTCGCTCCGATCGCGTCCGCACCACGCACCCGAGGCCCGGACAGCGGCATCTGCTTACCGCCCCCGCGCCCTCCAAGGCGATTCGCGGGGTGCTTGAGAAATTCGCTGACTTGCCTCACGAGGTGGAGAGTGAAATTCGCAGCCTCGATGAGGCTCGGAGCCGCATCGCCGATTTGGAGCGGCAAATCAGGAAATCCAAGGATTCGAACTCGCCACCAGAGTCAGACCAATCGGCTATCGAGCGGGCCGTCAGGGTAGCCGTCGAGAGAGAGCGGGCTGTATGGCGGCAGAAACTGGAACAGGGTAGGGCGCGCTTCCGTCAGATCTCCGCAGCTTTAGCAGCAGCAGGCCGATCCTTCGACAAAATTAAAGTGTTGCTTGATGAAATCGAGAGCGAGGCAGTGAATGCTCCGGAGCGCGCCGTCACGCAGCATGTTACTAGAAACCACCGCCCAGCATATGGGACCCATCCGGTCGACAATGGCGCCACGTCGGTTAGCAGCTTCGATGAGCCGCGAAAACTGTCGTTGGGAGAGCGCCGAATTCTAACCGCCCTGGCGCAATATCCTCAGGGGAGAAGCAAGGCGCAAATCGCAGTCTTGGCTGGGTACGCCCTGAATGGCGGAGGATTCAACAATTACCTCGGTGCACTCAGGTCGCGGAGTTTAATTAAAGGTGATGGCGACAGACTGACGATCACGGATGCCGGAATCGAAGCCCTCGGCTCGTGGGAGCCGCTCCCGACAGGGTCTGCTCTCGTCGATTACTGGCGCGGCCGGTTAGGAAAGGCCGAGCGGTTGATTCTGGAAACACTTACGCACGTGTATCCCGATGCGCTGACCAAAGAAGAGGTTGCGATGAAGGCCGGCTACGAAGCCAACGGCGGCGGTTTCAATAACGCCCTGGGCCGGCTAAGGACGCTGGAGTTGGTTGAGGGGCGCGGCGAGATCAAGGCCAGCGGCAATCTGTTCGATGCGGGGTGATCGAGAATGGCTCGCTGAATTCCTGAAAAAACGTCATGGGGAGGCGCGGCCACCGATGACCACCGGTGAGAAAGCTACTGGACGGGGTTTATGGCTATCGCGGCCGCCAAGAGGTCGATGCGCTCTACAGTGTCTCCGCTTTTGCGCTCCGTAACGTTGCTTTCGACTACAAGTGACCCGGATGAGCGGCGCAATCTGATAGCGATGGGAGATCGGATGCGTCGCGGACACAGAGCGCCGAGCCTTTTCGTGTGACGCGCGGCCCTAATGCTCCGGAAAATGCCCCTACCGACATTCCTCGAGCATGATGCGAGCGGCCTCGGCAGCGGCATCGATTTGGGGCCAATGCCCTGCATTGAGAGCATGCAGTGAGGCGTGCCGGGCCTGGGAGCGCATGTGTTCGGCGATGCTGAGGTGAAGATACGGATCGGCCTTTCCCCAGATGAGCAGAAGGGGAACATCGGATCGCCTGAACTCGACGAGACGAGCCGTATTGGCGGCGACCTCGTCGGTCAGCTGAGAGGTCATCTGGACAAAGGCGCTCGCGGCGCTGGGCTGTTGCCTGAAGTTATCGTCTATGATCGGCCCGAGGAACTCGAAGTAACGGACCTTCTGCGTCTCGGTCAGGCCTTTGGCCAACTGGTTGCGCTGGAAATCGAGTAGCCATGCGAACTGCTCCGGGCTTGCCAGGAAATGGAGACTGAGGGCGCTCAGCTCCCGATTCGAAAAGAGCGCGATCAGCTCGGGAACCCTCAGCCCGGGTGCGGCGTACATCAGTGTGATGGCGGCCGTGCGCTCCGGGTGTTCCAGCGCGAAGTTGACGGCGGCCGGGCCGCCGGCGTCATGGCCGACGGGAATGATCTTGTCGAGCGATAACGCATCGACGACGGCCTCCACATCGCCGAGCTGTTGCGCGAAACTGTAGTGCGAACCGACGGGCTTGTCGGATGCACCGAAGCCCAGAAAGTCGATCGCGACGATCCTGCGGCCGGCAGAGGCCAGATGAGGAATGAGGTCGTCGTAGATGTGCGAGTTGTCCGGAAATCCGTGCAGCAGCACAAAGGCCGACCCATGGCCGGGAAAATCTCGGACATGGACACTTCCGCGATCACGCGCGATCCGATGCTCGGTGAATGCCGGGGACGTCGTGTCGATGCGATTTGCTGCCATAAGCTCGCTCCGGAGGTTTGTTGACGGATTGAGGGTACCAGCCAGAATCGTTGAAATTTAACAGGCTAAGGCCGACATGATGCCGCGACGTTTTGGCGAAAAATGCTGAGATCGGCAGGTTGATTTCCAGGAAACAGGTACATCCGAAACGACCACACCCAACAAAGCTCTAAGATGACGGAGGCTTCAAAGCGGGGTGGTTGAGCGCACGGCCAAATAATATCGCCGCTTGCGTCAGCATCAGGGATCCAAATCATCGCTTCTTCTTGCCGTTTCTTTTGAGCGCATTGCCTAAACGCACGATAGGCAGCTACTCCCTGCTCCTCGGACACATTGTTCATGTCAATTTCGGGCGGGAGCTGTTTCGCCAGAAAAATAAAGCAGGTCGATATCCAGATCGAGTTCCCTGGCAAATTGTTCCAGCAGGTAACCACGCGGCGGATGGCGGAAGTTATGCTCGATATCGTTGAGGTAGGGCCTGAGATACCTTTACCCTCCTCATTCCTGATCTGCGCTGCCAGTTGCCGCTGCGTGAGTTGTGCTTTTTTCCTCGCTTCTGCGATCACTTCGCCAAAGGTTCTCATCTGATTACTAAACCAACATGGAATCGCATGGTTGCCCTCCAACCTTTCAGAATAAGGTCTACCTTCGGAAAGGGCGCGGCTGCCATGCGAGCTATTATGAGAGCACAAATTATCTTTTCGTATACAGAACCAAGTGGATTACGAATCGGCCGGTGCACCTTTTAAGGCCAGCGACCCGGCAAAATGCTGGTGGGCGCGGGCGCTAATCACCGGTGGCCACGTATTCTACTTCGGCGAGATGATCGAAGTTTTCGCCACAAGTCGGACAGTAGTAATAACCGTGGCTCCAATTATCGGTTTCCCTTCCGTCCAGGGTATCGGTGTCCGTCTCGCCGGTATCGGGATTGACTGGCAGCCAGACGGTGAGCTGGCAGCCTTGTTCGATTCCGTCAGTGTGTCCGTTGGGGCATCCGTAGCGCATTGTTATGCGGTCTCCTTCGAGTTATTTCCACGCAAGAGCGAATTCAGCTCTCGGTCGAATTCGTCGCCGGCGTCGATCTCGGCGATGGCTTTGCATTTAGGCACGGGCGCCCGGTATCGGACGCCCGTGCAAGCCCGTCTTATTCAGTGACCATGCCGTTAATTATGTAATCGCAACCGCGCTGCGCCTGGGCGGCGGCGTGGATGATGAGCTTGGGTTGATCGCGGAGCTGCTTGATCCAGCCCGCAATGTAGGCGGCAGAGTTGTCGATCGTGCGGTTCTCTATGCCAGTAATTCCGCACAAATAGGCGGCTGTCATCTCCGCAACGATTTCTTCGACGGAGTATAGGGCGGACCCGAACGGCGCTGCTTCTTTGATCGATTCGCGATTCAGTCTCCGCGGGTGCCCTAGTGCATGACCTTCCTCGTGCCAAAGTGTGGACCAGTATTCCTCGGCATTTTCAAACAATGCGCTCGGGGGCATAGTGATGCGGTCCGTCATGGGCGAATAAAAAGCTTGATCGCCGGAGTGCACGATTTCGGGCGGGTCGGGCATTCCGGCCAGAATCGTCTCGCATGCCGCGATGGGATCGAGCTGTCGCTGTTCAGGAAGCGCCAATTTGTCGCTAACCGTAAGTGGGAGTTCGCATTGCTCGGAATTGAATGCCGAATAGTAGCGCAGAACGAACCGGCGCCTGCCTTGGCCTTCCGGTTCCTGGACCTCCGGCTCCGGCTCGCCGGCCTTCACTTCGACACCATCGACATAAATCCTCCAGAAGACCACCGGGGTTGCCTTTTCTCCCTTACGCACTTGCCCGCCAAGCTCGTTGATCTGGCGCATGGTTGCCCAGTAGGGCGAAGTGTAACCCTGTGCCGTAAGTAGCCACACATTAACGCCACGATAAGGCTTCTTCGATACGAGATTGCGAGGCGCCCCGATGCTACGCCACGGCTTGTGCCACGGGATGGTACCCGCTTCCAGCTTCTCGATGATCCGCTCCGTGATGACACTGTAAACATCCATGGGAATTTCCTTTCACTGTGAATCAGAATCCGTCTTCGTCGATCCGGTGGGCGTTGAAGTCGCGTTCGGCTTTTTCCCCGTGGCCGCAACGAATGCCGTATAGGGATTTATCGTTGGGGTAGTAGAATGCTCGCTCGCCGGAATTGATTTCGGTCTGGCAGTTGGCCTCGGCGCACCGGGCCGGATACCTGACAGTGATCCACTTGGGATCGGCTTTGAACCTGCGTCGCATCGTTTGTTTCTCCCTTCGCCCGCTTCCGCTTCTTGCGGCAGGGCGTGCTGCGCTTTGCTTTCCATCACCGCGAACTTTTTCCGCGCGGCCCTCTCGCTCAAATCAGGAGGGCCCGCGCGCAGATTCCCGAACGCGTGAAGTGGAGCGCTGCACGGACGTGACAAACGCAGTGTTCGGCGAAGCCGATGGCGCGGCCGTGCTGGCGGAGCTCACGCCACCGCTTATGGTGGGAGGGCAGAGATTCGTCAGGTTAGGTTGGGCTGTTGGGCTGAGGACCGGGGAACTCCGACAGGGCAAGATCCATAGGGGCTGAAAGCCGAAGACCTTGGAGGGTTAACACTCGCTGGTTCGCGCTGAAGCAGTCTGGAATGTGTAAAGTGGTACTTTAAGATCGGGCAACGGTCTCAGAGCGAGATGGTAGGGCAGGGCGGACTCAGGGGAGACTAAGTCTATCCTTCGAGGCCAACCGCCACTGCCCACAACCAATATAACGCGGCGTACCATGCACAGAAGGAATTAACTTAGGACACCTTGCGGCCAATCGAGTCGGGCTGTGCACCGAAATGGCCAGGTGGGGGCGCAGGGCCGTGAGTCAGAACGTTTTCAGGTCGGGGCCGATCCTCGCAGTCGGGCAGAGTTACCAAAGCAAGGAGCGAATATGAGCAGGTCGGTATACGAAGATCGCTTTTTCGAAGTAATCGCACCGGAATCGCCACTGAATTGCAGAGACGATGGCGGCCATCTGATTTTGATTAAGAAGGAACCGGTTACCGACCGTTCGGACCTCACCCATCAGGAAGCCGTGGATTTCATGCGCATTTCAATGGCCGTGGGTCGGGCAATGTACGACGTACTTCAGGTCGAACGCATGAACTATGAGG
>Ga0306924_10006575_pt1 | contig 11589 bp, 14 predicted proteins | sample sta12Can44000111_FD_203756 | JGI IMG/M metagenome (GOLD analysis project Ga0306924, IMG submission 203756) | Lab enrichment of tropical soil microbial communities from Luquillo Experimental Forest, Puerto Rico - statanox.12C.anox.44.000.111 (v2)... | ecosystem: Environmental > Terrestrial >...
GTCGAGGCCGCCGACCGCTACCGGCTCGTCGGCGATCAGCCGGTGTCTGCCGGCGTTGATCTCCTGCTGGAAGCGCCCGCATCGGGTTTCGCGCACGATCACACCTGCATCCGTCGGCACCTCTGCGCCGAGCTCGGCTGTGTCGAGATAGCGCTCGGCCCAGGCGCGAATCACATTGGCGACATAGGCGGCATCGCTGCGTCGACTCAGGAGGTGATCGGCTCCGGCGAGTGAGACGAAGCTCTTTGGATGTTTTGCCGCGGTGAAGATGAAGCTTGCATTCTCGATCCCCACGATGTCGTCGGTAGGCGAGTGAAACACAAGCAAGGCCTTGTGCAGGGCTCCGATGCGATCGCGCAGCTTCTGCTGCCCGACGTCGTCCAGAAACGCGCGACTGATCCGAAACGAGCGCCCGGCCAGCGTGGCATCGATCGTGTGCGTGGCGCCGGCTGCGCCCGCGTCGTCCTTGAGCAGCCCCAGGACGTGGGCAGGATCGCAAGGGGCATTGATGGTCACGACGGCGCGCGCTTCCGCTATCTGCGCGGCGGCCGCGAGCATGGCCGCGCCACCGAGGCTGTGCCCGATCAGGATTGCGGGCGCGCGCCGCAGCCGCCGCAGTGCGTCGGCAGCGGCAACCAGATCGGCGATGTTCGACGAGAACGTCGTGTTGGCAAATTCGCCTTCGCTTGCGCCCAGGCCGGTGAAGTCGAAGCGCAGCACGGCGATGCCAAGTGCCGTGAGCCCCTCGGCAATGCGCCTGGCGGCATGGATGTCCTTGCCGCAGGTGAAGCAATGGGCAAACAGCGCATACGCGCGCGGCTCCTCGATGGGGCAATCGAGTAGCGCGGCCAATCGCTCGCCCATGGCATTGGAGAAATCAAAACGCTCAGCCGGCATGTCTACCTCCGCTGGCGCAGGGCGTCAGGATGGTTAAGGCTCGGTTAAGGCTGCTGCGTGGTTCGAACGACATCCTTTACAGCATCGCAACTTCTGTTTTCTACAAATCTGCGCAAAGTCTCGCTGGAGCCTGTTCGGCATGCGTAGGGTTACAGCCTTCCTGAGGGACTGCTCCGGTGCGACCTCGATCGAATACGCGCTGCTCGCCTCCGGCATCGCTGTAGCGATCGCGGCGACAGTCAGCTCGCTGGGCTCCGTGGTAAAGAACAATTACACCTCCGTCGGCACCGCTTTGAAATAGCTCCGTGGCCACGGGCCGCAGCCGGATTGACCGCAGAGGCTGCCCTCGCAAGAAAAATACTTAACAGTTTTGTGATGCAGTCATCAAACCGCGCACCGATATTGGACTTCGTATTTCGCGGAAGGGGCGGTTCCTTCCATGCAGAGGTCACCATGAAGAGCCGGCCGGGTTTGGTCCAGACTGCGTGTCAGCTTCTCGCTGAAGGGCGCATCGATGATGTCAGTAAACGCGTTGCAAGACGGCTATGGAGCCGCTCGACTGCTTATGGGCTGCGCAGGGACCTGGAGGTGCCGGTGGCGCTGCCAACGGCAAAAATTCCAATTGAGATTCGCAAGTTGATAGACAGCGATATCCCTGCTCTATTGCGCGACCTGCCGGATGTGGACGCGGACACGCGCTGGGAAATCCGGCTTCGGCATGCTCACCTGAAATCAGGAATTCCGCAGTGTTACGTCGCCGTAGATCAACGCACCGACACACCCTGTTATTTCCAGTGGCTCATGGGAGCAACGCATAATCGTGAGATTCAAACCTTCTTCCATGGCACCTTCCCGATGCTGCGGACGAACGAGGCGCTGCTTGAAAACGCCTATACGCCGGTTCAATGCCGAGGGATGGGCATAATGGCGGCTGCAACGGCCCGCATCGCGGAACGGGCGCTCGACATCGGTGCGCGTTATGTCATCACCTTCGTCGATCAGCATAATGTGCCGTCCTTGAAGGGATGCAAAAAGGCGGGCTTTGCTCCCTATGTGGAGCGGCACGAGCAACGTATCCTGTTTCACAGCCGGATAAGCTTTGATCCGCTGCCCGAGGATTTCTCCGCATGAGCGAGCGCGTCCAGCCTCCGCCCCGCCTAGTCTCTCGGCAGGAGAAGGCCATCGACACGCGATTGGTGCTTGAATTCGTCAAGACGCCTCTTCGCTGATGCATGCCCATGTCGGCCGACTGCTGGCAATGGCACTCATGGGGCAGGTCTGTCTGGCGTCAATGATCGCAACCGCAAGCGCACAAGAGTCGAGCAAATCAATTCGGGCCGAGCCGGCGCGTACTGCAAAGGAACGACTCGGCGGCAAGGCAACGGACGAGCAGCGCGTGGACAATTGCAAGGTGCCGCTCGACCAACGCGGCGCCAAGCCGCGCCCCGACTGCAACGATGAAGGGAGAACGGGGCGGAAGCGGTGACAAGTTAGAGCGAATCACACTCACGTGGCTCGATTTGAGCGAGACTTGCTCAGTACGGCACGTCTCCCGCCACCGTGGTGCGATGCATGTGCCGGCGCACCGAGAAGTCATAATCCGCGAGCGCGTAATGCATCGTGCAGCGGTTGTCCCAGAAGATGAGATCGTTGACTCGCCACTTGTGGCGGTAAACGAACTCCTGGCGGGTTGAGTGGCGGAACAGAAAATCGAGGATGGGCGTGCTTTCCTCTTCGGCCATTCCAGCAAAGCCGGTGGTGAATCCGGGATTGACATAAAGCGCCTTGCGCCCGGTGACGGGGTGAGTGCGGATGACGGGGTGCTCGACCGGCGGCGTCTTCGCGCGCTGCTCGGAGGTGAGCGGCGGGCGTTCTTTCAGCTTCGCGAAATACTTGTCGTAAGCATTGCTGTAGTCGTGAATTGCCTTGAGGCCGGAGAGGAAGTTCTTCATGGGCTCAGACAGCGTGTCGTAGGCCAGATACATGTTCGCCCACATCGTGTCGCCGCCGACTTCCGGCATCTCGTGGCAAAGGAGCAGCGAGCCCATCGAGGGCCGGCGCATGTAGGACAGGTCCGAGTGCCAGTATTGGCCGGCGTATACGGCGCCCTTGAGCTTGCCACCCTCCTTGACGTTCGAAACGACGAGAATTTCCGGGCGGTCGGGCAGGTTGAACTCGCCGATCACATGCGTCTCGAGCGCGCCGAACTGCCGGCTTAACGCGATGTGCTCTTCCGGGGTGAGGGCCGCGTCGCGGAAGAGCAGAAGTCCGTTGTCCGCGAGCGCGCGCTGCAAGCCCTCCACGGTGTCGCTCCGCAAAGGATGGCGCAGGTCAAGGCCGATAACCTCGGCGCCGCAGGCTCTCGACAGGGGCTGCGTGGCTAACATAGAGCTTCCCGCATGCAACTGGCGCTCCTCATCGTTGTCGCGCTCGTGGGCGCTGCGAATGCACAAGCGCCATCCGATTATCCTGTCAAGCCGGTTCGCATGGTTGTGGCATTCACCGCCGGCAGCGAGACCGACTATCTCGCGCGCATCGTCGGCCAGAGACTCTCCGAGCTGTGGAACCAGCAGGCGGTGGTGGAGAATCGGCCTGGCGCCAGCGGCGTGGTCGCGAGCAGCCTGGTCGCCGCGGCTCCCGGTGATGGCTATACGCTTCTCACCCACTCGATGGCGCATGCCATAGCGCCCGCTGTGCACGCGAAGCTTCCCTATGACACATTGCGCGATTTCGCCGCGGTCTCGCAGATCGCCAGCGTCCCCAATGTGCTGGTGGTCTCGGCGACGAGCGGTCCGAACTCAGTCCGCTCGCTCATCGCGCTTGCCCGCGAGCGTCCAGGCACCCTCACCTTCGGCTCGGCGGGTGTCGGCAGTGGCATGCACATCAACGGCGAGCAGTTTCGACTGGCCGCCGGCGTCGACGTCGTGCATGTGCCATACAAAGGCGGGCCCGAGGCGCTCACCGATCTCCTCGGCGGGCGCATCTCCTACGTCTTCTCTCCCATCGGTCTTGCGCTGCCGCTGGTGAGGGACGGGAAGCTTTCAGCTCTTGCCGTGAGCACCGCTACGCGCTCGCCTGCGCTTCCGCACGTGCCGACGGTGAGCGAAGCCGGAGTTCCCGGTTTCGAGTTCGATACCTGGTACGGGCTATTTGCGCCGGGAGCGACGCCGCGCGCGCTCATTGCGCAAATTTCCTCGGACGTGCGAGCGGTGCTCAGCCAAGCCGATGTTGCGGAGCGCTTCGCCGCGCGGGGCGTGGTGCCGCGGCCTTCCACTCCGGAGGAGTTCGACCGTTTCGTGCGCGCCGAGATCAACAAGCTCGGCAAGGTCATCAGGGCGGCAGGCATCAAGCCGGATTGAGCACGTTGGATCAATTTGGAGCTCGTTCCGAACGGTTGAAGCAAACTCAGTCCCGTTATGGCCGGCTATGACGCAGGGTCGCGTGACTCAAGGCCTCCGCCTCCAGCACCGGAAGCCTACTTTACGGCTTCGACGGCGTAGCGTCGTAGTGTTTTAATCGCCTTGTCACGCTGGGGGGCAAGATCGTTCCAGGCCTTCGATTTGTAAAATGCTTGCGCCTGTTCCAGGCTGTCCCACTCAATGATCGCCACGCGCTTGGGAGCTGCCGCCCCGTCTATCGTAACAACACGTCCACCCCCAGTGTGGAGATTATGCCCGCCGGCAGCATTTTGCGCAGCTTCGACAGTAGGGACGAACGCCGCTGCGGCCGCTGCGCCGAGCGAGGCACCTGCGAATATCGACAACACCACTGTGCAACTAGTCTTCATGATGTCCTCCCGTTGTATGCCCGTCATCGGGCAACTCGGCGTATCGTAAATCGACAACTCCCTTGCGACAATGGCGCTACATCTGCTGATCCTCAGAGAGCGGCGCTTAAACGGACTTGGCGGCACTTCGCGTTGGTGCCAACAACGAACTAAAGCGGTGCAGCAAAAGCATCTTCACTCAATGACCTCGCCAGCACGCGCTAGCACGGCCGCCGGCATGTCGAGGCGGAGCGCCTTGGCGGTCTTAAGGTTGATCACCAGCTCGTATCTGGTAGGTGCCTGCACCGGCAGATCGGCTGGCTTCTCGCCCTTGAGAATGCGATCGACATAGCCGGCGGCGCGTCGATACGGGTCGATCGTATCAGTACCGTAAGAGATCAAGCCGCCATCATGGGCGAACAGCGGCAAGGCATAGACCGCAGGCAATTGGTGCTGCATCGCCAGCCTGATGATCAGCTGGCGATGAACCATGGTCAACGAGTTGCCCGTCACAATCATTCCGCCGTTCGAGACGGCGGCGAATGCGCTGACGCCGCGCTCGATCTCGCCTGCATCGCTCACGCCGACCGGGCTTACCTCCATCCCAAGCGAGGAAGCCGCGAGCTGGATCGCACCCAACATGCCGATCCCCGAGGACGTGACCGCATCGCGTAGCACTGCGATCCGCGTCACGCCCGGTGCGATTTCTTTGAGCAACTCCACCCATTTCCCGGAGAATCCATAGTCGGGACTGGTAAAACCGGTTGCGTTGCCGCCGGGATGCGCCAGACTTGCGACCGCCCGGCACCAACCGGGTCGACGACCTGCGCGAATACGACCGGCATGATGCGGGTCGCCTGTAACAAGGGTGCCGCAGCCGGGATGCCACTCGCGAAGAGAACGTCTGGCGCGAGCGCGACCAATTCCGCTGCTTGCTTGCGGAAGTGATCGGCATCGCCCCCGCCCCAGCGCAAGTCGATGCGCACGTTGCGGCCGACCGCCCAGCCCGCCTCCTGCAAGCCTTGCAGGAACGCCGCGAGGCGGGCCTGTCCCTCGGCATCGTCTGAAGGGAGGTTCATGAGCACCCCGATGCGGCGCATTCGCTCGCGCTGCTGCGTGCGCGCCGTGAGCGACCAGGCCGCCGCTCCGCCGAGCAGCGCGATGAACTCGCGGCGTTGGATATCGATTGCCATGCGACCCTCCCATGGGTCATGTCCATGCAATGGAGGGAGGATAGCACGCCCTAAGATCGTGGTCCGGATATAGTCGGCTCACCCTCCAATAGCGGCGGCAACACGGACATGCCGGCACTTACGTTGAGTGCCACTTCCAGACTCATGCAGAGCAGCAAAGATGTGGTGACACACCCCGTTATTCGATCACCTCGTCGGCGAGGGCGAGCAGATTGCCTGGAATGGCGAGGCCTAGCGCCCTGGCGGTCTTCATGTTGATCACCAGCTCGAACTTGACCGGCGCCTGGACGGGAAGCTCGCTCGGCTTGGCACCTTTGAGGATGCGGTCAGCATAGATGGCGGCTCGGCGAAAGTTATCAGCGAGGTCAGCTCCGTAGGTCAGCAGGCCACCAACCTCAGCGAAGGAGCGGTTTGAAGCGATGACCGGGATCCGATAGCGAACCGCAAGCGATGTGATCTCCGCGCGGTGAACTTGCGTGAAGGGATCAGGCATCACGACCATGCCTCCGTTGGGCTCCATGGCCTGCGCAGCAACGGTTGAATCGAGGTCGCCCCTATTGTGGACCGGCGCTTCGACGGCCTCCAGCGCGAAGGAAGCCGCGGCCGCTTTGAAGGACTTCAGCCAATATTCGGAATACGTCGCGGTTGTCGGGTTGAACAGAATCGCGACCTTGGCGACCCGTGGTGCGATCTCCTTGAGCAGTTCCACCCATTTGCCGGATATGGTTGGCTCGGTAACGATAAACCCGGTCGCATTGCCGCCCGGTCGCTGGAAGCTTGCGACGAAGCCGCTCCCGATCGGGTCGGCGGCGATCCCGAAAATGATCGGAATGGTGCGTGTCTCTTTCAGCAGTGCCACCGTGCTGGGCGTGCCTTGCGACAGGATCAGATCGGGTTGCCGCGAGACCAACTCCTTCGCAAGTCGCGGCATCGCCTCCACGTCGCCCGGTGTCGCCCAGCGAATGTCCATTCTGATATTTTTGCCTTCCGTCCAACCAAGCTTCTGAATTTCTTCCCTGAATATCCGAACCCAGGTCTGCCCTTCCGGATCGCTCTCGGGATTTATCATCAGCACGCCGATGCCGCGCATCCGCTCGCCGTCTTGGGCGTGCGCGGCGAGCGGCCACGCTGCCGCTCCGCCCAGCACTGATATAAACTCACGCCGTTTCAGTTGATCGAATTGCATACGCTGCTGCTAGCCCGGGGAGTCCGTGACAGAATAACGGATTGGTAGGTTCAAGTCAGGGGCTCGCTGCGCTGCGGGATTTCGGCCCGCCCGACCGCCGGTTCGGGCACAAAAGCAGTCATTGGTCGATCATTCAATCAGCCGAATACGAGCAAAGTATTAGCGGGCGAGTTGTTATAGAGCACGGCTTAGGCGATGAGAACGACCAACGTCGCAAAAGCCGCCGCAGTGATCACAAACAAAATAGCCAGCGTGCCAGCGAGCAAGAGTAGACTATCTTGCTTTCTTCCTTCTAAGTACCACAAGAGCGGTCTGCCAAAAATAAGCACACCGACAAGTGCAGCGGAAAAGACAAGAAGCATCAGCATGGCAATTGGAACGAGAATTGTCTTTGCTTGTCCCAGCCTCATTTGAGCGGCGTAAAATAAAAATGATCCGACAACTGTGACGTACAGCGCGGTTGAAAGCGCATTTAAAAGAGCGACCCTCAAAATGGGTTTCATCGGTAGCCTAAGAGCTACGTCTTTCTTTAGCGTCTGCTGCTAATTCGATGGCAGCCATAAACGGGACAAGCCGGCACTCACACTTCGTGCCATAAGCGGCTGTGAGCAATCGCAGCAAGCAGCCTCGTGATACTGGCGGATTATCTCGGAGGTGACGGCATGGCCGATGAATGGTGGTCGACGATGAGCCAACGCTCGCCGCTCTTAACGTAGGTGAAGCTGTAGCGCGCAGGCAAGGTTTTCGTCTCTCCATCCTTCACATAAATGTGTAATGGCCGGTATTTACCGCCATACCACCGTACACGCGGATCAGCTGATCGCCGAAGGCAACCTTAAGGCCCGGAAGAACTTTAAATGCCGTCACAAAATAGTCCCGCAGCGCCGTCCGATCGGCGCGCACGGTCGGTGACAGTGTTCCCCAAAGCACTGCATCATCGGAATAGAACGGCAACACCTTGTCGGGATCGTCTTCGCCAAGAGCCTGTCCCCACGCCAAGGTCGCCTCGGCCACTTCCTCTTTCGGCCCTACCAAAGCGTTGGAGACAAACGACAGTAATACGATGCTGAGCGCAAGCGCCGCGGTCACGACTTTCGGAGAAGCTTGCATGACTGTCCTCCCGTCAGGAGTAGGTCGATCGATCCTGGCAGGAGTGTGCCGCGGTCCTCTAAAGACCGCAACGGGCCAAGGGCGGCGAACGCGATCACGGCGGACCGCCAGCATTTGCCCGCAGCTCCTCGGAAGCGGCCGTAATTCAAGGTTTCGGCCTGCGTCGCCAGGTGCCATGAGGCTAGTTACTCGATGACCTCGTCCGCGAGAGAATGCGCGTACCGCGAGGGCCACGCTGCCGCTCCGCGAAGCAGCGATATGAACTCGCGTCGTTTCAGTTGATCGAATGGCATACGATCCGTCCGCCAGCCCGGGTCGGTTTGCAGGATACCGAATTGGCGGCCATCGGTCAGCGAGCATGACGAGGATTTTGCAGCCAAACGGCAGGCTGTCGCGCTCAGTTCCAATCGCGCTCTTTGCCGTATCTATCGACTTTGCAGCCACAATTCGGGCACGTCCACCCACCCCACAAGACTTCGCGGAACGACGAAACTTTGCGAATTGTCGAAAGAGGTTCTGCGCATCGTGGACAAACCGCGCCGAACAACCCGATACCTCTCCTCTCCGCGTTCCTCTGAACCCAATACATTCCACCTAACAGCATCGCCACGCTGATCAGCAATTCCACGTTATCCAATCGATTCTGGTCGCCTGCGCATCGCTCGCCTGCAAGAATCCTACCCACCCAGCGGATCCGCAGTTCCTACAGGTGCGTACGTTACCACTTAGGCGGACTACCATGAGCGGTCACTAGCTGCTCTGCCGACCGCTGGGCAGCCGAGACCCACATCTTGCCGACGCTCTCGCGCGCTGTTTTCCGGAATACTGTGACGTAAAGAGCACGACTGCCAACAATGTGCCGTTTTGGAACGATCAGCAGCGCGCTACCGCTTGACTGCGGCATAATGGAGTAAGCTTCAAGGGCGCGCGGGGAGACAGGGGAACAACTCCGCCGAACTACCCCTATCCACGTTCGGCACCTCCGCGCTGCCATTTGGGGGGCGTAAAATGAACATCGATCTAGATAGCTGGGAAGAAGGCTATGCCGACGGCCAGTTGGGTCGGCCATCTCAATGTCCGGAAAATCTCGACTGCTTCTCGTATTCGAGTGGCCACTGCGAGGGTCGCGCGTATGTTGCGCGATGGCGTCAATCCATTCACCACCATGGACCCAGATTCCAGTAGGGAGTTGCAACAATGCGGGTAAAAAAGTTCGAATCGCCCACGCTCATGCCGACGTTGGAGGCCCTTGATGCAGAGTTTGCTCGCGAGGACGAGCAGTGCACAACCGGGCGCAGAAGACAGGAAGGTGCTCCGATGAATGACGCCTTTAAACCGACACAAACTGAGTTCCCTGCGCAGCTGAGAGCCGCTAGGCCATTGAACGCGAAGCAATCCTCTCTCGATACCGCCGTCATGCGCCGGTCGCTCGGCAGGCGAGTCTCCGGGGCACTCGCGCGGTTCATTGTCGTATCTTGCATCGGTATCGCTGCCACTTTGGCTTGGCAGTCGTACGGCGATGCTGCCCGAGCAATGATTGCGAACTCGTCGCCGCAGCTAGGCTGGTTGGCGCCTCAAACCGCGCCTGTGCAGACCGCTCCCGATGTGGTGGCGCCAGCCGCGGCTGCCGCCGCTTCACCCGATCTGCAACGGCTCGCGCTCGGTCTCGCTTCGGTGCGCCAAAGCGTCGACCAGCTCGCAGCCCAATTCGCGGCCGGTCAGCAGCAGATGGTGGATGACATCGCTAAGAAGCTGCAGGCGGACGAGCAGGAAATTCTTCAAAAGCTTTCAGCGGCTCCGCCGCGGCCAACCGCAGCCCCGGCGCGCAAACCGGCCCCGGTGACGTCACCGTCGACGCAAGCGCGCTGACGCCCGGAGGGATATGGGCGAAAGGCGAAGGGGGCATTCCCGGTGAATGCCGTATATTCGCGGCGAATAACTCTGCGCGCGTAGCGAATGGCTGCGCGGTCCCCGCACCGCCAAGTGTGACGATAAATTGTCGCGCCGGATGGCTTTCATTCGGACTGAACGCAGCATTGGTGCGCACAAAGGAACCGTTGGCGTGACAACGACGAAGCTTGAGAGGCAATGGCTCGATCGCGTGATGGGCATCATCGGCCACGAAGCATCCAGGGAGTCGCAGCAGTTGGCCGACGCCAGGAACGAAACTGACGGAGCGAATACGCCAACAACGGAACTGGCGACCGATCTCGATAAGTCTTGTCACGAACTGCCTGTGTGGGACGCCGATATCAGGGTCTATGACCCGGAGAAGCTCGCGAATGCTGCATCATCATCTGCTGCTCAAATGAGGTGCCCCGTAATTATTGGAGGCGCGCTCTCACTGGGTTTGGGCATTGCATGGTTAGGCGGCTGGATCTCCCCTCAATTTGTCGGAGCCGTTCCGAGATCAGTTCCAATCGATCATAAAGTCGCTTCTCTCGGTTCCGACCGGCCGGTCGGAACCGTTCCTCCAAGCGCAGTCGATGCACCTCAGCAAGCAGTGCCGGCCGTCCCAACTAACGGCAAAATCGACGGTAGCGATTCCACACAAAAGGCTGTTCGGTCACTTGACGATGCCAGAACGGCCGCCATACCGCCGCAGAAGAACGCGTCAGTGTCGCCGTCTGCCACCGTCCATCGCCGGCCGACAACACCGTTCCCAGAAACAAAGCCTACAACCATTGATGGTTGGGTAGTACGTGAGGTTGCTAATGGAACGGCTTTATTGCAAGGACCCAACGGCGTCTGGAAGGTAGCCCGGGGCGACACCGTGCCGGGACTTGGAACGGTCGATTCTATAGTTCTATGGGGCAGCCGTTGGATAGTTGCGACAAGCAGAGGTTTGGTCACCGCCCCCTGAGCCCCACCACGTCAGCCACTCGAACGTCAGAGTTGGAACCACGCAGAGATCGATTGCCTGTTTGCGTTTCTCGTCGTGAGCCACGGTCGACGACGTCTGATGTGGTTTGCAGTGACCTGGGGTCTGGGGTTCTACTTCTGGTGAATACGGGCAGCGCCGCCGGTTACCGCGCCGCCCCTTCGCCTATCACCTCGAACGGTGCCCAGTACGCCGGGTATGCGTTGCGCGGATCGTAGGTGTCATCCGTGTAGGCGAGCATAGCGCGGCGCAGCGCCTCAGCGCGGCCGAGCGACGGATCGGATTTCATGACGTCGGCTCCCACCAGCTGCGGACATGCCGTCGTATGAGGCTACGTGCGAGAATTGCCACAGCACAAGAGGAGACATTGGCTCGTGTCGCCGGCGCGGCCCAGCAACGTTAATGGGAAGGTGAGGCCGAGCATTTTGGCAGTCTCGCGCCTATGCGGCGGATGGGCTAACATCCCAGCTATTCTTCAGTGAGGAAGCAACATGAGCGACGAAACAAAACCGGTTGACCTGTGGGAGCGGACTAAAGCTTGGGCCGATAAGAACCG
>Ga0306924_10006578_pt1 | contig 11587 bp, 11 predicted proteins | sample sta12Can44000111_FD_203756 | JGI IMG/M metagenome (GOLD analysis project Ga0306924, IMG submission 203756) | Lab enrichment of tropical soil microbial communities from Luquillo Experimental Forest, Puerto Rico - statanox.12C.anox.44.000.111 (v2)... | ecosystem: Environmental > Terrestrial >...
GGCCTTACTCAGGCTCTGCAATTAGATACTTCTCAGAAAGAACCCTCGAGAAACACTCGGAACTGTTCCGAACGTGCTGGATGACGCAGCTTCCGCAACACTTTGGCTTCAATCTGACGAATACGCTCCCGGGTAACGGAGAAGGCCCGGCCAACCTCCTCGAGCGTGTGCTCCGTGCCGTCGTCGAGGCCAAATCGCATCTTGATGATGGTCTCTTCGCGAGGGGTGAGCGTCTTCAACATAGATGCCATTTTTTCCTTCAGATTGCGGCTGATTACCGCATCCGATGGAGAAACAACACCCTTGTCCTCGATGAAGTCGCCGAGGTGCGATTCTTCCTCTTCGCCAATTGGGGTTTCAAAAGATATAGGTTGTTGTGCGATCTTCTTGTTCGCCCGAACCTTTTCGACAGTTAATTCCATGCGCCGGGCAATCTCTTCGTGGGTAGGCTCGCGACCCAGTTCCTGCACGAGTTGCCGGCTAGTGCGAGTCTGCTTGTTGATTGCCTCGAACATGTGTACCGGCACTCGAATCGTACGCGCCTTGTCGGCGATGGCACGTGACACTGCTTGGCGAATCCACCAAGTTGCGTACGTAGAGAACTTGTATCCACGGCGCCATTCGAACTTGTCGGCTCCTATCATTAGGCCGATATTTCCCTCTTGGATTAAATCCAGAAATTCCAGGCCTCTGTTCGTGTATTTCTTGGCGATGGACACAACAAGGCGAAGGTTGGCCTCGGTGAGTTCCTTCTTTGCTCGTTCAGCTTCCGCTTCGCCACGAACCACTCGGGCGAGCGAGCGCTTCAGGGCCACGAGCCCTACAACGCTCGATTGCTCGATTTCTTTCAGCTGCGCACGGCGAACTCGCAGCTCGCAGCGTGCCTCGCCAGCCTTGTTTCGGCGAGCACTACCGGCCTTACGCTCCAGCCGACTGCATTCGCGTTCAAGCGAATAAACCCGCTCGACGGTACGCCGCAGATTGGCGATCAGGCGTTTCTCTTCTTTGGAATGAAAATTGATGAGGCGCATCAAGCGCGACGCCTCAATCCGTGTCTGCAACAACTGACGCTTGGCTCGCAAATATGTTCTTTCATTGGACAGCGTCATCTTCTCCAGTCGAGTTGCTTGCTTAAGCCCTGCATTGTAGAGCTTCTCGATCCGATCGATGATCCGCACCGTCTGGCGGCTCTTGTCTTGAATTTGTTCTGCTGTTAACTCTTCCTCGTCGAACTCAATGATCTCTTTGATCGAACGCACACCCGCGCGCAGCTCTTGGCCAACTGCGATGAGATCCTTAAGCACAAGCGGAGAGCGGGAAATTGTCTTGAGTACCAGCTCGTGGGCTCGCTCCATGCGTTTGGCAAGGGCCACTTCGCCTTCGCGCTTTAACAGCGGCACACCCCCAATCTCGCGCAGATATAGCCGGACTGGATCATTTGTTTTGTCCCGCAGGTAGGCTACCTCATCAAGCTCAACCTCTCGACGGTCGCCCTCTTCAAAATGAGCGTGCTGCGCTCCTACTTCGAATTCGGGCTGGGGCCGATCGCGAACCCTGCGCGCAATAGTCGCCACGGAAGCGTCTTCGGCAATGTGGACGCAATTAGGTTCAAACGTCGAAAACATGCGGATGATCTCGTCCGTCGCGCGCTCCTCGGATGTCAAGGTGTCGCTCGCCTTCTCGTCAAGCTGGTAACTGCTTTCCTCGCGCATATCGGTGCCGCTTGGAACTCCGTCGTTCTTTTGGCGAATTGCGAGAGCAGAGCATTTTCCTTCCCCGGCTAACGGTCAGAATCCGCTGTCGTCCCTTCAAAACCATACCACCAGTAGCGGAAACCCTGGACCAAATCCCCTCGGCTAAGCTTCCAGCTGCACTTGCAAGAATTCACCCGGAAGCTGAACCAGGCGACTTTTGAAAGCCGGTGGCACGTGATTCATGTATCCTTGACCCTTGTTCTTGTTCTTTCCGAGAGAACTCATATCCACTGTCGCCCTTTCAATTCGGACACCGAGGGCGCGCTCCAACTGAACGAACTCCGTTCGCTGCTCCCTCGAAAAGAGAGTAGAGGCAACTCCGCGCTCACCTGCTCTGCCCGTGCGTCCCACGCGATGGATAAAGTTCTCCGCAATTTCAGGCAAGTCGTAATTGATGACGTGAGCGACCTTATGGACGTGAATTCCCCGCGAAGCTACGTCCGTTGCCACTAGCACACGGTAGCGCCCCTGCTGAAATCCAGCGAGAGCGGCCGTCCGCTGAGACTGTGAACGGTCGCCATGAATCATGGCTGCATTGATGCCCAGCCGAGTCAGGGCCTTGGTAATTCGTTCCGTGCCGCGCTTGGTGCGTGAGAAAACCAGACACTGACCCCTCTCTTGAGCGAGCAGGTGATAAAGCATTTCCTGCTTCACATCTGCGGAGATCTCGAACGCCTGCAGGCGTACATTCTCGGAAGGCTTGAGCGTGGACCCGAATGCGAGGCGTACCGGACTTCTCATGTAGTCCTTCATGAGATGTGCCACGGATCCTTCGAGCGTCGCCGAGAAGAACATCGTCTGCCGGTCCTTCGGCAGAATCGCGACAATTCTGCGAATCGCGGGAAGAAATCCCATGTCTAACATGCGGTCTGCCTCATCCAACACGAGCGTTTGTACTGCTCCCAATTGGACGAGTCGCCGGTCGAGAAAATCCTCCAATCGGCCCGGCGTAGCGATGACAATGCGAGCTCCTTTGCGGATTGCCGCCAGTTGTGGCTCTTCGGATAGACCACCCACTACCAGCGCTGCTGGCGCAAGCTGCCTTCCTCGCAGGACGTTGTATTGCTCGACGACTTGCATTGCTAACTCGCGCGTCGGAACGAGCACAAGAGCTGCGATTCCGGCTGCGTCTCTGGTTGTGAGTTTCTCAATTATTGGGATGAGAAACGCAAGGGTCTTACCAGTTCCTGTTTGCGCGGTCGCAAGCACGTCTTTACCTTCCATCGCTCGCGGGATCACTGCGGCCTGCACGGGTGTCGGCACTATGAAGTGCGCCGCTGCCAGTCTCTCCTTCATGGAGGAAGAGATGGGTAATTCTGAGAAATCTTGCATTTTGCTTTCTTGCTGACGAAAGAGATCGGGCGCGCCAGCACACAATGCCTACGCCCACGACCGAGTCAGTCTTGTCTTAAATTACGCTGAAAACCTAGGGAGGAAACTGAGGGCGGGTATTCTCAGATCAGGTCGTCAATCAGAGGGACCGCACAACACAACCGAAGCATCGAGCGCAAATGCATTGTAACACATCTCCGAGCGGATTGCGTAACGGAACTCCCAGGTGGTCAGAGGGCTTTACCCGGAAGCACCTATCCGGCATCTTCCCTCCTAGGAAACGCTGGGAATGTTAGTATGAACTATGAGCTTAGCCTATCGAATTGTTTTCGAATGCCCCAACGGTCACAACATCAACCTACAGAGGAAATGCGGTAACGTGTCGCTTTCGGAAGGCGAGGCGATGAAATTATTTGGAGACGAGGAGCTGTCCTGCTCGAATGCCAACTGCCGTTGGCACGGGAAAGCGTCCAACACGAGACTCGTTCGAATCCTACCCTTCAATTGGATACTTTCTCCTTCCACTTGAAGAACGCGAAGCCGAGAACCATCCATCTGAGAAAACCCGCAAAAAACGGAGGGTTCGGCGCAACCGGAAAAGAACCCCGAGGGCGTCGGGCTGTCACAAGAACTGAATACATGGCATCTTGAGGATGCAAAACTACAATGCGACTTGAAAAGCCGAAGAAATCATCGGGACGCCCAGACTTTGTGTCTGGGCGAATAGCGGAGCTTGAGCGAAGGTTGTTGATCGAAACGAATGAGGCTCGCAAAAGCGAGCTGCAGGCGGAACTTAATGAGTGGCGGCACAGCTCGTCGCAAGGAAGGAGAAAGGACGATCGCGCCAGACGAGGCTAAATGAGCGAAGCCGTTTTCATGGAATACATGGGTTTCAAGTCCACAACACAGGGACGTGAGTATGCGTTCCATGTGCGGTTTTCTTCGCAAGACTCTCGCGACTACACCGTCACCATTGCCCGCGAAGCCTTCACCACTCGCCGTGTGAGTTACCAGGATGGCCCCAACGTTTGTTCTTCAAGACTGAAGCGGGAGCTTACTGCGAATCCCGGCGTTCCTACCGGAACCTCTTTCCTGATCGATCAGGAGGAACTCGACGATCACAAGCTAAGACAGACAACAGAAGCTCCCAAACGCACATACAGACCAAGGCTGTGGAATGGCTAACTGACAGAATGGATAAGCGGCAAAGACCTGTAGCATATTGCGCCAGCTGCGGAAAGCGCTCGTTCGACATCCAGTTGAGCAACAAACGGTGCGTTCAGCGGATTAACGATGAACGGTGCTTCGGAACCACGATAAGTGCCCTTGGCGTTGATGATTGGGCGGAGTGTAGGGGCTGCTCGGGATCGGGATGGATCAACGGAAAGCGATGCCAGCAATGCGCTAATTCTGGTTGGCTGTTCGTTCGCAACAGGCCCTAGTAGGATGCTTCATGGATTCAGTTTTTGGCAACGGACGAGTCTAACTCCACCCAGTTGCTTTCTACAAACGCCCGCTCCCGATCCAACAACCGCGTGGCTGGCCCAACTTTGAGGTGGTGTCCCCATATACCCCGGTGCGTCTCTGACTCCACTTCAGCGAGTCATTAGACTTCCCACTTCTCCCGTACCGGCCACCCAGGAGTCTGTTTATGTAGGATTCGTTAACCCGGACTGGATCTAAGTCACTGTAGTAAATTTGTAGTAGTTCCATGCTCAAATCCATTCAAAACGAATACAAACGGATCAACTCGTCCGGCTTGTAAGTGGTTGAGGAATATACTAAAGTCCACAATTTTCAAAACCCGTCAAAACAGCCAATCGTATTCCTAAACCGTGTGTCGGGAGTTCGACTCTCCCCAGGCCCACCATATTCCTTACTTGTGCGCTGCTCTACTATGCGGGTACAGAGCTAGTCGTGATCGGAATTTGGCACGACGCCACTATGCGCATTTCGTCAATCAGAGCGTGCGCCTGATCGACACGGTCCCTTGTTTCAGTCGTGGCTAGTGCTCGGATGAGCCACCAATGTTTTTTTGAATGCGATCAAGACGTCCGCTTTCGATTTGCCCGCCCTGAACAATTGCTCGATGGTGTTTAGGTTGTTGCACAACGATTTCCAATACTCTATGTGCTTCTCAATGATGGGCCTGCGGAACTCGGGCTTCTTAGCAAATTCGATGGTGGTAACCATCATTGCCAAGGAGGCATGGGCGCTGCTATTGAGCGTGTCGAACACCGTGAATTGTTCCCCGCTCAATCCCGACTGTGGCCGATCCATCATACGTTTGCGATCAAATACGGCAGCATTTACCGCCGATTGCATATTCTTAAAGCTGTTGGGCAACTCACCTGATGCGACGGGGGAACTGAGTCAGACTTTTCACCGACTTAACGAGGCCATGGCTCGTTCATTCCTTTACCTTACTCCGCGGAGTTAACCAAAAAATAAAGTCGATTGGCGCCGTCTGTGGAGCGCAAGTCTTGGTGGCATACCGGCAACCGTCCAAAGACTGTACTCCGGGACAATTTTCATTTCTTGAAAATAGGCGCATTTATGGTGGCATGTGTGATTATGACAGTTTTGAGTCGAAAGCCACATGAGGTCGAAGTGAACTGCGAGGCGGGGAAGAAAAGCCATGCACAATTTGACTCTGAGGCGTACCGAGCTCGCTTTGGGCCTATTTCTTGGCATCATACTGGTGACGACCCTTCCCACGAGAGCTTGCGGTCATTAACCGGCAGATATTCGAGCACCTGGTTCCGAATCGAAGGGCCGTGCTATCGGACGGGGTCAATTTCAGCGTCCACATTAGCGACACGACGACCGTACTCGACGTAACGCGCTTCGACGGTCTAGCGGAATTGGGAACCGAGCTTCTGACGGTTTCCAGTTTGCGTACGGCTTACGAGGAGATCGAGTTATTTGAAAGTATGGCGGAGTCTTGCCCAGCAAACCCTTCTGCACCTTCTCCACCGACCAATTTAGCTGCAGCCGTCCAGTAGCATGATCACGAACTGCCAACTCTCAAGTTTCCGACCGTCCTCCACGTCCTCTATTGCTTTACACGATCTCTTTCACGATGCCCTTCCAACCTTTCCCATGCGTAACGCGCTCGAACTCTCGTCCGTATCGTTACAAGAACCGGCGGCGTCATTGCCTCGGCGCTCTATGTCTCTCAACCATATGCGACCCACATTCGGCAAGGACGATACACTCCACACACCCACGGCATTGGCTGACTCTCGCAGAGCTTGTAGGGGTTTCCTGGAGGACATCTGGATAAGCCGAGTGCTAACTTTCACGGTACCTGTTGCCTGAATTTTTCCTCAGTCTGGCAAATTGTGTTCCAGATCACCTTTATAGCAGAACTTTTATTACCTGACCGGCCACTGCCGGGGGCTCTTGCTCATACGACAGGATCCGGCTTACCGGCTGACCTGGACGCTTGTTCCTCCGGCGCCAGGGCCGCTAATGCGGGCGCCTTCACCGTTGGAGACAACCTTGACCCAGAGCGAGTCCTTGCCTTTGTAGTACGAGGTGACGCTAGCCTTGCGCAGCGCATCCAGGCTGCCCTGCGGCGTACCCGAGGCTGCAGTGGCGAATCCCGGCAGCTCGAAGATCACCCACGAGCCGCTATCCAGTTCGCTGAGGCTCAGTGCCACGGACGGCCTTGCGGTGGTCACCTTGATCTCGGTGCCGGCGCGTATGTTGGTTGCACCGGTTAAAGTGACCTCCTTGCCATTGCGGCTGAGAATGACTGGCGGCTGAGGAGGTCCCCCGGGACCGCCACGACCTTCCGCTAGGCCAGGAACGGCGCCTGGGCCAGGACCGGTGGCTGCGCCGGGACCGGCGGGTCCGCCTCTGGCAGGACCTGCGCCAGGGGCGCCGCCGAAACCGGCGAAACCGCTGAAACCGCCGCCGCCGTCGGGGCCGCCAACAGCCAAGCGTCCGACATCGCCCTTGCACACGGCGGCATTCCAGGTCGGCTTGATCTCACAGGCGTCGTCGATGGCGATTCCGTCATTTTCGTCATTGATGAGAATGTAGGAGTCCGGGACACCGCTGACCGAGCCGTCCACGTCGTGGAACACTGCGGTCTTGTAGCTCCCATTGCCGTAATCATCGTTGCTCCACTTATGCTCCATCGGTGGGAAATACACCGGCTTGGCGTTGATGAATTTGGCGCGCTGTACGGTGTTGTTGGAGCTCATTCCGAAGCTGGTATACAGCAGGTAAGAGATCGCTCCCGTCTTGCGGGTGGCGTTGTCCTGGAAATTCACGAAGGTGTCATTGTCCAGTTCATGACGGTAATCGTAGAACTCGTAGCCGCGGATCGGGAAGCCCGCGAGTTCGGGCTCCGGCAAGCTGCGGCCGTAAGCCATTTCCGCCGGCGTCCTAGGGTTGCCGATGTTCTCGGTTTCGCCCACGAACAGCGAGTCGACCAACCGTGACGTAAAGGCGGAACGACCGAAGTTGCCGGACGCATGCGTGTAGCCGATGGCGTTGTCGGCGAACTTCAAGTTCTTGTATAGGTCCATCTCACCGCGGGTCCACATTCCGCTATTCCGATTCTTGTAGGCGGTGAAATCCTCGATGACCGTCTCCACGATGGGGCTGTTCGCGTCAGCCGGATTGGCAAGGGCGATATGGCCGCCGGTCCTGAAATGGCCATCGGGCTGAGGGCCGCGGTCGAACATGAAACCGTCAAAGTTCGAATGGGCGGTGTTGCCCTTGAACTCCCGCACCCGCATTCGACGTGGCCAGGTTGCCTTGCTGGCATCCGTACCTTCGAACGCGCCCGTCGGATGCTGCGGCAAGGCGAACCAGAAACCCGTCGCCTCGGACCCCGCAGCCACGTTGTCCCGGTAGATATTGTCCGGATTGGTGATCCAGAAAGTCGACGCTGTGTTGTCGGAAGGGATCAGGACATCCTTGGCGCTCTGGCCGGCCACATCGAAGTTCTTGCCGCCCTCCGATCCGAACGGACCGAGGTTTGTCGGAACACAGGGTTTGCCGTCAGGATGACACTTGGTCATCATTCCCAGGTTGTGGATGAACTGGTTGCCCGTTTCGACGCCGTCTTCCAGGAAGAAGCAGTGACCGACGGTGTTGTAGGTCACGTTGTTTTCCACTCGCACGTTATTGGTGCCATGCACCGTCACGCAGCGGCTGTAGGTGTCGTGAATCGCTGAATTTTCGATGTACTGCCCGTTGCCTTCGCCGACCAGATGCCAGTGGATCGGATACCGGGCCAGATGCATGTTCTGACCCATCCGATTCAATTCGACGCCGGAGACATACATTTTAGACCCGGCCACCGCCATGATATGCCCCCCGAAGTAGGAGCGTTCTGCGTCGTCCGAAGCCTGGATAAGAATATTTCGCGTCAGCAAGCCGACTTCACCACGCTCATCGACGCCGAACGTGATTTTGCCGAAATGCATGTACTTTAGGGGCTGATCAAGCGCGATCACGTTCCCTGCAATGGCGGCGATGGTTCGCTTCTCTGCCTGCGTGGAATCGAAGTCGGTCGACGCAAGGACGATCACGTCCCCTTTTCGCCAGCCACTGGCATTCAATACTTCGATCCTGGCGCTACCGGCCTTGGCTGTTCCAGCGAGTTTGGTCCAGGAATTCGTCCGGTCACCATGCAGGTTCAGCGTTCCGCCCGCGATCATGATCCCGCGGTCGTTACCGGGGACCTTGTCGGTGAGGGTGATGGTCGCCTTGCGCGTGTGGGGTTTGGCTTCGGTGCCGATTTCCAGTTCCCCGTGCACGATGATCGACTCGGTGGTCAGCTCGATGTCGGCTTTGTCCGAGAAGCTGAGTTTGCCTTTGATTTGCAAGCCACCCAGCGACGGCGGACTGACGTCGAGAAGCACATCCTTGCCTCTTTCAATGGTGACCGTGTCCCCTGCGCGGGGCACCTTCCGGTCTGGCCAGGTGGCAGGATTGGACCAGAGCTCCTGCTTGACCGCGTGCGATCCTTGTTCCTGAGCCGCCGCAACGACGTCGAATGCGCTAACGAGGAAGAATGCTGGAACGAGCAACGCAAAAAGGAACGAGCGATATTGTCTTCTCATGTCATCAATCCCTCGTATTCAAAGGTGACCCCCGCATCTTCGCGGCGCGCGGATCTTCGCGCGATTACGCTCTCCTCGGGGCTCATGAGGCGGCATTATAGCTCGTCTGTCGATTACTGAGCGAAGGCCCCGTTGGGTCGATATACCCTGTTGGCGTCTTAACAATCGTAAAGTGGATTATTTCTTGTGGCACGATTAGTGACGAAGTTCGCTGTGCACATGCAGAAAGAGCCGGGCACAGCGCCTGAACATTTGGAATATCTGGCCGTGGACGACGGCGATCGTCGTAGGCCTTTCATCTCATCGCTGTGCGACGCTCTGGGGCAGCGTGGGAAAGTTCTATTGGGCCGTGGACATCGGCTATTTCGACGGCTACCCCTCGGCATGAGCCTTAAACAACAGTCTTCTTATCTCATCCGTGCGCAAAATCTGGATAAGCCCTTTAGCAAAAAAGAAAGGAATTAACATCACAAACACAAGCAGCATACTAGCGAAGATGTCCCTCGGGTCTGCGACCGCTTCCGAAAAACTCGCGGCGAAGAGTAGCCGTGCCAGACCTTGACCAGCGCTCCCTCCAGAAGGTGGCAGATCATTAGGAATCGCGGCAGCCTGGAACTTTTGACAGCTGTTCCAGATGCCGCGCCGCCCTCAAACTCACAGCAGGAGGTACACCATGCCAGCAAAAACCCCGAAGGAAGTTTTTTTGATGTTGCTTAGCAATGTGCGAAACAGGACCGAACGTCAATCAGAAATCTATCAAGAAATTGGTAAGCACGCCGAGGAGCCGGAGGCCAAGGAGGCGATAGAAGCACGGGCATTCGTATCTAAGCAGATCCTCGAGAAACTCGACGAATGCTTCCGCTTAATCGGCGAAAAGCCGGTAAAGACCACGGGACAGCTACAAGAAGTTTTTCTGGAGGATTTCCGCAGGGAAGTGGCTGAGATCCAATCCCCGGCCGCCAAACGTCTATTCGTACTGGCAAAACTGAACCATCTCGCACACCTTCGAGCGGCCGAGTATGAGGTGTTGGTTGCCGCGGCGGACTTGGCAGGCCATCACGGTGTCGGCGTGCTTTTGGAAACTTGCCTTGCAGACAAGCTCGCGTTCGTAGAGCGCAATCGGCGTATAATCCGGCGCTTGTTCGAGGCAAGAATCGCAGAACGAGCTGCAGGCGCTTCAGCACAGTAAGTTTCGCGCGGTGAACGCATCCTGATTAACGCATACAAAAGGGCGCCCCCTTTGGAGTAGGTTTTGATCGTCCGCATCAACGCCTACAACAAGGAGCGCCCTCATGAACGCACGCCGAGTGTATTGGGCTGGATGTGCACCAGGCAGCGATCTCTCTCGTCGTTTGATTGTCGAAAACGATGAAATGAAGTAGGGACTCCTAGAATATGGTACCGCTCGCCTGCCGGGTGTGGTGGCCCCGGAGGGTAGACAGATACGGCTGGGATGTCGCGTCGACAGATCTAGCGACCTAGTATTCAGCACGCGAGAAGTACGACAGAAACAGATTCAGGAATGCTCAGCGGTCGTCACTTCGCCGTTTTGTTACCTACCCACGTGCCGGTGTCTCCGTTCGTGCAGCCGCCGGTTGCGGCCGTGTACGAGCCGTTCGCAGACGAGCCGTTATTCGTCACTTTGCCGGTGAAAATCACGTTCTGACCGTTCTCGCTGAGCGTCATGTTGATAGAATTTCCATCGAGCGTTCCTGACATTGCCGCAGAGTCGGCGCAAGGATCACCGGATAGGCTGAACGAACCAGAGATGTGCGAGCCGTTTTGCGCAATGGTTCCCGTTGCCGTAATTTGATTGCCGAATTTCGAGGAAGTGACTGAGATACTCCAGCTGCCGGCAATGTTGGGAGGTTCCGACGAATTGAAAGGGTTTAGGCAGCCAGAGAGGAGAAAGACGCAGATCACGATAAGGGCAACCGTTTTCATCTTTGGGAGTGTAACCTAGCCCGAATCGCAAGAGGCTGTGATCCTTCCTTGCGCAACTGTCGAAGGGCTCGAAGCCGAACGCGGACACCCTCACAAAATTGATCGGGGCTGAGTTCGACGAACTGTCGGAGTGACCTAGGCGAGTCGCTAAGCTTCCTCTTCGTCAAGACAAAAGCGCCGCTTCGACCGCGGGTAGTAGGTCACTACCAGCGCGCAGCTTGTGAACGTAGCCAAGTGCGCCAAGTTTATGAGCTTCTCGTACCACCTCAGGCGATGATCCCTGACTGACGAAAATGATCTTTGGAGGGACAGTCAGTTTTCGTAGGCGTCTCGCGACCTCTATCCCGTCCAGGTCAGGCTGAGCATTCCTCCGGGGAAGGGGCCGGGTCCCTGAAACCAATGCTGATTCAATACGCGGCTAGCCGGAGGCTGTCCGTTTGGACAGTTGGCCCCGCGAAACGATTGTTGCCA
>Ga0306924_10006579_pt1 | contig 11586 bp, 9 predicted proteins | sample sta12Can44000111_FD_203756 | JGI IMG/M metagenome (GOLD analysis project Ga0306924, IMG submission 203756) | Lab enrichment of tropical soil microbial communities from Luquillo Experimental Forest, Puerto Rico - statanox.12C.anox.44.000.111 (v2)... | ecosystem: Environmental > Terrestrial > Soil...
TCTTCTTCGGCCTGATGGCGGTCTCGCTTGGAGGATTGCTGCTGCTGCCGCCGATCACTCAGGATCAAAGCTATCATGAATTCGCCGACCAGCGCACCGTCTTCGGCATCCCGAACTTCTGGAACGTCGTCTCCAATCTTCCCCTCCTCGCGGTCGGTGCGGCCGGGTTGCGGCGATTTCGCGGCGACTCCACCACCGTAGTTTTCTTCCTCGGCGTTTTCCTGACTGGCATCGGCTCGTCCTACTATCACTGGAACCCGAACGACGACACCTTGTTCTGGGACCGGCTGCCGATGACGTTGGCCTTCGCGGCAATCCTCGCACTGGTCGTACAGGAGCGGGTGCGAGAGCGGGCCGGCAACATTCTGCTGTGGCCTGCCCTCGCCGTGGGCGTTTTCAGCCTTTTGCTGTGGTGCTGGACCGGCGATCTGAGGCTCTACTTCTGGGTGCAGTTCTTTCCTGCCCTCGCAGTGATATTGCTGTTTGTGCTTTGCCCGCCGAAGTACACCGGCACATGTTACTGGATTGCCGCCGGGGCGCTCTACGCGCTGGCGAAGCTGTTCGAATTCGCCGATGAGCCGATTTATTCGGTCGGAAAGTTGCTGAGCGGACACACCCTCAAGCACCTTGCGGCCGCGGCCGCGTGCTTTGCAATTTTGAGGTACTACCAGACCCGACGGCCGATCGTCGCGGAGCAACCGGGCGCCCCATCCGAGCGGCGTATAAGTGAAATCGACTCCAGCTGATGTCTGTAGCCTGCAGGGCGTCGCTGCAGCGGCCAGACCAGCGCGATAACGAACAGCGCGCAAGAGCCATCTGTATGCAAACGGAACTCAGCCCGCACCCACCATCGCGGCGGCCAAAACGATCACCAAACTCAGCAGCAACAGGCTCGCCACCGGCCACCGCCGCAAAAATGCGTCGGCCCGCTCGATCGCCTCTGCCCAGGGAACAACCGAACGGATTGCGGCTTCCCCTGCCACGACGATATCTCCCGCCGGCATTTGCGGCAGACGGTCTGTCCACCACCACAGCCCGAGCGCCAGCACCCCACCTATCAGAACCGGCCATAATGCCGACCAGAACGGCGCCGGAGCGAGCACCTGGAATGGACTTCCGCTTCCCGTCGCCGAAAACAGCGCCCAAGGAACGGCCACCGCCATAACCGCCATGGCCAGCCACGGCCAGGTATAACCGGCGGGCGCCGCCGCGGACGCCCGAGGCGCTGTTTGCGCCAGACGTCGCAGGAAGTGGAGCATCAGCAATGTGCTCCCGGCCGCCGAGAGTGCCGCGAGCGTGCCGACGATGCTTTCGCCGAACTGAGCCTTGACGGCGAGCTTCGCCAGCGCGCCGCCGGTGAGAGGCAGTCCGCCGAGACCGAGCGCCAGCACCGCGGCCGGAATTAGCACCCGCCATAAGCGGGCGCTACCGGCGGCTGCCGCGCCTATCGCGAGAAACAATCCACCCTTGACCAGCACGTGGTGCGCTGCCGAGAAGCTCGTCCCCAGCACGGTACTGCTGTCTCCGACGGCCAGCCCCATCCCGAGTGCCGCCGAAAGCAGCCCCATCTGGCTGATACTGGAATAGGCGAGCACCGTCTTCGGGTTTTCTTGCGTAATCCCGACCAGAACGCCATAGAAGGCCGAGAACAATCCCGCGGCCGCCATTGCCTCTCCCCACTGCGGCATCGCTACGCCGAACGGCAGAAAGCGAATGAAGCCGATCACACCGGCCTTGACGGCAGCGCCGCTGAGCGCCGCAGCGGCAGGGATCGGCGCTGCTGTATAGGCGAGAGGCATCCATACATGCCCCGGCACGAGCCCAATCTTCAGCCCGAAGCCAAGGATCAAGAGCGTCATCGCAGCGCCGCGCCACGGCGATGTTGGCAGCGCCGCGACAGCGTCACGGATCAGCAGGCTGCCATCCGAAACAGCTGTCGCCAGAAATACGAAAGCCATCAGCAGGAACGCCTCGCCGAGTACGGCGAGCGCCACATAGATTATGCCGGCCCGCCGGCTCGCCGCCGTACCGTCATGCACGATCAGGCCCCAGGCCGCCAGACTGACCACGGAGTAGGTCAAATAAAAGGTTACCAGGTCGGCGGCGATGAAGACGCCGAGACTGCCCGCGAGCGTGAGCAGCCACCATTCGGCAAAGCGTCCGGCATTCGGGTCACCTCGCAGATAGGCGGAGGCGTAGGCGCCGGCGAGGATCCACAGCACCGCCGCGGCGCCGAGCAGCATTGCCCCCGGCGGGTCGAGTGCCAGTGTCATGCGAAACGGCGGTTCGGGTAGAACCATCAGCACACCCTCAGGGACCAGGAGTGCCGCTGCCAGGCTCGGCACCGGTGCCAGCGCCAACAGCCTTGGCAGATGATGCCTCGCGCGCCGCGATGCACAAGCCAACAGCATCGCAAGCGGTACAGCCAGCGTCGCAAAGAGAAGGGCCGCCGCACCGGTCATCGAAGACCCACTATCCCTGTGTCAGGTCGGCCTATTTGCAGAAAATCAGAGGGGCGCAACGGCGCAAAGCCCAGCAGAATCGCGCACAGGGCGACCGCCATCACGACCGCCTGCCGCCGCCGAGAAACTTGTGCCGACAGCCGCAACGGTTCGATCGGGTCTCCCAGCGCTCGCGCGAGCACGAGAAACACATAGCCGCCCGCGAGCAGCCCGCCTACCAGAACGACCAACGCCCACCACCATTGGCCTTCGGCCACCGCTCCCGTCAATAGCATCGCCTTCGCGACAAAACCGCCGCTGGGCGGCAAGCCCATCAGAGACAGGCCGCTGAGCCCAAAGGCAAGAACGGTGATCGGAAGAGCTCGACCGATGCCAGAGAGCCCGGCGATCCGGTCATGCCCGAGCGCCTCAGCGATCAACCCCGCTGCCATGAACATCGCAGCCTTCGCAAAAGCGTGCGAGATGGCTTGAAGTATGCCGCCGGTCCAAGCTGCCGTGCTCCACGGATACCCGCCCTCCGGTCGGACGGCCAGCGGAAACATCAGGAAGAGATAGCCGATCTGCGCAACCGTCGAGTATGCGATCAGCAGTTTCAGCCGCGCCTGACGAAGCGCCACAACGCTGCCGAAAATGATCGCTGCTGCGCCCAGGACCCCGAGGATCTGCGCGGTCGCCCGCTCTGGCATTCCGGGCATCACGTCGAACCACAGCCGGACGACGAGAAAGAATGGCGCCTTGACGACCAGCCCCGACAACAGCGCGCTGGCCGGGGCGGGAGCGCCGGCATGGGCGGGCGGCAGCCATAAGTGAAACGGATACAATGCGGCCTTGGCCAATAGCCCCACCGTCATCAGCGAGATCGCGGCCCAAGCCACCGGCTGCGCATGAATGCGCGCCGACAACAGAACGATGTCGAGCGTGCCGTAGGCGCCATAGAGCAATGCCGCGCCGAGCAAATAGAGAATTGAACCGAGCAACGCGAAGAGCAGATACCGCAACGCGGCCGCGAGCGTCTCGGCCCGCCCGTCCAAAGACACCAGCGGCACTGCTGCGAAAGTCAGTAGTTCGAGGGCGACATAAAGATTGAACAGATCGCCCCCGATGAACACACCATTGAGCGCTCCCCAAACCGCCAGCAACAATGTCCAGAAGACCAGCGGCGCGCGTGCCTCAGCGCCGCGCGGCGTGGAAAATTGCGCGCGCGCGAACAATCCGATGCCGCAGATCAGCAGCGCCGATGTCAGGATCATCACGGCGGACAGCCCGTCAGCGCGAAAAGCGACGCCGAGCGGCGGCTTCCAGTTCCCCACAAAATACTGCAGCGCATTGCCGGTGCGCCAGACGGCGACTACGATCGCCAGCGCGATAGCGAGCCCCGCCGGCATCACAATCAGAGCGACGCGCTCTGCGTTCCGGCCGCCGAGCGCAAGCGAGACGAGTACTCCCGCGAAGGGCAGGATGACAGCCAGCACGAGCAAGAAGCCGTTCGCCGTCGCCGAACCGGGCATCAGAGTGGGCCACCGCCCATGGGCTCCTCCCCCGACCCCTCCGACGGCAAGTTCGCTCGACCAGGTTCGCTAGAAAGCCGTACTAGCAACGCCAGCGCTAACGCCGTCGATGCAAAAGCGACGACCAGACCGGTGATGACCAATGCTTGCGGCACCGGGTCACCGCCAAACCCGGCGGCCGCGCCCCTGCGGGCAACAACCCCGAAAAGCAGGAACACGCCCCCGCCGATCAGGTTGAAGGCAAGGATCTTGCGCAGCGGCTCGGGGTGTATGATCAAGCCGTAAAGGCCGAGGCCCACCAATACCGCGCTGCAGAGCCCGTACAGCGTCGCGGCGTTCATCGGTGCAAGCTTCGTTCCGGTGGCCCAGCCACGAGCAGAGCGAGCATCGCCGCGATCGAAAGCGTCACCGGCACCTCGATTATTAGAATCAGCAGCTTGGCGTGCTCGATCGGGTAGGCGAGAAAGGCTCCCGCCATCGCAAAACCCGCCAGCCCTATCGCAACGAAAACCGCTGGTCCGGCAATCAGCAACAGCCGCAGCCAGCGGCGGCTCACGGAAGGCGTGTCCACCAGCCCGGACAGCGTGGTGAGGATCCACATGGCGGCGAGGATCGTGGCACCCTGAAATTCCCCACCGGGAGCGACAGAACCAACCCAGAAAATGTGAATACCGACAAGTATCCCTATCGGCACAAGCAATTGTGCGTCAAATGTTAGAATGCCGTCGGGGTCTGCACGATAGTGGAGACCGGGCACGCCGCCCCAGAGGCGGTCTGGCGCCAGCGACCAGACCCCGAGAAGCGCGAGCAGCAGCACCACGACTTCGAGCAACGTGTCGATCGCACGGTAAGCCATCAAGACCGCGGTGACCGGGTTGCCGAGACCAGTCGCCGCGAGGTTTGCCGCCACCGGTGCCGCCAATGTCGGCGCCGGCTCGGGCAACAGCAGAACCAGCACTGCGATCGCCGCAGAGACCATAACGCAAAGCCCAATAGCTGCTAGCCGCAGGGCTGCAGCCGGCTCCTTACCGGCTGTCAGGTTCTTTGTTCGGCGCACGCGGGTGCTTGCACCGAGCAGCAGCACCCCGGTCAGCCCGCTGCCGATTGCGGCTTCAGTGAGCGCGACATCCGGCGCCGCGAGACGCACCCAGACCAGCGCAAGCAGCAGGCCATAGGCGATGAAACCGACGACCGCGGCGAATGTATCGCGCGCGACGATGGTCCAGGCGGCCACCCCGAGGACCAATACGGCAAGGCCGGCATCGAACACCACGGCGGTCCGTCAATCGTGCAGCCCGCCGGGGTGGACGGCGCGTGCAATCAGCTGGGTGACCGTCGCGCCAGCGAGCAAGCCGAGGAGCCAGACGCTGATGAGCCTCAGCGCCGGGAAAGCCCCTTCGGTCTGTAACAGAAGCCCGAGCACGATCAAGCCGAGGCCGAGATTGTCCGCCTTGGTCAGCGCGTGCAGACGGCTCAGCGCGTCGGGAAACCGCAATAGCCCGACGGTCCCCGCCAGAAAGAAAAAAGCGCCGGCGCAGACCGCGAGGATGGTCAAGGCATCGCGCACGAGGCTCATTTCGCATCCGCTTCCGGGCGGTCGGCGCTCTTAACAAAGGCGACCGAGACGAAGGCGGCCAGCAACGCCAGTACCAGAGCGACATCGACGGCCGCAGGCACTCCCGTCGCTTCCGCGAGCAACAGCAGCGCGGCGATCCCGCCGGTGCCCAGTAGTTGCGCCGCCATGATGCGTTCGGCGGCGGCGGGTCTACGCAGGATCCGAACTAGGGCCAACGCCACCGTCGCCATCACGAAACCCGCAGCAGCGAGCAGGAAATTAGCCATCGCTGTCCGAGCTGCCGATTACTCGGGCGAACAGCGCTTCTTCCGCAGCGAGTTGCCTCGCCACGGGTTGTTCGACGTCGAGACAATGGATGAGAAGCCCCCCGTTTTCGGCCGAACCTGTCGGCACCGTACCCGGCAGCAAGCTCACCAGAGTGGTGAACATGTTGCGCGCTGGGCCGGGCGGAAGGCCCACCGGGTAGACCACGAAGCCGGGGTGCAACGGGAGTCGGGGATCGAGCGCGCGCCGCGCGACGTCGGCGCCGGCGACCACGGACTGCCAGAGAAAGCGCAGCACGAGCCCGGCGAGGGCAGAGGGACGCACGCGGCTCGTGCCGGGTGGCAGCAGATGCAGGCTCGTCCAGACCGCTGCCAAAGCCGTGACGGCTCCGACCACCAAATCGGCCGCGTCACCGCCGGTAAGCACGCACCAGATTACAAAAAATCCCGTCGCCCGCACGATTGTCGGCGGAAATAGCGCCGGGTTCACGCTACGTCCGAAGCAGTGGGGCTCGGCATAACCTTCCGTTCCATCGCCGCAGGCTCCTTGATACGGAACCACGCGACATACAAGGCCGGCAGAAAGATCAACGTAAGGACCGTCGCAACCAACAAACCGCCCATGACGGCGACTGCCATCGGGCCCCAAAATATCGTCACGGCGATCGGGATCAGGCCGAGGACGGTAGATATCGCCGTGAGCATGATCGGACGAAAGCGCGACACGCTCGCCTCGATGACGGCATTCCAAGGATCGAGGCCTTGCACCAGTTCAAAATCGATCTGTTCGATCAGAATTACCGCATTTCGCGCAATCATGCCGAGGAGCGACAGGATCCCGAGGATCGCCACGAACCCTAGTGGCTGATGAAAAAGGAGAAGCGCCGCGACGATGCCGACCAGGCCCATCGGCACGACGCTCAGCACCAGCAAGAGGCGATTGAAGCTCTGCAGCTGTATCATCAGAAACGTAATCATCACGAACAGCATCAGAGGCACGACCGCGAACACTGACGCCTTGGATTTTTGGCTCTCCTCGACCGTGCCGCCGACCGCGATGCGATAGGATGCCAGCAGGCTGGCGCCCAGTTTGACAACGGCCGGGGCCAGCGCGTCAACCACTGATTCTGGCAACACTCCCGGGGCGACATCGGCTTGCACGGTCAATGTCGGGATCCGGTCACGCCGCCAGATCAAAGGGTTCTCCTGAGCGAAATCGAAACTCGCGATTTGGCTGAGCGGGACGGTGCGGCCGCTCGGCAGCGGAATCTGCAAGGTGCGCAATGTCGAAAGCGACAGGCGCTCTTCATCGGTCGCCCGCGTCAGCACGTCGACCAGATAAATGCTGTCGCGGACCTGCGTGACGGGCTTGCCTGTCACGACGCTGTTCATCACGGAAGCGATGGCCTCCGAGCTCAAGCCCAACAGCCGCGCTTGGTCCTGGTCGATGCGGATACGCAGCATCCGAGCGGGCTCCATCCAGTCGAAGTTGACATGCCGCGCGCCGGGATCGGTCGCTACAATCTGGGCGAGCTGCAGCGCGATGTCCCTCACTTCGCTGATATCGGGGCCACTCACGCGGTATTGCACAGGCCAGCCGACCGGCGGCCCGAGGCCCAACGGCGAGACCCGGCTGACTGCGCCAGGAAAATTTTCGGCAAGCGCCGGCTCCAGCTTCTTCTGAAGCCGATCACGCGCCGCCACGCCCTTGGCGATAATGACGGCTTGGGTGAAGAAGTCGTTCGGCAACTGGACGTCGAGCGGCAGATAGAACCGGATCGCACCGCGCCCGACATAGGTGCTCCACCGGTCGACGTCCGGATCACCTTTGAGAAGGTCGTCGAGCTTTTCGGCCGCATCTTCGCTGGCATAGATCGAGGCATTTTGTGGCAGGGTCAGGTCGACCAGAAGATCCGGACGGTCCGATGGCGGAAAGAATTGCCGTGGCACCAACGGGCTGGCGAGAATGGCCGCGGCAAAGCCACCGAGCGTCACGCCGATCGTAACCCAGCGCGCGCGCATGGCGCCCACCAAGAACCCGCGAAAATAGCCCAGGATAGTGCTGGGCTTGTCGGACGGCTTTGTCTTCGGTTTGGAGAGGATGACGACGCCGAGCAGCGGTGCAAAGATAACCGCTACGAACCAGGAAAGCACCAGCGCATACGAAACGACCGCGAAGATCGAAAAGGTGTATTCGCCGGCCGAGCTCCTCGCAAAACCTATCGGTATGAAGCCGGCCGCCGTGACAAACGAACCCGTCAGCATCGGCAGCGCCAGCGTCTTGTACGCGAATGTCGCCGCCTCTTCTTTGCTATCTCCGGCCGCGAGGCGGGAGGTCATGACATCGACAGTCGTCATCGCATCGTCGACCAGCAATCCCAGCGCAATGATCAGCGCACCGAGCGAGATGCGCTGCAGATCGATCGCAGTGAACTCCATGACCGGCAATACAAGGGCGATGGTCAGCGGGATCGAAAGCGCGATGACGGCTCCGGGGCGTAGGCCAAGGGTGACGAGGCTCACCGCCATGATGATGGCGATCGCCTGCCACAGAGAAGTCGTGAAGTCGCGAATGGCGTGATCGACGACGTGGGGCTGATCCGCGACGAGCACAGGCTCGATGCCGATCGGCAGATCGGCTCGGATCTCGCGCATCGCCTGCTCGACGTTGCGGCCGAGGGTCAGAATATCGCCGCCCTCCCGCATGGAGATGGCGATGCCGATTGCAGGCTTGCCGTTGACGCGGAACATCGGCTGTGGCGGGTCGGCATAGGCGCGATGGACCTGCGCAATGTCGCGCAGCCGGATCAGCCGGCCGTTGGCAACGAAATTGACCCCGAGAATATCTTGTTCGGATTCGAACGCCCCCGACACGCGCAGCGCTAGTCTTTCATTGCCGGTTTGCAGAATCCCGGACGGGCTGACGATGTTCTGCGCCGCCAGCGCGGCGGCAAGCGCGGAGCGGTCGATCCCCAGACCCGCGAGCTGCTGAACCGAAAACTCGACAAAGATTTTTTCGTCCTGTGCGCCGAGGATCTCGATTTTCGCGACGTCCGGTACCTGCTTCAAACGCGAGCGGATGTCCTCGGCATAATCCTTGAGCTCACGATGGGTGAACCCGTCCGCCGTGACGCCGTAAATAATCCCGAATACGTCGCCGAACTCATCATTGAAGCCCGGCCCCACCACGCCGACCGGCAAGGTGTGACGTATATCACCAATGCTCTTGCGAACGTGGTACCAGATGTCGGGTATCTCTGCGGCGGTTGTCTTCCCCTTCAGATTGACAAAGATCGTCGTCTTGCCTGGGCTGGTATAACTGCGCAGAAAATCGAGGCTCGGCGTCTCCTGCAAGGTGCGCTCGAGCCGGTCGGTGACCTGGAGCAGCGTGTCTTCCAAGGTCGCGCCCGGCCACGCCGCTTGCACGACCATCGTCTTGATGACAAAGGGCGGGTCCTCGTCACGCCCGAGACGGTAAAAGGCGCCCAGCCCGGCGATCGTCGCGGCGATCATCATATAGACGACGAACGAGCGGTGCTCGAGCGCCCACTTCGAGAGGTTGAACTGCATCTAGGAGGACGATCCGAGAAGGCGAACCTTCTGGCCTGGATGCAGCGCCTGAACCCCGGCGGTCACGACAATGTCCCCCGTTTCGAGACCCTGAGCAATGACAACGGTTCCAGGGTCGTGACGAAGTAATTCCACATTTCGCATCGACACCGTCAAGGCTTTGGGGTCCACGATCCACACGGCGGGTTGCCGGTTGAGTTCGGTCAGCGCACTCGCCGGGATGGCGATGACCGGTTCGGATGCCAGCTTGACGCTGCCGGTGACCGTGGCACCCAGCCGCATCGCTTCCGGCGGGTCGCTGAGACCGACCTTGACCTCGAAGGTCCGGGTCACCGGGTCGGCCTGTGCCGCCACCTCCCGCACTCGTCCGGTCGCAGCGGCGCTCGGATCGTCCGTGAGCCTCACAGTGATTTCCGAGTCGTTCGGCGCCGAGCGCAGCAGCTGGGCCGGCACGTCGAAGACGGCGTCGCGCCCGCCCTGCCGGGCAAGGCGAACGATCATCTGACCGGCCTGTACCACCTCGCCCGGTTCCGCGCCCCGTGCCGTCACCGTTCCCTCGGCATCCGCGGTAAGCGTCGTCCAGCTGACACGGTCTGTTGCGATCTCCAGTCGAGCCTCGGCGTCATCGACCTGCGATTGCGCATTTTGCAGCGCCTTCTGTGCCTGGTCGAACCGGGCTCGCGGCGTGTGGCCATTTGCCAGCAATTGCCGCTGGCGTTCGAAGTCGGCTCGTGCGTAATTCAATTGCGCTTGCGCGGCGGAGAGGGCTGATTGGGCCGAACGCAAAGCACTGAGCTCGTTTTCGGGATCGAGTTTGGCCAGCACCTGTCCTGCCTTTACCCGATCGCCGACATTGACCGGTCTTTCGATGACCCGCCCACCGAGGCGGAAGGCAAAGGATGGCTCGTCGTCGGCCTGGATGTGCCCGGTCAAAACCACGGTTTCGGCGGACTCTCCTTTTGCAGCGATCACCGTCCGGACGGGGCGTATCTCCGGCGCCTCGACCTTGCTGTCCGGCTTGCATGAGGCCAGCACAAGGACAAAGCAAGTGAGGACTAGACAAATCCACCAAGGACTATTTGTTTTCACTGAAGATTTCTCGCGGGAAGCCTAAATTGGTTTGCACGGCGCAAGGATAATCGTTCTCCTAAACCTTGGTTGAGCAGAAAGATGGCCGAAAAGGTTTATATCCAAGAAAGATTGCGGTCATATGTCTAGTGTGTCAAACAGAATCAATAGTGACATCGCGGCGTTTGAGGCATGCGGCCTAAAGCTGGCGGAATTTGTAGACGTGCAGCCTCGTCTCGGGCGACCACGGCAGTGACCACCGCTGCATCGAGGTTCGGCTTTCGCCTCAGCGGAAAATCGAGCTGCGGCATTTTGGCGGTCGCCTTCTCCGCGATCCTGCTGCTGGTGAGCGGGTGCGGTGATGACGGCGTCATCTCCCGCTTCATGTTGAAGCCGGACCACATCATCGTCGAGCGGCGCCCTGACGCCGCATATGATCAGCTCTTCCCTTATTACGTGGAACTGTGCGCGACCAGCCAATTCCGCTCCAAATTGAAGGGGGAGGGTGGAGTCGCAGGCCACGCCATCATGTACATCAAAGGCGCCTGCAAGGACGAGCAGGCGCCCTACCCGCAGCTGCGGCGGTGCCGGGTCGCAGCAACCCAGCTCAGTGACCCCGAACATGGTGCGGGGGTTAGCGTCGGGCGCTGGTTCCGCAACGTCAACTGGGTGGCGATTCCAGGTTACGAGCTTTTCTATCAGGGCAATCTCAAATTTGGCCAGCGTCTGACCCAGGCCCATTTCGAGGAGACGGTGCGCGACGCAATCGAGAATGGAGTCTACAAGGGCGTCGAGTTTCACGACTACCCGTCCGCAAACTCCGGTGGGGGCCTCGAGAATTTTGTCGTAAATGAGGGCGTAGGCACCGACTTCGCATTGCAGTTTGCCCGGTCGGTGTTCTGCGCGCGCCTTCCTATTACCGAGCCGATGCTGGACGAGATCATCGCGTTTCTGAACGACAAGAACCGCGAATACGCGGAAGGTGAGGCCGACTACAATTGGAGCGTTTGGGCCGACAACTGCGCCCATACCTTGCGCAACGCACTGGCAGCCGCGAACATTTGGACCCCGCTGTCGGTGCAGGCGGTGAAACTCCGCCAGATATTCAATCTCGCCGTGCCAGCAAACGAGTTCGTCAA
>Ga0306924_10006592_pt1 | contig 11578 bp, 9 predicted proteins | sample sta12Can44000111_FD_203756 | JGI IMG/M metagenome (GOLD analysis project Ga0306924, IMG submission 203756) | Lab enrichment of tropical soil microbial communities from Luquillo Experimental Forest, Puerto Rico - statanox.12C.anox.44.000.111 (v2)... | ecosystem: Environmental > Terrestrial > Soil...
TTAAGGTTGCTTCCCCTGTGTCGCGTTTGGTGAGCGATCGGATCAGCAGCCATGGCCATGAGTTCCTTCACCACAATTCCGTGGTCCCAGGCCTTCAGCCGAGTTCGCGAAGCTGTTTGCCGATACAGTTCATTTGTTATCGGCTGAAACCAACGCTCTAAAGTTACAAACGGCTACCAGAAGCGAGGTGTCCCCGGTATGGCTGGTCAAGCCCAATCTGGAGCCGTTCTGCCAGCGCCACGCCGCTCCTCACATGGTCCATGAGCTGTACGCGACCGGGCGACCTTGGGGCATCCCCGCTTCAGAAGCAGATCGCGCGCAGCTTTCTGAATCTGAGCTCGGTGACAAACTCCGACCGACCTCTACAATAACCGCATGATGGTAGCAGCCTGCGCGGCATTTCGTTGATGGGCTACGACTCAAGACGCTGGCGCCCAGGGCCTCGCTTCGATCCAACGTGTATTGTTTACCTGGTACGCGTCCCACTCACTGAATGTTCAGGCGCGGACTTTATCTAACTCGGGGCAGCTGAATACCATGAGCATTGCATGAAGATTCTAATTTATTCGCGCGTGTTTTGGCCGAGTATTGGTGGTCTGGAAGTGATGATGGAAATACTTGCGGAGGAGTTTACGGCCGCAGGTCACCAGGTGAAGGTAGCAACACGGGTTGCCAGTGAAGTGGAGCGTAATTGCGATTACGAAGTCATTCGCTTGCCGCCTCTGAAGTCGTATCTGCAATTGTTGCGGTGGTGCGATGTCTGTCTTAGTGCAAATGTGACCTTGCGCGGCTTGCTGCCAGTAATAGTTACCCGCACACCATTGGTTATCAGTCACCATGGCACGTACGACTCACCCGGCATCGTGCCGAAGCTTAAGAAAATCGTGACTCGGTTCAGCCGCAACATCTGTTGCAGCCAAGCAGTACAGTCATGCCTCCCGGGGCGATCGGCTGTGATTCCCAATAGTTATCGCATCGAAATCTTTAAAGAACATTGCGATGTCACTAGGGATCTCGACATAGTCTTTGTCGGTCGCCTTGTCTCTGACAAAGGGGTAACTGATCTGATCGATGCATTGGGGCAACTCGGCCAAGCAGGCTTCCGACCACGATTGTCAATCGTCGGTGACGGCCCGGAACGCCAGGCCATTTTAACAAGAGTCGGGGAGCTTGACCTTGGATCGCAAGTGACTTTCACTGGTACTAAGCTCGGCTCCGACTTGGCGAGATTTGTCGCGAGGCATCGGGTTTTAGCAATTCCGTCGAGATGGGCAGAGCCATTCGGCATTGTCGCGCTTGAAGGCATTGCCTGCGGATGCGTGGTCGTTGGTACCAACCTCGGTGGCCTCCCGGAGGCGATCGGTCCGTGTGGGGTTACCGTACCCAACGGAGACACGTCTGCGATGGCGCGAGCACTCAGATCGGTGCTCGAGGATGACAGCCTGCGTGCAGGCTATCGCTCCGGTGCTGCGGTCCATCTCGCTCGTCATTTGAGCTCGAACGTCGCGCGCGGGTACCTAAGCGTCCTGGAATCAGCGACTAGGCTCTCTTCACGAGCCACGCAATCCGTACTCTGAACTCCTTGACGGAGTGCGGTAAAAGGTCATCTTCTGGCTCACTCGTCGTCCCGATCAATGGCCATCGGCGATATAGGGTTGGTAAAGACCGACGCCGAGGGCATGAGTTGGATGTGTGTAGCTACCAATTCTGCCTATCGAGATTAACGATGCGAATCGCGGCGGGTTGCTTGCGGAAGTGTGGCGCCGACTTGACCCGCTTGCTATTTAGGCTTGATGATAGAGGTTTGCTGAGGGTGCTTCCGCAGGCCGCCGACCCCGAACTCAGGGGTTCACCGAATGTTTTCTTCTTCCCTATGAACGCCTTGCTGGCATTCATAGATACATCAAAGTGTCTCATCTGATGGCTTTTGACAATCCGGCGGTATGGTTCTTTGTAGCACTTGTTGCCCCGTGCGCACTTCTAGCTATTAGGTACTGGCGAGGTTCGCTTTTCGGAGTTTTCGTGCTGCTCGTGTTCGAAGGGGCATTACGCAAGTGGGCATTTCCTTGGGCCGAGGCGCAAATATACCTTGTTAAGGACGCGATCCTTTTAGCTGCCTACTTGGGGTTTATCTTGGATGGCCGGAGAAAACTACCAGCGGAAAAAGGCATAGGGTTGATCACAATTGTCTTAGTGGTAAGTTTTCTATGGGGCGTCATCGAGGTTTATAATCCGAATAGCCCCTCCATTCTGGTTGGACTCATGGGGCTAAAGACGTATTTCCTGTATGCGCCTGTTGCATTCATCTTGCCCTATGCGATCAAATCACGGGAGCATTTGTTAGTTTTGATCAGACGTTACCTCATTATGGCTATCCCCGTTGCAGTTCTTGGTTTTATTCAGATCATGGGCGGACCCGAGAGTAGCCTTAACGTCTACGTCAACCGCTCAGAGGACGCGCCGGCAATGCTTGCGCATTTTGGCAGCACATACGATTTTATCCGAACCTCTGGCACTTTTTCATACATTTCTGGTTACACAGCCTTTCTGACTTTCGTTGCCTTTCTCGCCATAGGCTATAACATGGCCTACGGCTGGCGAATTAAGAATAATATCACCCCGATGCTTGCATTGAGCCTTATCGTCGGCGCGATGTTCACAACTGGTTCGCGGGCTCCTGTCTATATGCTGGTTGCAACGGGTCCGGTTATCCTCTGGTTGGCTGCTAAAAGCCGGATCCTCTCTCTTGGGACCGCTATGCGCCTGGTCATTGTTCTGCCGATCATTACGATTTTGGCGACGAGTGTGTCGCCTCGAGCGTTCCAAGCATTCACGGAGCGCGCGGAGCAATCCGATTCCGATATGCTTGAGCGATTAACTGGGCCGCTCGATGAGACGATAGGGATACTATCGTATGGGCCTGTGTTGGGCATGGGTATAGGAACCACGCATCCTGCTGCCTTAAGCATAATGGGGGCCACGTTCCCCTCGTGGCTTAACGACCTATTAACTGAAGCGGAAATGGCGCGGGTTACGGTGGAGCTTGGGCCGATAGGTTTGGTGGTCTATTATCTCCTCTTGCGATTCCTAATAGCTGCGTTTGCCTTGCGTTGCGCGAGGTCGTTTAAAGATCCAGCTTATCGCGCTTTGGGAATTGTTTTGGCGATTTATCTAGCACTGGGTTTCCTCTATCTTCCCATCATGCTCAATGTTACTGCGGGTCTCTACTACTGGGGAGGGCTCGGCCTTGTGCTCGCCATGCGGCAGTTGGAGCAGTCCGCGGCCACCGAGTTCGGAACAGTTGTTGTGCGGGGAACCGACCAAACAACAAACCTTCAGCGGGCCATGCCAATGGCTGGAGCAGTCCGTCGCCGTTCATCCTGAAGGCTGATAATTGGAATATAATGTCGAAAACTGATGCTTTGTAGATAAAGACTGAACGAAGAATTAGCTCTTCGAGATGTGGGAACCGTCTCCGGGGACGCATGCGAGCTGGGTGAGAGTTTGAGGTTAACGAGCGAAAGATTTGAGCGAGTCACTGCAGAATTTTGTGACTGGCGGGGCCAAGTATGAACGCGCATTGTAATTTGCAAGACAAAACGCGAGAGCGCCCCCCTCTGGTGGTTGTTACCTATAACCACGAAATCGCTAAAAAGGCGACGATCACAGGCGAATAGAAACGGGTTACGAGCCGATTTATGTCGCTTGTCGTAAGCGATCGGTTTGCACGATGGAGCCAGGTATCTGTAGAATTTGGCTTAAGCCAGGCGCTTGGCCAATCGGCGAGCCTGATTTCGGGCTTGATATATGTGCGCCTAATGCCGGTCGATCAATACGCACTCTACGCGATGGGTTTGACCTCCTTGGCGTTCATCTCGACCGGTAGCGACCTTGGGCTCACTAGCTCGCTCAACTATTTTTGGCGCGAGAGCGGCAAAGATCGATGCGGTATTGAACCAATAATCGCTGCTGTCCAAAGGCTTAGGTCGGTGTTTCTCGTCTTGGTGAGCTTTGTCTGTGTTGCGTTTTTGCTAAAAACAACCAGTGAGCAGAATCTTTCGGTGATCAGCGTGTTTGCCTGTTTCGGTCTGGTCGTCGCGACTGTTTCAGCGCGGTTGCCTGCCACCCTCGATATTCAACTAATGCGCCTCGAGGGCCTGCAACGGGAGTCTTATTACTGCGAAGCTGCAGACAGCATCACTCGCCTTTTGGTTGCCGTTGGCATGATCGTAACGGGGATCACCACAGCTTTGTTCGGTCTTGCCGGCGGGCTACTCGGGTCCCTTTCGATGTTGGCGGCTGTGCGGGGCCTCGCGGGCACTCCGAGGAGCAAATCGCAATCGGTCGAGAGCGAAACCTGGCGCAAGGTGCGGGCTTATATAATACCTCCAGTTTTCACAACGTTAGTCTACATAATGCAGCTTCCCCTTGTTCTTTGGCTCGCATTGACCTTCGGCGGAAAAGCGGTCCTTGCGGAAACGTTCGCGGTGGGGCGCATTGGTGCCATCTACGGGTTGATAAGTGTTTTCGTCGGCGCTGTTATCGGACCGAGACTTGCGCGCATAAGCGATGACGCGCATTTCGCACGCACGGTGGGGCTGTTCCTGCTGGCTTTGGTGCTTCTGTGTGTAGGGGCTACAATGATCGCCTATGTGGCTCCTTCGGCTCTTCTGCTACTGATCGGGCCGAAATACGTCCATCTAGACAGGGAGGTGGTTTTGGCGATCGCCGCGGTGTCTTTTGACCTGCTCACTGCGTTTCTTGCTATGACTAATCGGCTGCGGGGATGGGTACGGCTGGAGTCTGTGACCGCCGCATGTCAAGCGGTTGTCATTTTTATACTCGCCTCGCATTGGTCATTTCACGACTCAGCGAGTGCATGGGTTTTGCTAGTTGTCATTCACGGCTTCAGCTTCCTTTGGACCGGTATAACCTTCATCGTTGGACTATTAACGCCGGCTGTCGTGAAAGTTCGTTGAGCAGGGTGGATTCCAGGTCTCAAGGAAGGGCGGTCATATCAATCTTCCTGCCACAATCTCGGAAACAGCTTTAAGTGCAGAAATGTTCACACGGCCGTTGTGGAATGGCCTGAGCAAGGCAAGCTCCAGTTTAGTCGCTCGGGTCCTAGATTGGTCCAAAGGCAAAACAATTTTCTAAAGCAAACAACAAACCTTTAGCCGGTCATGCCGATGGCTAGAGCAAGCGGTCGCCGGCCGTCCTGAAGGCTGATAATTGAAATTACGATGCCGGTAAGTGATCCCATCTGTTGTAGATAAAGACCGAGCAAGGAATTAGCTCTTCGAGATGTAAGGGTCCCTTCGGGCACCAAATGGTTCCGGGCATAGAGATGATGCAATGTGTCATGGCTTTCTTTGCATTGAACGGTTCCTGGTACGAGTCTGGCGTTGCGAGATACAATAAATGACCGTCGGAACTCTGGCAGTACATGCCACGGCGACTACTCGGCTGTGAATGCACGCGCGAGCTGGGGTAGTGGGCTTGAGGATAACGAGCGAAAGATTTGAGCGAGTCACTGCAGAATCTTGCGGCTGGCGGGGCGAGTATGAACGAGCATTGTAATTTGCGAGAAAAACGCGAGAGCGCGCCTCTCGTTTCTGTGGTGGTTGATACCTACAACCACGAAGCATTCATAGGGGAAGCGATCGAAAGCGTTCTCCAGCAGGAATATCAACTCGGCGCTGTCGAAGTTCTTGTGGTCGACGACGGCTCACGAGACGGGACCGCGAAGCAGCTGTCGGCCTTCACAGACCGGGTGCGGATCGTGCGAAAAGAGAACGGCGGACAGGCATCAGCTCTGAATCTCGGTATCACCCTGGCAAAAGGAGACATTATCGCGTTTCTGGATGGAGACGACTGGTGGCACCCACGAAAGTTGCAGGCAGTGGTCAGCTACCTCTTGCGAAATCCCGCTGTGGGGATGGTGGGGCACGGGATTGTCGAAGTCGCGGACGGTAATAATAAGCGTGCGCTGGGGCCTGGGGAGCTGATCCGCTTCGACCTGAAGTCCGAAAGTGGACCCGCTACTTTGAATCAGGTGGCTTGTTTCCTCGGGACGAGCCGCCTGACGTGTCGTCGTAGCGTGCTCGAGCGATTGCTGCCCATCCCTGAGGCGCTGGTGATAGAGGCGGATGAATATCTCTTCACCCTAGGCGGCGCCGTCGCGGAAGTCGCGGTACTTGATGAGCCACTATGCTACTACCGCCTTCACGGTCAGAACCTGTATCAATTCGGCGATGACGACCCAGTGCGCCTCAAACGAAAGCACTTAGCTGTGGCGGCGTTGGCGGACACGCTCCCGACTAGGCTCAGGGCGCTTGGGATGTCTGAGGAAAGCGCAGACAAGGCCGTCGAGAACACTGTACTCGACGCCCGGCGGCTTGGCTTGCAGACTGATGGTGGCCATATCGGCATGGCATTTCCAGTCGAGTGGGCCGCCAGGCGGGCGTACCCAGAACAGTGGTCCTTGCATCGGTGGCCAGTCAAAGCAGTCATGCTGCTGCTGGCGGTGGTGCTTCCCCCCAAGCTTTTCTATCGACTGCGCCGTCATTATGGCATCTTACGAAAAATCGCAGTTCGTATTTGAGCCTAACCGCGCGAGGAGTGAGGCCCGCACCGTGAGTGTTCTGGGAATTAGCTTTCGGGCTGCAAGCTCAAGGCGAAGAGAAAACGTTGTTACTCAGCTGCCTATGTCCTTAAGCCGGAGGGCTATTGACGCCTCGTCTGGATTTCTGACTGCGCAGTAGTGACTGCGCTGAAAGCGTCCGATCACAATTTTTGAAGTAGCTGTGGACCTAGAAAATGCTGACACTTGGAATTAACTACGGCTCCCATGATTCGGCTGCGGCCATCGCCCAGGATGGCGAGATCCTGTTCGCAACTGCGGAGGAGCGGCTTAGCCGCAAGAAGCACGACGGCGCCTTCCCGTTGCACGCCATAAGGGCTTGTCTTGCACATGTCAGGGCTGAGCTGTCGGACCTTGACGAGGTGGCGTTTGGGTGGCAGCCGGCGGCCGCGACCCGCGCAGTCGATCTGCGCAACTATCTTACGGGCGCGCACCCGATGGGATGGTGGCAAGCTCTGCGGGCGCAAAGCATCGGCCGAATTGAGGAGTACCAGAGGGATGGCGAACGCCTCTTCCGCGTATCCTGTTTCCGGGTTTGATGACGCGACTGTGGTGGTCATTGACGGCCGAGGGGCGTGGGAGGCAACCTCGATCTGGCACGGCAAAGGGACCGAGCTCAAACTAATTGATATGGTCCGATGGCCGAATTCGATTGGCTTGTTCTATGCCCAGTTCACGGGTTGGCTTGGTTTCGAGCGATTTCAAGATGAGTGGAAGGTGATGGGACTTGCTCCCTATGGCGGGCCGGGCGTCGACCTGGGAAGCTTTATTAGTGTCTCCAACGGGAGATATGCGGTCAATTCGCGGCTGCTTCTGAAGACGCCCGATCTATTCGGCATCGAGAACGGACTTGGCCTATCGCGAAAGCCCGATGAACCACTTTTGGATCGGCATCGCGATGTTGCGTGGGCGGTGCAGGATGCGTGTGAACGGGCGGAGCTTGCAGTGATCACCCGGGCCATCTCGCTCACGGGATCACGCAATTTGTGCCTTGCAGGCGGTGTAGCTCTCAACTCCAAAGCCAACGGTCTAATCCTCAGCAGGGGGCTCGTTGATCGAATCTTCATCCAGCCCGCTGCAACTGATGATGGGGTGGCTATCGGGGCTGCGCTGGCTGCACCCGTGGCGGCGGGGCTTCGTTGCCGAGAGATGACGAAGGCCTATTTTGGGTCGCGATCGACGCCTGAGGAGATCGAGGCTGTTTTGCGCACCTACAAGCTTAGCTATCAACGCTTGGATGATCCCGCTGAGACGGCGGCGGATCTACTTGCCAGGGATCAGCTCATTGGATGGTACCAGGGCCGGGAAGAGTTTGGACCGAGGGCGCTTGGAAACCGTTCCATACTTGCTGATCCTCGCGATGTCCGTAACCGCGACCGCGTGAACAATGCGGTCAAATTTCGAGAAGACTGGCGTCCTTTCGCGCCCTCAGCTCTTGAAGAAGCGGGGACCTCGCTATTCGAGAACTATCACACGACACCGTTTATGACGCTCACCTTTCAGGTCAGGCCGGAGAAGAAGGCAGCGATTGCTGCCGCGGTGCATGTGGATGGTAGCGCTCGTGTCCAATCTGTGAGGCGCGACCAAAATGAACGGTATTACGATCTCATCAAAGTCTTCGCTGCAAAGACGGGCGTACCGGCGGTGTTGAACACGAGCTTTAATCTCAAAGGCGAGCCTATCGTCAATTCACCATTTGACGCCATCAGGACATTCTACACATCGGGACTCGATGCGCTGATTCTTGATCGATATCTCATCGCCAAGACTTCGACAAGCAACAGTCAAGCAGCGACCACGACTACCGGTCTTGGACAACTGGCGACCGAACCATTGAGATGCGGCTGATATTTCTGAAAAAGTATAAAAGTCCCAATCGAGCTCATGAAAGTAATTCGTATCACGAATGCTGCGGGCTTTACACCGCCCGTCTCGGAAATTGTCCCTCTCGGACGATTAGCTAGCGGAAAGGCGAGATGCACTATGAAGGCGCTAGACATTCCACGCAGGCTATTCTTAGGTAGCGCGGTTGGCGCCTTAGCATTAAGGCCGTCGCGCATAGCGCAAGCCGACACGGCTTTTACAGACTTCAGTTTTGCGGCAACGGGCAGCACGTTCCCGCGGACGATGCCGGACCGTCTAAGCGACGTGGTCAACGTCAAGGACTGGGGTGCGCTTGGTAATGGGAGCGCGAACGACGCTCCGGCTATCCAGAAAGCCATAGACTTTGCGATCTCTCGCGGCGGCGGCAAAGTCGTGTTTCCGCCGGGGAATTACATTCTTTCGAGTCCGTTGGAAATCGGCTCGAACACCGTCGACGTGCCTGTCATGCTCGTCGGCATTGGTGCTTACGGCCAGGCCGGCATAGGCTGCTCGATCTCTTATACTGGTGCGAACTTCATCCTATCTAAAGGCTCGCGGACCAACGACTGCCTCGCCTGGGTTGAGGGGTTCAATCTAGCGAACGGTTCGACCTCGGCGGGGGCGGGATGCGTAAAGCTCACACGCTCTCTCGTCGGAGTTCGCCAGTGCAGTATTAACGGGAATGTCTGCGTCGACGCGTCAGCCGCGATCGGTGCGACTATCATCGACATTTGGGCGTCGGGTTTATCGTCAAACGATGATGCTTCGTTCGCAACGTGGAGCGGCGTGTGCTTCTACCTCGGACAAACCTGCACTGCGATGTCCTGTCGCTGCGTTGGCGGGTACCTCATCGCCTACGCGCTCAGTGGCTCAGGTCCTAGCTGCATCGGGTGCTCTGCAGAGGGCGGAGCTACAGGTGTTCGCGTAGGCTGGGGTCCGAGTGGGGAGACGGCGGCCGACAGTTGCACTATACAGGGATTCCAGACCGAGGCGGTAAACACGCCTATCGATCTCTACAACGCGACAGCGTGCCTCGTACAAGGAAACATGATCACCGGTACTGTCAGCGCGCTTCACGGAGTTTCTATATCCGGGGTGTCGGTCAACGGCAGTAATCTGGTAACAGTGACGTCATCCGCCCCGCACGATCTCCCGATAGGCACGCCCACTCGCGTTTTCTTATTTGTCAATAATCCGGCCTTCAAAGAGACCTGGTTCCAGATCGTCACAGCGACGGACCCAACGCACTTCACCTATCAGCTTTCTAGCAATCCGGGTACGTGGACCGGCGGGTCCTGGCAGTACCCGCTCTTGTATAGCATACGCTTTCGTATCTGCACTGACTGCGTGGTCATGGGGATGGAGGCCGGCATAAAAGCTGCTATCGCTGGAGTTGATCTTGACTACGATGGTAACGCGCAGCACATCAATAACGTGATGTTTGGCGTAGTTTCCGATACGTCAGGGTGGAAATTACCAACTAACCGCGGCAACCTCGCGGGCTGGAAATTTATTCAGTGCGGGGCGATCACCGGTGGCGACTCTCAGCAAATCAACTCGGAATTTGGCTCGACGCGCACCCCGACTGGGGTGATGGTATTCGCTGACTTGCCCGGCCAGGGCACCGCCTACCAATGGGGACCGATCGAGGGGCAGGAATACGACATCATCGACGGGGCGAAAGCCGGAGGCGGAGCAGCAGCGTTTGGGGATAACTTGCAGGGGGGAGGTTCCGGTCACTACAAGGCTCGCTACAACGGTACCAACTGGCAGCGCGTGGGATAGCAGTTCGAGATGACTTCGCCGTTCCTGAGCTACACTTTTAAGGCCAGTCCTAACGATGCGAACGAGTCTCGTCGCTCCCTGCAGACGCGCCTGAGTGACTTCCGCATCAGCGTGAAGGATTTCGGAGCGAAAGGCGATAACTTCACCGACGATACTGCAGCTATCAACGCCGCGATTGACTACATCTACACGCTCAATTCACCATCCAACATCCAGGGGAGAATCCTCTTTTTTCCTCCTGGCGCATACCGGGTGACCGGTCAGCTCTTTTTAGATCGTAACTACCATGCTCTCGGTTTCTCGGCAGGGATTACTGTAGAGGGCTCTGGTCGAGACGTGACGACGATCGTCGGCAATTACTGGACTGGGAACCAGACCCCTGACGTCAATAACGGCTTCCTAGTCAAGATGGCTCGCTGGGGTGAGCAAGTCGTCGGCATCCGCGACCTTACGATCTACAACGAGAGCGTCCTGTCGAATAGCGGCGCGCTGGAGATCGAGAGCCTCACGTCGGCGAAGTTCGAGATCAGGAATTGCCACTTCAAGGCCGTGGTGGGCCTAGCCGCCTGCCAGACCAACTTCGGCATCTCAATCATCGACTGCCTGTTCACGTGCAGCAGGAGCATCACGGCGGCGGACGCTGCCACACCGAGCCCTCTGTTCAAGGACAGTAACTACGTTTCGGGCCGTGGCTCCTCTGCCAGTCCGCCGTTCACCCTCGAGCAGTTCAACGGCTCGACCGGTTTGTTCTTCTCGCAAGGTCGGCTGGTGAACTGCCACGCACGCGGCTTCGATGTTGGCTTCGCTGCTGCGCACGTGCCGACGGTGATGATCGGATGCTCGGCGTCGAGGTGCGGCATCGGTCTGTGGGGCGGCCTGATAGAGGGGAGTTACAATTTAGAGAACTCAGGGCAGGAACCATTTGGACTCGGAGGCATCCAGGGGACGACCGGCGATGGCGGCAGGGGATTTTTCGTCTCCAATATTTTCGACCGCTGCACCTATGGGATCCTCTGCGGAATTGGTTGGGGGTTTATCGGCGCCAACCGCGTCACTGGAACGACTGGCCCCCTTACACCCGCAACGATCCAGAACATCACATGGTCAGGCGGCACAGCGACGGTCACGACGTCGAACAACCACAATCTTGCGAGCGGATTCAGTGGCGAGCTTGTCCTAGTCACAGATCCGCCGGAATGGACGCCTGACGGGACTGGCTCGCAGCGGGTCAGTTGTTCGCGCACCGACGCGAACACCTTTACCTATGCTCTGGGCGCACCTCCGAGT
>Ga0306924_10006593_pt1 | contig 11574 bp, 9 predicted proteins | sample sta12Can44000111_FD_203756 | JGI IMG/M metagenome (GOLD analysis project Ga0306924, IMG submission 203756) | Lab enrichment of tropical soil microbial communities from Luquillo Experimental Forest, Puerto Rico - statanox.12C.anox.44.000.111 (v2)... | ecosystem: Environmental > Terrestrial > Soil...
GCGTCCCCGAGCAGGAACGCCCGCCTCCCGCGGAAGCGGTCCGCAACCCGGTGGTGCACGCGGTACGTCGAGAACCAGTTCACCCGGCGCACGTCGATGCCGGTGGCGGCGACGGCCACCTTGCGAACGTCGTCCCAGCCGAGCTCCTCGCCCGCGTCGCCGCCCTCACGGAGGATCCCGATCAGGCGCGCACGCCCCTTTCCCTTCATGGGGAACACGCCGACGAAGTCGCCCCGGTCGATCGAGACGTGCAGCTCGCCGTTGATGGCCTCCCCCGCCGCCTCGACGTCCGCGACGTAGAACACGGGCGCGTACGTCCCGCCGGGGAAGCCCGCGCCGATCGCTCCCCGCACCGCCGAGTGCGCGCCGTCGCACCCGGCGACCCACGCCGCCTCGCACACCTCCTCGGCGCCGCCGCCGCGCCGGAGCCGCGCCCGCACCCCGCGCTCACCGTCCTCGAGCCCGATCAGCTCCGTGCCGCGCTCGACGGAGACGCCCTCCGCCTCGAGCGCGGCGATGAGCGCGCGCTCGTGCTCGTCCTGCGGGTGGATCAGCAGGAACGGGAACGGGCTCAGCCCGACGCCCATCCGGCCCACCTCCGCGCGCCCGCGCCGCTTGCCGTTCACCCAGACGTTGATCGCGATGAACTCGAGCCCGCCCTCCACGAGCGTCCCGGCGAGCCCGACCTGCTGGTACAGCTCGAGGGTTCGGGCGTGCACCACCAGCGCGCGCGACGTCGTTCCAGGCTCGAGCGCCTTGTCGACGATGCGCGCGCGGATCCCGAGGTGAGCGAGCCAGAGCGCGAGGGCCAGGCCGGTCGGCCCGGCGCCGACGATGAGGACCTCCGTCGCCATTCCTCCGTGTTGCGCACGGGGGCGCCGGAATGCAGCGGCGCCGCGCCGCAGCCGGGCGATCGCTCACCTGGGGGTGCGGGCGCTCTCCTCTCCGCCGGCCGCCGTCGGCGCTGCTGGACGCCTACGTCGCCGTGGCCGCCGCCCTCGCCCTCGCCGCGCGCTCCGCGTAGAAGCGGCGCGACTTGGCGTCGAGCTCGACCGGCTCGGCCGAGGCGACGCTGCGGCGCTGGAGCATCGCCTCGACCCACGCGGACACCTTCGGAAACGAGGCGAGGACGTGCGCCGCCGGCGAGCCCCAGCTCTCGGCCAGGCGCCAGCGGCGGAAGAACGGCGCGTACGACGCGTCGACGAGCGAGAAGTCGCGCCCGAGGAAGTACGGCCCATCCCCGCGGGCGAGCTGCCGCTCGAGCTTTCCGAACGCCTCGCGGAGCGCGCCGAGCCGCGTCGCGAGCGCCTCACCCTGCGCGCCGGCGGCGAGGGCGAGCATCGCGGCGCCGCCGACCGGCATGACGACGTCGTTCGCGAAGACGATCCAGCTGCGCCCCTCTGCCCGCGCGATCGGGTCGCGTGGGAACAGCGGCGGGTCCGGCTGGAGCTCGTTCAGGAGCTCGTTGATGACCATCGACTCGAACACGGCGCGTCCGTCGACGAGGAGGACCGGCACGCGTCCCATGGGCGACACCTCGAGGAACCAGGCGGGCTTGCTCGAGAGCTGGATGAGCTCGAGCTCGTGGGGGAGGCCCTTCTCGAGCAGGACGATCCGGCTTCGCTCCACGTACGGGCAGATGTCGAACGACACGAGCTTCAGGTGCGGCGTCATGCCGTTTCACATAGCGACGACCCGCCCCGAGCGCTGTCCCGCTGGCGACCTCGCTCGCGCTACCCGGCGACCGCGCCCGTGATGGTGATCCCGAGCCACCCGGCGCTGGCCCGCACCACGCGGCGGAGGCCGAGGTCGGCGAGCTCCTCTCGCGGCGTCTCGTGGAAGACCAGCTCGCCGGTGGCGTCGTGCCACTCGCCCCCGACGCGGCTCGACACGACCGGCTTCAGGTAGCGGAGCGCGGGCGGCGATCCGGGGCTCGTGAGGTCCGGCCAGCCCACGGTCCCCCACGTCGGGCGCGCGGCGAAGCCGATCGGCGCCGCGGCCTTGCCGGTCAGGACGAGCTGCGCGTCGATCAGCCGCCGGTCCTTCACGGTGAGCGACGCGCCGAGGCGGGTGCCCGCCCGCAGCGGCGCCGCCGCCGGGTGGTCGAGCGGCAACGAGCGCGTGAGCCAGGTGCTCCCGGCCTTCTTCGGCCAGCCCTGGAGGAGGCCGCGCACCATCGAGATGTCCTGATCGACGTAGATGAGCGGGCAGAAGTTGGCGGCGGTGCCGTCCGGCCGCGTCACCTCGACGAGCACGATCGTCTCCCGGTACTGGGAGAGGATCGGATCGAGGAGCTCCGAGCCGTCGGTCGTCGCTTGCCAGTCGGCGAAGTGGACCGCGCCGCGCCCGGTCGCGACGCCCACCTCGCGAGGGACGAAGCCGGCCGCCCGGGCCGGATCGCACTCGAGCTCGACGTTGAGGAGCCAGCCGGCGTAGTGCCAGGGCGGGGGCGCGACGAGCGAGGCGAGGCCGCGCGGGGTGAAGGGGGCGGTGTAGCCGGTGGGCATGGCGGAGATCCTCCCGAGCGACGCGAGTCTAGCGCGGACGCTCGCCGACGTCCGGAGACCGTCCGGACCAGCGTGGCCGGCCTCTAGCGCGTCGAGGCCACGGCGCACGTCGGAAGCGGCTCGTTCGCAAAGGCCCGCACTTCCGTGACGAGCACCTGCGCGAGCGCGAGGTCATTCGTGATGCCGGCCGCCAGCGGCCGCGTGACGACCTTCAGGTATTTCGCCCGGGTCTGCGCGATCGGGATCTCGAATCGGGGATACGACGTGCCGAACCAGATCGGCGCGGTGAGCGCGACCGCGGTCCACATGACGTTGTCGTCGCTCCGGTACGCCCACCACGAATACGCGCTCGCGACCTCCGGAGGGAGGGGGCGGTCGATCCAGACGTGCAGCTCGTCGACGGCGCTCGCAGGATCCGTGAGCTGGACACCCACGTCGCGGACGCGCGTGTCACCCGCGGCCGCCTGCCCGTGGCCGAGATCGATCGCGGCGCTCACGGCGGTATTGCCGTCGACGAGCGCCGGGTTCGGGCCGAGCGTGACCTGGTCAGGCGTGTTCGGCAGCGCCTCGACGGTCGACAGGCCGCCTGCGAGCGTCCGCGGCTCCTGGACGTAGCCCACGCCGCACGCTGCGACCGTGAACGGCCCCTGCGTGGCCCGCGACCAGCACAGCCGCTCGTTGCCCTCCACCCTCTCGGCCTCGATCCATGCGCCGTACTCGCCTGGCGTGAGCGGGAGCGCCGTCGAGGTCTGGCCCTCGACGACCTGACGGTCGACGACGTCCACGAGGTAGCGGACGCCGTCACCCGGAACGGCCGTCCACCGGAGCGTGACGGGGCTCGTCACCACGTCCCCCGCGAGCGGCGCGAGGATGACCGGCGACGTCTCGAGGAAGCACGTGGCGACCGCCGTCCCGTACCGTGTCTTCGCGCCATCCCACAGCTCGAGCTCGTACGAGAGCGGCGGCGTCGGGTGCGTCGTGCCGAGCGGGACCGAGCCCACCCACTGGCCCGGAGCGTCCGGCGAGCCGTACTGGAAGTCGCCGCCGAACTCCGGCATGCCCGGTCCCTTCACGCGAACGGCCTCGAGCGCGTGCTTCTCGTCGCTCACCGAGACGAGGACGCCGAATTGCCCGTCGACGAGGTACGTCGTTGCGTGAGATGGCCAGGAGGGCTCGTCCTTTGGGCAGCCGGACGCGAGCAACGCCGAGAGCGCGACCGGGATGCACGCCAGCTTCCGCGTCATGATCACCCCCGCCCGCAATTACAGCAGGGCAGGTACCTGGCTGGCGGTGACGTCGGTCAATTGCGTCGCCCGCCGACCCGTCAACCCGGCGACGCATCCGCGCCGGGGCGGGCGCCCGCGCGCGCCGTTAAGGACCAGAGGCGCATCGCCCGGGACGAACACATGCCCTCGCGCCTCGAGATCCTGCTCTCGGAAGCTCCTCCCTGCCCGCGCCGCATCGTGTGCCTCACCGAGGAGACGACGGAGACCCTCTATCGCATCGGCGCGGGCGACCTGGTCGTCGGCGTCTCCGGCTTCACGGTCCGGCCGCCCGAGGCCCGCCGGAAGCCGCGCGTGAGCTCCTTCCTCGACGCCGACATCGAGCGCATCGTCGAGCTCCGCCCGGACCTCGTCGTCGGCTTCTCCGACCTCCAGGCGGACCTCGCCGCGAGGCTCGCGCGGCGCGGCGTCCCGGTGCTCGTCACGAACCAGCGGTCGGTCGCGGAGATCCTCCAGACCGTCCGCGCCGTGACCGCGCTCGTGGGGCGCGGCGAGGAGGGGGAGGCGCTCGCCGCCGCGCTCGAGGCGAGCCTCGCCGAGGTCGCCGCGCGGGCGGCCGACCTGCCGCGCCGCCCGCGCGCGTTCTTCGAGGAGTGGCCCGACCCGCTCATCGCCGGCATCCGCTGGGTCTCGGAGCTCCTCGAGCTCGCGGGCGCGGAGGACGTGTGCGCCGAGAGCCGCGCCTCGCACGCGGCGCAGGGGCGCGTCCGCGATCCGGCGGACGTCGCGCGGCGCGATCCGGAGGTCGTGATCGCGAGCTGGTGCGGGAAGAAGGCGCGGCGCGAGCGGATCGTCTCGCGGCCGGGCTGGGACGAGGTCGCGGCGGTGCGCGAGGACCAGCTCTACGAGGTGAAGAGCTCCCTGATCCTCCAGCCCGGCCCCGCCGCGCTGACGGACGGCGTGGCGGAGCTCTCCCGGATCGTCTCGGCGGTCGCGCGCGGCGAGCGGCTGCCCCGGGCGCGCGAGGGCGACCTGAGAAGCGCTGCGCCGTCCCCGCCCTGAGGCTGCCCCGCGCCCGCCTCACCCCTCCACGAACGCCTTGAGGCGCCGGAGCGTCTCGTCCCACCGCCGCGAGAGCTCGTCGATCGTGCGCCGGGCCTCGCCCAGCCGATCCGGCGCGAGCGCCCAGACACGCTCGCGCCCGCGTCGGGCGTCGCGGACGAGCCCGGCGCCGGCGAGGACCTCGAGGTGCTTCGTGACGGCCTGGCGCGTGATCGACGTGCCGTCGGTGAGCCGCGCGATCGACCACGGCCCGCCCTCGCACAGGCGCGCGAGGAGGGCGAGCCGGGTCTCGTCGCCGAGCGCGGCGAACACGGGGGCGGAGCGCGCGAGGCCCGCCGTGGCCTGTCTAGCCGGCGACATGCCGCTCGATGTTCTTGAGCTGCTCGGCCCAGCCGCCCTCGTTCATGCGGAACGCCTCGGCGCGGCGGGAGGGCAGGATCCGGTCGAAGCCCGACTCGACGACGGTGAGCTCCGTCCCGCCGGGTGCCTCCGCGAGGCGGAACTCGACGAGCGTCATCGGCTCCTCCGCGAGGTCGAGCCCGGGCTTCGCGTACGGGTGCCAGCGGTAGGAGAACAGGTGCTCGGGCTCCACCCGCTCGACGACGATCTCGAACCTCCAGTGCTCGTAGCCCGGGTAGGTGATGCCCGCCTCGATGCGCGCCGCCGGCCTGAACGCCGTCCCGACGTCGAACCGCGCGCCGAACCAGCGCCCGAACTCCTCGGGCACCGTGAGGGCGCGCCACACCCGCGTCCGCGGCGCGCGCAGGAAGATCCGCTTCTCGATCCGGTCGCTGCTCATGCACAACCTCCTGGTTGCACGATAGCGACCCCGGCGCCATGCGCAACCCGATGGTTGTGAGTCCCCCATCCGGGCGCGCGGGGGCCGCGCCGGGCCGGGAGCGCCCTTGGCGGTCGACCCCCGTGAACAAGCCCGCGCCGCCCGTGCGGAAGCTGCGCGGACCGGCCTCAATCCAGTGCGCTCCCCTCGCCGCCCCCGTCGTACGATGCGCGAATGCGCTTCCCGGCACCCTGGGACCGGACGCTCCGCATCGTGACCACCGCCGCGATCGCCGCCCTGCTCGCCGCCGTGGCCCTGCTCCTGTTCCTGGCGGCCACTGCCGCGCTTCCCTTCGCGACCGTGATCGCGGCCGGCATCGCCGCGACCGTCGCGATCGCGTTCGCCCTGGCGCCGCGCGGCTACGCGCTCGAGCCGGGGCACCTCCGCATCGAGCGGCCGCTCCGGCCAATCGAGATCCCGCTCGCGTCGATCCTCGCGGCCTGGACGCTCCCCGACGGAGCGCTCCGCGGCACGGTCCGGGTCGCGGGGTCGGGTGGGCTCTTCGGCTACTACGGCCGGTTCTGGAGCAAGCGGCTGGGCGCGTTCCGGCTGTACGCGAGGCGGCGGGCGGGCCTCGTCGTCGTGGACACCGCCACCGAGCGCTTCGTCCTCTCTCCCGAGCCGCCCGAGCGCTTCCTCGAGGTCCTCCTCTCGCGCTCGCCGTCGGCCTCGCTCGCGCACGCCGATGCGCCACCGCCGCCGCGGCCGATGCCGCGGAGCGCGAAGCGCTGGCTCGGTGCGCTCGTCGCGCTCGTCCCGATCGCGGTCGCCGCGATCATCGGCGCCGCCTGGGCTTTCTCGCCGGTCGCGGCGCGCGTGGAGGGGGGAGAGATCCGGATCGCCCGGAGGCTCGCGCCCGAGGTCGTCATCCCCGTCGCGGAGGTCCGCCGCGTGGAGCGGATGGCGCCGCAGTACGCGCAGCGGCTCCGGCGTGTCGCCGGGACGGCCACCCGGAGCGTCCGGTACGGCCACTTCCGCTCGCCCGAGCTCGGCGACGTGCAGCTCTACGCCTGGCGGCGGGACGCGTACGTCCTCGTCGACACCGACCGCACTCGGTACGTCGTGACGCCCGACGCCCCCGAGGCTTTCGTTGCCGCCGTGCGCGCGGGGCTCTCGCGCTGACGCTCACCCCCGGCGCGCCGGCTGCCTCAGGAGGCGCGCAGGGACGCGGCCAGGCTCTCGAGGTTCTGCGGGTGCACTCGGATCACCCCGCCGCGCGGGCTGTCGATGTCGGCGATCAGGAAGAGCGTGATCGAGAGCGCGATGGGCAGGATCAGGAGGAGCGATGCTCCCCTGCCGTGCGCGTGATAGCCGATCAGCCCGTTGCAGAAGACCGCGATCGCCAGGAGCAGCGCCCATGCCGCCTGCGGGATCCGGTTCCACCAGGCCGCCTGCGTGTAGCCCTGCGAGTTCAGCACGTCGTTCATGCCCGCGACCACGAGCGCGGCGATCGGGGACGAATCCACCGACGCGTGCCTCGCCACGACGGACCACAGCTCGGCCTGCAGCCGCGCCGTGTCCGCGTCGATCTGACGGAGCCGGGCGGCGTCGCGTGCCGTGTAGAAGAGGATCCGCTGGTCGACGTAGCTGCGCAGGAGCTCCCGCACCCTCGCGGCATCGCCGGCGGGCAGGAGATCCGCCCGCACCTCCTCCGTCCCGATCGCGTTCGCCTCCGCCTCCTCCAGGGTCTTCCGCAGATCGTACCTGCCGACCGCCATCGAGAAGGAGAACCCGACGAGCAGCCCCAGCAGCGTCAGCGCACCGCCGAGCACGAACGAGAAGTCGTCGTCGACCTTCTCCTCCCGGGTTGGGTGCGCCTGGCGAAGCTTGATCCCGACCCACGCAGCGGCCCAGAAGCCGGGGAGCAAGACGGCCAGGAGGAGAAGCGGTTGATCGAAGAGCACGTCGGCCATTTCAGCGGACCTGGACCGAGCCGGCCACGGCGCGAGTCGCCACGCCCCATCCGTCGGGCGGGTCAGCGTCGCTCGACCAGCGAGGCACCCCAGGCTGACGGCGTCTCGGTGATCGCCGCCCTCTGTCCGAGCGCGACCACCTGCTCGGCGGTCGTGGTCGAGAACAGGTGCATGACCCGCGCGATCGCGCCGGTCCAGCCGGTCTGATGGCTCGCCCCGATCCCCGCGCCGTTGTCGCCGTGGAAGTACTCGTAGAACAGCACGAGATCGCGCCAGTGCGGGTCCTCCTGCAGCTTCCGCGCCCCTCCGTAGACGGGGCGCCGTCCCCGCCCGTCCCGGAGGAAGACGGCGGCGAGGCGGCGTGCGATCTCCTCCGCCACCTCGTACAGGTTCGCGCGCCGCCCCGAGCCCGTCGGGAGCTCGACGGTGAGGGAATCGCCGTAGTACGCGTGGTAGTTGATCAGCGCGCGGATGATCATCACGTTGACCGGCATCCAGATCGGGCCGCGCCAGTTGGAGTTGCCGCCGAACATGCCCGTGTCCGACTCCGCCGGCAGGTACTGGACCCGGTACTCCCTCCCGCCTATCTCCAGGACGTACGGGTGGTCGGCGTGGTACCGCGAGAGCGAGCGGATGCCGTAGGGGCTCAGGAACTCGCGCTCGTCCAGCATGACCGCGAGGACGCGGCGCAGCTTCTGCTCGTCCATGACCGAGAAGAGCCGGCGCCCGCCGACGCCGATCTCGCGGGGGTCGTGGAAGCTGGCGGACAGCGCGGGCCGGGCATCCATGAACCAGCCGAACCGCTCGAGCACCTCCGGGTACTTCTCGAAGAGCTCGGGCTCGAACGGGGTCGCGGCGCAGAGCGGCAGGAGCCCGACCATCGACCGGACCTTCAGCCTCTGGGCGCCGCCGTCCGGGAACCGCAGGACGTCGTAGAAGAACCCGTCCTCTTCGTCCCACATCCCGGTCCCGCCGCCGACCTGGACGAGCGACGACGTGATCCACGCGTCGTGCTGGAGGAACTTCTGGACCATGTCGACGTAGTCGTCGTCGGTCATCGCCAGCTCGATGGCGATCTCGAGCATGTTGTCCGCGAAGAGCGCCATCCAGGCGGTGCCGTCGGCCTGCTCGAGGTAGCCGCCGGTGGGCAGCGCCGCGCTGCGGTCGAACACACCGATGTTGTCCAGGCCCAGGAACCCGCCCTCGAAGACGTTGCGGCCCGCCCGATCCTTGCGGTTCACCCACCACGTGAAGTTCAGGAGCAGCTTCTGGAAGCAGCTCTTCAGCCACTTGAGGTCGCCCTGGCCCCGCTGCACCATCTCCAGCCGGTAGGTGAAGATCGTGGCCCAGGCGTGGACGGGCGGGTTGACGTCGCCGAAGTTCCACTCATAGGCCGGGATCTGGCCGTTCGGGTGCATGTACCGCTCGCGCAGCATCAACCGCAGCTGCTCCTTCCCGAAGTCCAGGTCCACGAGCGTCAGCGCGAGCACGTGGAAGGCGAGATCCCACGCCGCATACCAGGGGTACTCCCACTTGTCCGGCATGGAGAGCACGTCGCCGTTGTACATGTGGTGCCAGTGGTCGTTCCTCGGCGCGATCTTGCGCGTCGGCGCGAAGGGGTCGCTGCCCCGCTCCTCGAGCCACCTGTCGACGTCGTAGGCGTAGAACTGCTTGGTCCACAGCATCCCCGCGAGCGCCTGGCGCATGACGTTGGCCGCGTCGGCGCCGAGTGACTCGGGGATGACGACCCGGTAGAACTCGTCGGCCTCCGCGCGTCGCGCCTGGAGCACCTCGTCGAACCGCGCGCCGAGCGGGCCGCCCGGATCGCTCGACGCGGCCGGCGCGGCCGAGGTGAGGCGGAGCCGCACGACCTGCCGCTCGCCGGGCTTCACCGACAGCCGGTAGTGCGGAGCGACCTTCGTCCCGGTCGACGCCCGGTTGACCGTCCCCTCCTTTCCGAGGACGACGTGATCGTGGATGCCGTCCTTGACGTAGGGCGTCCGGTTCGGCGTCCCGAAGATGCGCTCGGTGTTGGTCTCGTTCTCCGTGAAGAGGAGCGGCACCGCGCCCTCGCAGTAGAGGTACCTCTCGCCAAGCTCGGGATGGACGGCCTTGACGACCTTCGTGCCGGAGTCGGGGACCTGCACGAGCGTCGGCCTCGGGGCCCCGCCGCCCCAGGACCAGGAGTTCCGGAACCAGAGCGTCGGCAGGACGTGGAGCTCGGCGCGGTCCGGGCCGCGGTTGTGGACGCTGATCTGGACGAGGATGTCCTCGGGCGACGCCTTCGCGTACTCGACGAACACGTCGAAGTAGCGGTCCTTATCGAACACCCCCGTGTCGAGGAGCTCGTACTCGAGGCCGTGCCGGCCCCGGCTGCGGTTCGTCGCGACGAGGTCGTCGTACGGGAAGGCGCCCTGCGGGTACTTGTACAGGTACTTCATGTACGAGTGGGTCGGCGTGCTGTCGACGTAGAAGTAGTATTCCTTCACGTCCTCGCCGTGGTTGCCCTCACCGTTGGTGAGGCCGAACAGGCGCTCCTTCAGGATGGGGTCGCGCCCGTTCCAGAGCGCGAGCGCGAAGCAGAGCCGTTGCCGGTCGTCGGAGATCCCGGCCAGGCCGTCCTCGCCCCAGCGATAGGCCCTGGAGCGGGCCTGGTCGTGGGTGAAGTACCCCCACGCGTCGCCGCCCTCGCTGTAGTCCTCGCGGACGGTGCCCCACTGGCGCTCGCTCAGGTAGGGGCCCCACTTCTTCCACGGAACGCCGCGCTCGCGCGCCTCCGCGAGCCGCTGCCCCTCGACGGTGGTCTCGACGCCCATCGCTCTCCCCTCTGCGTTCGCGCGCCAAGGATCGCTGGACGGAAACGCCTTAACGGCGGGGATGCGGACGCGCCGGTCCACGAAGTCGCGCGCCGCGGTCGAGATCGGGCTCGTCCGGACGAGTGGTACGGCGACCGACGAGCCGACGGCCGATCGCGCCGTGGAAGACGGGGCGGCGCCGGCGGCCCCGGAGCCGTCGTCAGTCGACCGCCGGGCTCAACGCGCCGCTCACGCCGCCGCGCGCTTCGCGCTGCTCTAGCACGCGGACGGGGAGAACCATCGCGTTCAGCCCGGCGAACTGAAGGCGCCGCTGGAGCTGGAACGCGGTCTCGTTGTGGAGGAGGCGCTGGTACCAGCGCTCCCGCTCGAAGATGAGCTTCCCGGCGTAGAAGATCGCGCGCGGGAACTCCCGGCTCGCCTCGAGGCAGAGCTTCTCCGCCCCGGCGATCGCCTCGGTCCCGACGGTCATCCGGTACTCAGCGTGAAATCCCAGCCGCCGCGCCGTCTCCACGTAGCGCCGCAGGCCGTCCTCGGTGCGGGCGCGCACCTGCTCGACCTCCTCGATGCCCTTCATCGACGCTGCGTCGATGACGCCCGCGGAGAGGAACAGGAGGTTTCGGTAGTGGCCGGGGTAGAGCCGCTGGAGCGCGAGCACCTGGTGGATCCCGAGGCCGCCGTAGCGCCCGACGAGCAGGGCCGCCGTGGGCAGCCTCCGGTCGAGCGGCGGGTGCTCGGGCGCGGGGTGCGTCGGGAGGGCCCCGAGGATGTCGTCGAGGCGCTGGAGGTTCCCCTTCACGCCCTCGTAGTGCCGCCGGATCACCAGGCACAGCCCGATGAGCAGCGCGGTCGTGACGAGGGTGATCCAGCCGCCCTGCCGGAACTTCTCGGCGACGCTGACCGTCAGGATCGAGAGGCAGAGCACGAGGCCGATGACGTGGATGACGATGTGGCGGTGCCAGTCCGGGTACTTCCTCCGCTCGCGGAACCAGTAGCGGACCATCCCGGACTCGGAGAGCGAGAACGTGAGAAAGACGTTGATGGAGTACATGAGCACGAGGGTGCTCGTGTCGCCGCGCGTGTAGAGGAGGGTCCCCGCGGCGGCCGCCGAGATCAGCACGATCCCGTCCTGCATCGACAGCCGGTCCGAGAGCTGACCGAACCGGTGCGGCAGCCACGAGTCGTTCGCCATGTTGGACATGACGCGCGGGCCGTCGA
>Ga0306924_10006596_pt1 | contig 11572 bp, 8 predicted proteins | sample sta12Can44000111_FD_203756 | JGI IMG/M metagenome (GOLD analysis project Ga0306924, IMG submission 203756) | Lab enrichment of tropical soil microbial communities from Luquillo Experimental Forest, Puerto Rico - statanox.12C.anox.44.000.111 (v2)... | ecosystem: Environmental > Terrestrial > Soil...
CCCGCAGCGGCCCGAGGAGATTGCCGAAGCGGGCCGTATCAATGACCGCATGGTGGCCCGCGCGCTGGCGATGGAGGGAACCAGCACCGGCGAGCACGGGGTGGGGTATGGCAAGATGGATTTTCTGGTCAGCGAGCACGGCGAGGCGCTCAGCGTCATGCGCTCGATCAAGAAGGCGCTCGACCCGAGCAACATTATGAACCCCGGGAAAATCGTCCGAATTTGACCTTGTTTGATCGGTGACGTGGGCCGCGACATTGCACCGTGGTTTGAGGCTACACGCGGTTAGCCCCATCGGGTAAGACCCGAGGGGCTAACCGGCCAGAACTAGCCGTTATTGCCGCTTAGATTTACGCCGACATATTGCGTGACTCCATGGCGGTTCAACAACAGCAGCGCGCTCTTTCTTGGTGAATTCGCAACCTCTTTTAATTTCTCGGCCGCCTGCTCGGGCGTGTTGACGGGCTGCTGGTCGATAGTGACGAGGACATCGCCCTCGCTCAGCCCGACATCCTCGGCGGCACTACCGTTGTCGACCCGCGAGACCACCACCCCGTGCACATCCTTGGGCACATGGAGCTCACGCCGAAGCTGCGCGGTCAGCGTGGCAAAATGCATGCCCATCGCTTCTGCTTTGGCCGTTTGGTCCTCGTCCTCACCACCATTGGCGGCCGCGACTTTCTCATTGGCGAGTTCTCCGAGCTTCGCCTGCAGCTCGACCGTCTGCCCGTTGCGCCACACCTTCATCGAAGCTCCGGTGTCGGGTCCGGTTCCAGCAACCAGTCGCGGCAAATCGCGCAGGTGGCTCACCTCGCTGCCATTGAAGGATAGAATGACATCGCCTTGCTTGATGCCAGCCTTTGCCCCAGGACTGCCGGGGGTCACGACGGCGACAAGGGCCCCTTGCTCGCCGTGTAGGCCCAGGCTCGCCGCGATCGCCGGCGTCACTTCCTGGATCTGCACCCCGAGCCAACCGCGGCTGACCTTCCCATGCTCTTCGAGCTGAGCCACGATGGGCTTGGCAACGTTGGACGGCACGGCGAAGCCGATGCCGACGCTGCCGCCATTCGGCGAATAGATCGCTGTATTGATGCCGATCACCTCGCCTTCGAGATTGAAGGTGGGGCCGCCGGAATTTCCACGATTAATCGGCGCGTCGATCTGCAGGAAGTCATCGAACGGACCGGAATGGATGTCACGTCCACGGGCAGAAATGATTCCCGTAGTCACCGTCCCGCCGAGTCCAAACGGATTACCAACTGCCATCACCCAGTCACCGACTTGGGCTGCACTACTATCACCAAATTTTACATAGGGTAGTGGCTTATCCGCGTTTATCTTGAGTACCGCAAGATCGGTCTTGGGGTCCCTTCCGATAATTTTAGCTGTATATTTGCTGCTATCCTGCAAGGTCACTTCGACTTTGGCAGCATCGCCGATCACATGGCTGTTTGTCACAACATAACCGGACGGGTCGACGATGAAACCGGAGCCGAGGGCAATACGCCTGGCTTGGCCATCCGGGACCTGTGGAAAGAGATGACGCTGGCCCCCTGGGCCTTGCTGCTCAAAGAAGCGGCGCAAAAATTCGTCGAACGGAGAATTTGGAAAACCCGGGGAGGGCGCGATTTCCGGCTCTTCCACCATGGCGCTGGCATCGGCCTTCTGAGAGACCGATATGTTTACCACTGCCGGCGATACCTGCTTTACGAGCGGCGCAAAGCTCTGCTGTTGGATCAGCGCGACCGGAGAGGTCAATGTTTGCGGCGTTGCCGGCGTGACCTGTGAGGGATTGTTCGCGATCGGCGGGTTTTCGGCCCACACGAAGGGCGAGAGCGCCAATGTTGCGCCGAGACCGAAGCCGATTGCCGCGGTGCGCTTTCTGTTTAACCAAGGGTGGTCTGCCAATTGGTCCTCCTATCAGGCAGGGGCTCGCTCAGAGTTGTTGGAAGGTCGAGCCAGGGTGGATCGCCAAGAACATGGCCCGGCAACGTGACGGGCGGCTTTCATCGGCATTAATTCGCTGTAACCCGCCGCGGCGCCCGACCCGGTCGAACAGTCACCCTGACAATCGGCAATTCGGGCAAGCGATCCGGAAGACCGGAATCGGCATCGCCCGGACTGATGACCGCATGCTGCCTGGGAAGGAGCGAAAGGCTGATCTCGACCCCTAACCGCTAAAGCTAAGCCGTCAGGCTCGTTTGCCCCGATACCGCAAAGTGCTCGTGCCGCTCGTTAAGCAGCTGCCGACAGCCCGCGTTCGAGCACCGTTGAGAGACGGCGTGCGAACCCCGCGGCGTCGGGAAGCTGCTCGCCCTCGATGATCCGCGCCTGATCGAGAAGAAGCCACGCAAATTCCGAAAGCTGGTCCGAGGCGCCCGCCTCGCCGACAGTTGCGGCGAGACGCTCGATCAGCTTATGGCGCGGGTTTAGTTCGAGAATGCGTTTGGACATCGTGTCGAGCTGGCGGTGCTGCTTCAAAAGCCGCTCGAAATGCATGTCCATGTCACCTTCGTCGGCAACGAGACAGACGGCACTGTCGGTCAGACGGTCGGAACTGCGCACGTCTTTGACCGCGTCGCCGAGCGCAAGCTTGAAGATCGCGATTAGGCTCGCGAGCTTGGCTGGCGGCTCGGTTTGCTCGTCCTTGCGATCTTCGGGTCGAGTGATTTTGTCGAGGTCGACACCGCCACGGGTTGCCGATTTGAACGGCTTGTCTTTATAGGACCCAATCGCAGGCACCCAGAACTCGTCGATCGGGTCGGTCATCAACAGCACCTCAACCTCGCGGGCTCGGAATCCTTCAAGCTGAGGGCTCTGCTTGATGACGTCGAGGCTGTCGCCGGTAATCGTGTAGATCGCCTCCTGCCCCGGCTTCATCGCGGCGACATACTCCTCGAGCGAAACGAGCCCGTCCCGCGCGGTCGAGCGGAAGCGGGTCAGCCCGAGCAATTCGCCCCGGTGCTCCTGGTCCTCATAGAGACCTTCCTTCAGGACTGCCCCAAAATTATCCCAGAATTTCATGTATTCTTCGGGCAACTCGTGCGCTTTCTTGCCGAGTTCTGTTAATAAGCGCTTGGTTAGCTGTTGGCGGATACGCGTGACCATCGGGTTCGATTGGAGCATTTCGCGGCTGATGTTGAGCGGCAAATCCTCGCTGTCGACGACGCCACGCAGGAACCGCAGATATGCGGGCAATAGATTGGTCCCCTCGTCGGTGATGAACACCCTGCGTACATAAAGCTTGACCCGACTCTTTCGTTCGGGGTCGAAAAGATCAAATGGTTTAACCGATGGAATGAAGAGAAGGCTCGTGTATTCGAGAACTCCCTCCGCCTTCGCATGCAGGGTTAGCCACGGATCATCAAAGGCATGGCCAACATGGTGATAGAATTCATTATATTGCTCTTGGGTAACTTCAGATCTCGGCCGGGTCCAGAGCGCCGAGGCGGTGTTGATGGTTTCTTCCTTGCCCGCGTCTTCAAGTACGATCGGCAGTCCGATATGGTCCGAATAGGTATTAACGATCCTGCGTAGCCGTGCGGGTTCGAGATATTCGTCCTCACCCTCGCGCAGGTGCACAACGATCGTCGCCCCTCGCATCGCCTCGGGCAGAGGTTCGATCGTAAACTCGCCCTTGCCTTCGGAGACCCAACGCCAGCCTTCGCTCTCGCCAGCCTTCCGGCTTTTCACCTCGACCTTTTCGGCTACCATGAATGCCGAATAGAAACCGACACCAAATTGCCCGATCAGGCTCATATCCTTGCGCGCATCGCCCGACAACTGACTGACAAACGCGGCGGTGCCTGAGCGGGCGATGGTGCCGAGATTTTCGATCAGCTCCGCTCGGTTCATGCCGATGCCGTTATCGGCCACGGTCAGGGTTCGGGCCGATTTGTCGGCAGTCAGGACCACACGGTAGCTTGTATCGCCTTCGGCAAGTGCCGGTTCTGTTAGGGCGGCATAGCGCAACCGGTCGCACGCATCCGAGGCATTCGAAATAAGTTCGCGGAGAAAGATCTCTTTTTGGCTGTAGAGCGAGTGCGCAACAATGTCGAGTAGGCGGCTGACTTCCGCCTGGAAGCTTCTGGTTTCCTGGGTCATAGCCTGCCATCGCGGGTTGGCGGAAATGCCGAGGATATGTGGCGGAAAACCTGGACGTGCAAGACCAACAGACGCAGTTCGACCGCCGACCTCGGTTAGGCGATAGGCTGAACGGACTATCCCGGTCCATGTCGCGTATCTCGTCGCCACCGCTCGACAGTTTGGTCGATTTGCGAGGCATCGCTCTCTTTCGACCAGGCGCTCGTAAAGGATGCCGTTGTGCTTTTGAAACGGCGCTTCTCCGGCAACCGGCTAAAGCATATCCCGATCGGCATCGCCATACCTTTAGCCTCACCGCTTGACCGTCTTGGGCAACGGCAAATCGCGTGTCAGCGCGGATAAATGGCAATTGAAGACGCCGGTTGACAGCACCAAAACGGCGAAGCGTGTTGCTTGCTTGCACGAAGGCACACTCGTCCCCTCGGTCAGCTACCGCGTTTGTTCGCCTGCGTCGCTCATGCGGGCGCGGGTGGTGGCCGCAACCCGGGCGATCAGCGACAGGTGTCGGCGAACATCTGGCGCGACCCAGCCACGTCGGCCCTGGCATCTCCCTTTCGACGCTTGGCCTGGATGCGCTCAATCTGATGACAGGCACTGGGGCTCTGCGAGCGCGCGGCCTGATCCTTGCAATCTCGGAGGCTGCTACCCAACATGCCGTTTACTTCGATGCAGGAGCGCCCGGGGTGAGGTTCACCGAGATCAACCTGTTCGGCGTCTATGTCGCACCGATATCCCTGATGATGGTCGCGGCCTGGGTGGTGACGATTAGCCTGCGCTGGTTCGCGGCGCGTTTTGGTCTGTTGCGCTATGTCTGGCATCCCGCCCTGTTTGTGTTTTCCGTTTACATAATCGCGCTCTCATCGATCGTTCTGGTTGCCGGACGCTGAGCTCGCCATGTCCGATGTCGAAACCAAATCAAAGCGCGAAATGCGGGCGGAAAGTCCCGCCGAGGTCTGGTCGCCCGAGTCGGTTCCGCGCTCGACACCGCGGCGACGGCATTTGCGGATCTTTCCGCTGCTGATTACCTTGGCCGCGGTCGGGGTGGCCGGCGTGCTCGGTCGGGTGACATGGAACGCGTATATGGGGGCACCCTGGACACGCGATGGCACGGTCCGCGTCTATGTCGTCACGATTGCCCCACAGGTCGCCGGGCAGATCGTCCAATTGCCGGTCGCCGACAATCAATTCGTCCACAAAAACGATCTGTTGATGGTGATCGACCCGACCAACTACAAGATCGCCGTCAGCCTCGCCGAGGCGGCCGTGCAGCAGGCCCAGGTCGACGCGCAGAACGCCGAGAGGGAGGCCAAGCGCCGGCAGGAGCTGACCAGCTTGGCGGTCACGACCGAAGAAAAGCAGACCTATGAGAGCACCGCGCTGGCGGCGCAGGCCCGATTGCAGCAGGCCCAGGCCAATCTCAACCAGGCGAAGGTGAATCTCGAGCGCACCGATATCCGCTCTCCGGTCAATGGTTGGGTGACCAATTTGCTGGCCCAGCTCGGCGACTACGCCACCGTCGGTCAGAACAAGATCTCGGTGGTCGACGCCGATTCGTTTTGGGTCGACGGTTATTTTGAGGAGACCAACCTCGACCGAATCCAAGTGGGCGACCCGGCCAGCGTCAAGCTGATGGGCTACAACCAGATCGTTAGCGGCCATGTCGGCAGCATCGCCCGCGGCATCAACGTCGCGAACGCTCAGCCCGACCAGCAAGGGCTTGCCGCGGTCAACCCGATCTTCACCTGGGTGCGCCTAGCCCAGCGCATCCCGGTGCGCATCCACATCGATCATGTGCCCAACGGCGTGCGCCTGGTGGCGGGCATGACCGCCACCGTGCAGATCGACCCGCGCCCCCCGCAGCCGGCTAAATAAGCCGGCGGGCGCCGTCTGCGAAGGCGCGGTCACTCGTCGGCTTGATCGAAGCTACGCAACAAATCGGCGGCGTCGTGGCCGACCGGCTGACCGGGCGCGAGGGAGGTCGCACGGCGGAGCCACTTCCGCGCATCGGCCTTGTCGCCTTGCGCCGCAGCGCTCCGTCCGGCACGAAGAAAGAGGTCGGCAGCGGCATCGTCGCCGGCACGCTCCGCCGCGACGCCTTCGATGGCAAGAGCGCGTGCCAATCCCCGATAGTCGAGCGTCTGCTGGCGCAGCTCCGCGGCGCGCGCTGCCTGCTGCCGAGCACGCACGGGATCACTGCGGCGCAGCGCCAACCGCGCGGCGAGCTCTGCAAAATCGGCCTCGAGGGCCTGCGTCTTTGCACCACTGAGCCTGTCTACGGCCGCGCTGAGCCCGGCCTCATCTCCACGCTCGTCGGCAATCAGGCCGCGCAGAAAAGTCGCTCTTGCGGCAGCATCGGCGTCAGCGGCTCGCTGGATCGGTTGTGCCGCCCGGTCTGCTTCGGCAACTGCGCCGATGCGGTAGAGCGCAGTCGCCTCGGCTAGCAGCAAAGCGGGGAATGGCTCTGCGCCCCGGCGCTCGAATTCGGCGCGGGTCGCCCGGACGTCGGCCAAAGCCCGGTCCGGCGTATTGGCACGTAGTTCTGCGACCGTCAGGTTATAGCCAATATCGCCGATCGCCTCGAGATCGTCACGCTCCTGCGCACGGGTCAGCGCTACCCGATATTGCGTCGCCGCCTCCTCGTCCCGTTCCAGCTCGTAGGCAAGGCGGCCGGCATTTGTTTCGCGCTGCAAGGTCGCGTCGGCAAGCGGGGCAGTCGGGTCAGGTGCCGATCCGGAGCACCCGCTGAGCAGCGCCAAGAGCATTATCCATCTCACGGCCTAACTTCATAGGTCGGCAGCCGAGCCGACTGCGGCGTCGGCTTGGCACCGCCACCCAAGAGCCAGAGGCCGCGAAGTTGGGCAGCAAGCTGCTCGAGCTCGTGAGCGGTTTGCTGCGTTTGCGTGAATAAACCGGGTAAATCCTGCGTTCCCAGTTCTACATTATGCGCAATCTGAGGAGCGCGATGCGCCGCAAGTGCCAGCGCGCGCATCGTCTGTTGCAGTGTCGCGAGCGTCGCGTCCGCCCGGTGCAGCAGATCCGGCACACCGCTGTCGCGCGCGTTCACGTTTTGGCTCAAGGTCTTGATGTTGCGCGCAACCTGCTGGAATTCCGACTCGATCTCAGTAAACTCGGATACCGCCCCGTTGGTCTTGGTGACTACCGCTTCGATGTCGTGCACCATTGTTTGGTCGGTAAGCAAGCGGCCAATGTCACCTTCTCCTTTCTGGGTACGCTCCATCAGGTCCGCCAGCGTTTTGACAGAACGGTCCGCATCATCGAGGATCGGAAAGACTTTCTCTCGCACTTGGTCGATCAACGCACCAATGCTCTCGGTCGGATCCCGCTCGGTAGTCGCCTCGATTACCGCGTAGTTCCAGTCCAGCTCGGCACCGGTTCCACGGCTGATATCGACGTAGGCGGCACCGGCGATACCGTAACGACGTCGGATCAGGGCGTGGCTGTCACGGCGTACGAACGCACGCGCCTGATCGTCGATCTCGGCATCCGCGTACATCTGCTGGCTCGGGCTAATGACGATCCGGCGAACCGTGCCCGCTTGCGTCCCCAGGATCTCCACATCAGCGCCAACCGAGAGGCCGGCAACACCGGCTTCCGGCAACACGATGCGCAGATGCGACACTGGGCGGAACCAGTCGCGCAGCAGACCCGCATGTAAGATGCCGCCAAGAAATAGCGCCACAGCGACCACCACCAGGAGGCCGACCCATTCGTCGGCATAGCGCAGCCTGATCATGCCGGCACGAGACCGCGCTCGCCGAGTCGCAGACGATGTGTGGCCGGCATCGATGGGTCATGCCAGACCAGATCACTGCGAGTAAACCAAATCGCCGCGGCTCCGCGGTCGCGCGCGCTGGCCAATGCATCGAGCAGCGGCGCGATGAGACTTGCGAACCGCCCCTGAACGGGGCTTTCGAGCAGTAGCAACTCGGGCTCACCCAAAAAGGCGCGCACGCACGCCGCACGTGCGAGATCGCTCGCTGCGAGATCGCCCGGTCGGACCAGGGGCAGACCGGGAAGACCGAAAAAGCATGAAAGAGCGGTCGCTCGCTCGCGAAGAGCGATTGGGTCGTCGCGGGTGTGATGGAGGCTCGGCAGCATGATATTGGCCGCAACGTCGATGAAGCCAATCCAACTGCCTGACAGAAAGACACGCCCGATGTGGCCTCTCAACGCGGCGGCATAATTCTGCGGCATCGCCGACCAGTCCCGGCCGAGGAAGTGCACGCTGCCCGCGGTGAGTGGGAACAGGCCGCAACAGAGATCGGCAAGCCATGTCGGCCGAGCGGAGTGCCGCGCATCCACGAGCGCGAACTCTCCAGCCGCCAAACGGAGATCTATCTTGGGCGCCGGTACCTCATCGGTATCGCTCCGCGCCTGGGCTGCGGCGAGTTCGAGGATCGGTGAGCCCGGATCCATCCGTCAAACTGCCAGGCTCAGCACGACGCTGGCCAACAGGATCGCTACGACGCCGCGCACGAAACCGCGCGGCAACAAGTCCGCTACCTCGTCCTGCGCAGTGGCAGTCAGGCCGGTCAGGCAGCAGGTCAAGGCGATCAGCAAGCCGATCACGAACATTTTCGCCGGAAACACCGCGAAATCAGCAGGATGCATGGCGAGCAAGACACGATCGAGAAACGACCAGACTGAAATGCCTACGGCGCCCAAGAGGCTGCCGACAACGAAACCACTGAGCAGCGCAGCGAAGACAAACAGGATCCCAAGAGTGAAAGACCCAATGGCGAGGGCGCAGGCGCGCGGCAACACCAGAAGCAGGAACGGGTCGAGGCCTTGCGCAGCAAGAGTGCGAACCTGACCGCCGATTTGCAGTTCGCCGATCTCGGACAGAACGACGATCCCGCTCCGTCCGAGCACGATTACCCCGACGAGGAGCGGTGTGACCTCGCGTACCAGCACGATCACCAGCACTGGTCCAATAAGCTCTCGCTGCCCGGCCTCTCCCAGCCAATAGAGCGCTTGGGAGACCATGATAAGCCCAATCAGCGCAGCAGTAACCAGGGCTGTGGACAGCCCCCCGCCCACCGCTTGCCCGAGCGCGCGGCGGAACTCGCTGCGGACCGTGCGCCGCCAAGCTGCGGGACGCATTGCATCGCGCATGACACCAACAGCAAGCGAGGCCAGAAATAAAACAAACCTCGCGTGCGCGTGCGCAGTCCGTCCGATCAGCGCGAGCGTTTGCCGACCCCACCCGAGTCGCGAACGGGCGGCCGCGGGACCAGGCACGATCCACAGCCGATCGGTCACAGTCGCGCCGCCAACACAAAGGTTCGCGCCGCACCCACATGCGGTAGGTAGAAGCTGCCGCGCGGCCGAAATAGGAAATCCTGGCGCAGCCGCTGGTATGCCGCCTCAGTGGCCTGCACTGTTCCCGGCAGCGCCGAAGCCGCCATGGCCCCGGCTATACGTACGGCATCGCCCCATAAATTGAATATTCGCGGTTCGCTCCCGACCGCTCCGCCGAGGGCGAGACTGCAGTCGATCCCGATCTGAAATTCGTGTGTGCGCTCGCTCTCCTCGAACAGTGCGATGCAGTGATCTCGAACAGCGAGTGCCATATCGGCGATCAGGGTAGCGGCGGCAGAGTCGGTCGCCCCAAACCCCGCCGCCGCCACGATCTCATGGCCGGTCAGCTTGAGATAGGGGATGCCGTTATCGGTCGCGATCTTCTGCAGCCCACAAGCGATTTCATCGGAAATGCAACGCGGCGTTCGAGAAAGCCGCACAGCCATCGCGGCTGCATCGGTGAAGCGCAGCACCATGACCGCCATGCCGCGATAGATCTCGGCGTGAAGCGCGGACGGGTCGATGCCGCCCAGACGCAGGTCGGCCACAAAGCTCCGCGGAACACTCTCGTGAGCGGCGGGTTGCTGGACGATCGCCCTATGCTCATGCGCCGGAGGGGCACTAGATGGATCGGCCATACGAAGTGCCACCATATTGGCGACTGCCCGAACGAAGTCGTGGCTACCCGCTGTGTCAGGCGCGTCCTCCAGCCAGACGGCGCCGATCATCTGATCGCTCCGGCGCATCGGCACGGAAAGCAACGACTTGGTGCCGAATGCATTCAGGATTTGGTGAAGTTCTGCCGTACGGCGATCCCGCGCAGCATCCGCGACCTCGATCTCCTCACCCGCCAGCAGATGGGTGAACAGTGCCGGCAACTCGTCATGGTGCAGCTCCAGGCCCTCGACGTGCCCGCCGGTCTCGCGGTCAAAGCTGTCCTTACAGCTCAGGATCCGCCCGCCGTCCGCAAGCCCCCAAATGCTGGACCTTCTGGCATGGGTCACCTCGGCCAACGTCTCCGTCAGCGTTCGTGACGGCAGGGTTTCCGCCGGGTCGAACAGACCCGCGTCCGATGCGAGCGCCGCGAAGGCGTTGCTCTGCCGGGTGACCGCAGATTGGCGTTCAAGCAACAGTCGCGCCGCCCGGTCGGCGCGCAGCCCCTGTCGGACCAGCAGCGATGCGAGTAGCGCGGCTAATCCTACGATCGCCAGCGACATCCAGAGCGCCCGACGATTGTTGCTCGCAACAAAGCCGACAAAGTCGTCCTCCGGCACTACTATCATCGTCGACCAGTCGCCGGCGACCCCGGTGATCGGGGTGACGGCCGTGATGTAGCGCTGGCCACCGACATCGACCACGCGGTGTCCTGCGCCTTCGATGCGGAAGCGGTCATAGGCGTGGGTCAGCACTTCGTCACCGAGCTGGTCGACCCGCAGAGTAGCGAGCTCTCCGTTCTCCTGATGCAGTATCTGGTCGCCGTTCGGAGCCGCAATCAGCTGGCCGCTGCCGTCGATGATAACGGCCCTTCCGCTTCGTCCGATCTCGACCGAGCCAAGAAAGCGCGAGAGCGCATCGAGGGTTATGTCGACGCCGAATAGATAAAGACGGCCATCTGCCGTGCGATGCCTTGCCGAGACAGTTATCCCGGGAACTCGCTGGGTGAAGAAAATGTACAGGCCGGTCCAGAACAGCTCGTCGGTTCCGAGCGCCCCGACATACCAGGGGCGCGTACGGGGATCGTAAGTGTTCGTCGGATCATCCTCGCGCCCGATCTCATTGCCGGAGGCGTCCCGATGGATCCAGGTTACGCGGCGCGGTCCGGGCGAATTCTCAATAACCTCGACATCGATCCCACCGAGTTCGCCACGGCGGACAAGGACGTAATTCCCGTTTTCATCGGCAAAGCTCAGATTGGCGATTTGTGGGACCTCTCGGAGCAAGCTGGCGCTCAACGTCTCGACCAGCGGAAGCTGATCGCCGAGCCCGCCGTCATGTAGCGTGTGGCGCAGGATGCGGACTGTGCGAGCGGCCGAATCAAGGTAACCCGAGACCTCCATCTCGATCCGCTGTTCGAGCGTTACCAGAAGATCGTTCGACAGGGCCAAAACGCAGTCGCGGTTCGCGCGGTAGGTATAGAACGCGATGA
>Ga0306924_10006597_pt1 | contig 11571 bp, 10 predicted proteins | sample sta12Can44000111_FD_203756 | JGI IMG/M metagenome (GOLD analysis project Ga0306924, IMG submission 203756) | Lab enrichment of tropical soil microbial communities from Luquillo Experimental Forest, Puerto Rico - statanox.12C.anox.44.000.111 (v2)... | ecosystem: Environmental > Terrestrial >...
CTTACGGAGTGATCCCCGAGCTCGAACGCAAGCTAAAGGCAGTCGAGGAGACCGGTGCCGGGCGCATGCTCGAAGAGGCGGTGACGGCAGAGCACATCGCTGGCGTAGTGTCCCGCTGGACAGGCATCCCGGTCGACAAGATGCTGTCAAGCGAGCGCCAGAAACTCCTCCATATGGAGAGTGCCCTCAGGCGACGCGTCATCGGACAGGACGAGGCGGTCACCGCCGTCGCCAACGCGATCCGGCGCGCGCGCGCCGGGCTGCAGGATCCAAACCGGCCAATAGGCTCGTTCTTATTCCTCGGCCCGACCGGCGTTGGGAAGACCGAGCTGACCCGGGCTCTCGCCGAATTCCTGTTTGACGACGAGGGCGCGATGGTACGCATCGACATGTCCGAATATATGGAAAAGCATTCGGTGTCGCGCCTGATCGGCGCCCCACCGGGCTATGTCGGCTATGACGAAGGCGGCTCGTTAACGGAGGCGGTGCGTCGCCGCCCCTATCAGGTGATCCTGTTTGACGAGGTCGAGAAGGCCCATCCTGATGTGTTCAATGTGCTGTTGCAGGTGCTTGACGACGGCCGCCTGACGGATGGCCAGGGCCGTACGGTCGACTTCCGCAATACGTTGATCGTGCTGACGTCGAATCTTGGTAGCGACGCGCTTGCACGCTTGCCCGAGCGGGCCGATGTCTCAATTGCCCGCGAAGCCGTCATGGAGGCGGTGCGCGCGGCGTTTCGCCCCGAGTTCCTCAACCGTCTCGATGAGATCCTCTTGTTTCGGCGGCTGTCGCGCGACGATATGAAGGGGATAGTCGCGATCCAGATCGAGCGGTTGAAGAAGCTATTGACCGATCGCAAGATCATGCTTGAAGTAGATGCAGCGGCAATGACCTGGTTAGGTAATGCCGGCTACGATCCGGTCTACGGGGCGCGACCACTCAAGCGCGTGATCCAACGCGAACTGCAAAATCCGATGGCTCAGTTAATCCTCGAAGGGGGTATACCTGACGGCTCTACGGTGCATGTCACGTCAAACAATGAGGGCTTGGTCATCGAGGAAGCCGTCAAAGCGGCCGCCTGACCTCCAGCCACGAGACCTCCCTTCAACTTCGTGTACCTTTAGGGCACCGAACCGCTAGCCTTCCTGATCTGCACCGACGACAAGATGGCATTCGCGGACCTCGGTGCGCGGGATACGCAGAGTCTGAGGCGGGTTGAGCTGACGCAATACGAGGGTATTCCCTTCCCAGCCGACGAATTGCTTGATCAGCACAACTTGGCCTAGCTTGTAGACAACGACGTCGCGTCCTCTGGTTGGCGGCTTAAATGGGTTGACATGCAACAGCCATCCGGGTTCGTAGCGAGGCTCCATGCTGTCGCCAACCATGTAGATTGCGTAGGCTGCCCGCACGCCGCCGAGATTTGCCGGCCGTGATGTGTAGCCGATTGGTCCGTCTTCTAGAAACATCTCCTGATCGTTGCCACCTCGACCAGCGCTGCGAATCGGGATCGGATCCGTGCTTCTTACGTTTCCCGAAGTCGAGGTTGAACGCGGCCGTCCCCGACCCGATCGCGGTAGTTCTGGGCCCGACGCAGAGACCGCATCGTTGATGGCGTGACGCAGTACCTCATCCGGGCTCACTCCGAGAAATCCGGCGATCTGAACAGTCTCCAGCTGCCTCATCTGACGCTCGCCCTTGAGCATACGGGAGACTGCAGAGGGGGCGAGTCGAAGGTGGCGGGCGAGATCGGCTTGCGATGCTCCTATCCGTTCGAGGGCTTGGTGGAACCAAATGACATCCATGATGCGATTTCCATAATTTTGATATTGACATCATCCCGGATGATGGTATCATTTTAATGCGATCGTGACAAGAGTGTCCGATCTGGCCGAAGAGGGTGCCAATGGAGGAGCTTTCGCCGTCGCCAGCAACCTGCCACGCCGAGGCGGGCTGCGTGTTCATACTTGACGACGGTCGGAGCCGTCGGTTCTGCGGCGAAGTACGGCGCCGAGGTTCGTCCTATTGCCCGTCGCACCATACGCTCTGCCATGTCGGTTGCGGGACGACCGCGGAGGCCCAGCGCCTGCGCGAAGTCGAAGCACTTGCCCGCGCGGTTGGCGGACGTCGCTCGCCCAGCGGCACCGGGCCATCCCGCCGATTTATCAATCGGATGGAGCAGGCGTTGCGGAATTTTCCATGAGCCTATCGTTCTTGGTTTGTTCGGAAACGCCATGACCCGAGTTTCTTCTAGCCGTCGCTCAGCTCCCCCGAGAGCAGAAAGCGCGATCATGCCCACCTTGGAGCGAGGCGAGCATGGACTCATCGAGCGCCTCGAGCGCCCGATCGCCGACGTTACGGGCAGTCCGGCGCGGCCTTATCGGGCGGTCGACACTCTAGCCATGATGGAACGGCGAGGCTCGATTACCGCGTCGATGCGCCAGGCTGGCGAGGAATTTCGACGCTGCTTTGCGACCGCGCAGCTGGATCCGCTGCGGGCGCTTGATTACTCGCGCCCACGAGATGGCGGCGGTGTGCGGCGTAAGGTCGGTGAAGAGCCGGGTTTGCGAATCGAAAACGCGCGCGAGGCGGTTTGGCGGGCTGTTCTTGCCGTCGGCGGTCTGGGCTCGCCCGGCGGTTCGTGTCTATGGCACGTAGTCGGATGGGAACGTTCTCTGAAGGAGTGGGCCCTAGAGCAGGGTTGGAGCGGCCGTCGGGTCAGCCAAGAGGCAGCCTCCGGTATTCTGGTCGCAGCGCTTGGCGCGCTCGAAGCGCATCACGGCCATGGAGGTTCGTTGCGGAAATGACATTTGTAGATTGACAAATCCGGATCGATCTGATATAAATCGTCGAAATTGGCAAAGCCCGGGCGGCCGGACGAGGGTGCCGCGATCACAGCGGGAGATTCGGCGTTTAGAACCTTTGGAGCTGCTGCAAGATAGAGTAGTCGAATTCTTCGCGGCGGCCCGAGGACGCCCGGCACCCGGGAATATTCGCACCTTTGCCAGGCGTCGAGGGAACGGCGTCTCGGCCGATCTCGCGGAGGATGCACGTGGGGTCCCTGCACGCCGGTTGGCTTGCCTCGCTGCCGGAAGCTATCCGAGACGAACTCGTAGCCTCGCTGGGACCGGACCAAGCCCGGGCATTACTTTACGACTGGCAATTTTGGGCCCGATCCAACCAGTTGCCCCCGGAAGGCAATTGGCGAGGGTGGCTTCTCCTCGCCGGTCGTGGGTTTGGCAAGACCCGGACGGGAGCGGAGTTTGTGAGAGCGCGGGTGACGGCGGGAACGGCGCGTCGGCTCGCGCTAGTCGCACCCACCGCCGCTGATGTCCGAAACGTCATGGTCGAGGGTGAAAGCGGTCTCTTAGCAATTTCGCCGGCGTGGGATCGACCCCGCTTCCAGCCATCGAAACAGCGTGTGACTTGGTCTAACGGGGCCATTGCAACGCTTTACAGTGCTGACGAACCCGAACGATTGCGGGGACCGCAGCACGATAGCGCCTGGTGCGACGAACTCGCAAGCTGGCGCTATCCCGAGGCCTGGGACATGCTGATGTTCGGGCTGCGTTTGGGAAACGACCCGCGAGTCGTAGTGACGACGACGCCACGCCCGACCAAGCTGTTGCGCGAACTTGCCGCCGATCGAACGGTTGCTATAACGCGGGGGACCACCTACGAGAACTGCGCCAACCTAGCGCCAGAGTTTATTCATCAGATCGTCAACAAGTACCAAGGGTCGCGGTTAGGTCGACAGGAGATAGAAGCCGAAATCCTCGATGATGTGCCCGAAGGGTTGTGGAGCAGGGATGTCGTAGAGACGGCACGCGCTCGCAGCGCGCCTGCGCTGGTCCGGATTGTGGTCGCCATCGATCCAGCGGTGACTTCGAGCGAGGCGGCCGACGAAACCGGTATCATCGTTGCCGGCAAGGATGCGTCCGGCCATGCCTGGGTCCTTGCGGACCTTTCGGGCCATTATAAGCCGACCGAGTGGGCGAAGTATGCGATCGCCGCTTATCACGCGCACCGCGCCGATCGGATAGTCGCCGAGGTCAACAACGGCGGCGAGATGGTAGAGGCGACCTTGCGCGTGATCGAACCGAACCTGGCCTTTACGGCTGTCCACGCCTCGCGCGGCAAGGTCACTCGAGCCGAACCGGTTGCTGCACTTTATGAGCAGGGAAAAGTGCATCACCTAGGGACATTCCCGTACCTAGAGGACCAAATGTGCAACCTCAGCAGAGGAGCACACCGCGATTTCAATAGCCGCCCGGCTAGGTATTCGCCCGATCGGGTCGACGCTCTGGTCTGGGCCATTACCGAGCTCATTATCCAACCGATTCAGGGCGAGGGCATCTACGAGGTCTATCGCAGCCTCAACGGACAATTATCCGCAACCACTGATGAGAAGCGCCGGAGCTGATGTAGCCGCTTTCGACCTTCAAGGAGTCCTCCGTGACACTCTTGGTTAAGGATGCAAACACAACGACGCAGTCGCTATCGACCGGGTCGGACAGCTCCGGCAATCTCGTGCCGGTCCATACGCCCGCCGCCATAGTGGGGGGCGTTGCCACACCGGTCAGCGCCGCTGCGCCGCTACCCGTCATCAACGCTTCAGCCTCGGCCGCGATTGACGGCAGCGGCACAGTGAATGCCGGTGGCACGGCCCAGATTTTGTTCGGCGGCGTCGTGCCGGTCGACGGCTGGCTTGTGGCCAACAATTCGGCGAGCACGGTCTATGTCTCTGATGCAGGCATTGCGACACCTGGCGGCGGTTCAATCCCGATAGCCCCCGGGGCGATTTTTGCCACCCCTTCCGGATACAAGCCTGCCGGGTCGGTCAGCCTCTATGGTACCACGACAGGCCAAGCCTTCGCGGCACGTCGGTGGTGAAGGTGGCCGAGACGTAGGTTACCGCGCAAATCGCGTGGCGATCATAATCTACAGAACTCTGCGGCTTACCCGTGCGGAGGTCTCGCTCACCCGCCGCCGCAACAAGGGGCTTGTCCGCCGCGGTCATCGAACGGAAGGGATCAACAGGTCGTGAAGTATCTCCTCCCCGCGTCGGTCTTTGCCGTAATCTTCGCAGTCGCGCCGACAAGCCTCGCTCAGTCGCCAGGCAACTTCTCTACATTGTCGACTACCAGCACCGCGACGCTTGGGGGTGACGTCCTGTTGTGCTCAGGGCGCCCGTGGATCGATGTGCGCTGCAATGGTGCGACCGGGGACGACAGTCACGATGATACCAGCGCCATCCAAACTACCATCAACAGCGCGGTAACCAACAACTGGCCGGTACACTTTCCGGCTGGGACGTACAGAGTCACTTCTCAGGTGACGATCGATTTTGCCGGTCAAGCTGCTAATGGTTTCCGCCTCGTCTCACGAGGAGCAGTTATCGACGGTCGTTCGATCACCGCAGGACCGGTACTCCAGATCCAGTGCAGCGGCGGCACTCCGACGAACCCAACCGGGTGCTTTTACTTTAAAGAGGAAGGTTCGCTGTTCGTCAACGCCCACACTTCGGGTTATGCGGTAGTGTTAGGCAAAACTGATTTCTCCGATGCTCAAAACTCAGCTAAGATTGACCACCTTATCGTCAACAATTTGAGCACCAACGCGGGTGCCGGCGCGTGCCAATTTAACTATGTTCTAGACAGCGATATCTATTCCGTCTGCGATTCCTCGGGCGGTGCGGCCGGGATGGCCTTCGAGCAAACACAGTTCTCTCATATCTCCGGGGCCGGGACTGCTGCGGGGAGCGGCGGGCGTGGCGTCGTATTGGAGAACGGCTACAACTTCTCGAACACGTTCTTCGGTCTAGATCTCGAAGTGTCGCCCACGTGCCTATCTATCACTTTCAATCATAATGGGTTAAATACTTTCGTATCACCATATTTCAACTGTGTCACGGCTGTCAATGCGACGGCCAGCGTCGGTAACACACTGGTTAATCCCAATTATGGTGGTAACGTGGTCAATTATGGCCCCAGCTCAGTCGGCATCACTGTGCAGGGTACCGGCTCGCGGCCGAATTGGATGTTCCCAGCGACTTCATCATACACGGCATCCCCGGTCGATGACGGGATGTCCATATCCAGCTTTAACGCCGCCGGCACCTCGTTGGCCGTAGCTTTGCCGCCGATTGCCAATGTCGCGCCGGGCTGGTCTATGGGTTTTGCGACAGACAGCGGCAAGGGGATGACGGTCACCGCCCCGAGTGGGAGTATCGTGCTCGGCGGTAAATTCGTATCGACGGTAACCCTTGGCACCGGCGATTATGAGTATTTAAGAGTCCAGTCTGACGGAAGCAACTGGCGAGTTGTATCGTCGACGCGCAACACGCGGCTGGGTATGGGATTTGAACCTCCGCCCTGGCCGAGTAGGTGGCTCTATCCAACCACATCCGGCTACGCGGCGGCCCTCAGCGACAACGGCAACATCCTTTCGAGCTACAATTCGTCGGCTGGGTTGACGGTAACTTTACCGGCTATTACCGGTCTGCCGACCGGCTGGAGCATGGGATTTGCCACCGACAACGGAAAGCCGCTCTCTGTACAGGTCAATGGGATCTCGGGTGGACACATCGTGTGGCCCGGTGCCGGGGCCTCGTCGTCATCTCTGTCATTAGCCAACACCAGCCAGGGCGCTTACGAATTCCTCGTGGTGCAGTACGATGGCAGTGGGAGCTTTCGCGTGGTGGGCGCGACACCGGCAACCGCGCAGACAATCGGTATGATCGGAACTGCCTCAATCAGCCATTGGAGTTTTCCTTCCACCAGTGTCTATACAGCAGCAACGTCCGACAATGATAACGTGATCTCTAACTTCAATAGCCCTGGCTCCTTCATGGCCGTGACCCTGCCTCCGACTACGGCGATTGCGATGGGCTGGACATTGGCGGTGGCCAGCGACAATGGGAAGACGATGTCCGTCCAGGTCAATGGTACCTCCGGCGGTCATATCCTATATCCGGGGAACAGCGCGGCGACTGCGGCGACCCTCGCGCCGAACAATTACGAACTCTTGGTCCTGCGATTCGACGGCGGCAACTTCCGGGTCACCGAGGTGACTCCGGCAACGGCGACAATGATTGGCATAGCGGGCTCGACACCGGATATTGACCGGTGGAGTTTTCCGACAGTTGCCGCCTACACCGCCGCCCAAAGCGACAACGGGAATGCGCTGTCGAGCTACAACACCACCGCCGGATTAACGGTCACTCTGCCACCGACGACCGCGATAGGTCCTGGTTGGTCCATGGGCTTTGCTACCGATAACGGGAAATCCTTAACCATCCAAGTTAATGGTGTCTCGGGGGGATCGATCCTCGAGCCGGCGCAAGGTGGGATTTCGGCCAGCTCGATATCTCTCGCCGCAGGACAGAATTATGAATTTGTTCAGCTACGTTTTGATGGCAGCAATTTCCGAATCACCAGCGTTACGCCGCAGACAGTGAACCACCTCGGCGGCCTGATCACGCCCGCCACCCCGGCGTCGAGCACGGCAGCCTGCAACGTGGGACAACTTCAGGCTGACATCAACTACCTCTACTTTTGCGCGGCGCCGAATAACTGGAAACGAGCCGCACTAACGGCTTTCTGAGATCTAATGACACAAGCTTCGACGTCCAATGCGCTTAGGTATCCGCGCGTCTGGACCGTGTGTGAGACGCCACACAAACTACGGCAAACGCTTTGGAAATTTCCAATCAGGACCTCGACCCGTCGTCGAGGTTATTCTGCACGGCCATAGTAGAAAATTTGTTACACGGCAGCGCGCAAGGTTTCTCGAGGTAGTCAGATGCCACCACCCGGCGGTAAACGGAGTTCGCTAGCCTCATATACCTGGGGAGGGTTCGGATCGCAAAACGATCTCACCCAGTTCCGAAATGTGTTTCAGCCCGATCAAGGGATTTTTTCGCCGGGCTATCCGCTAGTCCCGCCCGAACGAGAAGGCGTGCGGGTTTGGGATTTCCCTGTTGGCTACAATACTATATATACCCCGCGCTCCTATGAACCCATCGGCTTTCCCGAGCTGCGAGCACTGGCCGACAAATCATGATATTACGCGGTTAGCTATAGAGACGCGTAAGGATCAAATAGAGAAACTCAATTGGGTAATTCGGTCTCGCGATGAGAGATGTCCGGCGAGGGACGCGCTAGAGCGTATCGCCAACTTGACCGAGTTCTGGCGAAAGCCGGACGGCGATCAGCCCTTTGCGACCTGGTTACGAGAGCTGCTTGAAGATTTGCTGGTGTTAGACGCCCCTGCCCTTGAGCTGCGTCGCAATCGTGCCGGCGAAATCATTGGCCTCGACGCAGTTGACGGCGCGACGATCAAAGTGCTGATCGATGACACCGGTCGGCGCCCGAAACCGCCGGCACCCGCTTACGAACAAGTAATCCACGGCCGCCCCTGGCGCTTGCTGACGTCGGACCAGCTTCTTTATCTGCCACGTAACAGGCGGCCGCATAAAGCTTATGGATTTGGCCCGTGCGAGCAGATCGTGATGACGATCAATATCGGGCTGCGCCGCCAGGTAATGCAGTTGCAGCACTTTACCGAAGGCAATGTCCCACCCGGGCTGTTGAACGCGCCGGATGGCTGGAACGCAGAGCAGATAAGACAATTCCAAGAGTGGTTCGACTCTATTCTCGCCGGCAATACAGGTGCCAAAACTAGGCTGATTTGGGCTCCGACCGGAGCTAAATATCAAGCCTTTAAGGAAGCGCCCTACAAGGACGAATTCGACGAGTGGCTGGCGCGCATCGTCTGTTACGCTTTTTCATTACCGCCGACAGCGTTTACCCCCCAAGTCAATCGGGCAACGGCGCAGTCCGCGCAGGAGACGGCTCTCGACGAGGGATTAGCACCGCTCGCGGGTTGGGTTAAACGCCTTGTCGACAGTGTTATTCAAGACCGGATGGGCCATGGCGATCTCGAATTCATCTGGTCAGATGTTCGGTCAGTAGACCCGAAGGATCAGGCATCGATAATCGACATCTACGTCAAAGACGGGGTTTACACCCTTAACGAAGCGCGAAACATCCTCGGGTTTGCTCCGTTCGAGGGCGGCGACCAGCCGATGTTCCAGATCGCGCCAGCGCCTGTTGTAAGGCCCACCGTCCTCGAGCCCCGACCGCCAAACCGTAAGTAGTTCAGTGGTATTTTCCCAACCGGAAGCCGCGGATCAAGAGCGAGCAGCTTAGCGGCCGACTGCCGAGCCGTGACACTCTTGCGCCGGCCGATTCGAAATCGCTGCTGCGCTTTGATCCCGGTCCTATCCCGCATTCACTGACGACAATTACCAGGAGCGCCACCGATGAGCGTTACTCCGAACAACATCGTCGCCTACGGCTGCATCAACATGCCGGAGGCGGACAGCGTCCAGATCGGGGGGGCAGTCGATTTCACTAAGCGGGTCGCCTTTTACGATATTAGCCCCACCGGCACGGTCGATGTAGTCTCAAGCTCAGCCTCGGATACCGCTACCAAGATGCAGGTGCAAGGCCGTGACTCCACCGGCGCGATTCAAACCCCGGCCGCTGTAACACTGAACGGCACTACCCCGGTCACCAGTTCGCAGAGCTTTGAGCGGCTGCTGTGCGCGATCCTGACCGGCGGCAACAGCGCGACCGGCAGCACGTTTCCGCTGAACAACCCCGGCGGCACAGCCGCGACCGGAGACGTGGCGGTTTACGCCCATACCCCCGTCATCTCGGCACATACGATGCAGGCTGGGTCTGCCAATACCTCGGGGGCCACCCCGCCTATTGCCAAGTTGCAATCGGGAGACGGTGCCTCCGTCGCGTCCGGGCAGATCATCCGCATCAGTTCTGGCACCGGCGCCAACCAACTGCGCCAGATCATCGCGACGACGGGGTATGGTACTGATGTCGTGGCAGTGAACCGCGACTGGACCACAGTGCCAGATGCGACCAGCGTCTACAGCATCCTGCAAGGGATGCTCTTCGAGATCTCTCCCAATCCGGTTACCGCGATCACTCGCTGCTTCTCAACCGCGGCGGCCGACGTCCCTTCAGGATCGAATCGGTATTTCTTCGAGAAGGTGTTCGTCGTCAACAACAACACCGCTACCGCCCTGACCGGAGCGCAGGTCGAGATCGCCAGCGAGACCCCGACCCTTCCGTCCGGCGCATTGCTTGACATCGGATTGACCACGGCGTTGAACGACACCAACAGCTGCAACCCGCGCCAGCAGGCCTCATCGTTTCTACCGACCGGGATCTCATCGTTCACCACCCAGCCGGCCTTCATCAACGTGCCGTCGCCTGGCAACCTGCCGTCGGGGGCGGCGCCGAACGCCGCCGGCGCGCAAGGCGTTTGGATGAGGCTGACCCTGCCGGCCGGCACCGCCGCCTATAAGGGCTCGGCCGATCTACGAGTGCAGGGCACCACGACCTGACCCGATGGGCGCGGTCGAGCTTACGAACAACCAATGGGGTTGGGAGATCTTCTGCATCCTGGTTGCGCTCGTGATCCTGCTCCTGACCCTCGCCCCGAAAGAGTGAGCCGGCGCCCGTAAAGGCTCGAGCCGAGCCCTTGCGAAGGTTACGGCCCCTCTTTGTAAAGGATAAGCCATGCTTTTCTTCGGACCTTCGCTGTTCTGCGCCGGCTGCGCCTGCTGGTTGGCCGGGATCACGCTCGTCTATGGGGTAATGCTGCCCAATAAGAGGCACTAAGTGATGGCTGGGCCGGTCGTAACCACCCTGCTCAGTCCGAACCCAGCGAGCGGTTCGTTGACCGCGGATGGCAACAACAACGTGCTTGCTGGCGGCTATGCATCCGGCACCTATCTGCCCCAGGTCGATCTGCGCAACATGGCGGCGGGCGACGTGGTCGAGTACCGCAGCTGGAAGCGCGCCTATGGCAGCGACGGCACGGTGACCGGCGAAACCTTTGGGTCGGGCGACGGCAGCACCACCCGCTTCAATCATGCGCTCGGCGGCGGCCTGACCGGCATGACCTTGAACCAGACCGGCGTCAACTCCGGCACGACCGGCTCGGTTACGATAGCCACACCACCGGCCGCAATCCCGATCATCGGCCAGTTCTATGTGCTGAACGCCGCGCGCGGGGAATGGGTGATTGGGCAATACGTCAGCTCGACTTTGATCAATCTGCTAACCCGCGGCGCGCTCGGTACCACGGCGGCAGCGTGGACCACCGCCGACGCGCTGACCATCGCCAACCAGGCGGCCCAGCCGGGGACGGTGATCGTTACCGCACCCTTTGCCGTGGTCAGCACCGACACGCCCGGCTTTGGCAACCCGAACACCGCAGGAGCGCCGAACGGGCTCTCGGGCCTATGCGGCGGATCAGGCATCAGCGCCGGTATCATCGACTATGCCAATGGTGCCGTATCGATCGCCTATTCGGTGGCGCCGGCCAGCGGGACCAATAACATCACCGTTGCCTACGCCCCGCTTTATTTGGCCGATTACCTGTCCTTTGCCAATCTGCAGACCACACCGATGCCGCCGTTCCCAGCCATACCTACCGACAGCGCGGTCATGTTCGCGGTCAAGCAGGTGCCAAACGCGGTCA
>Ga0306924_10006599_pt1 | contig 11570 bp, 2 predicted proteins | sample sta12Can44000111_FD_203756 | JGI IMG/M metagenome (GOLD analysis project Ga0306924, IMG submission 203756) | Lab enrichment of tropical soil microbial communities from Luquillo Experimental Forest, Puerto Rico - statanox.12C.anox.44.000.111 (v2)... | ecosystem: Environmental > Terrestrial > Soil...
GCGAGCAAGCGGCCACCAGCCAGCAAACCGCCCTGCCCCAGGCTGCTTGATAACCCCGACGAATTTACGGCGTCACCCACTTAGCCGCCAGGGGGACCGGAGCCGTCAGTCACGCCGAGCAATTTCAGCAGGCGCTCTCGCATGCGTTCCTTGCGTTTGGCGTAGAAGTCGAGGAAGTGAGCGAGGTTAAGCGGGAGTGCGTCGAGGTCGTTATCGTGCAGGTAAGTGGTGCGCTGCTCGGCTGCGCGCTGCTTGTGAGGCGGGAAAGCGATGTCGAGCCATTCGTTTGGAAGTTTCGCTTGCTTCTCGATGTTCGGAATGCCTTCAAGGAGTTGCAAGTTGGGGAGGCAGTCGACGACCTCCCGGTAGCTCTCGATGTGATCGTGGGGAACCCCAGCATCGGCAAGGCGCTTGGCGGTAAAGCGTGATCTGGGGAAGATATGATCCTCGTGGAATTCCTTGGTGAGGTCCAGGCCGGGGTATAGAAGCGACAGTACGGCGAACGTCCGCTGGCCGCCGTAGCGCATCTCTAGCAGCTCATCGATCTCTGTCGCGTCGAAGGCGAGAGACTTCCCCAGTGCAGTCATGTCGTGTTCAAGGGCCGCGACGGGGAAGCTGTCCTGGCCGTGCTCGTCGATGGTCCGCCGCAGCCGGGTTAGCAGGGTGTCTAGGCCGGATCCCCAGATTCCCCGTTTGACCAGGGAACGGATTACCCAGTTCTGAGCTGCCTGCCGGTCGGCGTGATCGGATGTGGAGTGCAGGTAGCTGTCGGCCAAGCCCCTGCGGTGCAGGTAATAGGCCAGCAGCAGGAGAACGCTATCCGCGGTCAGGGTCCTGCTGCTGAAGCCGAACATGTCCAAGAGTGTGGCTGCTCTTAGCAGCGAGTCCCTGGTCTGATCCCAGGCGGCTTCCACCTTCTTCATGTTGTCCTGGGTGAAGTTCGAGACTCTGAACCGGACGTCGACGTCCGCGATAAGGAGCGCGGTCTTGAGCACGACGTCCTTGGAGAAGCTGAACTCCCGCGGTCCGCCGGTGTTGAGTTGCTGGACCAGTGCGCGGACCTCCTCGCGCGCGTCCCTATGCTGCCATTGGTTGGTGGCCATGGACAAGAGCAGGTCCGAGTACGACAAGGTAGTGCCGCCGCTGTTGACCCGAACGAAGATGTCCAAGACCTTGTCTGGATCCTGGTCTGTTTCTAGGTAGTAATTGATCGGCCTGGCAATCCGGAACGCCTGGTAGAGGTCGTAAAGGCGTTGGAACGCTTCGGTGGTCTGCGCTGTGTCAGTGACGCCGCGCTCGGCCACCTCGGCAAACATAGCCGGGCCCGAGTTAGCCACCGTCATCACCCCGGCCACTGGATACCACTCATTCGGCTGGCCGGGCGTGGCCATGGCTTCCTCGTCTGTCAGGAACTTCAGGTCGTAGCGCAGCCCGAGATCGTCGGGGTCGGCATCAGTTAGGAGGTTAAGGTACAGTCGCTTCTTCGGGAACGCGTCCGTGCTGTTCCACCATGCGTACTTCTTTTTGACCGCGAGGCTGCCGTACACCGCGATGTTCAACGCGGTCAGGCGTTGCTGCCCGTCGAGGACCGCCAGGACGCTCTGGCTCGCTGGTACGACCGCTCGGGACGCGTACGGGTGGTCTCGCGCGTGATAGTCGGTCAGGAAGTCATAGAACGCGTAAGAAGATGCCGTTTCAGGGCTAACTTTCCAGATCAGGAAAGAGCCGATCGGATATCCGCGCATCAGGCTATCGACTAGGCGGCGAACCTGGTCGGCGTCCCATACGAACTCCCGCTGGATGGCCGGGAGCAGGTATTCCTTGTGGTGTATGCCTTGCAGGATTTCGCCGACCGTTAGGGGTGTCTGGAAGCTCATCGCGACATCACAAGCTGAGGGTAGCGGTCGGGTATGTGCACGCGCGACGACTTCCGGGTACAGGCACCTGTTCACTGAGCCTTTTCATCCTGATCTTGGGTTTGGTCGGTATATGAGCTGATGGGCGACAACGTGTCGGCTGGACTGTGATGATCTACTACCAGTACCGCCACGACCGTGCCGCACTCTGCGCGGCATCGGCGAGCAGTCGCCAAAGCCGAGCAGGCCGTCGCCGGGAAGGCGCCAGTCCAGTGGAACAGGCTCATCCAGCTCGACCCGCTGACTTGCGTACTAGCGTCGCCGAAGTCGGGCCCTGCACTCTCTCGCCGACCTGTTGGGAACGCGGGAGGCGGTCCTCGAAGTGACCACGCTAAGCATGAGAACTGGTCGCCCAAACCGCCGGGCTTCGTGAGGAGGGCAGCAGGGCGCGCCGAGTTCGCTCGTCGCGGTCAGGCGCCCGAATCCAGGCCGGGCGAGACGACCCTGGAATCGTGGCAGCGTTTCGAGCGCGATTGTCAGGCCTTCGAACGGCACCTCGTAAACCTGCAAGCACAAGCCGAAACGAGCGGCGGCCTATGGCTCGCGCAGCCGACTGCAAAGCACTAGGTCGCGCCCAAGGCCGAGCAGAGCAACGAGCCTGACCTAGACACCGCCTGGGGTGGCGCGGATACGTGATCAGCCCAGCTACGAGCCCGAAGCCGAGGCGTCCTAGGCAACCGCTGAGATCTAGTGGCTGACGAGAATATCGCGATGCGATATTTAGGCTATGTGGTAGCAGTTGACTAGCTCCTAGCGGCTAGCTGGGTCGATTCTTCAGTCACGCGAGTCCCCACAGTGCACGGGCAGCGCAAACCCAGGCGGATTTATCTCATCGGAATCTTTCTTTCGCTATCGTCGATGGTCTCGAGCGGGCTAGCATTCCCCCTAGATAGCCAGCTTGGGACCGCTGGCAAGGGGAGGACATAGCCGGTGGCTCGCCTGGCGATCGCCAAAGGCTTCTTGGCTGAGTACGCGCAGCCAGACAAGGCCGTGCAGAGCGCCGTCGACGCGGCTGTCGCCAGGTTTGCCGAGCACCCTTGTCCAATGCTTTACCTAGAGGAGCCGGAGCACAGCCGGGACGACCGGATCCGGTTCGTCCGGGTGGACGACCGCTGGCGCGTTGTGATACTTGCTTCCGCGACCGGTGACACATACTGCCTGGTCGCGGTGCTTCCGCTCGACGAGGCGAATGCCTATGCCGCCAGTCACCGGTTTAGCGTTAACCGGGCGTTGGGGGTTCTGGAGGTTCGCGATGAGAAAGCCATCCAGCAGCTGCAGCGGTCGCTTAGGGCTGTCGCCGAACCTCATGGCAAACGGCTGTTCTCGGACGTTAGTGACGCCGACCTGACCCTGCTGGGCATCGACGCGCAGGTCCTGTCGACGGTCCGGCTGCTGACCAGCGAAACGGAGCTGGAGACGCTGGGAGCGGTGTTGCCAGAGGCTCAGTACGCCGCTCTTCACGCACTGGCCTGCGGTATGGCCGTAGATGCGGCCAGGGATGAGGTTGCCCGGCTTTACTCGGCCGACACACCGCCGGAGCAAATAAATCCAGACGACCTTGTTGCTGCTATGGAGCGTATTCCCGGCCAGGTTACTTTCGTATCGGGGCAGGAGGAGTTGCAGCTTATCCTGGCCCATCCATTTGCAGCGTGGCGCAAGTTCCTATACCCGAGCCAGCGCAAGATCGCCTACCGGGAAAGCTATTCCGGCCCGGCCCAGGTGACGGGCGGCCCCGGAACCGGCAAGACGGTCACGGTGCTGCACCGTGCAGCTTTCCTGGCTACGCGCGCCACGAAAGCATCTTCAGCAGACGAGTCCCCCGCTACAAGCCAGGCATCAACTCGCGAACCCTATGCCAGGCCAATACTGCTCACAACCTTCAATGGCAACCTGGCAGAGGCCCTCCACGCCCAGCTTGACCTATTTGTTCGGGACGCCGACGTGCGTCGCCGGATCGAGGTACTCAACGTTGACCGGCTTGCCTACAGCATCGTCAGGCAGGCCCGCGGCAATCCCGTCATTGCCGACGAGCGGGTGCTGCGTACCCGCTGGGCTGAGGCTGCCGCGGACGCCGAGCTGTCCTTCACCCCGGTGTTTCTGAAAAACGAGTGGGAGCAGGTCATCCTGGCCCAGGACCTGCACACCGAGCAGGCCTACCTAACCTGCCCGCGCACTGGCCGGGGACGCCCCCTCACTAAGGCCCAGCGCAGTCAGGTCTGGCAGGCTATCCAGCGGGTCACCGCCAGGCTGGCTACGGCCCGGGAGTCCACTCACCTGCAGCTAGCCAACGAGGCCACCCACCTTCTCCAGCAGGCGGCAGTGCCGCTCTACCGGCATATCCTCATCGACGAAGCCCAGGACCTGCACCCATCCCAGTGGCGGCTTCTCCGCGCTGCCGTGGCGCCGGGCCCAGACGACCTGTTCATCGCGGCCGACCCGCACCAGCGCATCTACGACAACCGGGTCTCTCTCGCCAGCCTGGGGATCAGCGTACGAGGGCGGAGCCGGAGGCTGTCCCTGAACTACCGGACCACTCAGGAGATCCTGGCGTGGGCAGTGCCAGTGCTCGGAGAAGATCCGGTGACCGGCCTGGATGGCGAGGTGGACTCCCTGCTGGGCTACCGATCCCCTATGCACGGCGACCCCCCGCAGCTACGAATGGCGGCGACCCGGCGCAAAGAGTTCGCGTTTCTTGCCGAGCGGATTCGCTCATGGCGTGCTGCAGGCATCGAGCCGCAGGCCATCGGTGTGACGGCCCGGTCCGTCAGCCTAGTGCGCGAAGCACAAGAGGCGCTGAACGCGGACGGCATCGTGACGGTCTCGCTTAGCGGTCGCGGCAGCCCGCAGGCTGTCCGGGCCGGCGTCATGCACGCCATTAAGGGCCTGGAGTTCCAAGCCGTCGCGGTCATCGGAGTTGAGCAGGGCCTGGTGCCCGAACCGGCGGCGGTCACTCTGGAAGGCGAGGATGCCGTCGCGCATGCCCAGGACCTGCAGCGGGAACGCTGCATCCTGTTCGTGGCCTGCACCCGAGCACGGGACCATCTCTATGTATCCGGCACCGGCGAGCCGAGCATATTCCTGCCGCCTCGCGAAGCGGATCCTCCACCATCCAGTGACGACCCCGTCTCACCGAACGACGCGGAGGAGCCGCGCCAAGGGCAGAATCACAATCTGGCAGTCACCCCCCATCATTCCTACGGTACGAACCTGGCCATAGGCACGCATCAAGCCTGGGAGCGATACGAACTTTGGAATCAAGCATTCAACCGTGTGGTGTTCTCTACCCGAAACGAGGGACGTCCCGTCTATCTTGACATGGACGAAGACGTTTTCGGCAACGTGGCCTCAGAGGCTGGGTGCGAACCATCGCAAGCCGCTGATCAGCTGGCCGACGCTGTCCGCGGGACGCTCTATCTCGAAGCCTCAGAGGGGCCTGTCTTCTGGCAGCATACTGAAAAGCTTAGGCTGTGGCGCTACGGCCTCGGACCAGGCCGTAAGAAGGATGACGTGCTTGGGCCGCCGCCAGTTCTCGGACTCCTGGCCGTGCTAACCCTGGCCGCTGAAGAAATGGGGGGCGATTCAGCATTTGCTGCGAATGCTTACTACCCGCGGCTTTTCCGCCTCCTGCGCGTTAGCGACAGTAATCAGCAGCGAAGGATCGAATCCGCTTACCGCAAGCAGGCGGAAAACCTCTGGAGAGGCCTGAATGAGTGGCTGTCTGCTACCGACGGGCGGTTCGGGTCGCCGACCGCCTATGCCCTGAGCCATCGCTATGTGGGCTTGCCGATGTCACAGGCCCTCGTGCGATCCGCTGACAGGCAGCAGTTTCCGCTCTTGTTTCACCGGTTCGGGCTGCCGCCCGGCGGCGAGATTTCGCCCGCCGACATGGAACGGCTGATCGACACTTGGCTGCAGATGCGCCCGTGCCCGGTGAGCAAGAGCCTGGAGTCCCTTTGGCAGCGCGGTCAGGCCCGCGAGCGGATAGCCAGTGTCGCCGCGGTCGAACTACGCAGCTGGGACGGCGCGCTGACCGACTGCGATCCGGCAGAGAGCCGAAAGACCGGTGGTGTGCAGTTGCTGTGCTGGCTGCGCCGCTTCCCGAAGCCACGGCTTGAGATCAGCTTCCTCGCCAGCCTCGGGACGCGGACGAGCCCGCAGGCGCTGACCGTACTTACCGCGACCGGCGAGCCAGCCGTCGAGGTGCTGCCCGTCGCCGGTGCGCGGCTGCAGCCGGTCTTTACCAGCGAGATCGACACGGCGTCACTGGTCGAGGGCGTCCTGCGGCTCGCGGACACGTCGGGGAGCCTGGAGGTTACCCGCTTCCCCCGGCGGGTCGTCCCGTTCCGCAACGACGACCTGCTCAACGCCTACGTCGAGTGCGAACGAGTCCAGCTTGGCGAGGACTCCATGCTGCTGGTCAAGGATGACCACCGCCTCTCGGGGTCGGTGCGCGCCATCCTGGACCAAGTTGCACGGCCCGGCTTCCGCGAAGAGACCGCGTTCCCAGGCCTGCCCGTAGGCTGGGTGCTCTTCGCCGCCGTTCAGATCGTGGCGACTCCCGAGCCCGAACCGACCGGTAACGACCTCAACGCCCTAGTCCCCTTGCTGTCGTCTCAGCTCGTCCTCGCGGGCGGCACCAAGCTGCCAGGTGGCCTGCGGAAGTGGTCCAGCCTCGACCCGCCGGAGATCAGGGCTATGGCCCAGAGTGCCACAGCTCTGTCCGTGACTCTCGACTCGGTGAGCGAGGCGAGCGGCACGCCGAGCCTGTCGCACACCTGGACAAGCGATGAGCCGACGCTCGTCGCGGACCTCAAGGCCCTGGCTCTGCCCGACGGCGATTACGAGGTCTCTTTGCTGGATGGCCGCAAGACCGTTCAGCAGTCGATCCTCCGGCTGCGCTCATCGGATACGCCCGACGCCGCGAGCCGCAGTGCCGTCACACCGCTGGCGCACCACGTCGGCGGCGACCCGCTCGACCTCATGCGGGCGACACTTCTACGCCCTGGTGCCCCAGATAGCGCCGTGGTGCGCGGGTCAAGTACTACCACCCATTCCACGCCGCGCGCGACCACGGTCACAGCGGGAAAGGATGTGTGGTGGAACACCCCCAAGCAGCCGTCCCCGCCGCCGCCACCGCCCATCACCCTTGCCGCAGTTGACCCGGCGTCGTGCGTCGTGACCGGAGCCCACTACATTGAGCTGCCGCCCGCGTACGGGGCCTCGCGAGGGGGCCTGATCAGCGGCAGGTGCAAGTACTGCGGCCTGGTCAAGCGCTACCCCGCCCGCATCCGCTGGAACCGCGACGGGGTCTCTAGGCCCGCCAGGCACAGCGCGCCACTCCGTATGAACGTCAGCTACCTGCCCGAGGTGGCACCCGGCCATTCCGGCTGGGATGTCGCCTTCGACAGCCTCGTGCACGTCCACGGCGGGAGCTATCACGTCTTCGAGTACGTGGCCGACCAAGTCGAGGAGTCGAGCCTGTTCACGGACACGTTCAGCCGGAACTTGGAGGCCCGCAGTGACCTGGAGGTCGAGCGCGGTGCGGACTTTGCACCCATCCGGTGGGAACTGAGCCCCGCCTACCTGGCCGAACTCGCCACCGGCGAGTTCCTGCCCACCGGATGCTGGAGCCGAGACGACAGGGATGCGCTCGCAGAACTGGTCAAGCAGGCCGGCGGAACGCTGACCAGCGAACGCGACCAGCATGGACTGCCGCGTCAACTGATCGCCGAGATGACCGCAGCTGACCTGGCGGGCATTGCCGCAACAATCGGTGCTGCAGGTGTGGTGCCGGATGCAGCCGCCCGGCTCGTCGGCGTTCTGCCTCCGCTGGGCGAGCTGGAGGCGGCACTGCCCAGAGTCCCGCTGCCCGGCGCGAGGAGAATCCTGCGGTTCCACCTGAAGTCAGCATCCTGGGTTCAGGTGCCCTTCGCGAGCGAGCCGGGCGCCTACCGGCTGGAGCAAGCGTTCGCGCGTACCGACGTGTTCCGGACCCCGGCGGACGTCGAAGCGGGCACCGCCGCGCTCGCCACGGTCCAGCTGAGCAAGCACCTCGCCGCACGGCGTTACGGGCGCGCGTTGCTCGCCTATTCCCCCGACCAGCAGGTGCTGACCGTACCGCTCGGCGCGGACCTGCCCGGGCTCTACGGGCGCGCCGCGGTGCTTTGCGGCGGCCGGCTGCCCACCCCCGACGAGAGGCGACGACTGCTCCTCTACCACGACGTCCCGCAGCGCGTCGCCGACGCGCTGACCTCCCTTCTGACCCGCTGAGGACCACCGTGCCAGCTAACCCGCTCTCGGTTCAGGACGGCCTGCGCGCCGCCTACCTGCGCTACTTCGATACCGCCTTCTGGCTCCGTGACCCGCGGCTGATGGCCGAGCGGCGGCGACTGCTCGACGACTCCAGCCTGCTGTTCACCGACCCGCTGCTTGAGCCCGTGCTGCCCTACGACGCGACGGTGCCGCTCGCTGAGGTGTGCGAGCAGGCCGGCATTTCGCCGCAGACAGGCGAGATCGCCGGGCGCGCGTTGTTCGGAGCATTCACCGCCTCGGGCAGCCCCGTGCTGCTACGGACACACCAAGCCGACGCAGTCCTGCGCTCCTTCCAGCCAGGCACAGCGGACGGCCGGAACGTCGTCGTAACCTCGGGGACCGGCTCCGGGAAGACGGAGAGTTTCCTGTTGCCAGTGCTGCTGCGGCTCGTCGGGGAGTCCGCATCGTGGGCACTCCAGCCTGGAGCAGCACAGTGGTGGTCGACCCTCGACGGCCTCTGGCAGCCGAGCCGGGGCAGCGAAACCCGTCCGGCCGCGGTCCGTGCACTGATCCTTTACCCGACGAACGCGTTGGTCGAAGACCAAATGGTCCGGCTGCGACGCGCCGTGCGCCGCATCGGCGCGGCCGACGAGCGGAGCAAGCTGTGGTTCGGCAGGTACATCGGCAGCACGCTGGGAGGTGCCACGATGCCAAGGGACGGAAAGGACGAAAAGGTCCTCGACGCCGCCGTCCAGCTGTCGGAATTGGTCAAAGAGTACGACGCACTCGCGAGGGCGGGCACCACCCAGGAAGACCTTGCCCAGTTCGCCGACCCGCGGGCACACGAGATGCTCACCCGTTGGGACATGATCGCCGCCCCGCCCGACGTCCTGGTCACGAACTACTCGATGCTCAACGCGATGCTCATGCGCGAGGTCGAGCAGCCAATGTTCGACGCTACCGCCCGCTGGCTGCACGCGTCGACGGCCAACGTCTTGACCCTCGTCGTCGATGAGCTCCACCTATACCGGGGCACGCAGGGCAGCGAGGTCGCCATGGTCATCCGCAACCTACTGATGCGGCTCGGCCTGGAACCAGATTCCCCGCAGCTGCGTGTGATCGGCACGAGCGCCTCCCTGGCCGGCCACGACGAGGGCCTACGCTACCTGCAGGAATTCTTCGGCGTGCCGAAGGCGAGTTTCGCCGTCGTACCTGGCAAGACCCGCGACCTCGGTGAGCCGGTGCAGCTCGATAGGGCTGCCATCTTGGCCGGCCGGGACCGGACACCGCCGCCGGTTACGGCGGCTGAACTCTCCCGGGCAGTCGCGCTGGCCTGCTGGGACAGCACCGAAAGTCGCTTCCGCGCCACCACTGTCGGGGACATCTCCCGGCGCCTGTTCCGCGACGATGATGACGGCGCCGCCACCCGGGTCGTGCTCGAGACAATCGCAGCCACCGAATCGGCGCCTGGGTCGGTCCCGCTACGGGCCCACCTATTCGTCCGGATGGTCCGCGGCATGTGGGCATGCGCCAACCGCGCGTGCGTCGGCGTGCCGGACGCCGACCGCCACGATCGCACCGTCGGCCGCCTGCTTGCCGTTCCCGCATCGATCTGTCCCGACTGCGGTTCACGAGTACTCGAGCTGCTGTACTGCTACGAATGCGGTGACGTCAGCCTCGGCGGCTATGTCGTGGAGCGTCCCAAGGAAGGCGGGTTCGTCCTCGGCCCGACCGCTCCGGACATCCCCGCGCTCGAAGCGCAGCCCATCAGCCGGCGCCGCTACGGCCAGTACATGTGGTACTGGCCAGGCAAAAGACCCATCCAGCAAAATCCCAGCTGGACCAAGAGCCTGCCCAACGGCAAGCAGGCAACGTTCAGCTTCAGGCCGGTCGAGCTTGATCCCGCGCTCGGCATGCTCTCGCCGTCGGGTACGCCTACCGGCTGGTGCCTGACGGTCTCCATGAAGCAGGCGGACCAGAATGACGCCCCGCCAGCGCTGCCCGAGCACTGCCCGCGGTGCGGGCAGCACGGCTATAACAGAGACTCCCGCATCTTCTGGCGCGGAGAGGTGCGCAGCCCAGTCCGCGGCCACACGACGGGCATCGCCCAGTCCACCCAGCTATACCTGTCCCAGCTCGTGCGCAGCATGGGCCACACGCCCGCGCAGTCGCGGACCATCCTGTTCACAGACAGCCGTGACGACGCCGCTCGGACCGCCGCCGGGGTCGCGCGCAACCATTTCCGTGACCTGATCCGGCAGCTCATCCGCCAGGTCATAGACGAACGGCCGCCCGACTCTCTCGCCGTGCTCGCTAAGGCGGCCGCCAGCCCGGCCAGCCTCGACGACAGCGAGCAGTACATCTTGAACAACTACGTCGCCGAGCACCCCGAGGCCTGGAGGCTCATCCAGAAGGAGCAATTCGTCCCGCTGGCCCCGGAGGAACGCGCGGTGCTCGACACGCTGGCGCAGGCTGACCCGAAGGCACGGAAGATCCCGTGGGGTGAGTTGCATGCCCAGATATCGACCCGGCTGGTCAGCCTGGGGGTCCCGCCGGGCGGTTCCGGCCCGTCGATGCGCATTACACCAAGCGGCGCACCCTGGTACCAGGCCTACCCGCCGCCCCGGCCAGGGGCATGGACGCCTCTACCCGGTGCTCAGATGGCCAACGCGCAGCTAGCGTTCACCAGCTCGCTCAACGTCCAGCTCGCCGAGGCGCTCTTCGACAGAGCCGGCCGGGACGTCGAATCGGTCGGTCTGGGCTGGATCGAGCCACGCGACCCTGACGTTACACAGGCCCCGGCGGACCCCGAGACCACGCTAGAGATCCTGCGGTCATGCGTGCGGCTTCTTGGCACCGGCCGCCACTTCTCCGGAGCCGAATACGCCAGGGAATCACCAGCAATGCGCGGAGCCGTTAAGCGCTACCTCGAGCGGGTCGCCGGGCACCGAGATATCGATCTCGATCCTCTTTTGGAGTGGGCCACTCGCGTCCTCGCCCTCGGCCCGGTCGCCCCGCAGTGGCTACTTCCGGTGCAGTCGCCGGCCGCCCCGCTCATCCTGGTCGAGGGCACCGACCGCATGTGGCGCTGCCCCGAGTGCAGCTACCGGCACCTGCACCGCTCGGCCGACGTGTGCGCCAACCGAGGCTGCCCTGGCGTCGGCCTCAGGGAAGAGCCGCGCGCGGACCACGCGGACGACTATTATGCCTGGCTGTCCGGGCAGCGGCCGCGAAGGCTCGCTGTCGCCGAACTCACCGGCCAGACCAAGCCGCTTGACGAGCAGCGCAGACGGCAGCGCTGGTTCAAGGGCATCCTGCTGCCCGAGCCGACGGAAAACGACATTACGACCGAACTCGACGTGCTCAGCGTCACCACCACGATGGAAGTCGGCGTCGATATCG
>Ga0306924_10006604_pt1 | contig 11566 bp, 8 predicted proteins | sample sta12Can44000111_FD_203756 | JGI IMG/M metagenome (GOLD analysis project Ga0306924, IMG submission 203756) | Lab enrichment of tropical soil microbial communities from Luquillo Experimental Forest, Puerto Rico - statanox.12C.anox.44.000.111 (v2)... | ecosystem: Environmental > Terrestrial > Soil...
GAGCGCCACGGCGAGGCCGGCCATCGAGAGCGCGACGCCGAGCGCGGAGGAGTAGGACGACGCGAAGGCGTGCATCACGCGGCCGCCGTCGAGTGGCGCGATGGGGAGCAGGTTGAACAGGTTCAGGAGCGCCCACCACGAGGCGATCGAGGCCCAGAGCGGGTCGTGGGTGAGGAAGAAGAGGCCGAGCGGCACGAGGGCGAGGAGGGAGCCCCACAGCGGCCCGTTCAGCGCGACGTAGGCCTGCTGGCGGCGCGAGGTGAAGGCGTCGTCGGTCACGGCGAGCGCGCCGAGCATCGGCACGAAGTACATGCCGCGCACGCGCATCCCGGTCTTCCGCATCGCGTGGACGTGGCCGTACTCGTGGACGAAGAGCTGGATCAGGATCGCGAGCGCGAACTTCCAGGAGAAGAGGAGCGAGTAGGTCGCGGCGGACGCCGCCGCCCAGCCCAGGTTCGCCGTCTTCGCCGCCTTCAGCGCACCGGCGCCGAGCTTCCCGGCCGAGGCGGCGAGCTTCGAGCCGAGCTTCGCGAACACCGCGAAGAGGCCGAAGCGGCGCTCGCGGGTCGGGGTCGAGGCGGAGGCCGACGTCGTGGTCGCGGTCGAGGTCGAGGTCTCGGTCGGGGTCGGGACCGGCGGTATCGCCGGCGCCGCCTGCAGCGACTCCGGCAGGACGTGCCAGGCCGGCGTCCGCTGCACCACGAGGCCGAGGAGCAGCGCCGCCTCGCCGAGATCGACCACCTCGACCGGCCGCCCATCGGCCCCGGTCACGGGCCGGCAGGGCGCCCCGCCGGCGCGGTCGGCGAACGCGAAGCCGCGCCCCTGGGGATCGGCGAGGATCGCGTAGCGCTGCAGCGTCCCGTCGGCGTCGCACATCGTCACGCCGAAGCCGAGCCGGACGTCCTCCCAGCGCGCCTGGAGCCCCGAGCCCGCCGCGCAGCCCAGGACGCGCAGCCCCGCCTCGTCCGCGACGAGCCGCAGCCCGCGCGCGTGGCGCGCCGCGAGTGAAAGGCCGGCCGCGAGCGCCCCGAGGAGCGAGCCGGCGATGAGGGGGACCTCGGGGCCGGCGAGGCTCGCCACGAGGGCGACGGCGCCCCCACCGGCGGCGCCGAGGAGGAGCGCGGGCGCGAGGCCGCGGAGCGGGGGACGGAAGACGGCGGCTTCGTTCTGCATCGCTCCTGGAATGTAACCCGTGCGCGGTGGGGGAGCAGCCCGCGCGCTACTCGTGCGAAGTGCCGGCGAGCGCGGCGCCAGCGCCGAGCGCGAGGTAGGCGCCGCCGGTCACGAGCCGCGTCGCGCGCCGCGCGCGCGCCGTGCGGCCGACGCGTCGCGCCACCGTGCCGGCGAGGAGCGCGTAGGTGAGGTCGCTCGTGCTCGCGATGGAGATGAAGGTGAGGCCGAGAAGGAGGATCTGCGCCGGCACGCTGCCGCGCGTGGGGCTCACGAACTGAGGGAGGAAGGCGAGGAAGAAGAGCGCGGTCTTCGGGTTCAGCACGTTCACGACGAAGCCCTGGAGGAAGATCCGGCGCGGGGCCGCGGGTGGCGGCGAGGCCGACTCGGCATCCGCCCCGCCGCGCAGCGTCTTCACGCCGAGCCACACGAGGTACACCGCCCCCGCCCAGCGCACCGCCGTGAACGCGAGGGCGGACGAGACGAGGAGCGCGGACAGGCCGGCCACCGCGGCGAGGACGTGCACGAGCCCGCCGGCGGCGATGCCGAGCGCCGAGAGCATGCCGGCGCGCCGCCCCTGGTGGACGCTGCGGGCGACGATGTAGAGCACCGCCGGCCCGGGGGTCACGGCGAGGAGGAGCGCGGCGAGCGCGAAGACGGCGAGCGTGGAGGCGGGGATCACCGGCGCAGTTTAGCGCGGCTGGGTGCTACCGGGGCCGAGCCCGTGCGGGAACTTCACCTCGGCCTCGCTCGCGCGCACGTAGTGCGGCTCGAGCGCGAACACCTGCGTGGCGTCGAAGGCGGCGCTCGCGAGCGCCGGGGCGGCGAGCCGCGAGAGCGCGACGGCGGACGGGGTGGCCGGTCCGCTCGCGAGCGCGGGCAGCGCCGCGAGCGCGGGGTAGGCGCGGACGCCGTGCCCGAAGACCACCGCTCCCGGCAGCGCGCGCACCCGCTCGGCGAGCGCGTCGGGTGCGAGCGCGGCCTCCGGCGCGACCGGCTCGACCCCCTGCCCCGCCGCGCGGAAGAACCCGGCGTACACCTCGCCCTTCTTCGCGTCGAGGAGCGGCACGAGCACCGCCTCTGGAGGCGCCGACGCGGCGGCCTCGAGCGCCATCGCGGCGAGGCTGGAGGCGCCGACGAGCGGGCGCCGGTGCGCGTACGCGAACCCTTTCCACGTTGCCACGCCGATGCGCAGGCCGGTGAAGGAGCCGGGCCCGACGCCGCACACCCAGCCGCTCACGTCGGCGGTCCCGAGGCCGCGCGCCTGGAGGAGCTCCAGGAGCGCGCCCGGCAGCCGCGCGCCGTGGCCGCCCCGCTGGGCCTCCTCGCGCGCCTCGGCGAGCACGCGGACGCCGATGGCGTCCGCCTCGCAGAGGGCGACCGAGAGCACGAGGGTGGCGGTGTCGATGGCGGCGACGAGCACGCGCGGGTCTTACCCCATCAACCGCACGATGTCGTTCTTGAACACGAAGAGCATCAGCACGACGAGCAGCACGATGCCCACCAGGTTCGCGACCTCGCGCGTGCGGATCGAGAGCGGCCGCCGCGTGACCCACTCCACGAGGCACGCGGCGAGGTGGCCGCCGTCGAGCACCGGGATCGGGAGCAGGTTCATGAGCCCGAGGTTCACGCTGATGAGGGCCATCTTGAAGAGGAAGCTCTCGATCCCCTCCTCTGCGGCCTGCGCCGCGATGGAGAAGAGCATGATCGGCCCGCCCACCGTGCGGAACGAGATGTCGCCGGTGACGATGCGCGCGATCCCGAGCACGGTGATCCGCACCACGTCGGCGAGGTGACCCGCCGACGCCGCAGCGGCCTCCACGAACGGGAGGCGCAGCGGAACCTGCTCGGCCACGAGCGCGGTGGGCTCCACGAGGGAGCGCGAGTCGGGCGCGAAGCCGAGGACCACCCGGGTCTGCCGCTCCTTCGTGAGGTCGTCGACGTACGCCTCCTCGGCGGGGACGAGCGTCACCTCGCGCCCGCTGGCGAGCGCGAGCTTCGCCGGCTTGCCGGCCTGGAACTCGCCGGAGAGAAGGTTCAGGTCGCGGAAGCTCCGCACCGGCTTCCCGTTCACCGCGGCGATCGCGTCGCCCCGGTGGAGGCCGGCCTGCGCGGCGGGGCCGCCGGGCGTCACCGCCGCGACGACGGTCGAGATCGCGGGATCGGCGAGCGCGACCGTGGGCTTCCCGGCCGCGTCGCAGGTGGGGACGCCCGCGAGCTTCACCGGATCGTAAGCCGAGACCGCGACGCCGGGCGCGCGCGCCGGGCGCTCGCGCAGGACCTCGAGATCGAGCGGGGCGCAGCGGGCGGCGGCGAGCGCCGCCTGGAGATCGCCGGCGTGCTTCACCGGGTGATCGCCCGCGCGCACGACGAGGTCGAAGGGCTCCACCGGCCCAGCGGCGCCTGGCGACGCCGGCGCGACCACGGCGGTGGGGTAGGACGGCGTCACTCCGATGACGCCGCGCCAGCGGGTCTCGACGGGGTTCGACTCCCGCTCCCGCGCGGGGCGGATGGTCATGGGCGCCAGCTTCTCGCCGCCGCGCTGCACGTCGAACTGCAGCGCCTCCTCGGGATGGGGGGAGACGATCTCGCGCAGGTCGGCGAACCAGCGCACCGGCCTCGCGCGGCCGTCGGGCGTGGTGACCGACAGGATCCGATCGCCCGGCTGGAGCCCGGCCTCCGCCGCCGGCGAGCCCGGCGAGACGGTGCCCACCACCGGCCCCGGGGTCGGCTGGCCGTTCTGCGCCAGCGCGAGGAGCATGTAGATGACCACGGGGAAGACGAGGTTCATCGCGGGCCCCGCGGCGGCGATGACGAACCGCCGCCACGGCGCCTGCTCCAGGAACCCGCGACCGCGGTCCTCCGGCGCCACCTCCTCGGAGGGATCGTCGCCGGCCATCTTCACGTAGCCGCCGAGGGGCAGCGCCGCGATCCGGTATTCGGTCTCGCCGCGCGAGAAGCCGAAGAGCCGCGGGCCGAAGCCGATGGAGAACCGCACCACCTTCACGCCGAGCAGCTTCGCGGCGAGGAAGTGGCCGAGCTCGTGGACGAAGATGAGTCCCCCCAGGAGGAGGACGATCGAGCCGACTTTCAGGAGGAGATCGTAAGCCATCCGTGATCGCGATCATGGGACGCGCGGCAGCGCGCCGCACGGGAAACCACCCGTCAGAGCAGCGTCCCGGTCAGGATCGCGCTCGCCACCGAGAAGTAGATCACGAGGCCCGTGACGTCCACCAGGGTGGCCACGAAGGGCGCAGAGGCGCTCGCCGGGTCGAACCCGAGTCGGCGGAGGATGAAGGGCAGGAGCGAGCCGGCGAAGGTGCCGAAGGTGACGACGCCGATGAGGCTGCCGAACACCGTGAAGGCGACCCGCATCCAGTGCTCGCCGTAGAGCGGCGAGATCGCCTGCCAGATCGCGATGCGCATGAAGCCGATCGCGCCGAGGAACGTACCGAGGGCGAGGCCGGTGCCGATCTCGCGGTGGATGACGCGCCACCAGTCGCGGAGCCGCACCTCGCCGAGCGCCATCGCGCGGATGACGAGCGTCGTCGCCTGCGAGCCCGAGTTGCCGCCGGAGGAGATGATGAGCGGCACGAAGAGCGCGAGCACCACCGCCTTCGCGATCTCGTCCTCGAAGTGCGCCATCGCGGTGGCGGTGAGCATCTCGCCGAGGAACAGCGCCGCGAGCCAGCCGCCGCGCTTCTTCACCATGTCGAAGAAGCTCACCGAGAAGTAGGGCGCGTCCAGGGCCTCCATGCCGCCCAGCTTGTGGATGTCCTCCGTGGCCTCTTCCTGCACGACGTCGACGATGTCGTCGACGGTCACGATGCCCTTCATCCGATCCTCGGCGTCGACGATCGGGATGGCGGTGAGGTCGTGCTCGGCGAACAGCTTCGACAGCGCCTCCTGGTCGAGGTCGTCGCGCGCCTTCACGACCTCGGTGTTCATCACCTCCCGGACGCGCTTCCCCGGCTGCGAGAGGAAGAGGTCGCGCAGCGAGACGACGCCGAGGAGCACGCCGCGCTCGTCGAGCACGTAGAGCTCGTAGATCGTCTCGAGCGGCTCACGCCCCTGGCGCCGCAGGTAACTGATCGCCTCGTCGCAGGTCATGTCGGGCCGGAGCCGCGCGTAGCGCGGGCTCATGAGGCCGCCGGCCGCGTCCTCGGCGTAGGCGAGGAGCGCGTTCACCTCCTTGCGCGTCAGCGCGTCGAGGAGGTCGAGCACCGCAGGGCGCTCCTCCGCCGGGACCTCCTGGATCAGGTCGGCCGCGTCGTCCGGCGCGAGGAGCCGGATCCAGAGCCGCCGCTCCTCGCGGGGTAGCGCGAGCAGGAGATCCGCCTGGTCGTGCGCGCCGAGATCGAGGAAGAAGTCGTCGGACTCGCCGCGCGGGAGCAGCCGGAAGCCCTCGGCGCGGTCCTCTCGCGCGAGAACCGGCCAGGCCTCCTTCAGCTCGGCCCCGTGGACCGCGTCGCCGACGTCCGCCTCCGTCATCGCGCCTCCGCCCGGTCTTCAGTGCTGCAGGCCCACCGTCTCGGTCTGATCGTCGTACGAGAACAGGTCGGCGAAGCGGGCCCACCCGATGAACGTGTCGAACACCTGCTCGTAGCTCTCGTCCGGCAGGTGCAGCGCGAGCAGCTCGAGCACGAACTCGCGCGAGAGCTCGTGCCGCTCGTCCCGCGCCAGGGCCTCCTTCACGAGCTGGAAGACCCGGAGCTTCACGATCTTCTCGCGCCAGAGGGTGATGCGATCCTCGGGGCTGGCCCGCACGAACGCCTGCCCTTCGGGGGAGAGGACCACCATCCGGCGGGGCGTGTCCACCAGATCGAGGAGCTCTGCCGCGTTCACCACCGTGATGAGCGCGCCGAACTCGCGGTGCGTGTCCGAGGCGATCCGGAACACCTCCTCCCGCCCCTGCCGCGCGTCGAGGTACTCGAGGAGGCCCACGATCTCGCTCGGCGTCGCCGCCGGGATGGGCTCGATCACCGCGCCCGCGGGCACCGGGACGTCGGGCATCTCCATGCCGGTGATGATGTCGTGCAGCCGGTCGACGAGCTGGAGGAGCCCGGGCGAGCGGTAGTCGCGCGGGCGCGGCAGGTCGTTCACCACCACGGTGCGCACGCGGCCCGGGTTCGCGTCGAGCACGACGATCCGGTCGGCCATGTAGGCCACCTCCTTGATGTCGTGGCTCACCATCACGATGGACGACGGGTTCCGGTCCTTCGCCGCCCAGATGTCGAGGACCTCCGCGCGGAGCGACTCGGCGGTGAGCGCGTCCACCTGGCTGAAGGGCTCGTCCATGAAGAGCAGCTCGGGGTCGAGCGAGAACGCGCGCGCCATCCCCACGCGCTGCTTCATGCCGCCCGACAGCTCGCGCGGGAACGCCTCCTCGAAGCCGGCGAGCCCGACCGTCTGGATCGCGCGCGCGGCCCGCGCCGACACCTCCTCCGGCGGGAGCCCCTTCGCCCGCAGCACCGCCTCCACGTTCTCGGTCACGCTCATCCACGGGTAGAGCGCGAAGCTCTGGAAGACGAAGCCGATGCCGGGCACGAGCCCCTCGAGCGGCGCGCCGTGCCAGCGCACCTCGCCGCGCGTCGCCTGCGTGAGGCCAGCGAGCACGCGGAGGATCGTGGACTTCCCGCAGCCCGACGGGCCGAGGAGCGCGACCACCTCGTCGGGCCGGATCGCGAGCGACACGTCGGACAGCACCTTCAGCGGCGTGCCGCTCCCCTGTGGGAACTCCTTGTCCACGTGGCGCAGCTCGCACAGCGGCTCGCCGTTCGCGACGGCGCGGGGGGTGGGCATCACCTCGGCCATGGGGCCTCGCTAGCGGGTGAGGGAGAACCGCTCCTCGGCGACGCGGTGCAGGCGCCGCCAGACGAGCCGGTTGAAGAGGACCACCACGAGGGCCATCACCGACACCGCCCCCGCGAGCGCGGGGAAGCGGCCGGCCGCCGCGGCGGCGCTGATGCGCGCCCCGAGGCCGTCCGTCATGAGCGTGTCGCCGCGGAAGGTCACGTACTCGGAGACGATGCTCGCGTTCCAGGCGCCGCCGGCGGCGGTGATCCAGCCGGTGACGAGGTACGGGAACACCGAAGGGAAGTAGAGCTCGCGGAAGCGCTGCAGCGTGCCGAGCCGGTAGACGCGCGCCGCCTCGCGCAGGTCGGCCGGGATCGCGGTCGCGCCCGCCACCACGTTGAAGAGCACGTACCACTGCGTGCCGAGCAGCATGAGCAGCATGCTGCCCCAGCCGAGCCCGACGCCCGCGGCGGCGAGCACCGCGATCACCGCGGGGAAGAGCATGGGCGCCGGGAACGACGCGACCACCTGCACGACCGGCTGCAGCACGCGCGAGAGCCGCGGCGAGAGCCCGATGGCGAGGCCGGCGGGCAGCGCCCAGACGGTGCCGAGCGCGGTGGAGACGAGGACCCGGCCGAGCGTGAGGAACGCGGCGCCGCCGAGCGCGAGCCACTCGGCGCCGGGCAGGGCGCGCAGGAGGTGCACGAGGGCAGCGCCGCCGGCGGCGAGGCCGCCGAGGAGCGCCACGAAGAGCAGGAGCGAGGCGGCGCGGGCGAGCGCGGCGCTCCGGCGCGCCGCCCGCTCGCGGCGAGGCCGGGGGCGTCGGCTGGCGTGGCCGAGCGCGCCGCGGGCCCAGTGGAGCACCCGCGAGCGGCGCACGAGATCGAGGAACCACGACTCCATCGCCTCGGCCTGGCCGCTCTCCTCCACGCGGAACTTCTGGGACCACGCGACCACAGGGCGCCAGAGGAGCTGGTCGAGGGCGACGATCATCACGGTCATCGCCACCACCGCCGCGATCATCGCGCGGCCGTCGCCCCGCGCGACCGCGACGCTCATGTACGAGCCGAGGCCGGGCAGCCGGAAGTCGTGGTCGCCGAGGACGAACGCCTCGCTCACCATGAGGAAGAACCAGCCGCCGGCCACGCTCATCATGCTGTTCCACACGAGGCCGATCGCCGAGAACGGCAGCTCCACCCAGCGGAAGCGCTGCCAGCCAGTGAAGCGGTTCAGCGTGGCCACCTCGCCCAGGTCGCGCGGCACCGAGCGGACCGAGTGGTAGAAGCTGAACGTCATGTTCCAGGCCTGGCCCGTGAAGATCATGACGATCGACGCGAGCTCGAGTCCGGCGTTGCTGTGCGGGAAGAGGGCCACGAGCCCGAGCACGAGGCCCGGCATGAAGCCCAGCACCGGGATGCTCTGGAGCACGTCGAGCAGCGGCACGAGCACGCGCTCCGCGAGCGGGTCCTTCGCCGCCCACCACCCGTAGCCGAGCGTGAACAGCAGCGACAGGACGTAGGCCGCGAGCCCGCGCGAGAGCGACAGGAGCGTGTAGCGCGGCAGCGCGCGGAGCGAGAGGTCGATCTCCACGGCGGGCCGGAGCGCGCCGGTCCACTCCGCCGCGAGCCGGGCGACGCCGAACGCGCCGGCGAGCGCGGCCAGGAGCAGCGCGGCGTCGATCCAGCCGAAGCGCCGCGAGCGATCGAGGAACGCTGCCGCCGCGCCGAAGATGTTCGTCACGCGCCGGCGCATGGCTCCCTCAGGCGCGACCCCCGCCGGCCCGCTTCTCGGCCTCGCGGCGGCCCTGCTCGCTCGCGGCGATCGCCTGCTCCACGCTCCGCAGCGGCTCCGGGACGTGCTCGTCCAGCACCTCCGCGCAGAGGGACGCGATGCGCGGGAACGGGATCCGCCCGGCGAGGAAGGCCGCCACCGCGGCCTCGTCCGCGCCCGAGAGCACCGCCGGCGCGCTGCCGCCGAGCTCGAGCGCGCGGTACGCGAGCGTGAAGGCCGGGAACCGGGACGGATCGGGCGCCTCGAAGGTGAGGCGGCCGAGGCGCGTGAGATCGAGCGGGGGCAGCTCGAGCGCGAGGCGCTCGGGCCAGGCCATCGCGTAGCTGATGGGGCCGCGCATGTCGGAGATGCCGAGCTGCGCCACCACCGATCCGTCGATGTACTCCACCATGGAGTGCACGATCGACTCCGGGTGGACCACGATGTCGATCCGGCTCGGCGGGACGTCGAAGAGCCAGCGGGCCTCGATCACCTCGAGCCCCTTGTTCATGAGCGTCGCCGAGTCGATGGTGATCTTGTCGCCCATCGACCAGTTCGGGTGCTTCAGCGCGCGCGCCGGCGTCACCTCCGCGAGCTCGCCCGCCGGCATCGTGCGCAGCGGCCCGCCGGACGCGGTGAGGAGCAGCCGCCTCACGTGGCTGCGCTCGTGGCCGGCGAGCGCCTGGAAGATCGCGCTGTGCTCGGAGTCCACCGGCAGGATCCGCGCGCCGGTGGCGCGCGCGCGCGCGAGCAGCAGCTCGCCGGCGAGCACCATCGACTCCTTGTTCGCGAGCCCCACCGTCTTGCCCGCGTCCACCGCCGCGGCGGTGGACCGGAGGCCCGCGCCGCCGGCGATCGAGGCGAGCACGAAGTCGACGCCCTCGTCGGCCGCGAGCGCGGCGACCCCCTCGTCGCCCTCGAGCACCTCCGGCCCGCCGGGGCCGAGCCGATCGCGCAGCGCGCGCGCGGCCGCCGGGTCGCTCATCGCGAGGCGCCGCGGCCGGAAGCGGCGCGCCTGCTCGAGGATCCGCTCCACGTTCCGCGAGGCCGCGAGCGCGACGACCTCGAAGCGCCCTGGACTTCGCGCCACGACGTCGAGCGCCTGGACGCCGATGGAGCCGGTGGATCCGAGAACCGCGAGGCGCTTCATGACTCACCCCCGCTCAGCTGGAGAGGGCCGCGAACAGGTAAACCCACGGCGCAACGAAGAGGAGCGCGTCGATCCGGTCGAGCAGCCCGCCGTGGCCGGGGATGAGCTTGCCCGAGTCCTTCACGCCCGCCGCGCGCTTCAGCATCGACTCGACGAGATCGCCCAGCGGCCCGAGCACCGCCGCCACCGCGCCGAGCGCGACGCAGCCCGTGATCGTGAGCCCCGGGAGCCAGCCTCCCGGGAAGATCGCGAGCAGGATCATCCCGGCCACCACGCTGCCGAGGGCGCCGCCCGCGAACCCCTCCCAGGTCTTCTTCGGCGAGATGCTCGGGAGCATCTTGTGCTTCCCGAAGAAGCGGCCGGCGAAGTACGCGAACGTGTCGTTCAGCCAGGTGACCACGAAGGCGAGGATCACCCAGCCGAAACCGAAGCGCATCCGGATCGCGACGACCGACCCCACGAGGAACCCGCAGTACAGCCAGGCGAGCGCGGAAGCGGATGCGCGCGCGGGTGCCAGCTCCAGCTCGGTGTTCCGCAGGAGCGTGGACGCGAGCACGATCAGCGCGGCGAGGCCGAGCGCCACCGGCATCCACTCCGGGTAGCTGCCGCCCGCGTATGCGCGCGTCCACCAGGGAGCGAGCGGGAGGAGCCCGGCGACCGTGATGGAGAAGACCTCCGCCTTGCCGACGCGGCCGAGCATCGAGATGAGCTCGTGGGAGGCGATCGCCGCCGCCGCGCCGCAGAGTACGGCGAAGGCGAGGCCGCCCCGCCAGGTGATGGCGACGAGCACCGGAAAGAGGGCGATCGCGGAGACGACCCGCAGCGTGAGGTTGCGGTTCTGCTCCTTCATCCGCCGCGCACCTGCGCGCCGGTCTTCCCGAACCGTCGCTCGCGGGTCTGGAACTCGGCGATCGTCTCGAGCAGCTCCACCTCGCGGAAGTCGGGCCACAGCACCTCGGAGAAGGACAGCTCGGCGTAGGCGCACTGCCAGAGCAGGAAGTTCGAGACGCGCCGCTCGCCGCTCGTCCGGATGAGGAGGTCGAGCTCGGGCAGGTCTGCGGTCCAGAGCTCGGCCGCGATCGCCGCCTGGTCGATGCGGGTCCCGCGCCGCTCCGCCGCCCGGGACGCGGCCCGCGCGATCTCCTCGCGGCCACCGTAGGAGAGCGCGAGCGTGAGCACCATCCGGTCGTTCCCGGCCGACTCGGCGATCACCGCGTTCAGGCGCTTGCGCACGAAGCCCGGGAGCCGGTCGAGCTCGCCGATCGCGTTGAGCCGGATCTGGTTCTCCAGGATCTCGGTCCGCTCCGTCTCGAGGAACTCGTCGAGGAGGCTCCACAGCGCGGCGACCTCGGAGGGCGGGCGCAGCCAGTTCTGGGAGCTGAAGGCGTAGAGGGTCAGCGCCTCCAGGCCCACGCGCCGCGCCTCGCGCGTGACCGCGCGCACCGACGCCGACCCCTCGCGGTGCCCGGCGATGCGCGCGAGGCCGCGCGCCTCGGCCCAGCGGCCGTTGCCGTCCATGATGATCGCGACGTGCCGCGGCAACGGTCGCGAGCGCACGCGCTCGCGCAGCTCCTCGATGCCGGGAAGTTCCGCCACGGCGCGGGCTATTAGCACGGCCGGGGGGCGAGCGCGAGCAGACCGGAGGCCCGTCGGGGAGGCCCGAAACGCGCGTTTGACCGC
>Ga0306924_10006606_pt1 | contig 11563 bp, 10 predicted proteins | sample sta12Can44000111_FD_203756 | JGI IMG/M metagenome (GOLD analysis project Ga0306924, IMG submission 203756) | Lab enrichment of tropical soil microbial communities from Luquillo Experimental Forest, Puerto Rico - statanox.12C.anox.44.000.111 (v2)... | ecosystem: Environmental > Terrestrial >...
TCCGGCTGCCGGTGGCATCCGCCAGCACGGCGGCCACGGCCGCGGTGTCGTCTCCGGTGATGTCGGCGACCGCGTCGGCGCCGAGTTCGGCCGCCCGCGCGCGGCCATGCCGGTCGCGGCAGGCCGCCACCACCCGGCCGGCCCCGAGCAGCCGGGCAGCCTGCACGCCGACCTGGCCGACACTGCCGCTGGCGCCGAGCACGAGCACGTGCTCGCCGGGCCGCAGCCGCCCCCGCCAGGACAGCGCCATCCAGGCGGCGATCGCAGAAAGCCCGAGGGCGGCCGCGAGATCGTCGCTGACGCCTGCGGGCACGGGCAGCACCGCGGTATCGGGCACCACGCAGAACTCAGCCATCGAGCCGTCGCCCGGCTGCATGCCAGCCGTGGCACTGAACCAGACCCGCTGCCCGGCCGGCAGGGTGTCAGATTCGGCGGTGACCCCGATTCCCTGTGTGCCCGGCACGTACGGCAGTGCAGGCGCGCCGAAGTACGAGGTGCCGGAGGCGCACAGCAGGTCGAGCGGGTTGATGGGTGCCGCGGTGACCCGGATGAGCGCCTGCCCGGCCTGCCGCCGCGGGACGGGGCGCTGCCCCGGCTCCGGCGGTGCGCCGTGCCGGCGCAGCACCGCTGCCCGCATAGCCGTCACGAGACCGGGCCCGCGTCCTCGGTGTAGGTGTAGGTGTAGGGGTTGTCCAGCACCCTGGTCTCCGGGATGTCCGGGTGCATGCCCTCGTCCCAGGCCTGCGGGCCAAGCTCGCCCTGCAGGTACTCGACCGTCTGCCCGATCACCTGCCGGGCCTTGGCCAGGTCGGCGCCGGCCAGCTGATGGCCGTACTTGACCACCCGGCCGTTGATCACGACCGTGTGCACATCCCCGCGCTGGGCCTGGAAGACGACATGCCCGTAGGGGTTGAGCAGCGGGAACATCACCGGTGAGGCGTCGTTCTTGATCAGCACGAGGTCGGCCTTCTTGCCTGCCTCGATGCTGCCGGTCACCGAATCAAGGCCGAGTGCCCGCGCGCCGCCCCGGGTGGCCCAGTCCACCACCTGCTCGGCGCGCAGCTGGTGGTGGGTCACGGTCTCATCCCTGGCGTGCGCCTCCAGGTGCTCGCGGGCGCGGTCGGCAGACAGGGTGGCGCGCATGGCGGAGAACAGGTCGGCACTCCACCACACGCTGGTGTCCATTGACAGCGAGACGCCGATACCGTGCTGGCGCAGCTTCCAGGTCGGCGGGTAGCCCTGCCCGGCGCTCTGCTCGCTCTCGGTAGACAGCGACGCGTGCCCGCCGGTGGCGGCGATCCGGTGGTAGGAGTCGGCGGACAGGCTGGCCGCGTGCACGTAGATCGTCTGCGGGGTCATGAACCCGTGCTCGTGCATGAGCCGGATGCCCTCGTCGGTGGTCACCTTCCACACCCCGGCGTGGGTGGTCACCGGGACGCCGAGGTCTCTGGCCACCTCAAAGGCCGCTTTCTCCGGGAAGTCCGGGCTGGCCGGCGGGACGTCAAAAGCCATCTGGAAGCCGAGCATGTCGTTCCCGCTGCCGAACCGGCGGCTGACGAAATCACGGAACTCAGGTGCCGCCGACCATTCCCACGGTGCCGCCTGAATGTTGCCGTATGCGAGCACCCACCGGCCGGGTACCTCCTGCAGCGCATCCACCGCGGCTTCCGCATGCTCGACCGTCTGCAGGTTGTGCGACCAGTCCACGGTGGTGGTCACCCCGGCGTCGATCGCCTCGATGGCAGACAGCAGGTTGCCCGCGTAGATGTCCTGCGGCCGGAACGACTTGCCCCACTGCAGGTAGTTCCAGACGAAGTACTGGGTGAGCGTCCAGTCGGCGCCGTACCCGCGCATGGCCGTCTGCCACATGTGCCGGTGGGTGTCGATCATGCCGGGCATCAGGATGCCGCCGGAGGCGTCGATCTCGGCAGTCCCCGCGGGCACCTGCAGGCTGGGCCCGGCAGCAGCGATCGTCTCGCCGGTGATCAGGACATCGGCATTTGCCAGGACGTGGTGGGCGTCGTCCATCGTCAGCACGGTTGCGCCGCGGAACACCACCGGCTGGCCGGGCGTGGGGGCGGCTGTCATCTGGAGCACCTCCGGGGTCAGGGAGCGTGGCTCGGCGGGATCGCGGACAGATGTCCGCAGAACGGCCATGTGGAACGTCGACCGGAACATTGGCCGGCCCGCGGGCGCCTGTCAAGGGCGATTCTCACCGGTTGGCTGGTAGGGCATACTAGCCACGTCCGCGATGCGGACGACGGCAACCACCGACTCCAGCAGCCGAGGGGGCGCAGATGGCACGCCGCGACAGCAGCCCCGATTTCATCGAGGCGCTGGCTCGTGGCCTCGACGTGATCCAGGCGTTCCAGCCGCGCCAGCCGGTGATGCCGCTGGCGGCGGTGGCGGCGGTGGCCGGGCTGGCCCGGCCCACCGCCCGGCGGATCCTGCTCACGCTGGAGCAGATGGGGTATGTGCGCAGTGTGGAGGGCGGTTTCGAGCTCACCCCGCGGGTACTCGAGCTGGGCATGTCCTACGTGCTGTCGCGCAACCTGTGGGAGGTGGCCCGGCCGCACATGGAGCGGCTGGTGGCCCGCACCCACGAGTCGTCGTCCATCGCCCAGCTGGACGGGCCCGACATCGTCTATGTAGCCAGGGTGGCGGTGCCGAAGATCGTGGCGCTGGCGGTGACCATCGGCACCAGGTTCCCGGCGATGCAGACCTCCCTGGGCAAGGTGCTGCTGGCCGCGCTGCCGCCGGGCGAGGCGGACCGGGTGCTGGCCGAGCCCAGCCGGTCCGGGATCACGCCCCGGGTGGTGCCGGGGCAGGCGGACCGGGCGGCTGTGCTGCGGGAGGTGCGCGCCCGTGGCTGGGCGCTCACCGACGAGGAGCTGGCGGCCGGCATCCGGTCGGTGGCCGCGCCGCTGCGGGACGGGAATGGCCAGGTGATCGCGTCACTGAACGTCAACACGCACGCCGCGGAGACCCCGCTGGAGGTGCTCACCGGTGAGTACCTGCCGCTGCTGCTGCAGACCGCCGGGGCCATCAGTGCCGACTGGGCCGCCTGCCAGGCGGCGCCGCAGCTGACCGTGGTCCCGGCCGCCGGACAGGCGGGACGCTGATGCCCGGCGTGACACCGGCCGGCCTCCGGCCCCGAACCGAAGCTAGCCGGACAACTGTCCGGCTAGCGGACAGAAGGGCGTATCCCACACCATGACCGCACGTCCTGGCCCGCTGGCAGGCCTGCTGGTGGCCGACTTCTCCCGGGTGCTGGCCGGCCCGTACTGCACGATGCTGCTGGGCGATCTCGGCGCGGACGTGATCAAGGTGGAGAGCCCGGCCGGAGATGACACCAGGTACTGGATGCCGCCGGTCACCACGGACGGGGTGTCCACCTACTACCTGGCCATCAACCGCAACAAGCGATCGGTGGTGCTGGACCTGCGCACCGGCGAGGGCCTGGCCGCCGCCCGCGAACTGGCCCGCCGCGCCGACGTGTTCGTGCAGAACTTCAAGCCTGGCGGGCTCACCCGGTTCGGCCTGGACTACCCGGCGGTCAGCGCGCGGAACCCGGCCATCATCTACGCCTCCATCAGCGGGTTCGGGGCGGGCGGCGGGAAGGACCTGCCCGGCTATGACCTCATGGTGCAGGCCATGTCCGGGCTGATGAGCCTGACCGGCGACCCGGACGGGCCGCCGTACCGGGCCGGCATCTCGGTGTTCGACGTTATCGCCGGCCTGCACACCACCATCGCCATCCTGGCCGCGCTGCACCGCCGGACCGGCACCGGCGAGGGCCAGCATGTCGAGGCCAACCTGATGTCGTCGGCCCTGTCCGGCATGGTGAACCAGAGCAGCGCCTACGCGGCGGGCGGGGTGGTGCCCTTCCGGATGGGCAACTCCCACCCCAGCCTGTTCCCGTACGAGCCGCTGCCGACCGCCGACGGGGAGCTGATCGTCACCGCGGGCAACGACGCGCAGTTCCGGAAACTCTGCGAGGTGCTCGGCGCGCCGGAACTGACCGACGACCCCCGGTTCGCGCATAACGAGGGCCGCACCGCCAACCGCGGCGAGCTGCGGCCGCTGCTGTCCGAACGGCTCGCGGCCCGCCCGGCCGCGGAATGGTTCGATGCCCTGATCGGGGTGGGTGTGCCCTGCGGGCCGATCAATACCGTCGACGCCGGCATCGGCTTCGCCCGCAGCATCGGGCTGGAGCCGGTGGTCAGTGCCGGCGGCGTGCCGGTGATCCGGCACCCGGTCAGCTACTCTGCCACCCCGGCCAGCTACCCGCTGGCGCCGCCGGTGCTGGATGAGCACGGCGAGCAGGTCCGCGCCTGGCTGGCCGGGCCGCCCGGCCCGCTCCCGCCTGCCGAGGAGAGCACATGACCGACGCCGTGCCCCGCTTCCCGACCTCGCTGGGCGCCTCCAGCCCGGACACCATCACCCTGCTCGGCCAGGATCTGGCCACCGACCTGATGGGCAAGGTCAGCTTCGGTGAGCTGGCGCTGTGGCTGGTGACCCAGCGGCGCCCGGCGGCGGGTCAGGTCCGGGTGTTCGAGGCGGTGCTGGTCGCGCTGGCCGATCATGGTTTCACGCCGACCGCGATCGCCGCCCGGCTCACCTACCTGAGCGCGCCCGATTCGGTGCAGGGGGCGCTGGCCGCCGGGCTGCTGGGGGGCGGCTCGCGGTTCCTCGGCGTGACCGAGGACACCGGCCGGTTCCTGGCGGCCGCGCTGGCCGGCCGGCCGGTGCCGTCCGATGACGCGGGCTACGACGCGCTGGCCCTGGCCGCGGTGACCGGGGCCCGCGCGGCCGGCCAGTTCGTCCCGGGCCTGGGCCACCCGGTGCACAAGGTCACCGACCCGCGCACCCCGGCGCTGATCCAGATCGCCACCGAGGAGGGGCTGCACGGCCCGCACCTGCGGCTGTTCGAGGCGATCGGGCGGGTCCACCCGCAGGTGCTCGGCCGGACCCTGCCGCTGAACGGGGCCGGCACCTGCGGTGCCGCGCTGGCCGACCTCGGGCTGCCGCCGGACATGCTCCGCGGGTTCGCGCTGCTGGCCCGCTGCGCCGGGCTGCTCGGCCAGCTGGCCGAGGAGCAGCGCCGCCCGGTCGGCATGGACGTCTACCTGACCGTCGAGCACAACGCCGAGTACCTGTCCCCGTGAGGAGCCGCCCATGGCCACCGTCGCCGCGGTGATCGCCTCGACGCATCATCCGTTCTACTACCGGGCCAGCACGTCCACCAGCGCCGGCCGACCGCCGTTCGCCGACGAGTGGGTGGCCAAGATCGATGCGTTCCGGGAAACCCTCACCCGGGCCCGGCCGGATGTGCTGGTGATGGTCGGCTCCGACCATTTCCACCAGCTGTGGCTGGACAACATGCCGCAGTTCCTGGTCGGCAAGGCGCCGTTCTACGACGCGAACTACTACAACGAGGAACGGGAGTTCGGCCTGCCCCGGATGTTCCTGCGCGGCAACGAGGAACTGTCCGCCTACCTGCTGCGCGAGGGCCTGGACGCCGGTTTCGACCTGGCCTTCAGCAACGAGCTGCGGATCGACCACAGTGTCACCTGCCCGCTGATCACCCTGCGGCCGGAAGCGGACCTGCCCATCGTCCCGATCTACACGAACATCTTCGCGCCACCGCTGCCGCAACCGAGGCGGTTCGTGGAGCTGGGCAAGATCATCCGGCAGCTGGTGGAGGCGTGGCCGAGCGAGCTGCGGGTGGCCATCATCGGCACCGGTCACCTGTCGCTGGAACTGGGCGGGCCGCGGCAGTTTGGCCCGCACGGCCCGGACCCGGAATTTGACCGCAAGGCGGTCGAGTGGATCGCGTCTGGCGACCTGAAGTCAGCGCTGGCCGAGGTCAGCCTGGACAGCCTGTGGCTGCCCGGAAACGCCACCCACGGCTTCATGGATTTCATGCTGATGATGGGCGTGGCCGGGGAGAACGTGGCCGCCGACTACGTCGACTCGCTCGACCTGTTCCACACCATGGAGGCGTATTTCACCTGGTACCCGGAGGCGTCGCGATGAGCAAGTACCTGGTCAACAAGTTCCTGTTCACCGTCGACCGGGACCCGGAACTGGTCGAGCGGTACCGGGCGGATCCGGGCGGCACAGTGGACTGGTGGGAAGCCGAGCGCGCGAATGTCATCCTCAACCTGCCCACCGGGGAGCGGAGTACCTGGCTGACGTTCACCGAGGAGGAGCGGCAGGCGCTGGCCACCCACGACTACCCCAAGCTGTTCGAGCTGGGGGCGCACAACTTCCTGACGCTGACCCTGTTCATCGCCATGTTCGAGCGCGACTACGACGAGCCGCTGGGCTTCCAGCTCGAATACGCCCGGCGGCTGAGCCACTTCGCCCTGCCCTATCCCGACATCTCCACGTAACGCCCCTTCGCGCCCGCTTTCATGGGCCGGGTCACGCTGAAACGTGCACCTCCGGCGTGATTATCACGGAGCCTCGGGAACAGGCAGGGATGCCAGGCCCGCGCCGCGGGCCTGGTGCTCGTAGAGGGTCAGGAAGTCCTCGCCGCGAAGGCCAGTGCCGATGGCCGACTGGACGATCTGGTAGACGGTGGACGCGGTGGGCATCGGCACCTCCAGTGCCCGGGCCGCCGCCAGGCCCAGATCGAAGTCCTTGCGCAGCAGCTCGTTGGTGAAGGTCAGCTCGTACTGCCGGGCCGCCAGTTCCGGGCTGCGGCGCTGGATCCAGGGCGAGACCAGGGCTGAGCCGGTGAAGAACTCCAGGAAGGCCGCCCGGCTGGTGCCGGCCTTCTCGGCCAGCGTGACCACTTCGGCCAGGGACTGCACCATCATCCCGAGGTACAGGTTGTGCGCCAGCTTCACCAGCCGCGCCTGCTCGTGTTCCCCGACGTAGGTGACCTGGCCGGCGATCCGCGCCAGGTCGGGCCGGACCGCCTGGAAGGTGGCCGCCGGGCCGGACACGATGAACGAACCGTGGCCATCCGCGAACACGCCCGGGTTGCCGCAAACCGGGGCGGCCAGGAACTGCACGCCGGCCGCGCCCGCCGCCGCCCGGACCGCGGCCGAGGTCTCCTCCGACACGGTCGAGCAGTCGATCAGGATGTCCGGTCGGCCGGTGCCGCGCAGCAGGCCGCCCTCGCCGAGGGCGACCTGCTCCAGCTCAGCCGACGCGGACACCATCACGAACACCACCTCGCACCGGCGGGCAAGCTCCGCCAGGCTGGCCGCGACCAGCGCACCCCGCCCGGCCAGCGGCCCGGTCTTGCCGGTGGTCCGGTTCCAGACCATCACCGGGCGGCCGGCGGCAAGCAGCCGCCCGGCCATCACCGTGCCCATCCGGCCGGTGCCGGCCCACCCGATCATGTGCCGGCGCCCGGCAGGTCAGCCCCGGTGAACAGCTGGGTGCCGGCCACGTAGAGCTGGTCTGCCGGGAACCGGGTGAGCAGCTCACAGCCGTCCGCGGTGACCACCACCTCTTCCTCGATCCGGGCCGCGGCCGAGCCGTCATCAGTCGGCCAGTAGGTCTCGATCGCGAACACCATCCCCTGCTTCAGCTCGACCGGGTGCTCGAACGAGTGGTAGCGGCTCATCAGCGGCCGCTCCCAGTTGGACAGTCCCAGGCCGTGGCAGTACTGCAGGCCGAACGCCTCCTCCTCGTCGGCGAAGCCGAACTCAGTGGCCGCCGGGAAGTGGCGGACCACAGCGGCGGAGGTGGCACCGGGCCGAATCTCGGAGATCGCGTTGTCCATGAACTCGCGGGCCCGGCGGTAAGCCTCGCGCTGGCGGCGGTTCGCCGAGCCGACGTTCAGCGTCCGGTAGTAGCAGGTCCGGTAGCCGTTGAAGGAATGGATGATGTCGAAGTAGGCGGTGTCGCCCGGCCGGATCAGCCGGTCCGAGAACACGTGCGGGTGCGGGCTGCACCGCTCACCGGAAATAGAGTTGACCGCCTCGACCTCCTCCGAGCCGTTGTCGTAGAGGTACTGGTTGACCAGCGCCACGCAGGCGTTCTCGCGGACCCCGGCCCGCAGGAAGCGGTACAGCTCGTCGTAGGCCCCGTCCACCAGCGCGGCCGAATGGTCCAGCAGGGCGATCTCGTCGGCGGTTTTGATGGCCCGGATGTCCTGCATGAACCCGTGCCCGTCAACGATGTGCAGCCCTTCGGCCTCCAGCGCGCGCAGCACCGGCAGCTCGACCACGTCCACCCCGACCGGTGCATCGGCCAGCCCGGCGTCGCGCAGCAGCCCGGCCAGCCGCCGGGCGTTCCCCCGCTCGACCCCAACGTCCTCCGGGATGGAGCCGCGCCAGCTGGAGATGCCGGCCCGCCAGTTGGCCCTGTCGTTCCACGGCGCGAACTTCTGGTGGGTGCGGGCGGCCGAGCCGATGTCCCACAGGATCGGGTCGTGGCCGCGCATGACCAGGCAGCAGCGGAAGAGCTTGTCCCGGGCCCAGTTACCGATGTGCGTGGCTGTGGTGTAGCGGATGTTGTTCATGTCGAACAAGATCAGGGCGGCGATGCCGGAGGTTTCGAGCTCGGCCCGGACCTTGCCAGCCCGGTCCGACCGGAGCCGGGCGAAGTCGACGCGCTGCTCCCAGTCGGTGCCCAGCGTGGCCCCAGGCGAGGCGATCGGGGGCGAGGTGGCTGTGGCGGAGAAGTTGCTGACCATGGTGCGGCTCCTTTAGTGGCTGGTGGTACGGCGCGGGCGGGGGCGCGCCGCCCTGCGCTTCGCCCTTCGGGCTCCTATACACGCCGGGCGGCGCGCCCCGCCCGCGCCGGTTCGGGCTGAGGCGGTCACTTCGCTCATACCGGGGCGTACTCGCCTTCCGCCACCTCGAGGGTGGGGGAGCGAGGGGGAGTGCCGGGCCGGTGCAGTGCCTGCCAGGCGGCTTGGATGAGGTGATCTGTGGTGAGGCCGTATTTCTGGAAGAGGTAGCGGGCGGACTGGGCGCCTTCGGCGAAGGTGTCGGCCAGGCCGACGCGGTGGAGGGGGCGGGGGAGGGCGGCTTCGGCGAGTGCCTCCGCTACCGCCGAGCCCAGGCCGCCGATGATGGAGTGGTTCTCCGCCGTGATCACGGTGCCGGCCCGGGCGGCGACGGCCAGCACGGTGGCGGTGTCCAGCGGCTTGATGACCGGCACGTTCACGACTACCGTCGAGATACCGGCGGTCCGCAGCACCTGGGCCGCCGCAAGGGCAGGGGCGATCATCATGCCGCTGGCGAACAGAGCGATCTCGCACTCGGGACCACCGCCGGTCACACCGCCGCCGGTGGTCACCCCGCCGCCTGCCATGACCCCGCCCCCGCTGGTGGCGCCACCACCGTCAGTGACCCCGCCGCCGCTGGTCACCCCGCCGCCGCTGCTGTCGGCGCCGCCCGTGGTGACGCCGCCGCCGCTGGTGACGCCGCCGCCGCTGCTGTCGGCGCCGCCGGTGCTGACGGCCCCGCCGCTGGTGACGCCGCCGCCACTGGTCACGCCGCCGCCACTGGTCTCCGCCCCGCCGCTGGTCCCGCTGTCGGAGAGGATCTGGGCGCGGTCGAGCGAGAGCCGGTGACCAGCCGGGAAGATGACCGGAATCTCGCCCCGCTTGAGCCGGAGGTAGACCGGCCCGGGGACATCGGCGATGGCCGCGACCACCTGGGCGGTCTCGGTCGCGTCGGCCACGTCCACCACGGTCATGCCGGGCAGCGCCCGCATCAGCGCCACGTCCTCGATGGCCTGATGACTGGGGCCACCCGGACTGGACACCCCCGGCATGAAGCCGACGATCCGGACCGGCAGCCGCGGGTAGGCGACCGCGTTGACGATCTGGTCGAGCGGGCGCCGGGTGGCGAACACGCCGAACGTGTGCACGAACGGGATCAGCCCGCTGCGGGCCAGCGCCCCGGCGACACCGATCATGTTGGCCTCGGCCATGCCCGCGTGGATGAACCGGTCGCCGAACTCTGCCTGGAAGAGGTCGATCTCGCACTGCCGGGTCAGGTCGCCACTCAGGCAGACGATCTCTGGCCGCTGCCGGGCGAGCCCGGCCAGGGCCTGGCCATAGGGCTTGACCACGGTGCGGTAGGGCGGGCTGAGCACCCGGTCGTCAGCCGCCATCGCGGGCCAGCTCCGCGCTGAGTTCGGCGGTGGCGGCCGCCGCCAGTTCCGGCGGCAGCTTGATGAAGTGGCCGTCGGCGTCCGGTGGCAGGCAGGCTAGGCCGTGCCGGGTGGACGTGCGGCAGATCAGGATCCGCGGCCGCCTGGACCAGGCAGCCAGGGCGGCGGCTACCGCGTCCACGTCATGCCCGTCCAGGTCGGCGGTGTCCCAGCCGAACGCCTGCCATTTCGCGGCGATCGGCTCGATCGTGGTGATGGTGTCCACCGGGCCATCGACCTGGGAGTTGTTCGCGTCCAGTAGCACGGCCAGCCGGTCCAGCCGGTAGTGCCCGGCGAACATCGCCGCCTCCCAGACCTGCCCCTCCTGCATCTCCCCGTCACTCAGGAACGCGAACGTGCGGACGTCCGCCCGGCCGAGCAGGCGGTCGGCGAGCGTGAAGCCAGCGGCCGCGGACAGCCCCTGGCCGAGCGAGCCGCAGGTGTAGTCCGGCACGGGGCTGCGCTCGGTGCCGATGGCCTCCAGGGCGGAGCCGTTATGCCCATAACTGGTGAGGACGGCCTCGTCGAGCAGGCCGGTCTCGGCGGCCGCGGCGTAGGCGGCGACGACGTAGTGGGCCGGCGAGCAGACCACGCGGTCGGTGCCCGGCCGCAGCGCGGCGCCGTAGACCGCGGCGTACTGCTCCGCCGCGGACAGTGCCTGCCCCAGGTAGCCGAACCCCTGGGGGGCCACCATCCGCACGGCGCGCAGCCGGATGGCGGTGGCGAGCCGGTGAAGGTCGGTCAGCGTGACCACCACCTATTTTGGTAATGTGGCTATGCCAATTCTGAATCTAGCCGATGGGCGTGAGGCGGGGAAGTGGCCGACCTGTTTCACCCGGTGCGGGTGACCAGGGTCTCCGATGAGGTCGCCGAGCAGATCCGGCGCCTGATCGTCACCGAGCAGCTGGCCGAAGGGGCTCGGCTGCCCCCCGAACGCGATCTGGCCGACCGGTTCGGCGTCAGCCGCCCGATGGTGAGCCAGGCGCTGCGGATGCTCGCGCTGATGGGGCTGGTCGACATCCGCCGGGGCTCCGGCGCTTACGTGCTGCGCCGGCCGCAGGACATGGTCGCCGCGTCGGTCAGCCTGCTGCTCGACCTGCACGGGTCGGTCGGTGAGCTGGCGCAGCTGCGGCTGTGGCTGGAAACGCTCGGCGCCACCCACGCCGCCCGCCGGCGGGAGCCGGCCAGCATCGCGGCGGCGCTGGGCCGGCTGGCCGGCGCCACCGCCAGTGCGCCCGCCTGGATCGCCGCGGACACCGTCTTCCACGCGGCCGCGGTACGGGGAGCGGGCAACACGTACCTGACGGCGGTGTACGAGGGAGTGCACGCGGCCGTGCTGGCACACGAGTACGAGCACTGGGTCCGGACCGAGACCGAGCCGCCCTGGCTGGCCGCGCCGGGCGCCCTGCTCGGCCTCCACCAGGCGATCTATGAC